>TARA_R110000868_G_scaffold411780_1_pt1 | contig 40568 bp, 36 predicted proteins | sample TARA_R110000868 | Tara Oceans TARA_R110000868 (sample SAMEA4397489) | marine metagenome | biome: Polar Biome; feature: [SRF] surface water layer (ENVO:00010504); material: water (ENVO:00002006), including particulate matter (ENVO:01000060) such as... | depth 5 m | reverse complement strand
AAAGGTATGTTGGTGATTTTTATTCCGGACAGTTGTGGGGCTTGACCCGGAATCCATAGGATTTTGTGTTTGGTTTTTTCTTTGTTATAGAGTTAATGCTTTAGATCTTTTTCGCCCTCCTGGGCGAAATAAATCTTAGGCATCATGCGATAAGTAAGAAGAAAAAAACGGAAGACCACTGGCCCGATCTGGAAAAGAAAAAAACTGGATACCGGCGTGCGCCGGTATGACGAGAAGGCTACTTATACGTCTTCTTAGCAATAACCTTCCCCGCATTCAAATAAAACATAGTATCTATCTGATTCACCATACGCCGTAAATAATCCGGCGATATAGTCTGCATCGCAGTTAAAGTTTTAATCACCAGCCTATGAGCATTAAGCGGCCCCGCATCTTTAGGTACTTCGTTAATCACCTGGCTGATAAATTTTTCGGTGTTGAGTTGGGTGATGGCGTCGCGGTATTGCTCGACTATGGTTTGCTGTGGTTGTTCGGTATGGCCGAATTGTAATGCCTTTTGTTCTTGTTGCTGTAGCATGCCGTCAAAGCTGCTGGCGGGCAGGGCGGTGCTGGTGCTTAGGTTTTTTTCGTTTAAGTATTGGCTGAGTTGCGCTAGCTCGGTTCTGGCGGCAGAGTGATTTTCGCTGCTTTCACGGGGCGCTTTTTTCTTGGCGAGTAGTTTTTGGAAGTCTTTTAGCCCTTGCTGCACTTTGTTTTTTAGTAACTGGCTTAACGGCGGTTGGCTTTGTTGTGCGCGTTTGAGCAGTGTCTGTAAGTGAAAAAAACGGCTGGGGTAGTGTAGGTGTTGCTGGCTTTCTTGTAGTTGTTGCAGTGTTTCTTGCAGGGTCGCTACCAAGCTGTCGCAGTTGTCTGCGTTAGCTGTTGAATCGCGATTGTTTTTGCTGTCGGTGTTTGGGCTCATTGCGCGGCTACGTGATCGCTGTTTTTGGGCACGGGAGCCATTTCTACGCGGCGGTTTTTGGAGCGGCCATCTTTGTCGCTATTGCTGGCTACCGGTTGCTGGGCGCCAAAGGCGGCGGCGAATACCATATTGGCGGGCATGCCTTGTTCTATTAAAGCGCGGGTAACGGTGAGGGCGCGTTGTGCCGACAGTTCCCAGTTATCATCAAAGCGATTATTGCCTTGTTGTATGGGCAGGTCATCGGTGAAGCCGCTAACCATTAGCATTTCGTTGCGCTCGCCTAGGTAAACCTGCAGTGGCGTGACTAAGGTGTGTAGTAGTTCTCGCCCCTGTGGTTGTAGCTCTGCTGAGTTGAGTGAAAACAAGACGCTGCCGCTAATGCCTATACGGCCATTGTTAAGGGTGACGCGGCCGCTGGCTAGTGGGTCGGCCAGTGCGGTTTCTAAGGCTAGGCGTCGCTGCTCAGAGGCTTGTCGTTTGGCGACTTCTTCTTCCAAGGTTTTGGATAGTTCTAATTGAAAACCCAATACCCAAATTAATAGCAAAACAAATACGCCTACCAATCCCGACATCAGGTCGCCAAAGATGGCCCACACCGGTGGTGATTGTGAATCCTGATCGTTAAGCTGTGCCATTAGGCATCCTCTAAGGCGAGGCTAATTTGCTGCGTTTTAATTTCTCGCAGTTCATCAAACATGGCTTTTTGCGAAACAATACTGTGGTCAATTAAGTCGCGGGCTTGGGCAACGTAATAGCTCAGTTGTTCATCGCTGCGTGCACCGCTTTGTTGCAAACTGGTTTCTATGCGGCCGAGGCTGGCGATGAGGTTGTTGTTGGACTCATCAAAATGTTGCACGGCTAGGGTAAAGGCTTCGCCTAGGCTGGCCATTTCTATAGAGTTGCCGCTGAATTCGGTATTCACTTCAGCTAGCTGCGCTACTTGTTGCTCTACCTCTACGCCAAACTGTTCGCTGGCCTTGCTTAGCATTTGCTCGGAGGCGGTGATTAGCGTTTCTATAGACTGACGCTGATCGGTAGCGGTTTGTGCCAGTGAGGCAGAAAGTTTATCTAGCTCGGTCATAATACCACTGCGTTCTTCTAATAGGGCGTTATCTTTAACCAGATTTTTAGAAATTTCGTTGCGCAGTTGTTCTATCACTTGCGCGGCAGCCTTGGGTGTTTCTGAGGCAGTTTCTATGAGGCGGGTCATTGGCGCTTCTAAACCTTGGCCTAAGGCGCATAAGTGCTCGCTGAGTTTGCCTTCTAGCTGTCCTAATCGCTCTAGGGCCGCTAGGCCGCGTTGTTGTTCATCGTCGCGCATCTTGTTTAGGGTGCTGTGTAGGGTTTCGTTAAACTGGGTGGCACGTTGCTCGTTTTGGTTTAGCCATGCTTGTTCTGACTCAGTTCTGGATTGGATTAGTTGCTCTGCGCTGGCTAATAGCTTGCTGATTTCTGCTATGTTCTTTTCGGTATTACTGCCTAATTGCTCGGCTAGTTTTTCATTAAGCTGGGTGGCGCGTTGTTCATAATGATTGAGCCAATGCTGCTCTGCCTCGGCCCGGGTTTTAACGAGCTCATCCGAGCTGGCGATCAGCTTGCTGATGGCGCTAAGCGATTTTTCTGTGCTGGCGCTTAGTTGTGTCGTTAGTGTTTCGCTGCTGCTGCTAAGGCTGGCACTAATAGCTTGTTGTTGCTCGCTGCTTTGTTGGTTGGCTTGCTGCCATTGATCATTTAAGCCAGCGGTAGCTTGTGAAAATTCGCTAACAATGTTTTGCACCGAGGTTTGCTGTGCGTCTGAGGCCTGTTGCAGTTGCGCGACTAATTGCTGGCCAGCGTTATCAAATTGTTGATGGGTTTTTTGGTTTAGCTGTTCAAAGGTTTGCGCCCATTGCGCTAGTTTGGCTTCGTCGTGGGCTAGCTGTTGCTGCTGCCAATCGCTGCGCAATGTTGATAGTTGCTCTTGCACTGTGTCGGTTAGGGTTTTATGGGTGTTGCTAGTATTGCTGCTAATCTCGGCCATCATAGTTTCAATAATGGGTTTGATGTTTTCGCCTGCTAGCTTGCCGCTATCGGCCAAGGTTTGTTGTAACGATTTGTCTATAGAAAGCGCAAGCTCAGAATAATTGGCGGCAACTGAGCTGTGAAATGCCTGCTGTTGTGTTGTTAAATTTTGTTCTATGTTTTCACTCATGGTGATGAGTTTGTCGGCCAAGGTGTTGAGCTTGTCGGCGACATCGGGCAGGGCAGTGGCTTGTTGTTGTAGGGCGCTATAGGTTTGTTGCTTGCTGTGGTTTAAAGAGAATTCGCGCAGCTCGTTATGGATATTACTATCTAAAGTTTCGGTAGCTTGGATTCTTTCGCGGCGGCTTAAAGTAGACATTAAACCCAGCATGGCCGAGGCGGCAACACCCGCTACCGACGTACCAAAGGCTAAACCCAAGCCCTGTATAGGCGCGGCTAAACCGGCGCGTATGGCTTGGAGTTCGCTAGTGCCTTCTAGGGCGCTAACTGCACCTTGTAAGGTGGCTACCATACCTAAAAAGGTACCCAATAAACCCAGCATCACTAACAGGCCAATTAAATAGGGGCTAACTACGGGGGCGGGTAAGCCTACGCTTTCGCCGCTAATGCGAGCGCGCACGGAATTTTTTAAGGCTGGGTGTAATTGGTTTAACCACTGCTCTAAGTTATCTACCGCACCGTTAATTTGTTGCAGTGCATGGCTTAAGCTAGCAGTTTGTTTTCTGTAATGAAACAGTTCAAAGGCACCGATTAAATAGGCGAGGCCAATTAACAGCGTGACGATTAAGGCTAAGCTATTTGTGCCTATAAAACTGGCGCCCATCCAAACAATGGCGAGGCCGCCCAGCAGCAACGCGCTGTAAAATAATACTCTAGTCATGGTTGGTCGTTACCTGTAGTTATTTGTAGTGCCTGTTGGTTGAGTGCTTCGATTAGGCCATAAGTGGTTTGTAATCGTGCATCTAATTCAGTGAGTAGTAGTTGCCGTAACTCTTGGCAAAACTGCTCTATGGCTGTTGATATGGCATCGTTTTGCTCGTCGCTATTAACGGCTGAAAATTGTTGCTGCCAGTGTTGGTAGCGCTGAGCCACTACTGCTGGTATTTGGCTATAGGCTTTGCGTAACTGGCCGCTGAGGATTTCCTGCATGGCCTTGTCTAAAGTACAAAGTTGTTTAAGTGCCGGCGAGCAGTCGGTGGCTGCGTCTCTTACTAAGCTGTGTAAGCTGTAGGCTTTACTGGCCAGCTCTGTTTGCATGGCGATATAAAAACGCTGATACAGTACCTGGGTGCTTTTGCTATCGAGAAAACTGTCGGTATCAACTTCAGGCAGGCGAAAACGTCTACGGGTTTCGCTGTTATCAAAGCACTTGCCTATAAATTGAATTAGCTCGTTATGCTGCTGCAAAAAGTTTGCTTGTATGGCCTGTGTTTTCTCGCTGCTAGGGTTGCTGCTATTAGTCACTGGTTTTAGGGGGAGGGCTGACAGCGCCAAAGAGCCGGGCAGGCCTATCAGTTGGCCTACGCGTTCGGCAAAGTTTTTATGGCTGGGGACCTGGCTGTTAAAACCTAGTTCGGCTAAATGGTGGCTGAGCCTAGAGCCATTGCGAGTAGCGTGTAGTGCGGGTTTAGTCATAAAACAGAATTACTACCGTACCAGCTAAATTAAGCCAATGGATTAAGGGTTGTGTGTTAATTCAAAAAGACGCTGGCAAACGACCGGGGAGGGTGTTGGGCTTGGTTGCTTTTTGTACATGTCTGTGTTTTTTCTGGGGGAGCATTATCGCTTTTTAGAGCTGATTATCAAGCGCGCATTTGCGGGGCTGTGCTGTACGATTATTGAACGCCGCTATTTGCTTAGCAGTTGCTGAGTGCGTTCCCCTAGCAAATTCAGTACAATTTGCGCCTTGATTCTCTGCTGTGCCAAATGTCGCAGCTACTATTGTATGAATAGCGTGTGAAATGTTGTGTTAAACCGCGCAAGAGATCACTACTACAAAGCATCGCTTACTAAAAGGTAACTCAGCCCGTGAAATTTATAGCCAGCCCCGGTGGGCAGCAACTGTCTGGCGACATTCGTGTAGCCGGTGATAAATCCATCTCTCATCGTTCTATTATGTTGGGCTCTTTGGCCGAAGGCGTCACCGAGGTGACAGGCTTTTTAGAGGGCGATGATGCGCTGGCAACTTTAAATGCCTTTCGCGCCATGGGTGTGCAGATAGATGGCCCAGTAAATGGCAAGGTCACCATACACGGCGTGGGCTTGCACGGCTTAACCGCGCCAGCCGGTGATTTGTATGTGGGCAACTCGGGTACCTCTATGCGCTTGTTGGCCGGTATTGCAGCGGGTCAAAACTTTACCGTGACTATGACCGGTGATGTGTCTTTATCTAAGCGCCCCATGGAGCGCGTGGCCACGCCTTTACGCCTAATGGGTGTAGAGGTTGAAACTCAAGAAGGCGGCAGGCCTCCGCTGGTGATTAAAGGTAAGGGTAGCTTAAAGCCCATACACTACGACTTACCCATGGCCAGTGCCCAAGTGAAATCCTGTGTGTTGTTGGCGGGGCTGTACGCTGAGGGGCAAACCTCAACTACCGAGCCTGCTCCCACCCGCGATCACACCGAGCGCATGCTCAATGGTTTTGGTTATCCGGTAGCGGTGGATGGCGCGACTGCCAGCCTACAAGGCGGTGGCCAGTTAACGGCTATGGCTATCGATGTACCCGCCGACATATCCTCAGCGGCGTTTTTTATGGTGGCGGCCAGTATTACTCCCGGCTCGGTAATTATGTTGCAGCATGTGGGCATTAATCCCACCCGCGATGGCGTCATTAATATACTGCGTTTAATGGGGGCTGATATCACCCTATTTAATGAGCGGGTAGTGGGTGGCGAGCCAGTAGCAGATATACGCGTGCGCTCATCTGAGTTGATAGGTATAGATATACCAGTAGATCAAGTGCCGCTGGCTATAGATGAATTCCCAGTATTGTTTGTGGCAGCCGCCTGCGCGCAGGGCACTACTACCTTAACCGGCGCGGAAGAGCTGCGGGTTAAAGAGAGTGACCGCATTCAAGCCATGGCCGATGGCCTACACATTTTAGGTGTGGATGCCCAGCCTACTGCTGACGGCATCGTGATACAGGGCAGGGGTGCTGAAGAGGTGGTGTTTGGCGGCGGCGAGATAGAAAGCCATCACGATCACCGTATTGCCATGTCTTTTGCGGTGGCGGCCTTGCGAGCTAGCGAGACGATTACCATTAATAGCTGCGATAACGTGGCCACGTCCTTCCCTAATTTTGTTGCCTTGGCGCAAAAGGCCGGTTTTAAACTCGAGCAGGTTGATTAGCCCTATGGCAGAGCAAGGCGAATTTAAGCAGATTGTTACCGTCGACGGCCCCAGTGGCTCAGGCAAGGGTAGCTTGTGCCAGTTGTTGGCTAAAGAGTTGGGCTGGCATTTATTAGATAGTGGCGCGTTATACCGCATAGTCGGTTTAGCGGCGCAACAGCAGGGCGTGAGCTTTGACGATGAGGTCGCGCTGACACAGCTGGCGGCCCATCTAAATGTAGAGTTTAAGCCTGGCCCGCCGGGTGAGCCGGCGGCGGTATTGCTGGATGGCCAAGATATTAGCCGGCAGGTACGTGCCGAAACCAGCGGGGCGCTGGCTTCAAAAGTAGCGGTTTATAATGGTGTGCGCGATGCCTTGTTAGCTTTGCAGCAGAGTTTTGCGAAAGCGCCGGGCTTGGTGGCCGATGGCCGCGATATGGGTACGGTGGTTTTCCCCCATGCCCCCACTAAAATCTACCTCACCGCCAGTGCCGAAGAACGCGCCAGTAGGCGCTATAAACAGTTGAAAGAAGCGGGCCAAAGTGTTACTCTCGCCGCGCTTTTGGAAGACATCCAGGCCCGTGACGATCGCGATATGAATCGCGAAGTCGCGCCGCTAAAGCCTGCAGTTGATGCTGTCGTTATTGATAGCTCTGTAATGGGTATTAAAGATGTTTACAATCAGGTGATGATTGAGATTAATAAATCTCTTTAAGTGGCTGAGTATCAAAGGTTTTTTAACTTCTACGTTCATGGCGAAACATCAGCTTGTAGCCGCTACGTAGGTTTTATCAAAATGGCCCATGTGTGCTGATCATATGGAGAACGCAAATTACTCAAGCCCCTAGTGGCTGATAATCACTGTGTTTGCTAAGTAAAGAGTATTATTAATGGAAAATTTTGCTGAGTTATTTGAAGAAAGTTTAATCACTTTAAACATGAAGCCTGGTTCTATCGTAACCGGCGTAGTTATCGACATCGACAGCGACTGGGTTACCGTCCACGCTGGTTTAAAGTCTGAAGGCGTTATCCCCCGTAGTGAATTCCTAAGCGAGAGCGGTGAACTATCTCTAGAAATAGGCGATGAAGTTCAGGTTGCTCTTGAAGCAGTAGAAGATGGCTTTGGTGCCACTAAACTGTCTCGCGAAAAAGCCAAACGCGCTGAAGCGTGGAAAGTACTTGAAGCTGCTTTCACTGCTGAAGAAGTTGTTAAAGGCGTTATCAACGGTAAAGTTAAAGGCGGTTTCACCGTTGACGTTAACTCTATCCGTGCTTTCTTACCTGGTTCATTGGTTGATGTTCGCCCTGTACGCGAAACGACTCACCTTGAAGGTAAAGAATTAGATTTCCGCGTAATTAAATTAGACCAGAAGCGCAACAACGTTGTTGTTTCTCGCCGCGCTGTTCTTGAAGAAGCCAACTCTGCTGACCGTGATGCATTGCTTGCTACTCTGCAAGAAGGCCAAGCGGTTAAAGGTATCGTTAAAAACCTAACTGACTACGGTGCTTTCGTAGATTTAGGTGGTGTTGACGGCCTATTACACATTACCGATATGGCTTGGAAGCGCATTAAGCACCCAAGTGAAATCGTCAACGTTGGTGACGAAATCGACGTTAAAATCCTTAAGTTTGATCGCGAGCGTAACCGCGTATCTCTAGGTCTTAAGCAATTGGGTGAAGATCCATGGTTGGCGATTACTGGTCGTTACCCAGAGGGTGCCAAAGTTAAGGCTAAAATCACTAACTTAACTGATTACGGTTGTTTCGCCGAAATCGAAGAGGGTGTTGAAGGTTTGGTTCACGTTTCAGAAATGGATTGGACTAACAAAAACATTCACCCTTCTAAAGTTGTTAACTTAGGTGATGAAGTTGAAGTCATGGTATTGGATATAGACGAAGAACGTCGTCGTATCTCTTTGGGTATCAAGCAGTGTCAAGAAAACCCATGGGATGTATTCGGTCGTGAATTCACCAAAGGCGACAAAATCTCTGGTGCTATCAAGTCTATTACTGACTTCGGTATCTTCATTGGCTTGGACGGCGCTATCGATGGTCTAGTTCACTTGTCTGACATCTCTTGGGATGAGACTGGCGAAGACGCGGTACGCAAGTACAAGAAAGGTGACGAAATTGAAACTGTTATCCTTTCTGTCGATCCAGAACGCGAGCGTATTTCTCTAGGTATCAAGCAATTAGAGGATGATCCATTCTCTGAATACTTGGCCGAGAACGATAAAGGCGCCATCGTTAAAGGTATTGTTAAAGAAGTAGAAGCTAAGTCTGCCGTTATTACTTTGGCTGAAGGCATAGAAGGTACTTTGAAAGCGTCTGAAATCAGCCGTGAAAAAGTTGAAGATGCACGTAATTCGTTGAAAGAAGGCGAAGAAGTAGAAGTGAAGATCATTTCTGCTGACCGCAAGAATCGCGCTATTACCTTGTCTATCAAAGCGAAAGACATCGCTGACGAGAAAGAAGCTGTTAAATCGCACAAAGATACTACAGCGGCAAGTACTGCACCGACTACTATTGGTGACTTGATCAAAGCGCAAATGCAAAAAGACTAATTTTGCATAGCTCTTAGAGCCATTAAAAAGCGTCTAGGCTCAAACCTAGGCGCTTTTTTTATGCCTGCTGTTCTAAGACTGGTTAAATATCCACTACATTTGCCTTAAAACTTGATTTTTAAGGCTTTTTTTGTTGATTTAGGCCGCAAATTGCACAAACGGGCTAGCACTATGGTTTTTCTGTGCTAATCTTCACTTATCTAAAATCTGTTTAGAAACAAATGCTTAGGGCTGATGTTAAGGCTGACAGTAACTAGTGGTTAAAAGTGGCCATAGTTAAACGATGGTTAGGCAGTAGTTAGGGAATAGCCAGACATTAGCAAGATGTGCCTAGCAAGCAGTGCATAAGAGAGATAACAGGAAACCATTATGACCAAGTCGGAGTTGATTGAGCGTATCGCTTCTCGTCAACAACAGTTGTCGGTTAAAGATGTAGAGCTGGCTATTAAAACTATTATTGAGCAAATGTCACAGACATTAGCTATGGGTGAGCGCATAGAGATACGCGGCTTCGGCAGCTTCTCTTTGCACTATCGCGAGCCGCGCTTAGGCCGTAACCCTAAAACTGGTGAAACGGTACAATTGGCGGGCAAATATGTGCCCCATTTTAAGCCCGGTAAGGAGATGCGCGAGCGGGTAAACGAAAGCTTGCTTAAAGTCCGATAGAACGGCTGACAAAAAGCCAGATAGGCTAAATAGGTCAGCGGCTACTGGGTTCTGTTATTGCGTGCTAGCCAGGTTTACCGGTACTCTATACAGGCGGCGTGATCATTGGTCACGCCGCTTTTTTTTGTGGATAAAGGCTATGCTAGATATGTTGTTAATTATCTGTAAGGGAAGGAGGTGACCGTGCGCTTATTACTGCGCCTAGTATTACTGTTAGTGTTGATTGCGGTATTTACGGTAGGGGTGTTGTTTACCCTGCAAAATGATACAGCGGTGCCTTTGGATCTGTTATTTGTGCAACTGGATGCGCAATGGTTAGCGCTTTGGATGTTGCTGGCTTTTGCCTTGGGCGGTGTGTTTGGTTTGTTGGCAGGGCTGTTGAGTTTGTGGCGCGTCAAGCGCGAACGCTATACCTTAAAACGCCAGCTGCAGGCGGCTAATAAAGAGTTGGAAAAACTGCGTGCCGGTAACGCTGGCAAAGCTGTAACAGCTAAGGCATGACATGGTAGATAGCTGGCTGTTGTTATTATTGGTGACTGCCATAGGTATAGGTTGGTATCTGGGGCAGCGCTCATCCTCTGTGATGTCACAGCAGCATGCGCAGACGGCGTTGCAGCAGCAATATTATAAAGGCCTTAATTACCTACTCAATGATCAACCCGATGGCGCGCTGGATGCTTTTATCGAAGCGCTGGATGTTAACAGCGAAACCTTAGAGACCCATATAGCGGTAGGTAATTTAATGCGCCGTAAGGGCGAGGTGGAGCGCGCTATACGTATACACCAAAACTTATTATCCCGGCCGACGTTACCCCGCGAGCAGCTACACCAAGCTCACCTAGAATTGGCAAAAGATTTCATCAGCGCAGGTTTATTAGACCGAGCCGAGCTACTATTAGAAGATTTAATTGTCGATGCCCCCGAATTACACAAAACCGCCACGCTGTTACTGCTAGAGATTTTGCAAGATGAAAAAGAGTGGCGGCAAGCAGTAGTCAAGGCGCAGCAGTTACTGCCCAAAAAAACGCTATTAAAAGCCGCCGCGGGCGACCCGATGATAGTGCGGGCCTTGTCGCATTATTATTGCGAGCTGGCTGAGCAAGCGCTAGATAAGCATGATTATCACGCGGCCAGAAAAGATCTGAAACAATCGCTGATGCACGATAAAGACTGCGTGCGTGCCTCGCTGTTGTTAGCCAGGGCCGAATATGAAACCGGCCATTACGAAAATGCGGTTAAAAGCCTGCATAAAATCCGCCATCAAAATTTAAGCTATGTTTCTGAATCTATAAACTTGTTAAAATTGTGCTGCGAAAAGTTAAATGACCCGCAATCTTTCCAGCGCTATCTTAAAATGTGTTTGGATTTATACCCCTCAGTTAGCGTAGTGCTGGCGTTGGCTGAAGATATACAGCGCTTAGAGGGCGATGAAGCCGCCGCTAAATTTATGGGTGGCGAGTTAAAGCGCCGGCCCTCGCTGCGCGGCTTAGATAAATTGGTAGCCCTGCATGTGGCCAATAGCCAGGGCACAGCCCGTGACAACTTGGTTATTTTGCAGGCATTAATCCATAAACTAATGGCCAGCAAGCCGCACTACCGCTGCCAGCATTGCGGCTTTTCTGGCAAAAAATTGCATTGGTTGTGCCCTAGTTGCAAACAGTGGGGTGAGGTTGCCCCCATACGCGGCGCCGAAGGCGATTAAACGTTTACACTTATCAGTAATACATTAAGACATATAGAGATATTATGACTACCACATCCCCCGTTATTGTCGCCTTGGATTACAATAACCTACAGCAGGTTGAAGCCTTGGCTGAGCAACTAAACCCTGCCGATTGCCGCTTGAAAGTGGGCAAGGAATTATTTACCTACTGCGGCCCGGCGGTACTCTCGCTGCTGCATAGCAAAGGCTTTGAGGTTTTTCTCGATTTAAAATTTCACGATATCCCCAACACAGTAGCGGGCGCTGTCAAAGCAGCCGCTGATATGGGGGTATGGATGGTGAACGTGCATGCCAGTGGTGGCCAGCGCATGATGGCGGCAGCCAGAGAGGCCATTGCCAATCACCAGCAACGCCCGTCTTTAATTGCCGTTACCGTGCTTACCAGCATGGAGCAGGCCGACTTAGCGGGGGTGGGAATCAGCTGCACGCCCGCCGAGCAGGTGATGCGTTTGGCTAAGCTAACCCAGCAATCGGGCCTAGATGGCGTGGTGTGCTCGGCGCAAGAGTCCAGCCTGTTGCGTGACGCCTTGGGTGCAGAGTTTCAATTAGTGACCCCCGGCATACGTCCAGTCGATAGCGAGCAGGGCGATCAGCGTCGCATTGCCACCCCTAAGGCAGCAATGGCTGCGGGCAGCCACTACTTGGTAATCGGTAGGCCTATTACCCAAAGCAGCGATCCTTTGGCAGCCTTACAGGCCATTAATCAGCAATTAAGCGATTAATAACGTAAATATTACCAATTTAGCTGTGGCGTGGTTGCCTATAGCGTAAGGCTGTATTAGTTTTTCATTAATGGCTTGTTAATAGGATTTACGAGTCTATTAACCGGCTGTTAACAGCAATAATAACCGTGAAAAACTAAAAGGACTTACTCATGAAACAACTCATTACCGCTATTCTCTGTACCTTGTTACTGCTACCTACCAGTGTTGCCTGGGCCGATCAGTCAGCCGCTATCAGCGAAGTTAATATTAATACCGCTGATGCCGCGCAACTGGCTAAGGGTTTAAAAGGTGTAGGTGCTAATAAAGCCAAGGCTATTATCGAATATAGAGAGCTAAACGGCAGCTTTAAATCCCCTGAAGAGCTTACCGAAATTAAGGGTATAGGGGTTAAGCTAGTACAGGATAACCGCGATAGAATTAAGCTTTAGCGCGCGGTATTTACACTAGTATTAAGTGTAACTAAGCCGGCCGTTGGGCCGGTTTTTTTACATCTGTCATCCCTGTTTCTGCTTAACTTACCCCTAGCATCTCCATAGCTAAAGCCTCTATCCAAGCCTTATTTGTGTTAAGCTGCGCCTTTTTATATGTAGGGTTTATCCCTCTATAGAGTTTTTACATAAAGGAACGTGGTCTGTGGCAATTTATGATGTTTTTAATGGTGACGCCGATGGTATCTGCGCCTTGTTACAGCTGCGCAATGCACAGCCTGCCGACAGCCAATTAATTACCGGGGTTAAGCGCGATATAAAGTTGTTGGATAAAGTGCAGGCCGCAGCGGGCGATACGGTCAATGTTTTCGACATCTCTTTTGATAAAAACCGCCAGGGTGTAGAAGCTGCATTGGCGGCAGGTGCGACGGTGTTTTATGTGGATCACCACCATGCCGGTGAGATCCCGGTTCATCCCAATCTCACAACCAATATCAATATAGCGGCTGACGTATGCACCAGCCTATTAATTAATGGCCATTTAAAAGGCCAATTTTCGCAGTGGGCCTTAGTCGGTGCCTTTGGCGATAATTTAAAAAACAGTGCGCAGGCCTTAGCTAAAACCATGAGCTTAACTGGCGATGAGCTAGAGCGCTTAGAAAATTTGGGCATATACATGAACTACAACGGCTATGGCTCTAGCGTTGAAGACTTACACTTCGCGCCTGATCAGCTGTACCGTTCTATGATTACCTATAAAACGCCGCTGGAGTTTATGGTAGACGCTAAAGATACCTTTCAGCATTTAGAGCAGGGCTATGAAGAAGATATGTATTCAGCTACCCATATCGATCCTGAATTCAGCAATGATAATATTGCGGTTTTTGTTTTCCCCGACCAGCCTTGGGCGCGTCGTGTCAGCGGTGTTTATGGCAATGACCTGGCCAATCAATTTGCCAGTCGCGGCCATGCGGTGGTTACCGAAAAGCCTAACGGCAATTATTTGGTTAGTGTGAGAGCGCCGCTAAATAATAAAACCGGTGCCGATGAGCTTTGTCGCCGCTTTGCTAGCGGTGGTGGCCGGGCAGCGGCAGCAGGCATTAATGAATTACCCGCTGAACAATTACGCGACTTTATTGATCAGTTTAACCAGTTTTATAGCGCCTAACCTATTTCAGAGCGAGAACCACCGTGGCAGTCAGTGCAGTAAACAAAGCCTTTAAGCAATTGCTTGCCGATGCTCAACAATCGCAACAGCGCCGTTTAGTTATTATTGCTGGCGAGCAATCTTGGGGGCGCGAGCAGCTACAGCAATTGATGTTGTCACAGTTTTTTGAGCAGCAGTTGCATATTAGTGAAGAGCTACTGGTGGCAGAAGACCCTGCTATCACCACGCTTAGCCGTAAAAAGTCACCGCAAATGCTGGGTACGGATATTAGCTGTTTGGTATACGATGCCTATAGCGGTTTAGACCCCGATGCCATCGGCGTGCTAGGTGGTGCGATAGTGGGCGGCGGCTTGTTGATTATGCTCACTCCAGAATTAGACGACTGGCATAATTTTTTAGACCCCGATTATCACCGTTTACTGGTGCACCCCAATAAGCCTGAGCAGCTAGAACATTTATTTATACGACGTTTTGCCAGTACTATCGAACAGCTGGATAGCGCACTGATTTGTTCAGAAAAAAATGGCTTAACGATACCTACACCCACACCTACACCTACACCCACATCACTAGCCCAATCCGGCGCCACAGCAATTGCCGCGCCTGCTATTAGCAGTGCCACGCAAGCCGATTACTGCCGTACGGCTGATCAGCGCGCGGCAGTGGCGGCCATTGTTAAGGTGGTTAAAGGCCATAGGCGCAGGCCCTTGGTGCTTACCTCCGATAGAGGCAGAGGTAAGAGTTCTGCACTGGGTATAGCGGCCGCAGAGCTAATGAAAAGCGGTGTGCAAAAAATTATCATTACCGCGCCAACATTAGCGGCAGTGCAGGCCGTATTCGAACATGCCAAACAATTGTTGGGTGTAGGCACGCATAGTGATAAAGGCCGTTTAAGTCTGGATAAGCAGCAGTTGATCTTTATGCCGCCCGATCAATTACTCAGGCAGGCCCCTAAAGCCGATGTGTTATTGGTGGATGAAGCCGCAGCCATACCGCTCACTATTTTAGCGACGCTATTGCAGCAATATAGCCGCGTGGTGTTTGCCTCCACGGTGCATGGTTACGAGGGCGCGGGGCGAGGCTTCGGCATACGTTTTCAGCAAATATTAGATGAACAAGCGCCACAGTGGAAAAGCCTAACACTTGAACAGCCCATACGCTGGCAGGCTAATGACCCGGTAGAGCAGTGGTTGTTTGAAGCGCTATTACTTAACGCCGATTACAGCTTGTCCTTGGCGAAAAAATTAAAACCCCGCGATTGTAAATTTGTTGAGCTCAAACGCCGTGATTTAGTGAACAATGAAGCTTTACTCAGGCAGATATTTTCCTTATTGGTGCTGGCTCATTATCAAACCACGCCGGCAGATTTACGCAATTTATTAGATGGCCCCAATATTCGCGTATGGGTAGCTTTATATGAAGAGCAGGTGTTGGCCACTGCTCTGGTGACCGACGAAGGCGATTTCAGCAAAGAATTAGCCACGGCGGTGTGGAAGGGCGAACGTCGCTTGCGTGGCCATTTATTGCCACAAACCTTAGCGGCGCATTCCGGGGTAGAGGTGGCTCCTAAGCTGCGCTACCAGCGTATTATGCGCATTGCGGTGCAGCCTGAGCTGCAACAGCAAAGCTTCGGGCAAGCGATGCTAGCGGCGATTAGCGAACAGGCCGAAAAATCCGATGTAGACATTTTGGGTTCTAGTTTTGGGGTGACTGCCGATGTGTTACATTTTTGGCAGCGCGCCGGTTTTACCCCGGTGCGTTTAGGCGTGTCGCGCGATGCTTGTAGTGGTACGCACTCGGCCATAGTGCTGCAGTCGTTTAATTTATCCGGGGAGTTAGTGATAGATTTAGTACGCTATCGTTTTTTAGAGCATTTCCCTCATCAATTACTTACTTTATTTGCAGGCCTAGAGCCGGAGTTGGCAGCCGGTTTAATGTTTGGTGGCGAGATGGCCGACCTTATAGTCTTGGATGATCAAGACTGGTTAGACATCACCGCCTTTGCCGAAGGCTATAGGGTGTATGAAGTTTGCAGTGTGCCGCTGTGGAAGCTAGCTTGTAGCTTTACCGGGCAGTTAGAAGTTAGGCAGTGGTTGACAGATGCGCAGCGTGATTTAGTGGTGTATGTGTTACTGCAAAATCGGCCAGCGCCCTGGGTGGCAAAACAATTAGGCTTTACCGGTAGAAAAGAGCTTGTTCAAGCACTTAGGGATGTTGTTAAGTTACTCAGCCGGCAGCAAATATTTTTAAGGCCCACCTCGGTGCATTAAATAAACTACTTAGTTAATAGCGTTAAGGAGCAATAATGTTAGAGCTGGAAGGTCAAGAGCAGGATAAGCGCGTTAGCGTGCAATTGGTTTCCACTGAGGCGGCCATATTGGCAGCTGCCTCTAGAATATATGCCGCCTATATCAGTAATGGCAGCGTGCAAGAGGGTCAGGAAGGCACGTATATGCAAGCGGCCATTAAGCAGGCGGCGAAAATGTCGCTAGCGGTAGATGATTTTATTAAGGCTGAAGGTGAGCTGTAACTAGATATCTGGCAGAAGCTTCTATGATAAAGTTACTGACTCATTCAAAAATGGCCAAGCGTTACTGCAAATCTTTAATGAAGGCATAGAGCGCTTGCACCAAAGTGGTAGGCTGCAAGAGCTGATGATAAAGAATTTAGGCTCTTTAGCCTCCTACCCTAAATAGCGCAGCGTTTAGCCTAACTTAGTCTTTTTTATTAAGCTTGTTGACGAAGCGGCGATCCAGCCAACTTTTCCAATACCATACCCAGCTACCGGCAGCAGAGAATATCCCCCACTGGGCTAAAGCCCGCTTATTACCCAGCGATAGAATATTCAAAAAATAACGCTGGGGCTGGTAGGGCGTTAAGGCTTTGTTGCGTATCACCCGATGTAAGTTTTTGGCCAAAGCCTGGCCGGTTCTCACCGCGTAGACGCCACTTTTAGGCAGTGCCTGCTCACTAAAATGTATCATGTCGCCAGCGGCAAAAACATTGGGGTGCGAGCTGCTTTGCAAAAATTGGTTTACATGCACAAACCCCTGTTCGTCGCAATTAACCGTGGTGTTTTTTAGCCACAGCGGCCCGCCTGCTTGGGTAGCCCAAATAACGCAATTGGCGGCTATGCTGCTGCCGTCGGCTAAATCTAGGCCATAGTGATGGGCTTTGCTGGCGCAGCTATTTACATACAGCTTAATTGTATGGCGCTGTAATTCTTTTTTTATTAATTGGCTATTCGCCGGATTGTATTGGGGTAGTGGGTTTTTGGCGGCGGTCACTAAGCTTAGGCTTATGGTTGCCTGTTTGGGCAGGGTTTGTAAGCGCTGTTGTATTGCCAGTAGCAATTCCACGCTGGCCGCGCCGCCGCCGACTACGGCAATTTTATAACTATTACGGCAGTGCTGAATCTCGGTTATTTTTTGCTGCCAGGCGGGCAAGAACTGTTCTATAGGTTTGCTGGCCAAGCCTTGGTCGCTAGCACCGGCGATCGCATCCAATTGATTTTTAGAGCCGGTGTTGAGTGATAGCCAGTCATAAGCTATGGGCGGTATGCCCGGCCCGGACACACTGTGTTCGGCACTATCGATATAATCGATATCGCCAATGATTAACTTAGCTTGGGCCCGGTGGCAGAGATTAGCCAAGTGAATATGGCATTGCTGCCAGCTGTAATGGCCGGCGATTAAGCCGGGTATCATGCCGGAGTAGGGGATATAGTTGCTGTGGCTGATTACGGTAAGCTGTAAGCCGGCGATAGGTTTTTGGCTAAAATACTGCAACACCATTAAGTGGCTGTGGCCGGCACCTACCAGTACTAAACGCATCTTGGCTTTGCTCATAAGTTTAAGCCCATAGCTCTAGCGGTGCTTGATGCACCAGCGTGCGCAAGATGTCTGTGCTGCTGACGATGCCTATTAATCGCCGGTTCTGGTCGGTAATCGGCATAGCACTGATATTTTGCCGGCACATAACATCAGCAATGCTGCGTATCTCGGTTTCTTCGGCGGCGGTAATGACCTTTTTATTCATGATTCGGCTAACGGTAATACTGCGTAAATCTGCCAGGCTGTTGTCTAGGCTAAAGCGCATCATATCCCTATCGGTGACTATGCCTATCAGTTCGCCATTTTTATTGGTAATAGGCAAATGGTGAAAACGCTGGCGCTTTAGCAATAGGCTGGCGCTGTAGATACTCTCTTGATCATTCATGGCAATAGCGGGGCGGGTCATAATTTGAGTGGCAAAAACAGCGGGTTGGCGCCTTTGCTGGCTAGCTTGTTTGTTTTCTTGATAGTGGTGGGCTAGCTTATCGGCATTAGGCTGTGCCGGGCTATGTTTGGGGGGCTGTTTGGGGGTCGGCACATCTTGATCTTTGCCAATGGCCGCGGTGGCTGCGGGCTTTTCTATGGCCTGCACGGTCTTGTCCCTGGCTAAGGTTTCCACGGGGGTCTGTATGCGTTGGCCTTGATCAATAATATAAAACACATTTGCCTCTTGGTGTCGGCCGTTGTTATTACTATATAGCAAGCCTAGGACTTAAGCTGCAAGTTCTGTTGATTTACCTATGCGGCTAGTTAGGCTAAAATGCCGCGCTTTCGGGGTGCTTAGTGTGCACCTTGCTCTGCTGTACCGCTAGACAGCTTACTCAATATGTAACGGCTATTAAAATCCATGTTAGAAGTGAACCCCATTAAACAAAATATCAAGGACTTATCGGCTAGAACGGAAGTTCTTAGGGGGTATCTTTGACTATGATGCCAAGAAAGAGCAGCTCACGGAAGTTGAGCTAGAGCTGGGCGAACCCACTGTCTGGGATAATCCCGATAGGGCGCAAGAGTTAGGCCGTGAGCGCTCATCCTTAGAGGCAGTGGTTGCCACCATCGACACAATGACCACCGGCTTGGCGGATATTAGCGACCTGTTGGATATGGCCGCCGAAGAAGACGATGTCGATACACTTAGCGAAGTAGAGGCCGAGCTAGCAGAGCTTCAGGCCCAGCTGGAAAAGCTGGAGTTTCGCCGCATGTTCTCAGGGGAAATGGACCCTAATAATGCCTTCCTAGAGATACAGTCAGGCTCAGGTGGCACCGAGGCGCAGGATTGGGCCGAAATGGTATGCCGCATGTACCTACGCTGGGGCGAGGCCAAAGGTTTTAAAACTGAGCTGTTAGAAGCCTCCGACGGTGACGTGGCGGGCATCAAAAGCGCCACCATACAATTTACTGGTGAGTATGCTTATGGCTGGCTGCGTACCGAAACCGGTGTGCACCGCTTAGTGCGCAAATCACCTTTCGATTCTGGTAGCCGCCGCCACACCTCATTTTGCTCGGTCTTTGTGTCGCCGGAAGTGGATGACAATATCGATATAGAAATTAACCCGTCCGATTTGCGGGTAGACACCTACCGCGCCAGTGGTGCCGGTGGCCAGCACGTTAACAAAACCGATTCGGCGATACGCATTACCCACGAGCCCAGCGGCATAGTGGTGCAGTGCCAAAATCAGCGTTCGCAACATCAAAACCGCGATAACGCCATGAAACAGTTAAAAGCCAAGCTTTACGAAATGGAAATGTCCAAGCGCAACGAAGCGGCGCAAGCCATGGAAGACAGCAAATCGGATATAGGTTGGGGCAGCCAGATACGCTCCTATGTATTAGATGATCAACGCATCAAAGACCTGCGCACGAACGTACAAAGCAGCAACTGCGGTGCGGTGTTAGATGGCGACCTCGATCAGTTTATTGTGGCGTCGCTGAAGCTAGGGGTTTAAAAAACAGTCGCTAGTTGATAGTCGCTAGTCGATAGAGTGAATAAAGAATTTTTAGAGTTTTGAAGACCCCGTACGGGGAATAGCAGCACACACTTAATAGAAACAATAGAGGAACGTATGTCAGAGCCAACAGAAAACAATGCCGTCCAACAGCAAGGTGAAGAGAATAAACTGATTGCTGAGCGTCGCGCTAAGTTAGCCGATATACGCGAGCAGCGTAACGCTTTCCCCAATACCTTTCGTCGCGCTGATTATGCGCAAGATTTGCAAAACGAGCTAGGCAGCAAGGAAAAAGAGTCCTTAGAAGACCTAGACCGACGTGCTTCAGTGGCTGGCCGCATTATGGCCAAGCGTGGCCCGTTTTTAGTGCTGCAAGATATGAGTGGCAGCATTCAAGCCTATGTCGATAAAAAACAACTGCCCGAAGCGCAGCTACCTGAAATTAAAACTTGGGACATAGGCGACATCATAGGTTGCACTGGCCCGGTACATAAATCCGGTAAAGGCGATTTGTATGTGTATATGGAAAGCGTAGAGTTGCTCACCAAATCACTGCGCCCCTTACCTGATAAGTTTCACGGACTAAAAGATCAAGAGATGCGTTATCGCCAGCGCTACGTGGATTTAATCATGAGCCCCGAGTCGCGGGATGTGTTTAAAACGCGCTCCAAAATGATTAGCTTTATGCGCAACTACTTTGACGCTGAAAACTTTATGGAGGTAGAAACCCCCATGATGCACACCATACCCGGTGGAGCTACTGCGCGTCCTTTTATTACCCACCACAATACCCTAGATATGGACATGTACCTGCGGGTAGCGCCCGAACTTTACCTCAAGCGTTTAGTAGTAGGTGGTTTTGAACGGGTATACGAAATTAACCGCAACTTTCGCAACGAAGGCTTATCGACTCGTCACAACCCCGAGTTCACCATGGTAGAGTTTTACCAAGCCTATGCCGATTACAAAGACTTGATGAACCTCACCGAAGATATGTTGCGTAAAATGGCGCAGTCGGTACTAGGCACTACCACTTTAGTGAATACCGTACGCGATGCCGAAGGCGAGGTAGTCAAAACGATAGAGTATGATTTAGCCCAACCTTTTGCTCGCATCTCGGTATTCGATTCTATTTTGCAATACTGCCCAGAGATAAAGGCAGAAGATATTGCCGACCTAGCAAGCGCCCGTAAAGTTGCCGAAGGCTTGGGTATTAAGCTGAAAGATATTTATGGCTTAGGCAAAGTGCAAATGGAAATATTTGATGAAGTGGTAGAGCAGCACTTAATTCAACCGACCTTCATTACTGAATACCCCACCGAAGTATCACCATTGGCGCGTCGTAACAACGATAACCCTTTTGTGACTGATCGCTTTGAGTTTTTCGTGGGTGGCCGCGAAATTGCTAATGGCTTCTCAGAGCTTAATGATGCCGAAGATCAAGCCGAACGCTTCCAGGCACAGGTAGCCGAAAAAGACGCAGGTGACGACGAAGCCATGCACTACGATGCTGACTACATAGCCGCGCTAGAATACGGTTTACCGCCAACAGCAGGTGAGGGCATAGGTATAGACCGCTTGGTGATGTTGTTTACCGACTCACCAACGATTCGAGACGTATTACTGTTTCCGCATATGCGGGCACAAGCGTAATTTTAAAATCCCCGCGAGTGCGGGGATTTTTTTTGGCTTTCTTATTAGTAGCGGCTATTTATTGCTGGTGCTTAGGCCGTAGTTTGCTAGTCTATGTGTACTCCAGATAAGCCGGTGATTATGCTGAACAATATTAAAATAATTGTGCTACTACTACCGTTGATGATGGCGGCTCTATCGGTACGTGCCGGCTCTGCTACTATCATTGAAATGACATCGAATAACTGGTTTCCTTACGCCTATAGTGACAATGGCAAGCACAAAGGTAGTGCCTATGAGATTGCTAAGGCGGTGATGGAGCGCTCGGGGCTGGATTATAGCTACTCTACGCGCCCCTTTGCGCGTGTGTATAGTGAAGGGCTAAGTAAGAAAAACTACTTGATGATTTGTATAGGGCGTACGCCCTATAGAGAAAATCTATTCAAATGGGTGGGCCCAACCACCAAGCACAATGCCATTAAATTTTATGCCCATGAAAATAGCCTTATTAATGCAGCGGCGCTAAGCAATGGCGGTAGTTTTTCTGTGGCTGTTATCAACTATGCCTACAGTGATGAATATTTAACCAGCCTAGAGCATAACTATAAAATTATCAGGGTGGGTACTACCGAGCAGTTGGTCAAACTGGTATTAAATGGCCGGGTTGATTTAGTCATCATGCAGGAGAATATTCTTAAGGCTACGCTGCATAAATTAGACTATCCGCTATCTAGTTTTAAAGAAATTAAACCTATATTTTTAATCTCGGAGTACATGGCATTTAGCTTACAAACCCCTGACGCTGTTGTGGATAAGGTTAGGCAGTCATACGACAAGTTACAGCGAGAAGGTAAGATTGCGCTGCAGTAGTGGGTGTTTTTTCTTTAGAGTTCAGTGTCTTGTTATGGTGGTGTATGGCTGTACCTATAATCTCGTCTACCCAGGGCACTCCTTCAGTCGCCGCGCAGGCTCTACCAGCGAACTCCGGTATCCAGTGGCGCTAGCTGTCTCTTTTTTTCGTGTGGTTAACTTTCTCCGTGCTAGATAGCTCCCAAGGCTAGGGCACTTGATGCTTGCTGTTGCCGCGAAAGCTTCGCAGGTGATCACGGTTTAGTGCGAGTAGAGTTGATTTTCCCCAGAGAACGGGTAGTGTTAATCGGTAACGCGGTGAATAGTACACGCTCAGTAGAACGAGTTTAGTTTTATCGTTTAACCCTCAGGTTTTATGGAAGTTAACTATGTCTCAATCATCAAATACCTTTAACACCCTAAGTAAGCTACAAGTCAACGGCAAAACCTATGCCTATTACGCCATCAATGGTGGTGAGTTAGCCGCCAAAGCCAGGGTTAGCAGGCTACCTATTAGCACTAAAATTTTACTGGAAAACCTGTTGCGCCACGAAGATGGCCTGGTTTGCAGCCGCGACGATATTGAGGTTTTGGCTGCCAGTGCCGGCAAGGGTAGCGATCAGGAAGTTGCCTATCACCCGGCGCGGGTTTTAATGCAAGATTTTACCGGTGTCCCCGCCGTGGTTGACCTAGCGGCGATGCGCGATGCGCTGGTGAAGCAGGGCCTAGATCCTCAAAAAATAAACCCGCTATCGCCGGTTGATTTAGTGATAGACCACTCGGTAAGCATAGACAAATTTGCCACCGCATCCGCCTTTGACGAAAATGTTGCTATAGAGATGCAGCGCAACGGCGAGCGCTATGAGTTTTTAAAATGGGGCCAAGGGGCCTTTGACAACTTTAGAGTGGTGCCACCCGGCACCGGCATATGCCATCAGGTTAACCTGGAGTATTTAGCCAAAACCGTGTGGTCGCACAGTGACGGCGATCAGCTGTTTGCCTACCCCGATACACTGGTAGGCACTGACAGCCACACCACCATGATTAACGGGCTGGGTGTGTTGGGTTGGGGCGTTGGCGGCATAGAGGCGGAAGCGGCGATGCTAGGCCAGCCTATCTCTATGTTAATCCCCGATGTAGTCGGTTTTGAATTAACCGGCAAATTGCAGGAAGGCATCACAGCTACCGATTTGGTGTTAAGAGTGGTAGAGATGCTGCGCGCGCATGGCGTGGTGGGTAAGTTTGTCGAGTTTTATGGTGCCGGCCTAGACCATTTACCACTGGCCGATCGCGCCACCATAGCCAATATGTCGCCGGAGTATGGGGCCACCTGTGGTTTCTTCCCCGTAGATCAACAAACCATTAACTACCTGCGCTTAAGTGGCCGCGACGAAGACACCATTGCTTTAGTCGAAGCCTATAGCAAAGCGCAGGGCATGTGGCGCGACGAAAACTATCAAGTAGCCGATTTTTCCGCCACGTTGCAGCTAGATATGAGCACTGTTGAAGCGAACCTGGCCGGGCCCAAACGGCCACAAGATCGCGTTGCAGTACGCAATTTAAATAAAGCGATTGATGACTTTATTGAACTGCAAGGCAAGCGCGATCAACTCGATACCGCATTTGATTTGGCCGGTAGTGACGAGGCCATGCACCACGGTGACGTGGTGATTGCCGCCATCACCTCTTGCACCAACACCTCCAACCCCTCAGTGATGATAGGCGCGGGCTTAGTTGCGCAAAAAGCGTTGGCCAAAGGTTTACAGAGAAAGCCCTGGGTAAAATCTTCATTAGCACCGGGCTCAAAAGTGGTAACCGATTATTTAGAAAAAGCGGGGCTGCAAACATCGCTCAACGATCTGGGGTTTAATTTGGTGGGCTATGGCTGCACCACCTGCATAGGCAACTCCGGGCCCTTGGATAGTGACGTAGCTGACACCATCAAAAACAATGACATGGTGGTTTCATCGGTACTGTCGGGCAACCGAAATTTTGAAGGCCGTATACACCCACTGGTACAGGCCAACTGGTTGGCGTCACCGCCATTGGTAGTGGCCTATGCCTTAGCGGGCACCACCCGTATCGATTTAAGCACCGAGCCCCTAGGTACCGACACTAACGGCGAGCCGGTATACCTACGTGACATCTGGCCCACTAATCAGGAAATTGCCGACTTGGTACTTACGGTTAGCAGTTCTATGTTTACCTCGGAATACGCAGAGGTCTTTAAAGGTGATGACAGCTGGCGGGCAATAGAGACCAGCCGCAGTGCTGCTTATAACTTCTCCCCCGATTCCACCTATATACAATTACCGCCGTTTTTTGAGCCGCAGTATGCAGGTAACCAAAGCAATATCTTACAAGCGCCTATGCTGGCAATGTTGGGTGACTCCATAACCACCGACCATATCTCGCCTGCGGGGACCATACCCTTAGATAGCCCAGCCGCACAGTATTTGCGTGACAACAGCGTGGCCGAAAGTGACTTTAACTCCTATGGCTCGCGCCGTGGCAACCACGAAGTGATGATGCGCGGCACCTTCGGCAATATACGCATACGCAATGAAATGACCCCGCAGCTTGAGGGCGGTTATACTCGCCTAAGCGGCAGCGCCGAGCCCATGTTTATTTACGATGCGGCCATGGACTACCAAGCCAAAGGCGTAGCCACGGTAATCGTTGCCGGTAAAGAATACGGCACCGGCTCCAGCCGCGACTGGGCCGCTAAGGGCACTTTATTGCTAGGTGCCAAGGCGGTGATAGTAGAAAGCTTTGAGCGCATCCATAGGTCAAACTTAGTGGGCATGGGCGTATTGCCTTTGCAGTTTATGCCTGGCGAAGGGCGCAAAACTTTTGCACTCACCGGTGATGAGCGTTTTGATATTTTGGGCTTAGATCAAGCGATACAGCCTAGCCAGGTGGTTAGTGCGGTGATTCATTATGCGGATGGTAAGCAGCGAGATATTCAGTTGCAGTTGCGGTTAGATACAGCGGTTGAGGTTGAGTATTATCGGGCTGGTGGTGTGTTGCGGTATGTGTTGAATCGGATTGTGGCGGAGGGGTAAGTGGTTTGTTGATTGATGCCGCTTAGTTGTAGTCATACCGGCGAAGGCCGGTATCCAGTTTTTTGGGGTTTTGTGTTTATATTTTTGGTTATCGTAGTAAGTTGATTGCTGGGTTCCGCCCAGCTGGGCGGGTTCATTTTCTTTGTTTGCCCACAAATTGCACCGCAATTTGGACGCCTGTTTTATAAAGGCGCCCGAAGGGTGAAAAAATGCAAAAGCATTTTTGAATCAAAGGAAAGTACCCAAAAAGAAAAGGAACCCCTACTTCATTAGGCACATCCATGTGCCTCACCTAAAGGCAGCACTGCGTGCTGTGCAAATTGGCTATCCTGCCAATTTGTCGTCGTCGGCTACGCTTTTTTTATTTATAAGTAGTCCTGTGCTACTCACAATTTAACGGCCGCTGCGCAACTCACAAAAAACGATACTTAATCGTTTTTTGCTCGGACAGTGCTCGCTGCTTCGCGCCGTTATTTTTCTCCGTTGCTCGGCGACTCCCAAGGGGAATTTGGGTGCTTCGTAGATGGTTTTGTTAAAAGGATGGGCTGGGTAGGGGGAGTGCACATTCGGATTGGTGGTGCAGCCACGTTGTTACCGTTACGACTTAATGTTCATCGCCTGCGTAAATCCACATGGGTTCTGTTTTTCCTGCGCGTTCAAAACCTAAGGCCTTATAAAAATTAGTAGCATCGCCGTCGGCGGTTAGCATTTGTTGGTGAAAGCCAGAGTAGATACTCTGCATAGCAGCCATCATTTTTTTACCTATGCCTTTACCATGGTACTCAGGGTGAACCAGCATGTGAGGGTAGTAAACAACCAAGTGGCCATCAGATAGGGCATTGCCTATTCCTATCAATCGGCCATTCAGTCTAGCGGTTACCAGTGTATGAGAGCTGCGTAGTGCGGGTAACAGTTTTTTAGGCTTGTTGGCAGATGACCATTCGTTAGCTTGGTATAGCTCGATAACCTCTTGTTCGGTAATGATGTCGTTGGTGGTTATTCTTATTTCCATTATGTATGTTGGTCCGTGATTTGTGTCGTGTTATAAGTCTGATGAGGGGAAGGCTAGAGTGAAAGTGTCATCTGACCCAATTGTTTCAATTGTTTCGTTGGTCCGTGATTTGGATAGCGCTGTAAGTTTGGTGGGGAAGGTTGGAGAAAATGATAAAATATCATCTGACCCCAATTACCCAATTACCCAATTACCCATAAACCGCTCGAATAGAGCGAATTAAAACCTCAATAAACATTGCAATACTGGGTATAGCAATAATGATGAAACCAAACTTGAACATCCAATACACAAACTTCCGTACTGTTGCGTGGGTTTCTACTAAGAGCTCAAAATAGGCAAACATAAATTCTTCCAAAGTCTTCAGTTTTAAAGTGCCACGAAGTATTTTTATTATTGCGCCTCTTACATCTAGATTAGAACTAACTTCTCGGTCCAGATCATTAAAAAAACGAGTGACTGTGCCCGTAAATCTACTTTCCGTACGTATATTTATTATACGGGTAAGTAGGTATATGTTCTGCAGTAACTCTATAGTTTTTGTGTTATTCATAATACGCTCTTCTGAAGAGATGTATTCAGTTGCAGAGCTATATGTTTTTATTAGCCTCGGGCATTTCCAATTATAAAGGATCGAGGCGATAGCTAAAATTGTAAACCCATAATATAGAGCATAAATTTTCCAAGTTGGGAACTGGCCAAATACTGTAAAATTCTGGATAAACCATTCACTAAAAAGAATTAAATAGCCAAGAATTGGCACAAGAATAGTAAGCTGAACAACTTTTAGTCTCGCCGTTCTCGAAATCCCATCCCAATTCATAGGGTTTGAATCTATAAGTCTATTCATGTGTTTTAGTCTTTTTAATGGATAGCGCCTTCAGTAGACAAAGTGCTGCGCACTTTGTCTACTGAAGGCGACCGTTAATATGCTTGTTAGGCATTTATTTGGATGTGCATGCAGCCACGTAATAGTTATGCCCACAATGATCACCTGGATGTTGATTCGTTCTAATTTGGTTTAACCCTTTTTGATTTCCACAAACTTTCGACAATGTGTTTGATCTTTCAGAGCAACTAAAATACCTTCCGAATCCTTTGTTTCTTTCTCCAGTGTGGTACATCACAAGGTTTATATTACCGAGCTGCCTGTTGAGATTTACAACTTTTTCGGTCAAAGCGATATTTTTTTGTTCAGACTCTTGTGATCTGTCAGGTTCTGGTGCGTGAATAACAGGAGGCCAAAATTCAACCTTGCGATTATCAATCAAAGCGTATGCAATCATCAGGGCAATCACGGAGAAAATTAAGGCTAAAAACCATAATGGTATATTTTTGGGATATCACTCATTCTTCTCTCCATGATATTAGGCATAACAGTTTTATTAACGGGAATGGCCAGATTTAAACTTTATGCCTATATCTGCACATCAATGCCTAAATATACACAGGTTCAAGCATCAGCGCCTAGAAATTTCCCTGTAAACTATTCACGCTTCTAACACTTTGGCACTTACCCTCTACGAAGCACCCAGATTCCCCTTGGGAGTCGCCGAGCAACGGAGGAATTTAACGGCACGAAGTAGCGAGGACTGTTTAAGCCTTTTGAAGATTGAGTATCTTCAAAAGGTGAGTTCCGCAGCGGCCGTTAAATTGCGAGTAGCGCAGGGGATCGGCGCAGCCGACGACGGACTAGGGGTGCTGTACGAGTCAACAACATAGGTTACAAAACAGTTCAGATACATAGGTAACACATTGCTTAACTTATGAGCGTCAATTAAGGAGATGCTCATGCCTTGGCGAGAACTTAAACCTATGGATCAAAAAGTATTATTCATTGCTGATTTCCTTCGCAACACTAATGGCTGTTTTACAAGTCTATGTGCAAAGTACGGGATTAGTCGCAAGACAGGATATAAATGGCGTGATCGATATACAGATTTAGGTATAAGCGGTTTAACTGATCAAAGTCGACAGCCGCATAGTCATCCGTGCGCTACGCCATATACGCTGGTTAAGGAGATTGTTCGCCTTCGAGAAAAGCCACGTATTACGCCTGGCGCGAAAAAAATACAGGCTAAGCTTGTCGAAGATCACCCTGATGTCACGCCACCATCGGTGACAACGATTTATAACATATTGAAACGCGAGGGATTAGTTAAGCCTAGAAAGGTACGGCATCGGGTGATGCCTTATAATTCACCGTTTAAACCAGTCACTTTACCGAATGAGTTGTGGAGCGTTGATTTTAAGGGACAATTCAAACTGAACAATGGTCAGTGGTGCTATCCATTAACAGTTATGGATCATAGCAGCCGCTATTTATTGGGCTGCAAGGGGTTGAAGGGAACAGGAGGGCAATGTTCACAGAGAGTGTTTAGGCGGATATTTAAAGAGTACGGGCTACCATCAAGGATACGTAGTGACAATGGCGTTCCCTTTGCAACGAAAGCCGCAGGTGGTTTATCTTCACTGTCTATTTGGTGGATTAAACTTGGCATTCACCCGGAGAGAATTAAACCAGGGAAGCCTCAGTAAAACGGCCAGCACGAGCGTATGCACCGTACACTGAAGCAAGATATTAAACATAACCGCTGTTCATCCATGGCCGCTCAACAGAAGCAGTTTGATCTGTTTCGGAATGAATACAACCAATATAGACCGCATGAGTCGCTCAAACAAAGTACGCCAGCGTCACACTATAATTCGTCACAGCGAGAGTATCCGGATAAATTACCAGAAATAACGTATCCGAATTACCTAGAGGTAAAGAAAGTACGCGACTCGGGCGTTGTATATTGGAATAATGGGCAGGTGTATATTTCACACTTATTGGCAGATGAGTGGATAGGTATGGAAGAGATCGATGATGGGGTGTGGGATATTTATTTCGGGCCAATACGAATAGGCAGTTTTAATCAGCGTGAATCAGGAAGTGGGCGCACGCCATATTGGTCAATAAAGTGTAACCCATGTATTTGAACTGAACTGTTACTTATGTATATGAGCTGTACAGTGCCTTTTTCTTTGGTTAGCTTTCTTTTGGGCAAGCAAAAGAAAGTAACCCGCCCAGCTGGGCGGAACCCAGCAATGAACTTACTGCGATAATCAAAAAGATAAATACAAAAAACCAAAACAACTGGATACCGGCCTTCGCCGGCAGAGCCTACCCCGCGACTGTAAGGAGTGCCTTGGGTATGACATGGTAGTGGGTTCTGTATATCAGCATGCACCTGCAGAGCCTTGCCCCACGACTAAAAGGAGTGTCTTGGGCATGAGAGGGCAATAGGTTCTGGATACCGTCATACACCACTACAACAGCCGCCTACGTACGACCGCACCAAAATCAAAACCAATCCCCATAAAAAAACCCAGCTAAAAAGCTGGGTTTCTCAAACTAACTAACCAACTACCTATTAACCATTAAGGTAATAAGTGGCTCACTGCATCGCGCTCTTCAGTTAACTCTTGCTCAGTCGCTTTCATGCGCGCTTGGCTAAACTCGCTAACCTCTAAACCGGCAACAATTTCCCAATCGCCATTTTTACAGCGACAAGGGAATGAGTAAATCAAACCTTTGGCTATGCCGTAAGAACCGTCAGAGTAAACACCCATGCTTACCCAATCGTCGCCGTCTGTGCCTAGGGCCCAGCTGCGTACGTGGTCGATAGCGGCGTTAGCAGCTGAGGCAGCAGATGATGCGCCACGTGCTTTGATGATGGCAGCGCCACGTTGGGCTACGGTTGGGATGTAGTCGTTTTCATACCAGTCTTGCTCAACTAGCTCTAGCGCGGGGGTGCCGGCAACTTTAGCAGTAGAAAGATCTGGGTATTGTGTGGCTGAGTGGTTGCCCCATACAGTCATGTTTTTCACGTCAGAAACGTCTTTGCCGGTTTTTTGGGCAAGCTGTGACTTGGCGCGGTTGTGATCCAAGCGCATCATGGCGGTGAAGTTGCGTGGGTCTATGCTAGGCGCGTTGCGTTGAGTAATCAGCGCGTTAGTGTTGGCGGGGTTGCCCACGACCAATACTTTGATATCTTTGCTGGCGTTGTCGTTAATCGCCTTGCCTTGTACCGAGAAGATGGCAGCGTTGGCTTCTAGTAAGTCTTTACGCTCCATGCCTGGGCCACGTGGGCGTGCGCCAACTAATAGGGCGTAATCACTGTCTTTAAAACCTACGTTCGGATCGTCTGTGCATACTACACCGGCTAATAATGGAAAAGCGCAGTCGTCTAGTTCCATTTTTACGCCTTCTAAGGCGTCTAATGCTGGGGTGATGTCTAGCAGCTGAAGGATAACGGGCTGGTCGTTGCCTAGCATCGCGCCTGAGGCAATGCGGAATAGTAGGGCATAGCCGATTTGGCCAGCTGCACCGGTAACGGTAACGCGAACAGGTTGTTTCATTATGATGATTCCTATGTGTTGCAAGTAAAGTGTTGCAATGAGCGTTGGTATGGCAACGCCAGAGGGTGGCTCTGGCTGCCGCGTCTTTCTGACGCAAAGGCCTTTTAAGGCGGGCTAATTCTAGTGATTTGGCCCTTAAATTGCCAGTTTCTAGGCTGTGATGACGACAAATAAAGGGGTAATTCTGGCTAAAAACGATTAAAATGCGCGCCATTCTAGCTATCTTATGATTTATTGACTCAGCAACAGGCCGTGGTTTTATTGTGCAACAGCTTTCTACCCCATTAGTTACCGACATTCCCCAAGCGGGCCAAACCTCAACTGAAGAGACGGCCAAGCTTAAAAAGCAGACCCTGGAGTTTAATAAGCTGCAAAAGCGCCTGCGCCGGCAAATGGGCGAGGCGATAGCGGATTACAGCATGATAACCGAGGGCGATGTGATCATGGCCTGTATTAGCGGCGGTAAAGATTCCTTCGCGATGTTGGAGATATTGATCAACCTGCAAAAGGCCGCACCGGTTAATTTTAAGGTGATAGCGGTCAATTTGGATCAAAAGCAGCCAGGCTTCCCCGAGCATATACTGCCCGCCTATTTTGAAAAGATAGGCGTGCCCTATTACATTGTTGATAAAGACACCTACAGCGTAGTGAAAGAGAAAGTAGCTGAGGGCAAAACCACCTGTGGCCTGTGCTCACGGCTGCGTCGTGGCACCCTGTATAGCTTTGCTGAAAGCATAGGGGCTACCAAAATTGCCCTGGGCCACCATATGGACGATATGGTAGAAACCTTATTTTTAAATATGTTTTACGGCGGCCGCATGAAGGCTATGCCGCCCAAGCTGCGCTCCGATGACCAGCGCAATGTGGTGATACGGCCGCTGGCCTATTGCCGCGAGAAAGATTTAATTAAGTTTTCTGATGCCAAGAAATTCCCTATCATCCCCTGCAATTTATGTGGCTCGCAAGAGAACCTGCAAAGGCAAAATATTAAAGCCATGTTACAGGGCTGGGATAAACAGCAGCCGGGTAGGGTAGAGAGTATCTTTCGCTCCACCCAGCATATTAGCCCCAGCCAATTGGCCGATAAAAACCTATTTGATTTTGAGCAACTACCCTTAGATAGAAGCAGCGATAAAGCCGAATATGCCTTTACCGAGGCCACGGTATCGTCGGCGGGTAATGGCGTGCAAATGGTGGATGTGCTTAATTTGTAGTCGTGGATGTAGCTGTTATATGGCCGTGGTGAAAAGTTTGTGTTCGACAATCAGTAACTCGGCTATAACGCTGTTTAGTCGCTAGTCGCTAGTCGCTAGTCGTTAGTTAATAGCAATATAAAAGCAATAAAAAGGGTGCCATCATGGAACAGAACTTAAACAAAGAGTTAGAGCAAGCCACGGCTATTTACAAAATGGTGGTAGAGTTTTTTGTTAATTACAGTTTTCAAATACTGGGCGCCATTATTGTTATGCTGCTGGGCTTTTGGGTGGCCCGCAAAGTCAGTAACTGGGTGTTGTCGGTACTAGAGAAAAAACAATTCGACGTTACCCTTAGCCATTTTATTGCTGCCGGCGTTAAGGTGTTAATTATCGTTATGGTGGCGCTAGTTGCCCTAGGTAAAGTGGGTATAAGTGTTACGCCGTTTTTAGCGTTGTTAGGTGCTGCTTCTTTAGGTGTGGGCTTGGCCATGCAGGGCATGCTGTCTAATTACAGTGCGGGCTTTAATATTATTATCACCCGCCCCTTTGTGGTGGGCGATACCATTAGGGTTCAAGGCGTCACTGGCCAAGTTGAAGAAGTACGTTTGGCCTATACCTTATTGGTGGATGAAGATGGCGTGCGCATTAGCATACCCAACAAACATATTATTGGTGAGATCTTACATAACTCACAGCTAAGTACCTTGGCGGAAGTAACCATAGGCATTGCCTACCACGAGGATCCAGAGCAGGCCATAGGCTACATAGAGCAAGCCATCGATGCTTTAGAGGGCTTAGACAATAACAAACCCTCGCAGGTGGGCATAGCCAGCTTTGGCGATAGCAGCATTAACTTGGGCATACGCATATGGCTGCCCACCCAGCAATATTATCAACAGCTATACCAGGTTAATCAGGCAGTTTTTGCGGCCTTAAAAAACAATGGTGTGGCTATACCTTTCCCGCAACGGGAAGTGCGTTTGTTGGGTGATCAAGCAGCGAGCTAAGTGCCGCTATTAAGCTACCTGCTAAAGTAAGTTGCCTCCCCAGCCATGTTTTTATGGCTGGGCACTGTCATGCCTATTGCCCTATTAGCGGTGTTTAGCGATGGCTATCTTCGTGTTGAAACGTCTCTCAAAACCTAAGTGCCGCAGCATCGCTCTCCCTACTCTGAGAATTGGCCCATTTTGTGCAACCCCTACTGCTAACAAGAAGCGGGCTGCATCACAGTCAAATTACTGTCTTATATCCTGCCTCTACATCTAAATACGCTAGCTTAACCGTAATGGTTAGATTGAATGTCAGTTCTTTGACAGTTAATAGCGAGTGTTAAGTAAAGGGGAAGTCCGGTGAATGTAGGTCGTACAGATATCAATAGCTTACTCAGCCAAATGCGTGAAATGAAGGCGGCTACCATGCCAGCAGGAATGCCTGCAGGCGGCGCTGCCGACATGCAGGGGCCACAGGGTGTGCAGCAGGCGCTCAATGGCCGCATAGAAAAGGCCGATAGTGCCTCACCCAGTTTTTCCACCATGTTTAAGGGGGCGATAGACGGCGTTAACCAAACCCAGAAAACCGCAGGCAGCCTGCAGGCAGCCTATGAGCAGGGTGCGCCTGGTGTGAGTTTGTCGCAGGTGATGATCGCTTCGCAAAAATCGTCAGTTGCCTTTGATGCCATGACGCAGGTGCGCAACAAGGTGGTTGAAGCCTATAAAGATGTGATGAATATGCCGGTGTAGCGGTGTATTGCAGTTATCCATTAAGTCTATAAAGCGATTTATAGAGATATATAGCGAAATTTAAAGAGATAATAAAATGGCAGCAGAAGGCTCGTCACAACCACAAAGCCAGGTGTTTGATGGTTTTGGCGGTTTAAATCTTATCCGGCAGTTAGGCCTAATGATAGGCTTGGCCGCCAGTGTGGCGATAGGTTTTGCGGTGGTGTTGTGGTCGCAGGGTGAAGACTATAAGCCCCTGTATGCCAATTTGGATCGTATGGACCCCAGCGCGGTACTTTCTATATTAGATAGCAACCAAATTGTTTATAAGGTCGACGAAAACAACGGCGCGTTAATGGTGGCCTCCAATCAAATTCACGATGCGCGGCTAAAGCTAGCGGGTGAGGGGATCTCTGTCGATGGTAGTTTTGGTTTTGAGCTTATGGACAAAGAACGTCCCTTGGGCACCAGCCAGTTTATGGAGAACGCCCGCTTTAAGCGCAGCTTAGAGGGTGAGCTAGCCCGTACCATTACCAGCATACGTCAGGTTAGAGCCGCCCGTGTCCATTTGGCCATACCCAAAACCTCAGCCTTTGTGCGCGATTCCCGCAAACCGACGGCCTCCGTGTTTATAGATTTGTACAGTGGCGCGGGTATTAACTCGCCACAGGTACGCGCCATCGCCAACTTGGTGGCATCCAGTATCCCCGAGTTAGCGCTACAGGATGTCACTGTGGTCGATCAACGCGGTAACTTGCTGTCCAACTTTGAAACCGACGAAAAAATGATCGCCGCCAACCGTCAAATGGAGTACACCAAAGAGGTGGAGCAGCGCTATATCAACCGCATTCACTCCATCTTGGTGCGTATCTTGGGTGAGGGTAAATTTAGAGCTGAAGTGAGCGCCGATGTCGATTTTACCGAGGTAGAGCAGGCCGAGGAGCAGTTTAACCCCGACTTGCCCGCTATACGCAGCGAGCAAACCCTAAAAGAAGGCCGCAATGTAGGCTCAATCGGCGGCGTGCCTGGGGCACTGAGCAATCAGCCCCCTGCAGATGGCGCCGCCCCCGAAAATGCCACCGCCCAAGATCAAGGTGGCGAGGGTGGCAGTAGCGGTAGAGTGCAGGCTACCCGCAACTACGAGCTGGATCGCACGGTGAGTTATACCCGTCATCAAACCGGTAAGGTGCGTAGGCTCAGTGTAGCGGTAGTGGTCGATAATGTAGTCAAGAAAGACCCCACCACCGGTGCCATGAACTCAGTGTCTATGCCGCAAGAGGAGCTGGACAGTCTTTCAGGTTTAGTGCGCGATGCAGTAGGGTTTGACGCTGCGCGTGGTGATAGCGTCAATATTATCAATGCTGAATTTGTGACCCTGCCAGAGCCCGAAGTGGAATTAATAGAGGAAGTGCCCCTGTGGCAGCAGCCAGAAATACTCAATTTGGCTAAAAAAATATTGGGCGGCATATTCGTCATGGTGATTATTTTCGGGGTGTTGCGGCCGGTTATGCGCAACCTAACCGATACCTCTAAAGAAATGCGTGAGTTAGAGGCGCAAGAGGCACTGAATGACTTATCCGCTGATTTAGGTGCTGACTTAGCGGATGAAACCGTTACTTTGTCCGGTGGCGATAGTATGCTGCTGACTGGTCCGGGACAAGGTTATGAGCAGCAGCTTAATGCGGTTAAAGGCTTAATAGCCGAAGACCCCGGTAGAGTCGCACAAGTGGTTAAACAATGGGTGAACAGTGGTGAGTGATAACGATACAGCAGCGGGCGGCGCTGATAAAATTAACATCACCAAGCTCAATCAAGCGGCTATTTTATTGATGTCGTTGGGGGAGAAAGAGGCCGCCGAAGTGCTTAAGCATTTAGGGCCCAAAGAGGTGCAGCGCATAGGTACCGCCATGACGGCCTTAGAAAACGTGCCGCAATCCCACGTCGAAACCGTAATGAATAACTTCCTACACGAGGCGCGTACCTTAACCGGCCTAGGTGTGGGCTCCGATGGCTATATACGCAATATGCTAGTAGAGGCCCTAGGTGACGATAAGGCCAACTCGCTAGTCGATAGAATTTTATTAGGTGGTAATACCACCGGCCTAGATACCTTAAAGTGGATGGATGCTCGCGCCGTGGCCGATATTATTCGCCACGAACATCCGCAGATACAGGCCATAGTCGTGTCTTACCTCGATGGCGACCAAGCCGCCGATGTGCTTTCTAACTTACAAGATAAGGTGCGCCTAGACATCGTCATGCGGGTAGCCGCCTTAGATTCGGTACAGCCTACCGCTTTGCAAGAGCTTAACGACATACTAGAGAAACAATTCTCTGGCAGTGCCGGTTCGCAAACTAAAGAAATGGGTGGTATCAAAGTCGCCGCCGAAATCATGAACAACCTAGACAGCTCTATAGAGTCTGAATTAATGGACTCCATACGCGAAGTGGACGAGGATTTGGGCACTCAAATTCAAGACCTTATGTTTGTGTTCGACAACCTCAAAGGGGTGGACGACCGCGGTATTCAGGCCTTGTTGCGAGAAGTGTCTTCCGATGTGCTTATCTTGGCGCTCAAAGGGTCCGACGACGAACTGCAAGAACACATCTTTGGCAATATGTCTAAGCGTGCCGCCGAACTGTTGCGCGACGATCTCGAAGCCAAGGGCCCGGTCAAACTCAGCGAAGTGGAAGGTGCGCAAAAAGAAATCCTGGTTATTGCCCGTCGCATGGCCGATGCTGGCGAAATTGTACTGGGTGGCAGCGGCGAAGAAATGCTGTAAGCACAAGGCTGCCCTGGCTGCTTATAGCTAGGGCATGGTATTAAGCTGTATTAGGTTGATTGATGAAAAACACTGATCGTATCCCCGCTATTCAATCGCTAGGCTATAAGCGTTGGCAGTTGCCCGAGGTGAACGAGGGGCAAATCATACACGCCGAAAAAACCCGGCGCGATGTCGCCCGCGGCGAAGCCCCCAGCATCGATAAAAACCTAGTGGTTTACAGTAAAGTGACCGTGGGCCAAATCGAAGAGATTAGCCAGCGCATCAAGCAGGACATAAAGCACGAGGCCTACCAAGAGGGTTTGCAGCAGGGTTTGGATAAGGGCTATAAGGCGGGCCTGCAAAAAGGCCAAAACCAAATACAGCAACACCTCACTAGCTTGCAGGCCTTGATTAGCCAGCTCAATGACGCCCTACAACAGCAGGATGACGCCGTGGAGCAGGTGCTGGCAGAGTTGGCTACCGGGGTGGCAGAATCGATAGTGCGGCGTGAGTTAATCCTAGATGGCAGCCATATACAGGCTGTGATACATGACGCGATAGCCGCCATTGATGCCAAGGCGCAGAAAGTTGATATTTACTTAAGCCCGCAAGATTATAAGTTTGTCACCACCATGGGGCAGGTAGAGCCGCAATGGCAATTACACACCGACGCGACGTTAAGCGTGGGAGGCTGCCGGGTGAGCAATCAATACAGCGCGGCTGACTACAGCACTGAGCAGCAATTTCAGCAAACCGTAAGCCAGTTAGTGGATAGCCGCTATGCCGAGCTAGGTAGGCAGTCAGCTGCCAGCGATACCACTACCAACGATGCCATCCCCAGCGATATAGCCCCCAATGATACTAGTCCGGATGAGGGATAAAGCGCCTTATGTCTCGCCCTCTATTTAGCCAGCGTTTGCAGCAATACCAGCCCTCGAAAGCGGCGATTAGCAAACCGCAAGTGTCGGGTCGTTTGGTGCGGGTTGTGGGTATGACCCTAGAAGTGATGGGTCTGCAACTGCCCATAGGCCACCGCTGTGTAGTGATTAACAGCGAGCAGCACCAGGTAGAGGCCGAGGTGGTGGGCTTTGCCGAACACAAAATATTCCTTATGCCTATACAGCAATCCTCCGGCTTTACCCCTGGTGCGCGAGTGCTGGCGATAGACTATCAAGACAGAGTACCGGTAGGCCCCGAACTATTGGGCCGGGTAATCGACGGTGCAGGCCGTCCTTTAGACGGCAAAGGGCCGCTCAATAACAGCGGCTTTATTCCCATGAAGGGTGAGGCCATTAACCCGTTAGCCAGAAAACCCATTAGTGATACGCTGGATGTGGGTATTAAAGCCATCAACGCCGTGCTCAGCGTGGGCAGGGGCCAACGTATAGGTTTGTTTGCCGGCTCGGGGGTGGGTAAGAGTGTGTTGCTAGGCATGATGACCAAATTTACCGAGGCCGACATTGTTATTGTTGGCTTAGTCGGGGAGCGGGGCCGTGAGGTTAAAGAATTTATCGAGCATACCCTGGATGAAGAAGGTATGCGCCGGGCGATAGTGGTGGCAGCCCCCGCCGATGAAGCGCCGTTAATGCGTATGCGGGCCGCCTCTTTAGCCACGCGCTTAGCGGAGTATTATCGCGACCAAGGCAAGCACGTATTGCTGCTAATGGACTCTCTAACCCGTTATGCCCAAGCCCAACGTGAAATTGCCCTCTCTATAGGCGAGCCGCCAGCTACTAAGGGTTATCCGCCCTCGGTGTTTTCTATGTTGCCCAAGTTGGTGGAGCGGGCCGGTAATAATGCCGATGGCAGCGGTTCAGTGACTGCGTTTTATACGGTATTAACCGAGGGTGATGATTTGCAAGATCCGGTCGCCGATGCCTCCCGGGCGATACTTGATGGCCATATCGTGCTGTCGCGGGCCATTGCCGATGAGGGGCATTACCCTGCCATTGATATAGAGGGTTCAATTAGCCGAGCCATGCAAAACATCGTCACCGACAAGCAGCTCAAACAGGCCCAGCGCCTGCGCTTTTTATACTCGCGTTACCAGCAAAGCCGCGACTTAATCAGTGTTGGTGCCTATGTGGCCGGCAGTGATCCTGAAACCGACTTGGCCATAGAGAAATTGCCGGCTATTAAAACCTTCTTACAGCAAGGTTTAAACGAGTCCTTTGATGTGGAGAGTAGTTTTCAGCTACTCAATACACTACTGGCAACGGCGGTGCAGCAACAGCCCGATCAATTACCCGCGGTTAATGGCCGTTAACTATGGCTAAAAAACCCTCACAGCGCTTACAAGTGGTATTAAAGCTAGCCCATATTAAACAACAGCAAGCGGCCGATAAACTGGCCCAGGCTAGCGCTGCATTACAGCGTAACCGCAGCCAAGGCGAGCAACTGCAAACCTACCAGGGCGAATATAATCGCCACTTTCACAGCTTTGAACAACAGCCTGTCAGCAGCCAGCAAATGCGTAATTATCAGCGTTTCTATAATAGTTTAGAAGAGGCGGTATACACCCAAGCGCAGCGCAGCGCAGTGTCAGAAACCCAATACGAACATCATAGGCTGAATTGGCAAAAAGCCTATGCCAGCGAAAAAAACATGGAAAAACTGGTGCTTAGAAAGCAGCAGCAAGAAACCAAAACGGAAGATGTGAAATTACAGCGTGAATTGGATGACCGTGGCCGCAGTAAAGATTTACAGCAGGGTGATTAAGCTTTAAACAAGATAGAGCTAGGCATTAAAAAATATATAGTTATAGCTGGTATTCGTATTTCGCTGCGCTATAGTCATCTAAGATAAATATAATCTTATAAACTTCAATATGTAGCTTAGAGAGGCGTATTAATGGCAATAACATCGGTTATATCAGCAGATGGAAATGAATTGACTATCGGTGTTGAAGGGCGCTTTGACTTTGGTTCGCATCAGGATTTTCGTCGTGCCTATGAAGGCCAACCCAGCCAAGTTGCACGCTATATCGTTGACTTGCAAGAAACCACTTATTTAGACAGCTCGGCCTTGGGTATGCTGTTATTACTTAAGGACTATGCCGGTGGGGATGATGCCGATATCTCGGTTATCAACTGCAATGACGATGTCCAAAAAATATTAGCTATTTCCAATTTTGATCAACTGTTTACCATTCAATAAGCGCCTAATTAGAGCCGTGCGCTCTTTTTATTATTAATGGATACGCTGGCAGTTATTAAAATTTTGGTTGTCGATGACAACCCTACCGATAGATTGGTGTTAGAAACCATTCTGCGCAAGCAGGGCCATACCGTGGTGTCAGCGGATAATGGCCTGGATGCCTTAACGGTATTTCAGCAACAACAGCCCGACCTGATTTTATTAGATGCACTCATGCCTGGCATGGATGGCTTCGAAGTGGCCGAACGCATCAAAAGTCAGGTGGGTGAAGACTTCATTCCCATTATTTTTCTTACCTCCTTACAAGATGCTGGCTCATTAGCGCGCTGTTTAGATGCGGGCGGCGATGATTTTATCAGCAAGCCTTATAATAGTGTGATTCTGCAGGCAAAAATCAATGCCTTCAGCCGCATGCGGACGATGAACCGCACCTTACTGACCAACCGCGACCAAATATCCCTGCATAACCGTACGCTTATTCGTGAGCAAGAAATAGCCAAACGGGTGTTTGATAAAGTGGCTCACGCCGGTTGTTTAGATGCTAGCAATATCAAACACTCGCTATCAGCGGTATCTGTTTTTAACGGTGACGTGGCCTTAGCGGGGGTTAATGCGCTGGGCAATTTGATGGTTTTTCTAGGTGACTTTACTGGCCATGGTTTAAATGCTGCGTTGGGGGCTATGCCCTTGGCACAAACTTTTTATAGCATGTTAGAAAAGGGTTTTAGTCACAAAGATATATTGGTAGAAATTAATAAAAAATTAAATGAAGTGCTGCCAGTTGGTGTTTTTTGCTGTGGATTATTGGCAGAAATAAACTTTCATGAGCGCACCGTAAAAGTGTGGAATGGCGGCTTGCCCGACGGCATCATCTATAAGCCCGAGAGTGGTGAATTGGTAGCGCTTACCTCGCAGCATCTGCCCTTGGGGGTGCTGGCTGCTGCGGAGTTTAATGGCCGTGCAGAGCTTTATGATGTGCGAGTGGGTGATAAGCTGTATTTGTGGTCAGACGGCATACTGGAGGCTGAAAATAGCCAGGGCAAGCAATTTGGCGAACAGCGTTTATACGAGGTGTTTAAGGCCAACACCATACCTGATAATTTATTTGCCGAAGTAAACTGGGCGGTAAATCAATTTATAGGTGCCACTGAGCATGTAGATGACATTTCCGTGATGGAAATTACTCAGGTAACACCAGAGAACTTTAAGGGCTCGCAGCCGCCGGTACTGGAGCAAGAGGCCTCAGGCCCCAATAACTGGACTATGAGTTATGTGCTTAACCCTGAAACGCTGCGCGCGTTTAATCCGCTGCCACTAATGCTCAACTTTATTATGCAAGTGCCCATGTTGCGTGTTTTTAGCGGTCAGATTTATATTGTGTTAACAGAGCTTTTTAATAATGCGCGGTTTCAAGTAATAACTGCAATTTAATTACGCAGCGAGTAAA
>TARA_R110000868_G_scaffold304437_9_pt1 | contig 40570 bp, 42 predicted proteins | sample TARA_R110000868 | Tara Oceans TARA_R110000868 (sample SAMEA4397489) | marine metagenome | biome: Polar Biome; feature: [SRF] surface water layer (ENVO:00010504); material: water (ENVO:00002006), including particulate matter (ENVO:01000060) such as... | depth 5 m | reverse complement strand
GTTATTATGGATGGAAAAGAGTTATCTAATAATATTATACCCGTTTCTAAATCAGGTGATTATCAAGTTGAAGTTATTCTAGGATAACCACTTAACGCTACCCTTTCAAAAAAAACTATTCAAAAAAGAATCCCATTCAGAAGAATGGGATTTTTAAATTCAGTATTCAGTTTTATTATTTTCGTTGTCCGAAAATTCTGAGCAACATGATGAATAAATTAATGAAATCAAGATAGAGAGCTAAAGCACCCATAATAGCTCCCTTTTTCCCCTCTTCGCTTTCAGCATCAAGTTGTAAACTCATTTGTTTAATCTTCTGAGTATCGTATGCAGTAAGACCTACAAAGATTAAAACACCGGCATAGGTAATTAACCAATAGAGAGCCGAGCTAGCCATAAAAATATTTACCACACTAGCGATAATTATCCCAATCAAACCCATAAATAGTAGGTTTCCCCAGCTTGTTAAGTCTTTTTTTGTGAAGAAGCCATAGGCACTCATAGCACCAAAAGTACCAGCTGTAATAAAGAATGTTGATGCAACTGAAGCACCTGTATACAAATTCAATATTACAGAAAGGGTTAATCCATTTAATGCTGAGTATAAAAGAAATAAGCCTATTGCAAGATTTGATGATATTCTTTTAATAGCTGAAATCATCCAAAAAACCACCCCTAGTTCTACGATTATCAGAATAAAGAAATTACTCTGAACGGTATATAAGAATTCAGGTGATGAAACTGTTCTTAGTGCAATAAAACCTGTAACAGTAAGGGCGAGACACATCCATGAATATACTTTATTGATGAATGTTACTTGTACGTCGTGTACTTGATCTGCTGTAAGTTGTTTATACATGAGATTAAATTATTAAAGTTTTTCTGCCAGAAATATAATGATCTGACATGAGAAATATTGCAAATCTTATGCCAGATTAGCTACCAAACCAATAACTAAATTTGATTAGGAAAATATTGATTGGATCTTCTTTAAAAATATCTCTTGTACCTCCAAAGAGATCAAATGTATCATTATAAATAGTTCTCTCTTTTTCCTGTTGCCAGACGAAATAAAAAGTTGAACCAGGTCTATATTCCCATCTTAAAACAGCATTCCCCTGCACTGTTTTATAATTAAAGTCTTGTGAATCTGTTTCACCCAAATAATTGAAATTGTAAGATTTGGGATCTTCAAAAATCTTAAAATTAGTGAAATCACCAGTATACAGTAATGGTCTAATATAGGTCTGTAGACTTAATTTTGATGTAAATGTCCAATCGACTCTAACATCGGTATAAAAGATATCTAAATATGAATCTGAGAAAAGGTAGTCAAGATCAGGATCTGCATCATAATTGTCATAATCCTGAAATTGATCCGTGTTTTTTTCTTTTATATAAGTAGGTGAAAATTCTAGTTGAATATAACTTGTTGGTCTATAGTTTAAAGAAGTGTATAACGTTGTTGTATACTCACCTGAAGTATCACGTCGGTACCGAGAACCTACTTTTGCGTAAAAGCTTTTAGTAGCGTTTGAAGTTAATTCTAAACTTGAATTCCAATCTCGAGGCCGTCTCATTAATGGCCCTCCTCGTGTAATTCTGTCATTGTAAAATTTACCTGTAAAACCGGCTGTAGCAATTACTGTCCATAAGTTATTGAATTGAAAATAGGAACCGGAAGAATAAAAATTCATGATCATGTCTCCATCAAAATTCCAAGCATATCCACTATAAACCCATAATAAATAAACTCGAAATAAGTTAGAGCTTACATTCAAATATTCTGCATATAAATGGGGTGAGCGATAATCTGCTCTTTCTTGGAAACCAATATCATTTATTTCATAACCTGGACTCATTTCAGAATAAGTGAATGAATACCTTAATCCCGATCCACTATACTTACCTAGACTAAACTCTCCGAAATATCCTTCTAAAGAGGTTTTCGTTGAATCGAGCGATAAATAATCTGAGTCTGTTCGATTATAAAATCTAGCTGAGGAAGTCTGTGTTTGTAAAATCGAATTTTCGGTACCATTTACCTGACTTACAGCAAAAACTCCACTTGCTCCCCAATTTCTATTTGCCCAATAATAATGGCCATCAACACCAAGTTGGTATGCTGAATCATTCAAGTATCTCTCTAAGTATGAGCCACTGCTATTTCTATTTACAGTACTCAAAAATCCACCAAGCTGAGCATCACCATCTTTTAAATCTTTGCGAACACGAGTTACTAGATAGTTTGTAGCTGGTTCAATTATAAATTCCCCTTTGTTAGTATTTGTACCATCAAAAAATGAATATGATGATTGCTCCTCAAGGGTGTAAGCGTTTAGAATTCCCAAAGAAAAACCCTTCTCTGTTTTACCACTTACTTTTGCAGCTCCTGCAATAGTTGTTTCTAAAGGAGCATCAACAAAATCGGAACTAATACCGGAATAAGACGCATCTCCAAATGGGCTTTTTCCTATTCTTCTACTATAAAAATTGGAATGAGTACTGAATGTATTTTGAGAAGTAGTTTTACCGAATGCAAAAATATCTGCACCTTCTAAAAAGAAGGGTCTTTGTTCATCAAAAAAGATTTCAAATGCTGTAAGGTTGATGGTTGCAGGATCCGCTTCTACTTGCCCAAAATCAGGGTTAATAGTACCTGTAAGTGTAAAATCGGAAGTAATTCCATATTTAAAATCGCCTCCAGCTTTAAACGCTAAGTCATTCTTTTCGTAAAAAGGATTACCGTCATATAAATCTGGTTCACGAGTAAGTTCACTTGAAACATAAGGTACTATTTCGAGCCGCAGTGGCTTTGTTAAATCCCTAACATTCAATAAATCTCCAAACCAAGATACTTCTCCGTATTCCTCTCGAGGAACTCTAGACCAGTAATTGATCTCGTCATGGCGAGCAATTTGGCGTTCAAAATTTATGCCCCATGTTTGTTCAGTATTTGAGGATGTAAATCGAAGTTGAGAAAGTGGAATTCTAAACTCCGCTATCCAGCCTTTTTCATTAATTGATGTTTCAGAATCCCAAACTGCGTCCCATAAAATATCTTCTTCAACATCATTAAAATATAAGATATCTTTCTGAACCCCTCTCGGGTTCAAACCAAATGTAAAAGCTGTTCTGTTGTCGTTGTAGCTATCAATACTAACAAAAAACCAGTCGCTATATTCGTCCCCATCACGCCTAAACAGAGTAGCTGCAATAGAATCAGGAGAGGAATCGAAAGCAAATGCTCCAACATATAAATACTTATCGGAATAAAGTACTTTTACTTCTGTTCGTTCGCTTGGAGTTCCACCGTCTTTTGGGAAGTTTTGAATAAATCCAGTTGCTATTTGGGCAGAATTCCAGGCCTGTTCATTTAAAATCCCATCAATTTGAATATCCGAATCTGAAGACAATCTCTCGGCTTTTATCTTTTGTTTTGGTGATATCGATTGTGCCTGTAATAAACTTGATTTCAAAGAAAAGAGAATAAAAGCTACGCTAAAATAAACACAAAATGTGTTTTTCATTCCTATACCTATCGCTAATGTTAACTCTGTGAGCCCCTAATTGGAGGGAAATATGCCCGTATTCCGATTTAAGAGAAGTATAACTAGCAATTGTTACAAATAAAACTAAGGCTTTAAGCACCCTATATATTTAATCTTATATATATTTAGGTGCCAAACCAGTAACTAAATTTGATAAGAAAAACATTGGTTGGTTTTGGGTCGAAAATATCAATAAAATCTCTGCCAAGATTATATCTCCCATCTACTAAAGACCCGGAGCGTTGCTGTTGCCAAACTAAAAAGAAAGTAGATCCAGGCTTATATTCCCATCTGAAAACTGCATTTCCTTGAATTGAACGGAAGGTAAAATCTGGTCGTTCAAAGTCAAAGTCGTTGCTTCCATCTTCATCTATATCAACTGCAAAGTAGCCATCCCCTGTTTCAGTTAATATCCCTTCGTCTTTGTTTGCTCCATACCTATCAAAGCTAAACCCTCCTGGATTATTAAACTCACCAAAATTACTGAACCTTGAGGAAGCAATATATGGACGGATATAAGTTTGCAAACTAATTTTTGGAGTAAATGTCCAGTTTAAACGAATACTAGTTGACAAATTCATACTTCTTGAATCCGCAAATATATATCGATTTCCAAAGGTTTGGTTTGCATCAGGGTCACCTGGATTTCTTTCGATAGTGGCAACATATTGATCCTCATCTAACTCAAAACCAATTTGAGGAGACATACTTATCTGAATAAAAGTAGTTGGTCGGTACGAAATGTCAAACCAGTAATAATCATCGTACTCATTTTCAATATCTCTTCTATGTGATTGACCATGAGAAAATGAAAACATTTTTGACTGATTACTCCCAAAATTGAAATTTACATTATAATCGCTGTTGTAGTTCATGATGGGTCCACCTCTAGTTAGCCTGTCCGACTTTCTTCCAAAAGAGGTATTAACATTCATATTGTAGTACCACTGATTCTTGAATCTCCAGAATCCTCCAATATTATAGTTTTGCCAAATTCGGTCTCCATCATAATTCCAGCCATGAAGGTGATAACTCCACATTTCCCAATATTGAAGTTTCTTTGGGGCTGTTTCCTGCCATTGAAATGCCAATGCAACTGAACGATAATCTGCTCTATTTTGAAATCCTAAGTCATTCGTTTCATAGCTTGGACTTACCTCAGCATAGGTTGCTGAACCAGTAAAATGATCACCTGAAGATTTCCTCAAACTTAGTTCTGTTGCAAAACCTTCTAAACTCGATTTGGTAGGATCGACACTGAGCTCATCGGAGTCTACTCTTTGCTTGTATCGTTGAGGAGCATTCTGAGCTGCCGTTATAGTTTCAGTGCTACCATTTATCTGACTTAACGAAAAAGTGCCGCTTACTACATACTCTCTTTCGTTCCAGTTATGCTCAAAATCAGCTCCCATTACATACGCTGATCTTCTTATATAATCTTCAAAGTATGTCCCGTCAATATTTCTGTTTACAGCGCTTAAAAATCCACCTGCAACTGTATTTCCATCATTGATATCTTTTTTTACTCTGGTTACTAAATAGTTTGATGAGGGTTCCACTGCATATTTACCTGTTGATTGACCTAACACATTCCCTTCATTCAAAGTAAATGCGGCAGTCTCTTCCAATGTATATGCATTTAGAATTCCAATTGACCAACCTGTTTTTGTTTTACCACTTATTTTTGCGGCACCTGCTATACTGGTCTGATCAGGAATATCCTGATACGTACTTTGCAGACTATCTTTATTGAAAAAAGATCCATTATTATAGTCATTGTGCTTACTTAATGAACCTTGAGGAGATCGGCCTATTCTTCTGGAATAAAACGTAACAGGATTCCCAGCAGTGTTATAAGTTTGGGTTCCTCCAAATTGGAAGATATCGTTTCCCTCTAAAAAGAATGGTCTACGTTCGGCAAAATAGGTTTCAAAAGCAGAAAGATTAATTGTTGCCGGATCGGCCTCTACCTGTCCAAAATCAGGGTTAATTGTGGCTGTAAGGGTTAGATCGGATGTAAGACCATATTTTACATCGCCTCCTAATCCAAGTTGAAAAGCATTGCTTTCGTAATATGGATTGGCAGGATCACTTTCAGGTTCGCGGGTTAATTTTGTTGAGAAATAAGGAGCGATTTCAAGCCTATTCGGCTCTTCCAAATCGGTTATTCCGTTTAATCTGCCAAAATTAGATACAATACCTGCTTCTTTCTGTGAAGTTGGAGCCCAATAATCCACTTCATTATGTCTAGGTATCCTTCTTTGAAAATTAACTCCCCAACTTTGTACAGCGTTCTTTGAACTAAACCGAAGTTGAGATAGAGGTATTTTCATCTCTACCGACCATCCATTTGGTAAAAGTTGAGCTTCAGCTTCCCAAACAGCATCCCAAAGTACATCTTCCCCCCTATCATCGTAGTACAAAATATCTTTTTGAACACCGCGAGGATTAACTGCAAATGTAAACGCTGTTCGTTTATCATTATAGCTATCAAAACTAACATAAACCCAATCACTTGTTTCACTTCCATCTCTTCTGAATAATGAGCTAATTGCGGAATCAGGTGCAGTATCATAAGCCATGATACCAACATAAATATAGGTATCTGTATACAGAATTTGGGCTTCTGTTTTTTGTGAAGGAGTTCCTTCATCAATTGGAGAACGTTGAGTGAAACCAGTAGCTATAGGGGCATTTTGCCATTGTTGTTCGTTTAACAATCCATCTAAGGTAATATGATCGGGAGCAATTCTAACGGCGTCCATCATTGGAGCATCAATACTGCCTTGGCGGTAATCTTTTGTACTTATTGAGCTATTCTGGAATAAGCTTTGTTCAGCAGGATTATAGTTTTGAGCAGTTACTTGAACACTCAAAAAAAGATATACCACTAGCAGGTTGAGTAGATATTTCATGATAAAAATTTGGCTAGGTATGTTTTGAATCTCTGAAATTTCAAAGGCAATCAGAGATTCAAGTTTGCAATTTACGATTCGGTAAGCGCTACGGTGAGAACCATTTAGCGTTTCTTTTGTTTACTAGTTTTTACTTATTTCTATATCACCGTGAAGTGTTTTGAATAAGAATTCGGGCCCACCTCCATTTACGGTACCAGTAATCCATTTATTTATGGTTACTGTATATTTGCCGTCTCCACTAGATATCTCAGAAGCACTGGATGAGCGGTCTAGTTTGATATCGAAATTGGTAAACACTTCACCATAATCTGTTTTCATTTTACCAGTAAACTTAGTCCCCGCCGGAAATGAAACTTCAATATCTCCATTCAATCCTGTAAAAGACATTGGCGTATTTGGTGTTACCGAAACCATTGTTACTTCGATATCTCCATTTACACTACTTACTACTACAGATCCACCAACCTGAAGCATTTCAACATCTCCATTTGTTGCCTTGACTTCATGTTCTCCGATAACTCCTTCAATCGTAATATCGCCATGAGTAACCTGCACATCTAGTGAGAAGTTTTTGGGCACCCATACTTCCAAATCAAGATCGTGGGAGTTCGGAGCCGTTTTAATTCGGACTATATTATTGTCTTCGGTTACTTCTAAACCCACCCCATTAGTAGAAATTCTACGAAGTCCGTTTCGTCTGTAATCGCCGTCGTTGTCTTCATCGTTGCCATCAAACTTTACGATTACATCTTTTCCATCGTGCGCTTTGATAATGATGTCGTCAGCAAATACAGCACTGAGTTGTAAAATTCCAGGATTCCCGGGATTTGAGAGTGGCACTTTTAGATCGTCTTGCCCTAAAGCTACTCCTGAGGTCATTGCCAGAATGCCTAGTATGTAGATCATTGATTTTAGATTTTTCATCTTCTGTTCTTCCTTTTTATTATGATTTTCTTGTACGGATGTAAACATCACCATTCACTAATTCAAACCCCATTTCAATAGCCCCATCTCCAATTTGGATAGGTGAAGTGCTGTTTATTTTGTAACGATAGCCGTCTCCATCTTCTTCCTTGTTCAATCGGTTAGGTAGGCGTTTTATTTGCTCAAAATCTGTATATAGTTCACCGTGTAAACTTTCAAAGGTTACAACCGCAGATAAATCTTTTGGAGAATAAATCTCAATTTTTCCATTTACTGTTTGAAAATCGGTGTTTTGAGTAGGGCTTTCTAGAAACCAAACTTCAATGTCTCCATTTACCGTATTTGCAGTAGTATAGCCGCGTACATCTTTTACGCTAACCGAACCATTTACATTACTTGCTCTTACTCCGTTTTCCATTTTTTCAACGAATACATCTCCACTGTTTACCGTTGATGCTCTTAAAGCTAGGTTTTTTGGAATCTGAATCTCTAGATCGAAATGAGCATTTACTCTACTTCGATCATTATCATCCCAATGCCAGTGATAATCTAATTTTCCATTTCTAAATTCTACATGTGCATTTGGTGAATCTACATACACATAGAGTTTTCCTTCGTATAGCTTTGTCTTCAATTCGTGTTCGGCAGCTTCTTCATCTGAGATATCACCCCGCTTTTTTCTGAGTTCCTTAATGCCTTTAATTACGATCTCATCGCCATCATACCCGGTTACTTTAACATCACCATTAATATTCTTAATGATGATCTCGGTATCTGCATTATATTCATCATTCCCAAGAATAATCAGAATATCTTCTATTCTTGGATCTCCTTTAAAGTCATTTGAATTCCAATTTCCATACCAATCTCCTTCTGAGTAACCTTCAAAGGAGCCCATCCCAAAATCAAAATTCGAAAGCATATCCATATTTATGTCTATTTCCATGGGAAAATCGAAATCAAGATTTATATCTAAAGGTATTTCTATTGCTAATTCATGATTGATTTCATCTTGGATATCAATGCTAATATTTTGAGTAAATCCGGGGATTGAGATTAAACAAAGTGCTGTTAACGTAATTAAGATTCGTTTCATGATAATACCGCTATAGTGTTTTCTACTTTCAGTTTGGTTGCGCTGTTTAAGTCTTTTTCATTAATAAGGCGCTGGAATTCGTTTGCTGAATTTTTCAATCCAAGTTCTACCATGGCATCAGCCAAAGTAATGATTACAATGTCTGACTCTTGATTTGCAATGGCTTTAACAAATCCTTCTCTAACTATAGGATTATCTCCCCATCTGCTCAAAGCTTCAATAGATTGAACTCTTACATTTATGCTTTCATCATTATTAAGGGTAAAAAATAGTGCCCGAATGGCTTTCTGATCAACACTAGGAAGTTGTGCACTAATATTTACTGCTCGGAGCCTATCGGTGGTTGAAGGCCCTTCTAGCATACTTACCATCATCATTTCTCGCATGGTTTGCATTTCGGAAGTAAGTTCCTTGATTTCGGCATCATTACTATTCATTTGATTTCCAATAAATGCTCCTGCTATTAATAGGATACAAGCATATGCGAGACGAGGCATTGTAACTTGATTCAGAACCTCCATAATTTTTTCACGAACTGTATTCCGAATAGAAATTCTAGATTTCCCTTTCTCTTCTTCGAGCATGGTATAAAAGTTCTTGCTCAAATTTGAGGATTGCTCAGGAATCGGAATCATATCCAGTTCGTCATGCAATTGTTCGATCGCTCGGAAGTCAATAAAGTCGATGTCACCTTCGGCAATCAACTCTTCTATTTCCCTTTTTCCTTGATCGTCTAACATACCTTTAAGGTAATCGGCGATCAGTTTTTCATTTTTTTCACTCATGGCTGTATTCCTCACTTAGTGTGGTAACAATCTGTTTTAAATCTTTCATTGCCCTAAACATTCTTACTTTAATTGCGCTTTCAGTAACTCCCTGGATTTCGGCTATTTCATGATATTTAAGCCCTTCAAAGCGGCTTAAAATCACAACTTCTTTCTTGTCTTCATCCAGTTGCTCTAGTGCCTTTTCCAGCAATAATTTCTTTTGATGTCTCTCATCCATTTCCATGTATCCGGTCGGGGCGTCACTCGCGATTCGTTCCTCGTCAAGAATTTCGTCTTCCTTTCGCCGCTTTTCTTTACGATAGTGGTCGATGTGGGCATTTCGCGCTATGCTGAACATCCAGGTGGTGAATGCTCCCGTGCCGGAATACGTGGTTCGATATTTGAGCATGCGCTCGAACACCGATTGAACAAGATCTTCACTAAGCTGAGGCTCAAACGTTTTACGATAGAAAAAGCTGTATAACGGTCGGTTATATCTTTCGAATAGCAGACCTAGTTTATCTAAGTCTCCATCTTTTACTTTCATCATTAAAGCTTTGTCTGTCGTAGAATCCAATATGGTTGCTTAAGCCCCGGTTAGCATTGTCGATGATGTACACTGATGAGATTGGGAAAGGTTACAAAATAGTTTTGAGTTTTGATGAGGAGTTTTTTTCCGGGTAAGAATCTGTCTCCCGTCGGAGGGAGACAGAGTTTAAGCTTGTTTGAACTAAGAGGAAGGACAGTGGTGGGACAAAACTCCTAGCCAGTTCGCCCTCTCCTGTTCATCTCACAACTGCGTTGATCTGTCCCTCACGGAGGAGTGACAGGTTTCCATTGTTTTAATTTTTCTATCCCCTTCGCAAGGAGCGAATATGACGTGGCGATCTTCCATTACTTAGAAATTACCTCATCCAGAAATTGAGCAGGTTAGTCTTCACCCCAAAGCATTATGTTCTCTCCTTTCCGGTGAAGATAAAGTACTGGAATAATAGGATCAGGTGGGTTGATTTGAGATCCAAATAAAAAGTATCCTTCTTCACCAAATGCAATCCAATGGGCTGTATATTTATCTGGTAATTGAAGCAATGATTCTTTGGCTCCATCTAAAGCGACTTTAAAAAATGATCGGCCTCCCCAATAAGCGACTAATAGTTCCCCATTTTTATAATCTGCACTAAAAATTCGATTTCCCATGAAAGGTATATTCTCTTGATCTGGATTAATTAAATCGTCCCAAACCTTAAGTACTGTATAATTTTCATCGACAAGCCACACTTTTGTGGGGGAATTTAGAAGTAACCCATCTTCTACTTTAGTTAGTCCTCCGATTGGCTCTTCAAACTCATGCACTAATCTGGTCAAACCATTCTTATCTATACTATAAATGGATGGGTATTTAGCAAATATGATTTCTTTGCTATCAGATATGTAAAAACCACCCGTATCACCAAATTCATGTGCATTTTGCCAAGGCCAGATTTCATCAGGCACATCACCTGCCAATCCTTTAAGCAAACGGAATCTACTTCCATTATTTATGTCCTGAAATTCAGCGTAAAATACGGTATCACCTTTCGCATAAAAGTGAAAATCACTGCTATTGAATTCTGATTGAATTAGTGTTCTTGTACCATGAACTTCATCCCAAATATAAACTGTCGAATAGTGTTCCAATGAACTGGGAGGATATACATATTGCCAAATTAATAACCCATTTACAGAGATCATATTTCCACCAGGATGAGATTCGACTGGCGAAAAAAGTGTACTTAGTAGAACTATAAAAATACTTGATTTAATTACTTTCATTAGAACTGATCCCCCATCCATTTAATATCTACTGGTTTTACCATCATATTTGAGAGAAGTTCAGGATTTTCTTCTGAAGGAATTAATAAGAATCCGATTTTTGCTTCTGTATCACTAACAAACCAAACTTCTAAACCTTTTGGGAATTCATTTTGAACCCATCTAAATCCCGCAACCCTTAAATTTTCCATGGATTGCTTAACCTGTATGATTTCATTCCAGGTTTTATCATCACGTTCGAAACTACCCGGAATGCTAGAGGACTCAAGAATTTTGAATAGTGCTTCCTGATCTTCTTCAAGTAAAGCATTCGTCCACATAGCCAGAACATATTCCAGTCTTAGATCTGTTGAAAGTGAGTCTATTGGCTTAACCTGAATTTTATTTCCTGATGCTGGTTTAGAACTATTCTCAACTTCAAAAATGGAGTCTATTTGATTCAGAAGCTGAATCATTGAATCTAAATCAGGGAGTCCTACATTATTTAATGCTATAACTGAGAATTGATTTCTTAAATCTAAAACCAACATGTTTGAAAACCCTTTCAAAGATCCAAATACTTCAACTCTTTGATCTTCACCTATCAAATAATTTCTGGAATTAGTAGTCAGGAAGTTTCCAGATTTAAGAGCTTTTATAACTTTATTTAAATCACTTACTGTAGAATAGAACCCTCCCGAAGTATAACGGTTCTGATAATTTGTTTTATCCTCGAGCCAATTTTCTGCTTCTTTATAATAACCAGAAACTGTTTTTACTTTTTGTTTATGTAAACCCGATGAATTCATCTCTAAAGGATTGAACAAGTATTTTTTAAATGCTTCATCAACGTTCATTCCAGACACTTCTTCGATAACGGCGCCAATTAACCAATAATTAAGGTTACTGTACACCATGTTACTGCCTGGCTCAAAAACTAATTCAAAATTTTCAATTTCATCTAAAAACGGACCTGATTTCAGGTCTGTATCATAAACAACTCCGGTTAGTTTCTCAGAATCCAGCTCTCTGGGTAATCCTGATTTCATCTCCAAAAGCTGCCTGATGGTAATAACCTGTCCAAAATCTGGTTTAAAATTCTCTCTATAGTCAAATATTGTTTTATCAAGATCAATTAGATTTTCATCTGACATTCGTAGTATTACAATCTCAGTAAAAAGTTTTGTTAATGAAGCTAATTGAATAGGGGTATTCCCATCAATTGTCATGAGTCCACTGTGATTAGGGCGATAAGAATAATTAAATGCTTCCTCACCAAAGGAATCTATATGAATAATTCCATTAAACTCTCCTTGATCTGTTAGTTTAATTACCTTATTCCGAAGCTCTTGCTCATTTGAATTACAGCTTGTTACATTTAGTATCAGAAGTACAAAAAAGAATACTTTTTCCATTTTTTTTCATTCAACATATTCCTCTGAAAATTACCAGAATAGTAAAAAAGCGACTTTTAGCAATTGAACACAGCTTTTTGCAGCCCTCTGTCCTGACTGAAATATTCGGTAGGGGTTTTTCCTGTAAAATCTTTTACTTCTTTCAAAAAATGCATTTGATCAAAATACCCGAAATTATAAAGCTGGTTTGAAAAATTCAGAGATGATTGTTTTTCGTGATACTTAAGTACTTCAATAAGGCGAACTAACCGGGAATATTTTTTTGGAGTAATTCCCATGTATTTCAAAAACTTTCTTTGGATTGTTTTTTGTGAAACCTGTAATTCTTTAGAAATTTTTCTTAGATGGGTTTGTCCTTTTGAGTGATTTATTTTTTGGAGCAAATAGTTGAAAAAAGGATCTGATTTCTTATTCAATTCTAAAAGTCTGACTGAAAAAAACTCTTCTAGTAATTGTACTTTCTCAAATTCGGAATTCTTGCTAGTAATTTGTTCCTGAATTTGAATAATCCTCTTCCCAAATAAAAGTTCTGCGTTAATAGATTCGTTGACAGTATCAATGACATTTTCATTAATAAAAGGATAGATACCATGAGGTTTAAACCGAATAGATAATAGAGGTTTCCCAACTACTTTTACCTGCTGAGGTTTAGTTTTTAATCCTGTAAGGTGGCTCCTGATTTTAATTTTTTTTTCATTTGAACTTCTTTCAAATGAATTGTTAGTCAAAACCAACTCAACAGTATTATCTGGTACTACTAAATGTGTTCTACCACTGTTCTCTTCAAGTTGAGTAAAATCTTCGAACCATACACATTCTATGTAGTTTTGTAGGGGTTCAGCTAGTTTATATTCACGAAAATACTTTGTCATAGGTGAACAGCTACGGGATTAAAGTCACATTGTTTACTATTATCTCAATAACCAATGAATACTTTCTTTAATATTATCATCCAGCGCTTTCTGAATTTCTTTGAAGTTAGTTTTTAAGACATATTTTTCGAAAGTATTCAATAAATTTTCAAATAGTCTCAATTCTTTCCCCAAAACATTCTTCTAAAAATTTATGCAGATATACCATCTGTTTATGACCGAACTTTTGACCTATATATGCTACCAGATATAAAGAAAGGAAAAGTAGAATGAGAGCTGGAACCGACCAAAAAATCAAGCTTTCGTGCCCTAATGACCAGTATGACAAACTTATCATTATTGCGATCATTGTTATAAATCCAATAAAGGAATAGAAAAACATAAACATCGTCCAAACGGAAGGTTTTGGACCATACAAACCTCGAATTAAACTACCTGACTCTGTTTCCTCTATGCTAAGTGTTAATTGTGGAGACCAGAAATGTTGATCTTTTTGTAAAGGATAGAAAGTAGCATAACCGGGTAGAATCTGCCCTTCAAACTTATCACTAGTAATAGAAAGTCGTTCCTTTATTACTTCTAGGAATTGTTCAGAGTTTAATTCAGATTCAAACCTAACTCTTGGTCTGATTCTTCTAAATTTTATATGATCGATTGAATTTTCGCTCATTGTTTAAACAGTGATTGTTGATTCAACGAACGTACATGATTTCATTTAAAAAGGAAAGCTTACTCCATCTGAGAGGAATGACTAGTTGATTTAGATAAGAACTAGATCATAGTTGGTTCCAATTCAGATGCTGAATCAAATCATCCGAATTTATTTTGGGATCTTATGCAATGGCTTTGTTTTTTCAAGTTAAAATTCTTTTCTAAATCCTTAAACGAGTTCAAGATTGTAGATTTTACGTAATTCGTTTACAAAATTTGGGAACTGATTAGTTTTAGCTTTTCCCAAATCCTAATTAGGGTCATCCTTAGGATACCTCCGAGGGACCTTGGCGAGATGACGCGTCATCGCCATGAAATTATCTAGTTTCCAGAACAAAGGATTCCTTTAGTTATAATAGTGCTCTATCAACCATCTCTCTAAATGGTTACCCCTGTGTATAAGGTGTTTTGACTGGATTTGTCATTGGGTTGACATAAAATTCTTTCATGGTAGAGTTAGACCTGTGTAAGAGAGGATCCTTACAAAAAAATGAATTAAGAGGAAAAACGATGCACTCATCCGACAAGGTTCTTCGCTTTCACTCAGAATGACCTAAAAAGAAAACTGTCACCGAATTACCTAACATCTACAAGGATGACGTCAAGAAAAAATCACTGCGCCAGAAACCATTCGATACTTTTTTCGATGTATGTATCTAGCGCTTTTACGGTTTCTTCGAATTCTGTAATTGGAAGAATTGCCCCTTTGAATCCTTCGGTAATCTCCCATTTTCCCGAAGTAAGCTCAGGAACTTTTGAATAATCAAAACTTCCTTCTTTCGGATAGCCCGACATATAAAAATAAGGCGTCTCCATAAGTTCATCTTCCATTGCTAATCCAAAACCAATTCCCAGATCGCCTGAAGCAGAAATATAAACCCCAGTATCGAAATGATGTGGCCATATTCTAATAGCACTTTCTACATCTAAAATGCTACATACTTTTTCACAAGCCTCAATCCCTAATGAGCGCCATTGCATCCATTCGTCTAACATATGCCTGTTTATCATCTGGAAGGGTTGTCCGATAAAACTGTATTCGGGAATCTCATAATGCATCGGTTCTGAAAATCCTTTTGGATTCAATCCAGCTTCAAGTATTCCTTTTTCAAGTTGTTTTTCTACCTCACTCTGAAGTTTCTTAACACATGAAACTGTTTGAAATGATTCTTCTTTAGCATCTACCCAAAGCATACAGAAATCGGTGATTCTAAGAACTAATTTCACTTTTCCTTTTGGGGATTCAATCCAGTGAGTTTCAATCCATTTCTTCTTAGGGTTGAACGATAAATTAGTATGACTATCATCTTCTTTTTTTGGTATGAAAGTCCGCCCAGCTTTTGCCAATATTTGAGACAAATAATGAATGCGCTTGTCTGTTTGTGTATAAACCATTAATTCATTTTCCTTTTAATACTGTCTAAATTTATATTCAAAACCTTCCATCCGTTTTGATAGGAAGACATCCCTAAAACAGTAATTGTTTCTGCTACATAAGGTAGCACTTCTTTATTGATTTCGCCCTTCTTTCCCATATTTAATTACAACAAGATCTAATCCGTTTACCAATTTATGCAAAGGATCTTTTTCTTCAAGACCATCAAAGTCACACAGTTTTAATTCTTTCATCTATGCCAATTTGTTTTAAAATAATATCTCATCAATAAAGGAAAAAAGAATCTCAATATCTGTAACGAAAGTGTCACCTAAACTTTTTATGAGAAAACTTCTCAATTGATAGTTTGCTGAGTTGTTTTCATCTTTGGGCATGAAAAATAAAACCCTATTCTTTTCGATAATTTTTTTACCCATATTAATTTCATTCTGTGATCAACCTCAAAAAGAAGATCCTTCAAATAAATGGGCTGATGCTCCATTAATCTGGAGTGATGAATTCGATGGTTCAGAAATCGATACCTCTAAATGGTACTTTGAAACTGGAGCTCGTGGTTGGGGGAACAACGAATGGCAAGATTATAAACCATATGAAGCTGGAAATGCTACGGTTGAAGATGGAATTCTTAGTATTACAGCTAAATTAGTTGGGGAAGGTCAAAGCGTTGGTGATTATACTTCAGCTCGTATGAATAGCAAGAAATCCTTCCTTTATGGAAGAATGGAAGTACGAGCTAAAATGCCTGAATATAAAGGTCCAGGATTATGGCCTGCACTTTGGATGCTAGGCGATACTTTGAGAAATGGAGGTGGATGGCCTAGGTCTGGTGAAATTGATATTCTAGAATATATAAGTTCAAAACCTGATTCTATTGTAGTGACCATTCATACAACTGCTAATAATCATAGAGATGGAACTCAAGTAAGCTCAGAATTTGTTTACCTGCCTACAGTGGAAGAAGAATTTCATAATTATGGAATTCTTTTAGAAGAAGAAGTTCTACACTTTTATCTTGATGAAATAGATAACATCTTACTTACGTTTGAAAGACCAGATGAATACAATCAAGAAAACTGGCCATTTGATAAACCATTTTATTTTTTATTAAACATGGCAGTTGGTGGCGACTTTGGAGGGATGAAAGGAGTTGATGATTCCATCTTCCCATCCACTATGCTAGTAGATTACGTACGTGTATGGCAACTGAAAGAAAATTAACCATGAATAAATTACTATTACTATTTCTCCCCTTTTTAATACTTAGCTGTAAAGATCCTGCTGGAAGCGATGATCCTGAACCTGATCTAACCGGATTAATTTGGAGCGACGAATTTAATGGAACTGACTGGCGTGATAATTGGTACCCAGAACTTGGAGATAATGGTTGGGGAAATAATGAACTCCAGAATTATACAGCAAGTAGCAATAATATTGTAATCACCGACAGTACTCTTCAAATTATAGCTAGAAAAGTCGGAGATAATAAAAGGGCAGGCGATTATACTTCTGCACGGTTACTTTCAAAAGAAGCTTGGAGCTATGGAAGAATGGAAATACGTGCTAAAATTCCAGAATTAAAAGGCAATGGGTTATGGCCTGCTATTTGGATGTTAGGCGACGGTATTAGAAATGGTGTGAGTTGGCCAGAAGCTGGTGAAATAGATATTATGGAGTATGTGAGTTATGCACCAAATCAATTTTATGCTACGGTTCATACAGGAGCATTTAATCATAGAATAGGAACTCAAAAAGGTTCCGGTCCAATATCGATGCCCGACATTGAGGAGGAATTCAATATATTTGGGATTATATGGACTGAAAATTACATCAAATTTTATGCCGACGATAAAGACAACATCGTATTTAGATTTAATAAACTTTCAGATGCTACGAACGATGAATGGCCTTTTGATAATCCACACTTCTTCTTACTGAATATGGCAGTAGGTGGCGACTGGGGCGGTGCCAATGGATTAGATGATGACAACTTTCCTGCTGTATTCGAAATCGATTACGTTCGAATTTTCGAGCTTGAGGAGTAATTCACTAATTTTAAAGCAGAAGATTAGTTCTTCTGCTTTACCATTACTCCATTCATTATTAAGGTAGTTCCCTCACTAGCTTCAATACTATAAACTGGTTGAACTCCTTCAACAATTTCTTTCGTAGAGTATACTGTGTAAGTATCGTATTTCTTAGCCATTTGATTCCAGCTTAAAATCACTTCCCCCACGTTCACTTCACCAATTTCTATATTCCCTGATTGTGTTAGCATCGGGTGATTTGGAGTCGCTTTTAGTTCTTTTACAGATAGATTAATCTCTACAAAAGACTCTGATTCAAACCGATCTTCTTTAAGCAAAGTAAGTACAGTTATAGCATAGTTTTCTGGAGCATGGGAAACTAACTTATTCACCTCAACGATTTTACTTTCTCTAGTTTCGGGGTCAATAGTAATTACTTTATCTCCCATTTTCACTTCTCTTAGTAATTTTGAACTTCCATCCGCGAGCGATACTAGCTGATCACCTGGAAAGCAGATATCTGAACCATAAGTCGCATGTTCATCTGATATTTCACCTTCACTATTATTTTTAAACATCTGAAAAGAAAACTCTCTTGATAAGACATAAGAAAGCTTCAATACAAAGTTAGCTTCTTCTTTATCAATCGCGTGAATATCTTCGAAGTACATTTCCCAAACCTCTCCTGAGGCTGTGAAATTTGGAACTAGAGCATTGTATAAAGTCCCAATTTCATTGGTATAAAATACCATTACTCCTAAGTCCATTAAGCCTTCTCGGACAATGAGTTTGTACAAATCTACTCTTTTTTTTAAGCCATCATCTCCAGTTATATAAATTGGCTTTCTAAGCTCATATCGATCTAGAATATATTTATTCTCGAACTTTACATAAGTTTCATTATCCAAGTCTTCAATGACGAAGGTTTTAGCTAAATTATACTCCTCAATTGTGATGGGACGTGAATCTTCTTGTCCAAATACTGAATAAGATGTTACTAGACTTATTAGTGAAAATAGAAGTAAGGTTTTTAATACGCGCATAAGTAATTAAGATATTTGTTGAAATGCTTTTGCAAAAGCTTCCATTTGAGGCATAGTTCCAATACTTACTCGGCACCATTGTTTATCATTAAACTGCCAATTCCGAACTGCAACTCCACGTTTTCCCATCTCCTGAGAAAATCTTGGACCTTTCATATTTAAAGGGAACATTACAAAATTAGCAGAAGATGGTATATAAGAATATCCTTCTGCTTCAAGTACTTTGTATAAGTATTCTTTGCTTTCAAAGGTTTTAGTTTTAGCAGAATTAAGAAACTCCATATCTAAGTATGCCGCATCTGCAGCTGCAATTGTTGGTCCAGTAATCCCCATAAAACCACGGCAATTATTGTACAAAATCTCGATGTTCTCTTTGCTTGCTATGGCATAGCCCATTCGTAACCCAGCAAATCCATATAATTTTGAAAAAGTACGTGCAACGATTACATCATATCCTTCCCCTACTAAACTTATCATACTTGCTGTGTCAGGGTCATCTAAATACTCAATGTATGCCTCATCGATAAATACTGTAGCTTTTTTAGACACTCTTTTACAAAACGATTTTAGCTCTTCAGTTTCTAAGATTGTTGCTGTAGGATTATTCGGATTTACCAAATACACTAATTTTGTGTTTTCATCGATCTTGGCTTCCATCGCTTTTAAGTCAAGCTTATATTCGGATGTTAGAGGTACCCAGCGCACTTCTGCGCCTAATTCTTCTGCAAAAGACGGCATATCGGAATAACTTGGATCACCCGAAATAATATTTCCACCCATTTTGGTATAATAAATTCCACAGGCTGTCAGTACATCTGATGATCCTGCAGTCATCAAAACATTTTCTACTTTTACATTCTCTTGGTACGCAATTCGATCGACAAAAGCCTCACCTTCTCTAAATGAATACTGATAACCTTTTTCTAATGCCTTTATAAAAGCTTCTTTTGCTTTTGGAGATGGTCCAAATGGGTTTTCGTTAGCCATAAGCCTTATTATTTTAGGCTCGTCTATTGGAAGAGTTTTTAAAAAGTCCTGATCAGAAACAAATTTCCGTGATGACTTTAGGTTTCTCTTTATCTCTTCAATATTTCGCTCTTTTGGAGCAAAGCCTAAAGTAGCCATGGAAATACCACCTGCCAGTAAAGCTCCTCCTGATTTTATCCACTCTTTTCTATTCATGATAGATCCCATATTATTACCCTTTAATATTATCCCTTTGTATTAGGATAGTTAAAATGTTGACCACTAACTCGGTTATGAATATCAGCGACTACGCTTCGAGCTGATTCAAATGCTCCTGCCATCCATGCGTTCAAATACGTCATGTGTTCTCCTGCGAAATACACATTTTTATCTGGTTCTAATAAAACTTTATAGACAGACTCTCTACTTCGTGAATTATATTCTGCCCATCCTCCCATACTGTATTTCGTTTTATGCCAGCTTACGGAAAATGAATTATCGAATTCTTCATGATATTGAGGATGAATTAAACTCCCTTTTTGAAGAGCTAATTTTTCACGATCTAGATAACTTAATTTTCCAGTTTCTTCGGCTTTATCCCCAAAATTATAATAGCCTATTAAAACACCATTTTTCGATTGATAGTCATTTGATGGATAAAAAATCTGTGTTAATTCGTTATTGGTGTGGGTTATTCCACCATAAATATGTTCATCTTCTTCCCAAAAACGACGCTTAAACTGAAGTCCAATTTTCCCAGTTTTATTGTAGGACGCATAATCAATAGCACGGGATGTATTCCCAGAAAAATTATGATCGATATAGCTTAAAACGGGTAAAGGGATTGTACAAATACATAAATCTGCTTCAATTTTCTGTTCTCCATCTTTCGTCGAATACACAACAGAAACCCCTTCTTCTGTATTTTTGATTGATGAAACTTCAGCTTCAAGTTGAATCAACGGCTTAATTTTTTCAGCGAGCTTCTTAGCAATGTTGTCCATTCCACCTACCGCTTGAAACATAGTCATTTGAAGCTCATACGTGTATTCTGCAACATTATAGAAATCTGGCTCCATCAAACCAGAAGACAAAATATCGCTTAATGAATGAGCTTTTGAATACTCTCCTGCACCAACACCTGGTTCTTTCGCATATCCCCTTCGAGTCGACGTCTTATACAAATCATCAGGATCAAGACCACCTTCTGCTCTCAAAAAATTTAGCACTTTATCTACATCTTCCTGAGTCATAGCCATTTCTAGACTCCCTTGATCTATAGCTTTGGCTAGTAATTCCGACATATATCCACGAATGTCGTACTGAATTTCTCTTGCTCGAATTTTTTTATTCGAAAGTGGTCCAGCTCCCTCGCTAAAATAATAGCTGGCTTCATTTACATTGTTGTAAATTTCTAAAGGCACACCAAGCTCTTTACAATAATGAAGCGTAAGTTCATGGTGATGAGGTATTCGACTTGGTCCAGCATTAAAATAAAGGCCTTTATCAAAGGCCGATGTATGAGTTCCAAACTCAGTTTCTGTATTTGAACTATCTTCTCTTACACTCCAACATCTACCACCAACTCTATCACGAGCTTCTAGAACAGTACAATTATATCCTAGTTTTGTTAGTTCAAAGGCCGATGTCATTCCTGCAAGTCCCGCGCCAAGTATTATAACTTTTTCACCTTCTTTAGTTCTATTTAAATCAAAGGAATGTGCAGGGGCAGCTTTAATTAAATCCAGAGCAAACAATGATGTGTAGGCACCTCCAAACAGAGCCCCACTTTTTTTAATAAAATCTTTCCTTGTAAACCTAGACAAATTAGTTATATACTTTTTTTGACCTTAATTTTTTAAAGAACAAAAAAATAATACGGAATAATATTTGCAATAATAAACTTATTACCTACAATTCTAATCTAAGTTGGTAAACCTTCCATCTTCATAATTTGGAGAGCATTTGTACTTGGGCACGGTCCTGTCTTTAATTTATATTCAAAGCTCATTACTCCATCTTTGATAGACTCCACAAAATGCCAATTACTTAATTGTGGTATTTCTTTGTCGAGATATGCGAGTTCTAGATCATGAGATGAAACTAATCCAATCCCATTTTTACCTGCTACTTCTTTTAAAAATGCAGCACTACCAGCAAACCGCTCTCGGTTATTTGTTCCTCTATAAATTTCATCAACAAAAAAGAACAATGGAATTTCATCTTCTTTTCCAAGCTCGTCTAATAAGTAGCGGAGACGTTTTACTTCTGTATAAAAGTGAGACAATCCATCATCAAGAGAATCCGTAATATTGATGCTTGAGAAGACTCTAAAGAAACCTGTTTGGAACGACTTTGCGCAAACAGGAGCGCCCGAATAAGCGATTACTAAGTTCACTCCAACCGTTCTAAGAAAGGTACTCTTGCCCGCCATGTTAGAGCCAGTAATTAAAAACAAATCCTTCTCTTTTTGGACTTGAAAATCATTTGATATTCTTTGTTTTGATGAGATTAACGGGTGCCCTAATTCTGTAGAATTGAATAATAGGTTTGAATTTACTTCAAAATTTGGCCAAGCATATTCAGGGTTAAGCATCGCAAAGTTAGCCAATGAGTTAAGTGCTTCCACTTCATAAAAGGTATCAAGCCAACGTGTGAGTTTATTTTCCAATTCTCTCTTTAAGTCTTCGACTCGCATAGCGTAGTATAAGTCCCACGGCACCAATACGTTAATAATTCCTGATAACATCTTATTAGCTTGTAACGCTGCACGACTCATTAATTTCTGAGTTTTCTTTATAAACAGAGAAGGTTTGGTTTTTTCGTCCTGAAAATTGGCTAATAATTTTTCGAGCTCACTCCCCTTTTTTGGTTTAAATCTCTCAACATGAAAAAGGATGGATTCTAACTGTGATAGAATTCTTTCAATCTGAAAAGTGGCATCTAGCAAGCCTTTAAATTTCTGATCATTGAATTTGTAAATCAAAAGATAGGCAACCAAACTCACCGTAAGTGGAAGTGCATTTAACTTCCCAATCATGAGTAAAACAAAAAAGGGAATATTCAGAGCCGACAGAATAGAGAGAATAATAAGTGGTAGCTTGTAATTATATTTCTTTGGTAACCGGAGCCAAATAAACATATCGTCAATACTCCAATTTTTTACAGAACTTCGAATGGTGGTTACCAATCCTATCACTCGAAGTTTGTCTCTAAAAAGCGTTAAAGGAATCAACTCTTTTACTTGTTGTTGGCGTTTTAATACCTCCTCCTCTTTTGGTGATGGTGACAAAAACCAATCCAATAGTAGATTTGAACTCGCTGGATAAATCGAAGTATCAATGAGATGATGAAGCGAATGTTTTCCTACAATATCTAAATCACCTGCAAATGGATGATTCTTGATATTAACTTCTGTAGGATTGTACTTTATGTTTTCCCAATTAAGATCTATGCGAGCGATATGATCTTTTTTGATGTTTCTGAGATGCTCAAATCTCTCCTGCGAATGATAGACTTTTCGATGACGATCAATTAATACGAGAAAACCTGCTACCCAGGCTATAAAACTAAACAAGTATGCCCAATCAGGAAACAACTCATACGTATTATATATTGCCAGAAGAGCTATAACAAAATATCCAAAGCGGATTTTTGAGTACAGGTTGTTGAGTTTCTTCCGCTTTTCAATCAAGGCTTCTATGCGGTCAATGTGTCTCTCAAGGAATAATCTTAGTTCTTCTTTCGTCATTATTTGGTTTATTCAATTCTACTAATGTTGCACCCCAACTACTTCTATCATCCGCTAAACGATAAGAAAGTACATCATCCAATTTATCTAAAATGCTGTGTACCATTCTTCTGAGAACTCCCTTCCCTTTTCCGTGAATAATTCGGATGGAGTAAATCTCTTTATCCAAACAAGCTTCTATATAATCAGGAATTAATTCTTTCACTTCTTTAGGACTGAATAGATGTAAATCCAGTATTCCATCAATGGGTAACTCTATGTGTTCGGGTTCGTTCAATTCGTTAATCGGTTTTTGTCTTTTCGAAAACTACAGGATATAACCAATCAGTTTTTGGAAGCTTTTGAGGCACATATTCTGCCTCTAAAGAATACAATTCTAATCCAGCTAACTTATCATCCTCGGCAAATAAAAATATACCAGTCTCTTTATTATTTTCGTCTTTGAATAAGTAATCGGAAATAATATTCATACTAGAACATTCTTTCAGAAAATCAATACTTGCACATCCACAATTACAATAACCTGCGACTCGCAACTTATTAACCTGATCTAAATAAGATTCATTACTATTTTGACCATTTTTAATTAACCAATTTACAAGCTCCTCTTCTTGATGAGTCAATTTTCTATTTAAAATCTTCTCTGCCATATTCCTAGTTCATTTTTTACTGTATCATGATAAGAAAAGTCTCCCCTTGAGGGGAGATGAAAAGTTGAACTTGTTCTTCAACTTTTCTGAGGGGTGTTATATCGAATGTTAGCTTTGATAACACCTTCCGTCTTCATTCGCTTCACTCTTTCAGCCACCTCCCTCAAGGGAGGACTCAATTCACCTCGTAGTCCACCGCTCTTCTCTCCGCCACAATACTTCTTCCAAAAACCAACACTTTCTGATGATCGGGATGAACGGCATATTCTTGTAGTTTTTCTTTCGTGGCATGAGAGGTTGTCAATACCATATCAAAAACAGCACCTTCCGATTCTACATATCCAATACCAACTTCCATACTTTTGATTGCATCAATTTTTGGAATAAGTGATTCTAATTGGGCTTTAAACTCCACTGCGTTTTCCTTTTTTGATCTACCATTCGCTTCATCATGAAGCTTCCACATTACTATATGCTTTATCATTTTCTTAGTCTTTTATTCTGTGTTATCAAGTCCCCAAATTAGGAATATTTCAATTAGGAATTAGAAATAGCTTCAAATGATTGAATTTTCCCACTAACCAACACTTCCCACTTGTTTATTCCTTGTTGGCTATTCTTCATTGATTCGCTGTTAATTGATGTCAGGAACTCTTATTTTTAGGGTTCGGTTTCAATTACAGGTTCAGGCAATCCTGATTCACTATGAAAGAAAACAATCCCATATTGAAAAACTTAGACTTAGATCAAATTTCAGCAGAAGAATTAGGTGATGCTCACTTCGGTTCCTCTGAATTAACACCTATTCGTGAAGATGCTTTCGATCTCTCAGACACAGATAAAATCGAAATCATACAAGAGCATTTTGAAAAAATTATGGAAACGTTAGGGTTGGACTTAACCGATGACAGCCTCAAAGGAACTCCATATAGAGTCGCAAAAATGTACGTGAAAGAGATTTTTCATGGATTAGACCCAAAAAATCGACCCGAAGCACGTACCTTTGGTAATGGCTACGATTACAGTGATATGGTTATCGAAAAGAATATTCAAGTAACTTCTTTTTGTGAACATCATTTCCTCCCTTTTATTGGGAAAGCTCATGTTGCTTATATCTCAAAAGGAAAGGTAATTGGCCTATCTAAAATCAACAGATTGGTAGATTACTTTTCGCGCAGACCACAAGTACAAGAACGATTGACTCTTCAAATTGCAGATGCCCTCTCTGAAGCTATGCAAACCGACGATGTTGCGGTATTTATCGATAGTAAGCATCTTTGTGTATCTACTCGCGGTATTAAAGATACGACCAGTAGTACCATTACCTCTGAATTTCGTGGTGCTTTCAAAGAGAAAGACACTCAACAAAAATTCATTGATTTCATCAGAACTAACACCGAGCTTTAAGTACGTTTTGGCTGAACAGAAACTCCACGTTTATAATACGCTTTCTCGAAAAAAAGAACTTTTTGAGCCACTTAACCCTCCTTTTGTTGGGATGTATGTTTGTGGGCCAACAGTTTATGGCGATGCCCATTTAGGACACGCTAAGAGTTACGTTTCTTTTGATGTAGTACTTCGATACCTGCGCTATCTTGGCTATAATGTTCGCTATGTACAGAATATTACTGATGTAGGACATTTGGTTGGCGACGGCGAAGAAGGTGAGGATAAACTAGCTAAGAAAGCCCGTTTAGAGAAAGTAGATCCAATGCAGGTTGCTGAAAAGTACACCTACACCTATTTCAGAGACATGGATTCTTTGAATGTACTGCGCCCTGATATTGCGCCTCGTGCTACTGGACATATTCCTGAGCAAATTGCTATGATCAAAACGTTGATCGAAAAAGGAAATGCTTACGATGTAAATGGAAATGTGTATTTCGATGTGAAATCTGATCCAAATTATGGAAAGCTTAGTGGTAGAAATCTTGATGAAGCAGAATCTGGAACTCGAGTTGAAACTGCATCCGACAAAAAGAATCCTGCTGACTTTGCACTTTGGAAAAAAGCGGATAACGAGCATTTGATGAAATGGGATTCACCTTGGGGAGTAGGTTATCCTGGCTGGCATATTGAGTGTTCTGCAATGAGTACAAAATATTTAGGCACTAGTTTTGATATCCACGGAGGTGGATTAGAAAATCAATTTCCACATCATGAGTGTGAAATAGCGCAAGCAGAATGTGCTCACGGAACTGAGTTTGTGAAATACTGGATGCATAATAATATGGTTACCCTCGAAGGACAAAAAATGGGTAAATCACTGGGTAATGCGATCAACCTGAATGAGTTTTTTGAAGGAAGTCATGCAATGTTGACTCGTTCTTGGAATCCTCAAGTGATTCGGTTCTTCCTACTTCAAAGTCATTACAGAAGTACAACCGATTTTTCAGAAGATGCGCTTGAAGCCGCTGAAACTGGATTAAAGAACCTTCATTCTATGATTTCAGCCATTGAGAAAGCTACTCCTCAAAATGGAAAGGCGTATGATATTGAAGCCTTTAAAGCATCTTTTGAAGAAGTTATGAACGACGATTTCAACTCAGCACAAGCAATAGCTGTGTTGTTTGAAAATCTGAAAGAAATCAGAAAACAAATTACGGCGAATCAAACTCCTTCTAATTTAGGAGCTCTAAGAATTTTCCTTCATACAGCTATTGAAGAAGTGCTTGGATTATGGCCAAACGAATCTACCGGTGGAAATGAAGGATTAACTTCTGGATTGGTTGAGCTATTGATTGAAATCAGAAAAGAAGCACGTGCTAATAAAGATTTTGCTCTTTCTGATAAAGTCCGTGATGATTTGAAAGAACTTGGTGTGCAATTAATGGACGGAAAAGACGGCACCGCGTTTAGTATAGATTGATGAAAGCGCTGAAATTCATATTCAGCAAATTGATTATTGGAATAGTTCGCTTCTACCAATTGGCAATTTCGCCATGGTTGGGAAGCAGTTGTAGATACTCCCCTACTTGTTCGCATTACATGATTGAAGCCGTGAACGAATGGGGACCACTAAAAGGATTTTGGTTAGGGATTAAACGTATTGGTCGTTGTCACCCTTGGGGAAGCGATGGCTACGATCCTGTTCCGGATAATCCTGACAAAAAGAAATTGAAAGAATAAGAAGTTATTCTTCACAATTATTAAACCTTGCATATCCTTCGGCAGTAGCCTCAGGATGACAATTAAGAAGAAATGTCTGAAATCACATTCAAAAAGCGCCTTACTGTAGAACAAGTAGAAGAAGCCAACGACTTGGCTCCTAAATTCCAGGACGACGGACTTATACCCGTTGTCACCACCGATTACACTTCCGGTGAACTTCTCATGCATGGCTATATGAACGAAGAAGCCTTCAAGAAAACGATAGAATTAGGCGAAGCGGTGTACTACAGTCGCAGTCGTGAAACCCTTTGGCATAAAGGTGCTACTTCAGGTCTTACCCAAATCGTGAAAGAAATGCGCATTGATGACGATCAGGATTGTGTGTGGTTACGAGTTGAAGTTCAAGGAAATGGCGCTAGTTGTCATGTTGGCTATCGCTCTTGTTTTTACCGAAGCGTACCAACGGGCAATGAATTCTTTGAAAAAGACGGCGAACTCGCCTTCGAAGAATCCGAAAAAGTCTTTGATCCCAAAGAAGTTTATGGCGATGCTCCGAATCCTACAAAGCTTTAATAACTTATAATTCATTTTATATAATGAATAAAAATAGTCTCCTCTTTCTTCTTCCTCTATTCTTAATCTCTTGTAAATCAGATTCTCCTATCAAGGATGCAGCCGGAGCCTGTAATGCAGGTGATTATTTAGAAGTAGACGGTATAGTTGTGATAGAAGCTGAGAAAGATAGTTTGCCTGCTGGGTGGAGTCTGGAAACAGATATTGAAGACTATACCGGAGATGGTTACATCGTTTGGCGAGGTGAAGACTCTTTTGGGAACCCTGGTAATGGCTTGATTAGCTATAAAGTTCATATTAAAACTCCCGGTACATATCGTTTTAACTGGCGATCTAGGATCACTATTGGAGATAATTTCACTGAGCACAACGATAATTGGATGAAAATTCCCGATGCAGATGATTTCTTTGCAATACAAGGCGGTAGTAGTTCAAAACTTTACCCTCATAACTCAGGGAAATCCCCAAATCCTGAAGGAGCTGGAAGCGATGGATGGTTTAAAGTATATATGAATACGATTGGAAGTTGGAAATGGGATGCTAATACTTCCGATAATGACGCCCATCAAATCTATGCTATTTTCGGAACTGAAGGAACCTATACCATTTTAGTATCTGGTCGTTCTAATGGACATGGAATTGATCGCATGGTACTTTTGCATGTGAATAGATCAGATACTGATTATCAAAGTACTTCGCATGCCCAAACGTTGTGTACTGATTTATAGTTTACCCTTCCGTTCGTTCCAAAGATCTACCTTCGAAAACTTGTGCTGAACTCGATTCAGATTGTATGCTGGAAGCTCTAGCTTCCAATCTAAACCTTTTTAAATCTTGATATAAATTTTATGATACCCTTGGGTTTATAACAGAAAAAGAACTTTCAGAATTAATAGATCAGAAACTGTTAGGCAAAAACAAAAAAGCAAAAATAAAATTCCATACTTTATGTAAAATTTGTTGGTTTTATAATCTGGGCATGGTGAATAGATCGCATAAAAACCAGAGGAGAAACTAACATGATAAATAACCTGAGTTAGGCTCGTCTTTATTGTAAAGCTAGCTGTCATTGCCAAATTTCAGTAATATCCCTGAAACTAAAAATAGAATTCTATGAGAAAAATAATTTCATTTATGCATATATCGCTTGACGGTTTTATAACAGGGCCGAATGGAGAAATGGATTGGATTACTATTAATGAAGAGATTTTTGATCATGTTGGTAAACGGATAAGCCAATGCGATACTGCTTTATATGGAAGAGTAACATATCAAATGATGGAAGGTTACTGGCCAACCGCAGCAGACAAGCCGACCGCTACTAAGCACGACATTGAGCATTCTAAATGGTACAGCAAAGCTCACAAAGTAGTTTTATCAAAAACAATGAATGGTACAGATTTGACTAATACAACTGTTATTAGCGACAACATTTCTGACAGAATTAATGAAGTAAAACAACAGAAGGGTGAAGACATCTTACTTTTTGGTAGCCCAACTGCTACACATTCATTAATACATCAGAATTTAATTGAGGGCTACTGGCTTTTTGTTAATCCTATTATTCTTGGGAAAGGTATTCCTTTGTTTCAAGATATCAATGACAAGATAAAACTCAAGCTATTGACTACTCGAACATTTAATAGCGGAGTAACTGAATTGAGTTACATAGTGGATGAAGAATAACAACGAACTTATAACTGTACATTGGTAAAATGAACAATCAAATAACTACCGTTGAAGAATATATTTCTGAATTTCCAATCGAAGTCCAAGAAAAACTACTGTGTATTAGAAATCAAATTAAACAGCATGCTCCAGATGCAGAGGAAGGCATTTCATATGGAATGCCAGCTTATAAATTGAATAAAAGGCCACTTGTATATTATGGCGGGTTTAAAAATCATATTGGCTTTTACGCTACCCCAACGGGACATAAAAAATTTGAAAAAGAACTCTCGACATACAAACAAGGAAAAGGTTCTGTACAATTCCCAGTTAACCAGCCTTTGCCAATTGAACTGATTGGCGAAATTATAAAATTTAGAGTTGCAGAAAATTTCAAGAAATGATTTCATGCAAAATTAATACATATAAATGGCTGGAAAAGATTGCAAATAGAAACTCGAAGAATCTTAAAAATCTTAGATCCTATAGATGTGGATGTGGATGCGCCGAATCCCAGGAAGCTTTAGAAGCTGATATCTGATTATTAAGTTTTTCTCAGACTTTTATTAAAAAATAGTTTGAGCATAATTATATTAATCGTAATATTGCAATGAATTAATACAGGCCGAAAATGGGATTAGCAAAAACCGAAATATTTAACGACCAGCAAAATGAAATTTCTCTTTTTGCGAAAGTATTCGGACATCCTGCAAGAGTAGCAATTTTGCAGCATTTGTTTAAAATAAACTCTTGTGTTTGCGGAGATTTGGTTAACGAAATTGGATTAGCCCAACCTACAATCTCGCAACACTTGAAAGAACTTAAACATTTAGGCTTAATTAAAGGTAATGTAGAAGGAACAAGCGTTTGTTACTGTATTGATACAGAAAACTGGACAGCAATGAAAACTATAATGAACGAATTTCTAAACCAAGACTTAACCAAAAACGAGGATTGCTGTTAAAAAAATTTGAATAAATTAATCGTATTATCGCAATAAACAAATAATAGAGTCATGAAATTATCACAAGTAAAATCGGTCTTAAAAGAATTGGAAACTATAGGCTTTCGATTACCTACTGGAGAACTAGTACCAAAGCACTTTCACGTTACAGAAGTTGGGAAAATCTCAAAACATTTTATCGATTGTGGTGGAACCATAAGAAATGAGGAAGTCATAAACTTTCAACTTTGGAACGCCAATGACTACGACCACAGATTACATCCCGAAAAGCTTTTAAATATCATTGAACTTTCTGAAAAGGTTTTAGAAATAACCGATCAGGAAATTGAAGTGGAATATCAAGGAGATACAATTGGGAAATTCGGACTCGATTTTGACGGTCAACATTTCCTGTTAACCAACAAACAAACTGACTGTTTGGCAAAAGATAAATGTGGAATTCCAGTAGAAGCACTAAAAGTAAAATCAGCCGCCTTAACTGATGAACCTTGGTGCTCACCAGATGGAAATTGTTGCTAACAAGTAAAACATTATGAAGACAACAACAACAAAATCCATTTTATTTCCAGAAATAGAAGACGTAATTAAAGGTTTGAATCCTAAAACTATTTCGGAGGAGCGTAAATCAGTTCTACAACCGCTAACTGATTTTATTCAGTCAAATAGTTCAAAAAATCAAAAAATTCGTATCAATTTCATTTGTACTCACAACTCACGAAGAAGTCATTTGTCACAGGTTTGGGCACAAACTATGGCGAATTATTTCAATATTGAAAACGTGTTTTGTTATTCGGGCGGAACAGAAGCAACAGCTCTTTTTCCTATGGTTGTTGAAACTTTGCAAAATTCAGGTTTTCAGATAAAAACGATTTCAACAAACGAGAACCCAATTTACAGCATTAAGTACTCTGACAATGAGCATCCAATAATAGGGTTCTCAAAAAAATTAGATGACGATTTTAATCCAAAATCAGAATTTGTAGCGATTATGACCTGTGATTCTGCAAATGAAGCTTGTCCTTTTGTTCTGGGTGCAAAAAAACGTATTCCAATAACTTTTGAAGACCCAAAAGTATTTGATAATACACCACAACAAGCAGAAAAGTACAACGAGAGAAGTCTGCAAATCGCAACTGAAATGTTTTACGTTTTCTCTCAAATAAATTCATGAAAATGGCTTCAAAAAAATTAAGTTTTCTTGACAGAAATCTAACGCTTTGGATATTCGTAGCAATGGTTTTTGGTGTAGGACTCGGATATTATATTCCAACATTTCCGGATATCATTAACTCATTTAGTAGCGGAACAACAAACATCCCGATTGCAATCGGTTTGATTTTAATGATGTATCCACCTTTGGCAAAGGTCAACTATTCGCTTTTGCCAAAAGTCTTTAGAAATACAAAAATCCTTTCTATTTCACTTATTCTAAATTGGATAATTGGACCCGTTTTGATGTTTGTTTTGGCCATTACATTTTTGCGTGATTATCCAGAATATATGGTCGGTTTGATTTTAATTGGTTTGGCGCGCTGTATTGCAATGGTTTTAGTGTGGAACGATCTTGCAGAAGGTAGTAGTGAATACGGAGCGGGTTTGGTTGCTTTAAATAGCATTTTCCAAGTGTTTGCTTACAGCTTTTACGCTTGGATTTTTATAACCATACTTCCTCCTTATTTTGGGTTTGAAGGAGCGATTGTTGATATTTCGATTGGAACAATTGCGGAAAGCGTTGCAATTTATTTGGGTATCCCGTTTATAATGGGAATTTTGAGTAGAATCATTTTAGTAAAGCTAAAAGGCGAAGAATGGTATACAATGAAATTTATTCCAACCATTTCGCCAATAACCTTAGTTGCTCTGTTATTTACAATAGTGGTTATGTTCTCGCTTAAAGGAGAATTGATTGTAGAAATTCCAGTAGATGTACTGATTATTGCAGTTCCTTTACTAATCTATTTTACCTTAATGTTTATCATTGGATTTTTCTTTACCAAAGCTATGGGAGCAGAGTACGATAAAACAGCTTCAGTAGCTTTTACAGCCGCAGGTAACAATTTTGAATTGGCCATTGCAGTAGCCATTGCAGTTTTTGGATTGAATTCTGGACAAGCATTTGCTGGTGTAATAGGGCCATTAGTTGAAGTGCCGGCATTAATTCTATTGGTTAAAGTTTCATTTTGGTTGCGAAAAAAATATTTCGGTAAAGCTAGTTAGTAACAATAATAAAGCCCTGGAAAAAAATATTGAAAAAATGAAATTTGAAATCTTAGTTTACACAGATTAGTAATTCGTACATATCTCCTTTCAACCTTCACTTCTTCCGAAGGTCAACCTTCGGAATGCAGTCTAGAAGCTCTAAATTCCTATCTAAACCTTATTATATCTTGATAAAAATTTTATGATAACCTTGGGATTATGACATTTATATCCGTAATTGTATTGTTGCCTTCATTACAATTTTCAAAACATAATAATCAAAATGACGGAAAAAGAACTTTCAGAATTAACAGACCAAGAACTGTTAGACAAAGCCAAAAAGAAGAAATCAGATTCAATATTATACGCGGGATTTATTGGTTTTTTAATTGGGATTATCATTTTTAGCGTTGTAAAAAACAGTATTGGATTCTTCACGCTAATCCCTCTGTATTTTGTGTTTAAGCTAGTTAGCAAGAATAATAATGCACTGGAAAAGGTATTAAAAGAAAGAAACTTGAAATCTTAGTTTACTCAAGTTAGTATTTCAATCGCATCAACCTTTTATTCCCTCTTCATTTTACTGTGTTAGAAATATCTTGTTGTTCAAGATAAAAACCAGTTTATTCATTTCACTCTTAAATATCGGGAGTAAAACTAAAGCATAAAAAGGGATATGAATTGTAGAAATTGTGGGCATAGCGTTAATGGGCAATTCTGCAGTCATTGTGGTCAAAATTCGAAGGTTGACAGAATAAACTTCTCAAATTTTGTAAATGAACTTTCGGAAAGTGTTTTTCAAATCAACAAAGGATTTTTTTATACCCTCCGAGAATTTTTTGTTCGACCAGGGAAAAGTCTAAAGGAATTTCTAGATGGAAAGAGAAAAAATCACTTTAAACCCATTGCTTATGCCCTCACCTTATCTACATTGTATTTTCTAATAACTCAGATCACGGATCAAAACACATGGATTGATGACTTAATTTCGGGGTGGATGAATGGAGTAAATGGTGAAAATCCAGATACCCATGTCCCTAAATTACTAACTTGGTTATCAAAAAATTATGCATATTCAACATTACTTCTATTACCTATATTTTCATTGGCATCGTATTTATCTTTTTTAAAGTTCGATAAAAATTATCTCGAACATATAGTGATAAACTCATATATAACTGGGCACCAATCTATTTTTTATGCATTATTTGCACTTGCAGGATATATTATTGAAAGCGATTTATTAGAACTCTTTCCAGTTTTAGTAGCAATCTCATATACAATTTGGGTTTATTGGAAATTATTCTCGGAAGGGAATCGAATGATAAATATCCTTCGTTCAGTACTTACATATATTCTATATTTGATAATTAGCTTGGCACTGTTGTTAGTCGTAATGGCTATTAATGAATTTTGAAATAGAATTACTGAGTCTAAAATTTAGCTCTTTCAGAAGGTTCTGCTAAGGAATGCGATGAAATCTAGATTTCTGCCTCCACAGAGATTACTTGTTGATAGCTTTTTCTTGGCCGATCAAAAGTATCAAAGCTCCCAGTCTTTAAACTAGCTAGAATAATGTTCATTGGTGGTAAAAAGTTCTAGATCGCTATCAATCAGTTATCTAATTCTATAAAGATGACAGCTGTACATTTATAACTTTAGCTAACCTATCAGCCGCTTTACTATTTCTTCGGAACCAAAGTTCTGGTTCGATAAGTTCTACTTCTGACACAGCTAATTCACCCTCATTATCCCACATCACATCAACTCTGGCATAGCCTGGTAATGGCTTGCAGGCTTTCACAACTTGTTCGGCGAAAGAAATTTCATTGGGAGTCGGCTCATATTCATGAAGCGTACCACCAAAATCATCCTGAACCCTAAAATCTCCTTTCTTACTCTTCTTAAGTACCGAATGTGTGTACTCACCTCCAATTACGACGAAAGAGATTTCCCCTTTTTCTATAATCTGGAACTGAAAAGGCTGAAGCATCATATCTTCATTAGCGATCAATTCTTGGAAAATAGATTCATGCTGATTGATATTATCCGAATTCAATTTATAGGTATGCCGAGCGGTACCAGCTATCGTAGGCTTAAGAATCACTTCTTGCCAACCAGATGCAGTAATAAGTTCAGATAAAGATATAGACTCACCTCTTTTAATATACCTTGTCTCTACCACTCGAATTCCCCGATCTACCAAATCCTTCAAGTACCATTTGTCCATATTCCAACGAATTTGGGAAATGGGATTTATAAAATGAGTTTGTGGTTCAACCTTTTTCAACCAATTTTTAAATTCCTCCGATCTATTGAAGTAATCCCATGTAGTTCTGAACACAGCGCATTTTGTGGTCGACCAATCAAAATCGGGATCTGCCCAATCCTTTCGGATGACTTTTAAGCCCAACTCTTCTAGAGAAGTTTGAAGCAGCCCGTCTTCTGTAAGAACATTTTGAATGTAGCCATTAATCGTTTTCGGGTTTATATACCTCGATTCGGTTAAAATGACTACATCAAATTGGCTCATTTTCTTCTTTTTCGGGTTTTACCGCTGCTCTTTCTAAAGCCTTCGGGCTTACCTTTACCACCTTTTCGGAAACTTTTTTTAGAACGATCTCCGCCTACTTTTTTGCCTGGATCTTTTTCTGAAGGCTCAACATTTACATCTCTACCTTCAAATTTCACACCTTTTACGCTTTCAATCAAACTGTTTTGATATCCTTTTTCAACTTCAAAAAACGAGAAGTTATTTTGAACATCAATTTTACCAAAATCTGGTTTTTGCCCGTTTAGCGACTCATTTAAAAGTCCCATTAAGCGAACAGGGTTTAAACTATCGCGCCGTCCAATATTAATGAAATAGCGATCATAAGAATCGGCGTCGTCATATTTTCTATCGTTTCCGCCTGAACTTCGCTCTCTATCTCTTCCACCGCTGTCTCTACCACCTCGGTCATTGTTTCTACCACCACGATCTCTTCCACCTTTTGCAGAAGCATTTAAGTCTCTAGAGTCTTTGTAGTATTCTAAGAATTGGTTGAATTCAACAGATAGAAAATGTTTGATCAATTCTTCACGATCTAGGTCAGAAAGTTTCTCAAGAGCTTCAGGTAAGAACTTTTGAATTTGTTCTTCGTTCACTTTGGTTTCTTTAACAGTATCAATCAAATCAAGCATTCTAATACCACAGATTTCTTCCCCTGTTGGCATTTCTTTCTTGATGAACTCTTTACCAGTCATTCTTTCCAGATCGCGAATTCTACGCATTTCTCTGGTGTGAACAATCGCTATTGAAATACCACTCTTACCTGCACGACCTGTTCTACCACTACGGTGAACATATACTTCCAAATCATCAGGAAGATTGAAGTTGATAACATGGGTTAGGTCGTTTACATCAAGTCCACGAGCTGCAACATCGGTAGCAATAAGTAGCTGTAAATCTTTAGTGCGGAATCTATCCATTACTTCATCACGCTGACCTTGTGATAAATCACCATTCAATAAATCAACATCATAGCCATCTTTACTAAGTTTCGTTGAAATTTCTTGGGTCTCACGACGAGTACGACAAAACACAATCCCATAAATATCAGGGTTCATATCAACCGTTCTTTTTAATGCTTCGAAACGGTCTTTTGCATGCACCATATAAAAGTGATGCTCTACATTTTTTGCGCCTGAATTTCTTTCCCCTACAGAAACTTCTTGTGGGTTGTTCATATATTTCTGAGCAATTTTTGCAATCCCCTTAGGCATAGTAGCTGAGAAAAGAAGTGTCTGCTTTTCTTTAGGTGTGTCTTGCAGAATCGCATCTAAATCATCTTGAAAGCCCATATTCAGCATTTCATCGGCTTCATCAAGTACAAGTGTACGAACGTTAGTTACGTCCAGTTTTCTTCGTCGGATGAGATCCAACATTCTACCTGGAGTTCCAACAACAACTTGGCACCCATTATTCAATGCCCGAATTTGTGTTGTAATATTTGCTCCACCATACACTGCTACAGTGGTGAGTCCTTTCACTTTTTTAGCGAAAGACTTCATATCCTTAGCAATCTGAATAGCAAGTTCTCTAGTTGGAGACAAGATCAATACTTGTACAGTATTTGAATTTGCATCTACTTTTTGAATACTTGGAAGACCAAAAGCGCCGGTTTTTCCTGTTCCAGTTTGTGCAAGTGCTACTAAATCTCTTTGAGATTCTAAAATAATAGGAATTGCTTCCTTTTGTACTTCTGTAGGTGTTTCGAAGCCTAAAAGCTCCACGGCTTCAAGCAGCTCTTGCTTAAGACCTAGTTCTTTGAACGTTGACATGTAATTATTATCGTTTTTATCCCGTACAGAAAATTTTTCGCTGTATGTATTCTTGCCCGGAATGGTTGAGGTGAGCTAGGGACAAGATACAAGCGCGACTGCTTGATTTAGACTGCCTATTGAAGGCCAGCAAATTTTCTAAACCTGAAAGGTTCTTTACAATACTCCCTAATTTAATAGGGCATATATATCAATTATTCAGTCTTATCGTGTGCTCACGATTTTATAAGCATTTAAGATACGTAATTAATTTATCAACATTGCATGGTCTTAGTTAATTCTTTCTTAAGTTGAATTAAAATAGTAAGCCCCTTCGCAAAGCGAAGAGGCATTTTTATTTAAAATATAGTTTTAGTCTTCTTTAACTTCTGCAAAAGCAGTAACTGTTGGATTATATATCCCCAACGCTTTGTCTTTCTGACCAATTATAAAGTATTTACCTAAACCACCAGTTGTTAATGAAGCCATTGAAGTAGTTTCAACGAGTACACGGGTAGGCTGTGAACTGTTTGCTTCTTTATTAGAGCTAATTAGTACCTTTCCATCAATGGTTTCGATCTTGATAGAATTTTGGCTCAATGAATCCCCTTGAACAACTAAGTAATTTCTACTGCTGTTTAAGATGATTACTTCAGTATTCATTTGAACCTGAAGCTCAGTAAACTGAGGAAGTTCATATGATTTTAGTATATCGGTTTCTTGTGCAAAAGCTATTGAACTTGTTAATGCCAATAACGCTAAAGTTGTTTTATAAGTCTTTTTGATGATATTCATTCTCTTTACCTCATTCCTAGTGAGTGATGTTATTTTGGAAAATAGTATTTTACTATTCTCGGCTTGGTTTTTCACCACTCAAATTTCGGGAGTTTTTTACTAGTAATTGGTATAGTTAACGTCTATTAAGCGCAATTAAAACCTCTATAATCCGACTACACCCTTAAAAAAGCGGTATCAGAGACTAAATAAATTTACTATTTAACACTCTGTTAATACCAAACTTCTCTATGAAAGCGATTCTCAAAGCGGTTCCATCATTATCTAAAAATGTACTTATAGGGTGTTATTGAGAGCGGATTGCATGTTGAACTCCAATACTCTTTATCAAAATTCGCCTCTACATCAATAGTTTCTTCTTTTGTAATTAAGTTTGATGTAAATAGAATTTTTTGGTGTTTCAATTTTGTTTAATGAAGTCGATAATTTTATAAGTATTTATTTTTAAAAAAATAATTCGATTCGTATCCTCTATAAACTATTCGTCTTTTCTTGAACGCTAATATTATTTATGAAAACAATACTTAAACATTATCCTAATTCAGTTTCATTAAGCCAATTAGAAAGTAAACTCATTTCAGAGTTAGAAAAGCATGGCTTTGTACCTGAAAAAACAATCTGGGGAACATCTATTTGTTCTGATGAGGTTAATAATACTTTTAATGTTTTAAATAGATGTTTTGCAGGTGCGGGACCTTTTCGGTTTGGTGGAATTTCAGGATTACCTTTTACAGGTAAAACAGGAATGCTCGCTTTTGAAAGTCATATCCCAGATGATGGAGATGCATTTATACTTTATGGTCCACATATTGGAATTTCAAAAGATGGATCAATTGGTGAAATAAGACGTGAAGGGCAAAAAATTAATACGACATGCTGTGGATCTTTAATTGCGGGTTTATCAGCGATTAGATTAGGGTTTGAACCAGGCGATTATCAAAGCACCGACTATCAACAATTGAAAGTTCAGGAATTAATTTATTCAGCTAAAAATAAAGTTGAACAATCTGAACTTCCTATTAAAGAAGTAACTGAAATAGCTTTAAGTGAAGCGCATAGACAGTTAATGGAAATTATAGAACTAACAAAAGAGTCTTTAAAAGGACATAAACTCTTTTTGATTGGCGGTATTGTAATTAATACAGATTGGGATGTAGAAGACTACTTTGAAATAAGAGGAACTGAACTTTTCAAGTTCTAAGCTTTTTCCTCAAAGAAAAACTCAATCATATTTCCATCAGGATCGGCAACAAATACAAATCTCCCTTTTTTACGGTTTGAAGGTCCACTCATGATGGTTACTTCTTTATCTCTTAAAAAAGTAGCTATCTCATCTACTTCTTTTGGTGTATCAACAAAAAAACCGAAGTGATCAACCCTGAAATCTCTGGATGTTGGATCATAGCTTGTTTCTGCTTCTACGATAACTAGTGTATCGCCATTGCCGACATCATAAACTGCCATACTTTGCCCCATTGTTTTAATGAGTTCAAGCCCTAAAATATCTCCATAAAATTCTTTTGAAGCATCAATTCTATTAACACGAATAGTAATGTGGTTTAATCCGGATGGTTTAAAATTCATTGTTTATTTAACTTTTTTTAAGTCTGTTTCAGTTACAATCTTTTTAAAAGTAATATAATTTCAAATTCTTAATTCATTTACTTTTTAACAAAGAAAGTGAGAAGTTAACACCAAATAAATATTTCAAGATTTGTCTACGTTTTATATTGTTGCGACTCCTATTGGTAACCTAAGTGATTTTTCGCCTAGAGCAGTGGAAACCTTACAAGCTGTTGATTATATCGCTTGTGAAGACACTCGCACTTCAGGAAAGTTGCTAAAACATTATGGAATTGATAAACAGACTTTCTCATTCCATCTCCATAACGAGCATAAGAAAGTTGGACATTTAATTAACATCCTAAATGCCAACCAAAACGTTGCATTAATTAGTGATGCGGGAATGCCTGGAATTTCTGACCCTGGTTTTTTAGCCGTTCGTGCTGCTCAACAGGAAGGGCATACTATTTGTGTGATTCCAGGTCCTGATGCTGCAACTACTGCACTTGTTGCTAGCGGACTTCCTTGCGACAGGTATTCTTTCGAGGGATTTCTCCCCCACAAGAAAGGTCGCCAAAAACGATTGGGGCAACTTGCTGAGGAGGAACGAACTCTCATTATTTATGAAAGCCCAAACCGGTTGTTAAAGCTAATTGGTGAGTTAGAGAAGTATTTTGGTGAAGATCGATTAATGGCTGTAGCAAGAGAACTCACAAAAAAGTTTGAAGAAGTAAAACGTGGAACTATACTTGAACTAAAAGAAGAGTTTAACTCACGTGAATCCATTAAAGGTGAAATTGTTGTAATTGTAGCCGGAAAAGGGTACTCGGAATGAATCGATTTTTAGAAAATAAGTGGGCAGTTTCAATTGTTGCAGGGGTGTTACTAGGATTGAGCTTCCCTCCTGTTAATCTTTCTTTTTTGAGCTTTCCTGCATTTATGTTGTTACTAATTGTGTCTGAGAAATGTGAGAGCTATAAACAAACTGCATATTTCAGTTATGCTGGGTTCTTGATTTGGAACCTTTCTACTACTTATTGGCTAATGATGGCAAGCGTTGGTGCAGGGATAGCAGCAATTCTCGCAAACAGTGTATTGATGACTATTCCCCTTTGTTTGGCTCAATTCTTTAATAGAAAATTTTCCTCCCCTTATTTAATTGCATTACTTCAAGCATCTGCTTGGGTCGGATATGAATTCCTTCACCATAATTGGGATTTAGCATGGCCTTGGTTAGCAGTTGGAAATGCTTGGTCAAACCAAATTAGTTTAATTCAGTTTATTTCAGTCACGGGGCATATTGGGATTTCTTTTTGGGTGGTATTTACTGCGGCAATAGCAGTTCAAGCGCTTAAATATAGAACTCGAATTCTTGCTATCTCAACTATTACTTCACTCTTACTTTTACCCGCTGCATCTTTGATCTATTTTGCAACAAATAATCCTATTGATGGTGAATTAGATACTGTAAGTGTAACTGTTATTCAACCAAATCATGATTCCTATGCTAACTATGGGGG
>TARA_R110000868_G_scaffold42895_3_pt1 | contig 40598 bp, 32 predicted proteins | sample TARA_R110000868 | Tara Oceans TARA_R110000868 (sample SAMEA4397489) | marine metagenome | biome: Polar Biome; feature: [SRF] surface water layer (ENVO:00010504); material: water (ENVO:00002006), including particulate matter (ENVO:01000060) such as... | depth 5 m | reverse complement strand
GGAAATCCCATGCGCGTATCACGACGTCTTCTCGCCGCACTCGTTCTATTACTTTCAGTATCGCCCGTTTGGGCCGATCTGCCGGACGAGATCAATCACCCTCCTTATAGAGCCGCCCATGCTCAGTCTCAGGAACAAACTCGTGATCGCCAAGCAAGTCTTGAGCAGGCAAGTGATCGTCAGGCCCAGGCGACGCAGAGTCTTCAGGAGCTAAAAGATCGCAAGTTGCAGCTGGAAAATGAGCGCACTAGCGGTGTTAGTGATCAACAAAGATTAGAAAATGAAATTCGTGCTCTTGAACAAGCCATTGCCAATGAGAGATCGGCGATTGATTCGGCCGAACAAGAACAGCGCGCACTTTCTGGTCAAAGAGAAGCCGTTGTTAGAGAGAGAGATGGGGTAGCAAGAGAACTTAACGCCGCTAGATCAAGACTTCAAAACCTAAATAATGAACTGAGCTTGCGTATTGCTGATCGTGACCGCGCAGCAGAGCGACTTCAAGGTGCGCAAAACCAGGCTAGTCGCTTGGCCCGTGAACTGGAGCAAACAAGTAACGAACTCAGCGCTGCTGAAAGAGAACTTGAAAGACTTGAACGCGAAGGTCGTCAAGCACAACAGGAAATTCCTGTGCTTGAGCGTGAAGTGGTTCAAAATGAAAGAAGAAAAGAGCAAGCTAGCGAGCAAGTTCGCAGTGCTCGCCTTGAAGTGGCTAAAGCAAAGCGTGATTTAGAGCCGGCTCAAGCGGAACTCAATGCAGCCAAAGCAGACCTCGCCGAAGCTGAAAGATTATATGCTCCTATTGAAGGTCAGATTCGCGAGCTAAGTACAAAAATTGCTAAAGCTGAAAGAGCGAAGACAAAACTTGAAGCAGAAATTAGTGAGCTTGAGCGCCAGTACGCGGCTGCCAATGCTACACGCGTTCAACTTGAAGCTGAAATCAAACAAAAAGAAGATCAGCTAAGTGCCGCTAATACACGCCTTCCACAGCTCAATGCTTCAATCACAAGTAACACCAATTCTCGCGAGGCCAAAAATAATCAAGTCATCAGCCTTGGTGAGAGATTGACTGAGCTTCGTGCCGGTCCCCAAACACCTGCCACACAAAGAGAGATTACTTCAATCATGGGTCAGCGCCGTGACTTACTTCGCGAAGTCGCTCAACTTGATCGTGAGATTGCAAAAGAGCAGTCTGAAAAAGATGGTTTTGAAACTTTAGTGGCAACACTAAACAGGGAGCTTCCAGTTCTTAGAACAAGACTTTCTCAAACATCTCCAAGAGGTGAAGAAATCTTGGCCGCTATCAAAGCCAAAAAACTTGAAGTTAAAAATATTGACCAAGAGATTAGAGTTGATCGCCAAAGTATTGCTTCACTTCAGACTCAGTCTCAAGCACTTCGTCAGCGCGTCCAAGTCGCTGGAGTTCGCGTTCAAAATGCAACTAATACTGTAGGTGCTATTAACTCACGCATAACTTCTGCTGAAAGATCGGCCGAGCAAGGCTTAGCGAGAGTTCAAGAAATTTCTCGTGAAATCGCAGCAGCTAATGCACAAATTGAAAGAAATCAAAGAACAATGGATGAGAATCGTCGTCGCATTGTTCAACTTCGTCCGGCCAGAGATCAACTTGCAAGTCGTGCAAGTACTCTAGCTCGTGGACTCGATTCTGTTGAGCGCGATATTCGTGTTCAAGAAAATGAAGTCTCTCGTATGCAGGCAACAGTGTCTCAAGTGGGACAAGATCGCGACGCTCAAGCCAGACAAACTCAAGCGATCGAAAATCGTGATCAAGAGTTAGCGGCTAGAATTTCTTCTCTCGAGCAAAATATTGACCGTTTAATTGCCAATATCAATGCTGCTCAAGAGCGTGTTGCTCAAAATAGTGCTCAGGTTGAACAGGCCAGCACTAGTGTTTCAAGCATTGTGGCAAGACGTGCACAACTTGATCGCGAAATTCCAGGAATGAACGCAAGAATTGGTCAGGCGCAATCTGATCTTCAAAGAGCAGATCAAGCACTTGCTCAAGCAAATACAGCACTAGGTCAAGCCAAGCAAGAAGAAGCCCGTGCCTTGGCCGCGTTCGAAGCACGACTTCAAAAATATAATGTCGAGCTTTCTAAGTCTCAAAGTCTTGGCTCTTCACAAGCTCAAGCGGCAGCAGCTCCACAGGGGAGAAATGCCGGACAAAGTGAAGCTCTTTCTCTCGCAGCTAAAAATGCAAATCGTGTTGGCCTTGTTCGCGCTCAACTTGATGGCAAACTTCGTGGTCTTCTATCAGGTAAGGAAGTCGGCTTTGCTGATGGTCTTAATGCGGGCTTAAACTCTTCAAGTGATCGTCAAGAAGCCCTTCGTCTTGGAGATGAAGCTGGTTCAAGAGCTGCTACACAAGAAGCCAATGAGACAACATTGCCGGAAACTTACCGTGCAACACTAACTTCAATTCTTTCTTCACTTCCAAAAAGTGCATTTCTTAAAGATCTAGTGAAACGCTTTGATCTAGAAGAGACAATTAAACAAACCCGTGAAGAGGTCGTCTTGTGGCAAGACCCGGCCAGAAACCTTTCAGTTTCGGCCTATGCCTATAAAGCTCCACAGGTACCAGTTGATCGCTCTAGCAAGAATTGTTCTGGCGTTTATAAAGGCGTTCGCGAGTTTATCACTGCCTGTGACCAAGCCTTTGATCAAGCCTTTGGTTCAACATTCAGTACATCACACCAAGCTAGCTTTGCTTCTCGTTATGATGGAGCTTACGCCTCAACTTATACCGAAGTTTTTGCTGCTAGAAAGAATGATCTATTTCAAGAAAATTACGATCTAGCCTATACTCCAAGATACAATGAAGGCTTGGTTGAAGGTAAGCGTCGTATCCGCGAGACTTCATTTGAAGAGGGAAGAGTTGCTGGTTATAACAGAACTCTACCAGTCGCTAGAGCTCAAGCGACAGCACAGGGTCAACAGCAAGCACGCGATTATGTTCAAAACAATGCGGTTGTTCGCTCAAGAAATAATTTTGATGGCGCCCTTAGTGCAGACTCTCGTGCCGAGCAAGGTAAAGAGCTAAGCTTGACTTTGAAAGCTGCTAACTTTGGAGCTAAGGCTTCTGTGAGAGGAGAGAGTACGGCGGTTGTGGAAGTTCTTTCTGGCAATGCACGAGTACTTGCAAAAGATATCGCTATTCCGGGAATTGCTGCTAAGAAGAAATCAGACCTAGCTAATCTCATTAAACTTCAGGTTGCTGATTCAGCTGTTCCTGGCGATGACATCATTGTTCAAGTTAAGCTTACTCACAAAGGTGATGCCTATAGTTCAAAGTTTGAAGAAACTCTTCGTCTTGGAACTGAAGTCGTGGCCAATCCAGAAGTTGGATCAAGCCTTGATTTTGAGCGTGAGCCAGATATGAGAGGAATTTTCGGATACAAGAAGCAAGACGTAAAAGTTAAGCTTGTCGGTCTTCGTCCCTATGTACCAGGCTCTTACTCAGTAAAACTGCTTCCTGCCAGTGAAAGTGATGCTCGTATGGTAGAGATCACAAAAGATGAAAGTAGTGTCGGCGTTCTTGATCGTGGTCAAAGCCGTGACGCTGAACTTGAGTATAAGTTCAATAAACACGCTAAAGGCGAAACTGTTAGTCTTCGCATCGTGATTAGCTACGATGGGGAAATTTTAAAAGAAGAATTAATTCAAGTTCAGCCGAAATAAAAAATGAAGCCCGCATCAAGCGGGCTTTTTTTATTGCAATAAATCCTCAAAGAATGCACCGCGATTGGTCTTGGGATCTCTAAGATGGATTTCTAAGATCCAAAGTCCAGGAGTGGGAGTCGCGTCGTGATCGGGTAGGCCGCCTTTAAAATGAAGGGCATGGGGAAAATCTCCCAAGCGATGTCCGTCCATATCGAGATTGAGCTCAAAGCCCAGAGTTTGAGCTTTTTCAGCAGCAAAGGCATAAAGCTTTTTGCCGTTAAGGCCTTGCTCTCGCCACGCTTTGGCGGTTTCTTGAAAAACCTGTTTAGAAGCATTGATCAAATCATTCTCTTGCTGTGACTGACACACAAAGGTTTCGCCGTAATCACCTTCATGATCATTGATGACAGGACCGATATCAAAAAAGAACAGATCACCTTTTTTAATTTTAATGTCAGGAATAGATATTTCTCTAAAAGTTTTAAGCGTGTTTTCAGCAAAACGAACTTTTGTTGGATGCCAAAGCTTTTGTGAACCATTTTGTTCAAACGCCTCTTTCAGCAAAAGATGAGCTTCATCTTCATTCATGCCTTCGACGACACGAGAAGCCACTTGTCGGACAATATTGATAGAGGACTCGCGAGCACTGAGGAAGTGCTCGTGATTAAACTTACTACCTAGATTCTCATTAGGAGAGGTTGTCATCGTTGCCAAGAAGTTGATCGGCCAAAAGACTTAGTCGAATATTCTCGCGATTAACGATATAGAAGAATTCGATGCCGCGAACCTCAGCTTCCGTCCATTCGCCGAAATATTCATTCCAATCAGGATTAGCGAAAAATTGATCAAAGAAAACTCCGGCCGAATCGACCAAGGTGTCGAGCATCTTTTGCGCAGGGGCCTTACCACTTAAGTCGGCCGAGACTACATACGTTGTAGGTATAAGTTCGGGCTTTTCGGCGTTGAAAAAGCTTATCGCCAGCACTAACTCATCAGGATGTGTTTCGGCGTGAACATCAAAGCTTTTGCCATGGGCCTTACACTGAGGAGCATAAGTTTTGTTGAAAGTTCCACGTACTTCTGTCAGCCAAGCCTCTGGAAGCATCGTGCCACGTTTGTCTTCATTTTTTCTATTGTCCATGGCGAATATATACCTTCACAGTCTTCGAAACGATAGGGCCCAAGCTCGCTTACAAACAAAAAAACTCGGATATGACCTAGTGCCTTGGAGAAAATAATACGCTCTGTGAGTTTTTGAAACCCGAGTTATAATATTTAGAGCTGGAGGCTTTATGAAGATGGTTGAAATTGATCGAGTGGCGTTGCAGTGGCGAGTAGAAATTGCAGATCGCTCTATGCTTTCTGAGATAGAAGCGATCAGCGCTGAGATGCTTAGCTTTAAAGAGGTCGTCTCCCACGCAAGTCTAGAGAAATTTGGTCCAGGTGAGTTTGCTTTGCGCGTTGCGCGAGATCAAATTCGAATTCATCGCCCAAGTGGTTGGTCTCCGATTGAAAAGAGTATCGGTAAAGTTCGCGAAGTATCGTTGCAGTGGGCAAGTGATGCTGAGCGCGCAGCCTTTGCTCGAGATCTTTTAATTGCCCGTCAAAGTGAACTTTTCTCACCAGCAGGCGTGTGATTTAATAGGGCATCAATTTTTTAGAAATTAAGGATTCTTATGTCAGTATATCTTTTGTCTGGGGCCCGCACCCCAAGTGGTAGTTTTTTAGGAAGTTTGTCTTCTGTACCGGCAACTAAGCTTGGCGCCGTCGCAATTTCTGGCGCTCTTGCTAAAGCCGATATTCGTCCTGACCAAGTCGATGAAGTCATTATGGGCCATGTTGTGCAAGCAGGCTGTGGTCAAGCACCGGCCAGGCAAGCCGCTCTATTTGCAGGCCTACCTGAAAGTGTTCCATGTACAACGATTAATAAAGTTTGTGGCTCAGGCATGAGGACAATGATCGCAGGTGCGCAGTCCATTTTGTCCCAGGACAATCAATTGGTCGTTGCTGGTGGTATGGAGAATATGTCAATGGCACCACATCTTCTTCCAAGTGGTAGAAGCGGAATTAAATTTGGTGGCGGAGAAATTAAAGATTCTATGCAGTGGGATGGTTTGTGGGACGTTTACAGTGATCGTCCGATGGGAAATTGCGCAGAAGAATGCGCTACAAAATATGAATTCTCTCGTGAAGCGCAAGATGCTTTTTCGATTGAGAGTTTTAAGCGTGCACAAAAAGCTATGGCCGATGGTATTTTCGCGAAGGAAATCGTGGCCGTCACAGTGAAAGGTAGAAAGGGTGATATCGTTGTTGATAGCGACGAAGGTCCAAATAAAGCAGACTTTACAAAAATGCCTAATCTTCGTCCGGCCTTTGATAAAAATGGAACAATCACTGCGGCCAATGCTTCAACCATCAATGATGGTGCAGCCGCTTTAGTCGTTGCAGGTGAAGAGTATAAGTCGCGTGCAAAATATAAATTAGTTTCTTGGGCCACTCATGCTCAAAACCCAACTTGGTTTACAACTGCGCCTGTTGAAGCCATGAAAAAATGTCTGGATAAGGCCAAGCTTAAAATTACAGACATGGACTTATTTGAAATCAATGAAGCTTTCGCCGTTGTCCCTATGGCGGCGATGAAAGAATTTAATTTGAATCATGCTCAAGTCAATATTTTTGGTGGCGGAGTTTCTCTTGGTCACCCTATTGGCTGTTCAGGTGCGCGAATCGTTGTAACGTTGATGAATGCGCTAGAAAGCCAAAATAAGCGCTATGGCATGGCCTCAATTTGTATTGGCGGTGGTGAAGCACTGGCTTGCATTGTGGAGAAAATAGGATGAGTGTTTCCCCCAAAAAATCGGGTTTAAAAACTTTTAAACCAGGGGACGTTCTTTTTAACGAAGGTGATAACGCCGACTCGCTTTATATTATTCAGCGCGGTCAGATTCGATTGTTTAGACCAAAAGGGCGCGGCTTTGTCGAAATTGCAGTTCTTCGCGCTGGTGAAGTGATTGGTGAAATGGCGTTTTTTGATCAAAAGGCGCGTCGTCGCTCGTGCTCGGCTTCGGCCATGGTCACAACCGATATGGTCGAAATCTCATTTACTGCATTTGAAAAAACCATGGAAGGTCTTAACCCGTGGTTTAAAACAATTATTAATACACTGGCCGATCGCCTGAGAAAAACCAATGAACGTATCAAAGAATTAGAGAGTAATTCTTTGGGCTATGGTAAGGCCGGCAAAGTTGCCGATTATAAGTTCTTTCAAAGTAACGATGTCATTCGCGTGCTGTCTTTGATTTATATGGCGATGAAAACCCACGGCGAAGAACTCGACGGTGTTCATACTTTGCATATGAATATTTTAAAATTCTATTCCAGTGATATCTTTAACGTACAAGATGTTAAATTCGAAGAGTTTTTTCTACTTTTAAAAGACGAAGGTTATCTCGAACTTAATGAAGACGATGACGGTGCTTTGAAGCTTATTCAAATGGCCAATCCAGAGCGCATTAAGTTCTTAATGAGTTTCTTACACAATCAACGCCGCGCCGATGAAAGCAAGAAAATGAAGATTTCGTATAAATGTGAACTCTTCATTAAGAAAATCATCGATCAAATTACACTTACGGGTGTTAAAGGGAAAGCTGTCGAATGCGATGTCTCGGCCATCTTAGCTGACTTTAAGGCCACAAACACCATCATTAATGAAGCTGATCTTAAAGATGCCATTGATCAAGGTCTATGTGATGACTTGGTGGTTGGTGATAATAATAGAATTATTGCCAATGTAAATTATGATCAAATGGTGAAAATGTTCCCAGCGATCAAGCTTATGAATGCGATTGAGCGCGCTAATGAATCAAAAAACAAATAGCGCGCGAGTTGATTAGGTTCCTGAAGGATCGTAAATAATCTCTACAGACTGACCGTTAGAATAAGCTGCATTACCATGCAGTTTTAAGAAATAACCAGACTTCACAAGTCCTGGAGACTTGGGGGTGAAGTTATTTGGTCCTTCAATTCTCATATTCTGATTACTGATATAAGTGGGACCTGAACCACTTTTGATCAGCTCGTAGCCATTACATGTGCTCAAGTTTGTTCCACATTTTGAAACAGGTACACCATCAATTTTAAGTTGAATTGAGGCTTCAACCGGCTTTGATTGCATATGGGCATAACCATACCACTCTTGAACCGTTTGAGTTCTGACCGACATACATTCGGGGTAGGTGACTTGAGCGCTGCCATAAAGTTTGACCACATAACCAGTAAAAGGCTCACCAGCATCAGGGGCAAATCGCGTATTCACAGTTTGGACGGCGTTAGTGAAGCTAAAGCCATTTGATCCGCTTGAAACAGGTTCATTCAGGCGAGGATAACTCGTACCATCTTTAGTCACAGTGATTTCATTTGGATCAATATTGGCGCCGGCCTGGGCCACTGGCCAGTAATTATACTTATGTCCAAGAATAAAGTCTTGAATCGAGTTATTGATGCCATCAAAGACAGTAGTAAAATCACTAACCGAACACAGATCAAAACTATCGCGATTGTTGCCAATATCTGATGGCTGAGGTGATTGAGATAAGAACACTTGCTCTGAAACGCGACGGTAAGCTTCGCTGTAGGCAAATGGATTCATCGGGCCATACTGATTACAAACACTTTTTCTAACGATCGAGAAAAAGCGAAGTTGAATGGCATCAAGTGAGTTTTTAAGATTATTAAGTGCGCTAGTTTTACTGGATACAAAGTTATTTAAGTTTTGAGAAATTCCGCCATTACCTTGAAGTGCGCCATCATCATCTTCGGTCGACATGACAACGACAATGGTGTGAGCATTTCTTCTAAAAGCATTATGGTAGCTGCTGCCATTATTTGTTTTATTGGTATTAAGTAAATCAATGGAACGCTGAGTTCCGTACTCGGCACTTTGTGCTACCGACGGAAAGCTTGAGAGGTGATTGGCAGCATTGGAGCGATCAATACGCATCGCTAGTGCCTGAGAAGTCATCTCTCCTGAAGGCGTGTCACTGACAATCAGTCCGGCGTAACTATTAACTGAAGCACCTTGAGGTAGGACAAGGGGGGCAAGCATAATATGATAATCAAAACGTGTGGAGATGAGATCAATTGTCTGATTCAGAGCTTGTCTGGTCTGGCTATTAATGAAGACGGCAGAAGATGAGTTATCCCACAGAAATAAAAAATCAACTTTTGGTTTAATATAGGTAAATTGTGAGCAAGCACTTTGGCTAGTGGTAATAATTCCGTTCACAGCAAGAGAATCTTTTTTCTTTTTACTTGCAAACTCTTCAATGCCACAGGAACTAGCGAGAAGCAGTACTCCTAGGACAATAAATAACTGTTTTGTGTAACCGAACATGGCATCCCCATGGTTTAAACATACCTACTCAATCGGACATATCGGTGAATAGGGGCAAAAACTTGATGCAAAGTAGGGAAAAAGGGCAATTTCTCCCATGTTGGGTCTGTAGTTTCGAGGGGTTAAAATAGATAAGAATGTAAATTGAGCTACTTGGCAAAGTAAAGGAGATCCCATGTCGTCGTCTTGGTACTACGTCCGTGGAAATGACCGAATTGGTCCAGTCGAAGAAAGCGAACTCGCAAGTCTCTTTGCTGATCAAACTCTAGGTGCTGACTCCTACGTTTGGACAAAGGGTTTTGATAACTGGCAAAAGGCTAAGGCCGTCGATCAACTCAATGGCTATTTAAATTCTGAACCGGGCACACCTAGTATGGGTAATGTTGCCACTCCTCCACAAGGAGATCGTCCGGTGCTCGACATTGCATCTTTGTCTGAAGAGCGCGCCTGTGTCACCATTAAGATTGGATATGATCGCGGCGCCGATGATGTAGAGTATGGCCCTTACTCGATTGCTCAACTGCGCAGGGCCTATAAAGAAAATCGTATCAATGGCAAAACTTTTGTCTATGTACCGGGCATGGATAACTGGAAGTTCTTAGCAGAAACTTCACTATTTGATCGTATTACCAGTGATATGCCGCCAGTGATTGATGATAGCGAACGCCGCATGCATACGAGAAAGCCATTTGTTGCCAGACTTTTATTTCACGATAAACAAGAAGTTTATGAAGGTGTTTGCCGCGATATCTCAACCGGCGGTCTACAAGTTCTTGTGGCCAATTTCCCTTGCAAAGCAGGGGATGAAGTGAAGTTGAATGTACATCCTGATAATGGTGCACAATCATTCACTGCAACTGGAAAAGTTGTTCGAGTGCTCGAAGGATCACAAGGATTTTCTCTTCGCTTTCAAGCCTTAGGTGATAAGGCGATGAATGCGATTCAAGAATATATTGATCAGGCACGCTAATGGTCTCTTCTCGCGATGAAGTTTTTCCTTGTAAACGAGGGTCTACATCCGAGTTCTTTATTAAAATTCTTGAGCCCGCTGAAGTCACTGGGCCCACGATTGTTTTCTTGCACGACCTCTTTGATTATCACGGCGTCTATTTAGACTTTGCAGAGCAGCTAGCTCAAGCAGGCCACACTGTTCATTTGATCGATTTTCCTGGTTTTGGTAGATCTAGTGGAGCCAGGGGAGTGATCGATCGCCACGACGATTTAATTGATAATATTGAAGAGTATCTAATAAGTTTGCCTGAAAATGTGATTCTGGGCGGTCACGCATTTGGCGCTCTCATCAGTATTCGCGTGCTTCATCGCCAAGGCCTTCCAGCGCAAAAGGCTTTGCTGGGATTAATCTTAAGTAATCCACTGCTTAGAATGAAGCAGGGGATTCCTGAAGCGGGACGATTTGTATTTGAGCGACTTCGCGACCCTTTTGATTTAGTACCACTGCCTTGGAAGCTTAGTTCAGCAGATCGAGGTTCAAGTCTAATCAGTGACGATCCCTTGGTGCGCAATCAACTTATTCTTAGAAGCTTTCGCGAAGTAGAAAAGCTGACAAAACTGGAGCAAAATGCTTCGTATTTGATTGATGTCCCTACTTTAACGATGCTTCCCGGTAGTGATACAATTGGTTCGATTTCATATGCACGATTATTTACAAAGGCGATCGACCCAGAACTTTCAAAGGTCATCGAATATGAGCGACAGGTCAGAGACTTACTGGCCAATCAATCTAAGCCTGAAGCCGTTAAGGATGTTTTGACATGGTTAAAAGAGCGTTATTAATTTCATTCATCTTGCTCGCTTCTTGTGCCAACTTGAGTAAGAACCAAGTTTTAACAGAAAACTTTAAACTGCGTGGTGGACAATTTGCCAATCAACGCTGGGATGACAGCCTCGAATTTACTCGTCTGTCTTGGTATACCGAACTTACTTTAGTTTATGATTTGTTGACGACAAAACTCGATGAGAAGAGTCGTTTTTGGTTATGGCTGTCTAATGCTGAAAAACAGACTCTTGCGGCCTGTGATGACTATTATATTGTGATTGCTTACTCGCAAAACCCCAAGAAGGTTTCGCACACCATGTTCAAAGAGGCTGCTTTTCAAAGTGGTTATCGAAGCGTGGCCTTAAATCAATTTTCAAATTATTTAGAACTTCATCCTGATTTTGCCCAGAATTCTTTTCACCTCTATAATGTCTTCGGATTATGTTTAGACAAGAAAATGGCAAATCGGGAGGATATACTGCTTCAATTCCCTAATTTTAAAGAAGTTGTACTAAAGTAAGACCAGCATCAAACAGCTTTAGTTTTGTTTTGAGTCTTCCGATATGATAGTTCGGGAGATAAAAAATGTCTGATGAAAGTCAAAAGTCTCGAGAACGATTTGGTCGTTATTTAATTCTAGATCACCTAGTTGATGGTGGTATGGCCAAGATTTGTCGCGCCAGGTTCCTTGGCGAGCAAGCGGATAAGATCGTTGCCATTAAGATGGTACAACCTCAGTACTCCCAAAATGAATCTTTTAAAACCATGTTCATGGATGAGATCAAAGTAACCTTCGGGCTCCTTCATCCAAATATTGTTCAAACTTATGACTATGGTATGCAGCACGGGCAACTCTATGTTGCGATGGAATACTGTGATGGCAGAAATCTTAAAGAGTATCTTGATAAGCTAAAAAAACGTGGCTTTATTTTTCCAATTGAGATCTCTGTTTATATCGTTTCACAAGCCTGTCAGGGTCTTTTTTATGCCCACACTTTAACAGATAAACTTACAGGTAAAGCGGCGAATATTGTTCATAGAGATATTTCTCCTCACAATATTATGTTGACCTATGATGGCGCCATTAAAGTCATCGACTTTGGTATCGCTAAGGCCGAGTCAAATTCAGAAGCGACCCAAGCGGGCACAATTAAGGGGAAGCTCTCTTACCTTGCGCCAGAATACCTCGATGGCCAAGAGCTTGATCCACGCTACGATCAATTCGCAGTGGGGATTACCCTATGGGAAATGCTCTGTTCACGGAAACTATTTAAAGCACCAAACGATTTAGCTGTTCTTAAAAAAATTCAAGAATGTAAAGTTCCACCACCATCAAGCATTAACCCGATGGTTCCAAAGGAGCTAGATCAGATCGTTTTAAGATCACTTTCAAAGGATCGCTCCAAGCGCTTTGCTGATCTTAATGAAATGAATAAAGAGCTCACAAGGTTTCTTTATTCTTACAAGGCAGACTTTAACGCTACTGATTTGGCTTATTTTGCCAAAGAGCTTTTTAAAGAAGAAATTAAAACAGATAGAGAGAAGCTTTTTGAGTTTGGTAAAATTGACCTCAAGCCATTTCTTGAAGACCTTAAGCGTGAGCAAAATGGTGGAAGCCCTCAAGTCGTCGTGCAATCATCAGGTGATGATCAAGAGCTTAAGCCCGAAAATCGCGTTTTAGACTTTGGTTTTGAAGAAAAAGAAGAAGTTGTTCCAAAGCTTAAGGCCTTAAGAGCTCAGACGAAAACGGCGACTAAGACAGCCGCCGTGCAAGAAACGACTAAGAAGCGCGAAGAAGAAGATGATAATCTACAGATTGAAGTTAAGCCGCGCACGACCTCGACAGGGACGGCAACAGGTACTTCAACAGCGGCCAAAACAGGCACAAGAAAAATTAAAACGGCCAGCGGTGCCACTAGAACACGCACGCGTGTTAAGAGTGGAACTCGAACAGTTTCGAGGAAAAAAACGGTCAAGCAACAGCCAAAAACTTCTCCGGTCGCGATGGTTGGACTTGTAGCCGTTTTAGCTGCAGTTGCTTGGTTTGGAAAAGATACATTAATGGAACTCGCAGGGTTTAATACAACTCCTGTCGCTGCAGTGACGAGCCCTACAAATGATCCCTCGGGCGGTGTCGTTGGCAAAAAACCAGCCAGTGCAAACGCCACTTCTAAAATCACTTTGATTGGCGTTGATAAGAGACGTCAGCGTGCTTTTGTCGATGGCAAAGAAGTGGATATTAACTTTCTTGGCCAAATTGAAGTACCTGTTGATCAAGAGTTCTCTCTTAGAGTTCAAAGTCGCTCTAAGGAACATTATGTGACTAAAGTGATGGTTTCAAGTGGTGAACCTGAAAGGAACCTTGAAATTCCAGAAACTCGTCAAACCGCTTTTGGTTATTTGATGAATTCAAGAAATTGTCTGGACGGTCAGGTTGAGTTTGAACTCTATGGTGAAAACCGTATTGAAAAACTGCCATTAGCGACAGGTGGGATTGCTCTTCCATTAGATTTTTCGGCCGATGGAAAATATATTCCAAAGTCTCACTCGTTAACCCACAGACGTCCCGATGGGATTGCTAAGCGTATCAATTTTACGCTTAAGCATGAAGATGACACTGTGGATATTTGCGAACTCTAAGACTCTTCTTCTGAACGAACTCTTTGTTTAAAGATATTATTCTTTCGCATTGAAAGTAGCTTCATAATATCCGCCGCTGTTTCTTCGAGCGCTTTGTCTGTGACATTAAATATTGGCCAGCGTTTGTTTTCTTTGAAAATAGCATTGGCCCATTCAATTTCAGAGACGATTTTTTCGCTATCAGCGTAATCACCTGTGTGCTTGGCCGCACCTAGACGATCAAGACGATTCCTTCTGATTTGGATCAATGCATCGGCATCAATGGTAAGGGCAAAAATTTTGCGCTGATCCACTTCAAAAAGCTCTTTTGGTGGAGGCGCCCCTTGAATCAAAGGAACATTAACAACTTTTAGCCCATTGAGAGAGAGGAAAACGGAAAGAGGGGTTTTCGACGTTCTAGAGACGCCCACTAAGATGACGTCGGCCAAATGTAGGCTTTCTAGGTTTCGACCATCATCGTGATTTAGTGTGAACTCCATGGCGGCAACACGGTTAAAATAAGCATCGTTAACTTGGTGAAGCAGGCCAGGCTCGGCATTAGGTTCTTGTTGAAAGTAATTGCCAAAGGCAACGAGAGCGGGACCAATCAGGTCGATGGCGCGAACGTGTTTTTGTCTCGAGACTTCGGTGACATATTCACGAAGGTCGTGAGAGACAATAGTATAAAGAACAAGGTCGTGATGAACCGCAGCTTCTTGAAAGATGGCATCAACTTGTTCTTGGCTTCGGACGTTTTTATAACGTGTGAAGAAGACCTCACGGTCTCTAAACTGAGTCATGATAGCGCGGGAGATGGCCGTTGCTGTTTCCCCGGTTCCATCAGAGATAATAATAATTTTCATTTTTTGAGTCATGATAAGCCTCGCTGCTTTAACCATTCTACAACGTCACCCTGTAACTTGGCGACATCATCAAGAGGGTGATAGCAAAATTTAGGTCGAACTTTAGCAAAAAACGTTCTTTGTTGTTTGGCCAAGCGCCTGGTTGTGCCTTCTATTCTCTGTGCTAGAACGTTGCGCTCAAGCTCGCCGCGAAAATAGGCTAAAATCTCGCGATAACCGATCGACTGAAGAGGTTTGGAATCCTCACTAAAGCCATCATCAAGAAGTTGGCGGGTTTCTTCAATGAAGCCAGCTTCAAGCATCTTGGCGGTGCGATCAGCGATAATCTGTGCGTGCTGTGGTCTTGGGAGCTGCATATGAATATGATAAAAATCCCAGCCATCCAAGCGGTGCTTTGAAAAGTCATAAGGGTCACCACCAGCAAATTGCTCTCCCACAGGAGTGATTGGCTTGCCTGTCATTTGATAATGCTCCCAAGCGCGGCGAATGCGGTAGTGATCATTCGCATGCAAGGCCTTCATCCTTTCAGGATCATGCAGCTTAAGCGCCTCGATAAAGGGGTCAATTCCCGATGCCTCATATAATGCTGCTGCTTTTTGTTTTACTTCATCACTAACGTCTATACTGTCGTACATTCCCTTAACAAGGGCGCGAAGATAAAAACCGCTTCCACCAACCAAAATTGGCAAACGATTCTCCTTTTCACAAGCATCTAACTCCTGGAGGGCCATGGCAGTGAAGTCTGCCGCATTAAGTGGATCATTAATTGATCTTATGTCGACAAGACGATGCTCAATTCCTGCTTGTTCTTCTTTAGATGGCTTGGCCGTGCCTATATTGAGCTCTTTATAAAAGAGTAGAGAATCAAAATTGATAATTCTAGGTTGGTATACTTTTAGTAATTTTGCGACATTGATACTAGTCGCTGTTTTACCCGTTGCAGTTGCGCCTGAAATAATGATCAGTGGGCGCTTGCTCATGAGTGAAATAGCCTTTGAAGATTGTGATGATCCAGCGCCTTGATAATGCCCTGATGCTTTAGATTTTCAATTTTGTAGCTTGCCAATAGTCGTCCATAAACGGCATCAGGCAAAGAGGATTGAAGCTTAAACTTTTGATAAAAGCCAAGCTTTTGCTGATCAAGATGTTCGATGGCATAACGACAAAGTTCTAAGTAGGGAAGGGGCCTAAGCCATGTGGCAACGGCGCGAAGAGCTAATAGGTCGTCCTCTATCCATTCGAGATCAAAACCAAGACTAGATAATTTCTCTAGACTAAGTTTTGGGTTTTGACAGCTGATCGGCTCATTAATGAGAAGTGGTACTAGGGCAGTCGACTTCTCTTCTTGGTGAGCGGCACAGGCAAGTCTTACGAGGGCCGATTCATCTATAATATGGTTTTGCTCACCACTTAACCAACGATAACCGCTAGGTAGGTGAGAGTGGGCATTTTGATTAATAGGTTGAACTGTTAGGGCTTGATCGTGAGGCGACTCACGATGCTGATGAACTTCGGTATTTTCAAATTTTTGCCAATCATTTGTCGCAGAAGATTTGTTAGTCGTGAAGTCTTCTTGCATGGGAATGGCCAGGGCATCTAGGTCCTTGAGAGAGGCCTTGAGCATGGCAAAAATGATATCATCTCGCATAAACTTAATTTCAGTCTTATTGGGATGAACATTCACATCAATTTGATCGGCCGGTACATTTAAAAAAAGCACGTAGTGTCCGTTATCACTTCCCCATAAAGAAGGCATCGAGCGGATAATGCTTTGATGAAGACGTTTATCATTAAAGAGTCGGCCATTGGCGAATAAAAAGTGATTTTTCCCACTATTACCGGGAAAGGACTGTTTCGAAACGTGAAGTTGGAGATGGTGATTTTCAAAGTCGCGACGAGTTTCGTACATAAGGTTCGATCTGGAGTTTAGATCCTTTCTTTTGAAAAAAAGCTTCTCGATTCGTTGAACAAAACTTTGATCATCAACGCAAGCAGGGAATATCTTCTTATCTTGATCATCAAAGCGAACTGAAAAAGAAATATCTCTGGCTGTAAGTAAGAAGGCATCAATAATTCTTTTGATGGCATTTTTTTCAATATTTTTAGACTTAATGAATTTAAGTCTAGCAGGAGTATTGAAAAATAAATCTTTGATAAAAAGAGAGGTTCCCGAATGATCTCTTTCAACTTTAGTGTGGGCGATCGTTTCGCCGCCGTGAATTTCGATCTTGCCACCGCTCCCATCTTTGTTAACAGATGTGCAGCTTAACCTTGAGACACTGGCAATACTTGCTAGGGCCTCACCACGAAAACCATAGGATGAAAGTTTGAATAAATCGCTATAATCAATGATCTTGCTGGTTGCGTGTCTAGCAAAAGCGTAGGGCAGGTCATCAAAACTCATGCCGGCGCCGTCATCCTCTAAGGAGACAAGCTCGAGTCCATTTTCAATAATATGTAGATTTAAGTGCTTTGACCCAGCATCAATACTATTTTCTAGTATTTCTTTAATAAGGGCCGAAGGGCGCTCGACAACTTCACCGGCCTTAATTTGATCAATTAAATGCTCAGGCAATAAGCGAATCGGTGAGTTTTGAACCATGAAAAATCCGTTGGCACAGGCAGATCAGACCCAAAGCGAGGGTCCAAGCAGGCTACTCGCGGTAGAATTGAACTTGATTTCGTCCAGCTTCCTTGGCCTTATAAACCGCAGAGTCAGCACGTTTAAACAAGTCAGTTCCAGTTGCAACACCTGGACGATAATCGGCAACACCAATAGAGGCGGCCACAGGTAGCTTTTGTCCGTCGTACATAAAGTCGTGACTCTCTAAAAGTCGACGCAGTCTTTCGGCAATTTCAAAAGCTTGTTTAAGATTGGTCTTTGGCAACAAGATAACGAATTCTTCTCCACCGTAGCGGGCGAAAATATCGTTTTCACGAACACCATTAGAGCGAATGATTTGTGCGCCTTCTTTTAAGACGTAGTCACCGGCATCATGACCAAAATTATCATTAAGTTTTTTAAAATGATCGAGATCGAAAATAATAAGCGATAAAGGTGTGCCGGTGAGTTTGGATTTTTTCACTTCCAAATCAATAGCATTATTAAAATAAACCTTATTATAACAACCGGTGTGACGGTCTGTATTAGCTTCGAGTTGAAGTTTGTCATAGGTTAAGCGCTCAGGGTCTCCCTTAGGAAGATACTTCATCGCAATGGAGCCAAGCTTAACCATGTCGCCTTTATTTAAAGCAACAGAGCCTTCAATTTTTGTGTTGTTAACGAAAGTGCCATTTTTTGAGCCGGTATCTTCTATTGAGAAACTACCTTCACCTGTGGCAGAAATTTTGAAGTGGTAGCGACTGATACCGTTGAACTCAAGAGGAATTGTGTTGTCGGGGTTTCTCCCGGCAGTTGTCACTTCACCTAAATCAAAAATGGTTCCATTGAGATCACCACCAACAACCAAAAGTGCGGCAGGCTTTTCGCCGGCTTCTTTTTCCGCCGATTGGAGGGCGGCACGGATATCTGTGATGATGATAGTAGAGTCGTCGCTACTCATTAATGACCTTTAGCTTGGGAACTCGATTGCATTTTCAATCCACTGATTTTAAACCCATCCCCTCTTGAATTCAATAGGATAGACCATTCTTAAGATAATCTTATTAAAAAATAGTGTGGTGCATTTTGAAGTGCGCAAACACTTAAAATGACGCTGCAGCAGTGGTATCATAAGGAGATTAACTGGCCCAAACCCCGATAAAGGACCCTGTATGGCGAGCTTTCCTGCGATTCTTTCGACAAAGTCATGGAAAAAGCTCACGCCAGCTGAGAAAAATGGCACTTTGCCCAAGTTTGATGCCGCGATGGTCAATGAATTTGGACCTTGGTTGGTAGACTTTTCTCGCTCAGGAATGACTCGTTTGGAGCTGAAAAACCTTATTGATGCTGCAGAGGAATGCAATTTAAAAGAGCAAATCTCTAAGGCATTCGCTGGGGAGAGAATCAACCACACTGAGAATAGACAGGTTTTGCATATGTCTCTTCGCGATCAGACAGGGCTAACACCAAAAGAAAACTCACAGTTGGTCGCCGCTGAACTTCTTCGCTTAAAAGCTTATGTTCATAAAATTCGTCGAAGCGACATTACCGACATTGTAAATATTGGCATCGGTGGATCAGATCTTGGTCCAAAACTTTTAACCCAAGCCTTGGCCCCTTTTGCCACAGGACCTAAAGTTCATTACGTTTCAAATGTAGACCCTGCCCATTTGGAAGAAGTTCTTATCCATCTCAATCCTGAGACAACTTTGTTTGTCATCGTTTCAAAAACTTTTACCACGCAAGAGACAATGCAAAATGCTCATATTGCGAAGACTTGGAGTGAGGGAAAGTCTCGCTTTTGTGCTGTGAGTGCCAGTTCATCCAAGGCAAAAGACTTTGGCATAGAAAGCGAGGATACTTTTGCCATCTGGGATTGGGTCGGTGGCAGGTTTTCACTCTGGAGCGCAGTAGGCTTGAGCACAATGTTAAGTGTTGGCGCTGAGGTATTTGATGAGGTTTTGCTTGGTGCACATGAAGCCGACACAGAGTTTAAGAAGGCTCCGCTTGAGAAAAACTTAGCAGTACTTTTGGCGCTTTGGGACATATGGAATATCAATCATAGAAAATTTTCAAGCGTCGCTCTCTTACCATACGAACAAAATCTAGAGTTTTTCTCTCGCTGGTTTCAACAATTGGCGATGGAGAGTAATGGTAAAAAAATTGATCGTGATGGTAAAAAAATAGATTATCAAACTTCTCCCGTTTACTGGGGGGAAGTGGGCACCAACGGCCAGCACGCTTTTTATCAAATGCTTCATCAAGGAACACAATTAATTCCGTGTGAATTTATTGGATTTGCTAAGTCTTATTATAAAAATCAAGACTCACAAAAAACTTTATTGGCCAATATGTTGGGCCAGGCGAAAGCATTTGCTGAAGGCTCAGATGATAAAGATTTAAATAAGCAGTTTGATGGTGGCAGGCCAAGCATTACGCTTCTAGCGCAACAGGCTTCACCAAGGACGATTGGTGGACTCTTGGCCCTCTATGAAAATAGAGTGATGGCCCAAGGCTTTCTTTGGAATATATCAAGTTTTGATCAATGGGGTGTAGAGCTTGGTAAGAAGCTAGCCAAAAATATCGAACAGCACTGGGAGAATGGCGCTACACTAGATGAAGCAACAAAAACTCTTCTCGCTAAGATTCGTAAGTTTTCTTAAGGCTTCTGGCGATGACAACTCGTTGAATCTGATTCGTACCCTCTACAATTTGCAGAACTTTAGCATCGCGCATGAAGCGCTCAACCGGGTACTCTTGAGTGTAACCAACGCCACCTAGGATTTGAACAGCATCAGTCGTTACTTTCATGGCCGTATCTGTCGACTTAAGTTTTGCCATGGCGGCAAGTGTTCCATCGCTAGCGCCAGCATCAAGGTTTTTTGCCGATTGCATAACCATCAATCTCGAAGCTGCAATTTCAGTCGCCATGTCGGCCATCATAAATTGCAAACCTTGAAAGTCAAAAATCGGCTGCTTAAATTGTTCACGTGTCAGTGAGTATTTAACGGCCTCATCGAGTGATCGTTGAGACAGACCAACCGCGATTGCTCCAATTGTGAAGCGTCCGGCATCAAGTGCGCTCATGGCCACTTTGAAACCAAAGCCTTCTTCTTTTAAAAGGTTTTCTTGTGGAACAAAACAGTTTTGAAATAAGAGTTCTCGTGTCGGGGAAGCACGCCAACCCATCTTGCGCTCTTTCTTGCCGTACTCAAAGCCCTTCATCCCATCTTCGACGATAAAGGCTGAAACACCTTTAGAACCTTCACCGCCAGTTCTGGCCATGACGATATAAGTTTTTGCCACACCTGCTGAACTGATCCAGCACTTTGAGCCGTTGAGCATATAGCCACCGTCGACTTTTTTGGCGGTGGTTTTTAAAGATGAGGCGTCGGAGCCTGCTGAACTTTCAGACAGAGCAAAGGCACCGATTTCCTGGCCACTGGTTAGGGCTGGAAGATATTTTTCTTTTTGTTTTTGACTGCCAAAATTATTCAAGATGGATTGAACCATTGTTGAAACCGAGAGAGTTACGGCATAGGCAACCGAACTCTTCGCAATTTCTTCAAAAGCTGCACAAGCATCTTCATAGCTCATGCCTGCGCCACCGAATTCTTCTGGTAGGGTCATGCCGCCAAAACCGAGTGCTCCTAGGGCACGATAGATTTCGATGCGAAACTTCTCATCGCGATCGTCATCTTCTGCATAGGGTTCGATTTGTTCTAAGCGAAAGCGCTCAAGGACTTTTTGTATCTCTAGTTGTGTCTCATTCATGGGGTAGGATTCTAGCGAGCGACCCTATATTTGCATAATTGCAAAGCGTCATTTTGCCGATAAAAATTAACCCAAGAAATATGCTTTAACGATCTTGGCCAATTGGGCCTGTGATAGCTCTTGATCGAACTTAACGCCCATTCTCATGCGCTCAGCCTCACTTTTTAACTTAGTCACATAGACAATTTTAGCACCTAATTTATCATCAAAAATAATATTATTTAACTGAACAATTTTGAGAGAGTCTTCTTCGTAAAAGAATTTGGACTGGTGTTGTAAAAACTCAAGACATAATCCCTGTTGGGAGACATTCATAACTTTTGCAATGAAGCTCTTGTCACTTCCTGTACCCATTCCGACTTTTTTTTCAAAATGTGCTTCGACTTGAACTTTATTGGTTGGATTAAAGCGTGGAATTTGTCGCTGTTCATAGAGGCGAACTTCGCGCGGAATCGTAATGGCGAGTTTATTCGAGTTAAGTCTGCATTGTTGCTGCTTAAAGAGAATACTTCGAGTGTTGCCGCGAATATAGATTGTGAAGTCTTTAGAGAACTTTTCGAAGCGATCTTTTTCATTGGCCTGCATGACAAGAATATTCTTTTCAAAATCAATATTTTGAATCGTGGCGTAGGTGACAACGCGATCACCATTTTGATTTTGCCACATCATCACAGGAGAGGCATCGATATACATCGCCTTGATGGTTTCTGTAATCTCGCGCGGCGAGCGACTTACTCGAAGGTTTAACATGTGGTCTAGACTATGCGAATTCAATGAATCTCCCTAATTCACACAAGTTTGGGCTAGTTAGGGATAAGAGTGGAGACGCGCCTCGACAAAAAACATTGGCGCGTACGTATAAACAGTAGGTTATATTAATCTGTGATGGCTTTTTTACACTGAAATGAAATTCGACCAATATTGGCCTTCAGGCAGGTTACGATTGCATTGCCTTTTTTAGGAATGCTCGAGCAAAACTTTTTTTCATCACCGGCGCAAGAATCCTTAATATTTTTCTGCTGTCTTGTGGCTAAACGTCGTGTGTCCTGGCAAAGAGTCGAGAGCTTGGATTCATTTTTATCTAAGCACGACTTCAAAAGCTCCGGGCGAAACCGTTCTTTATTACAAAGCTTAACCGCATCTTGATAGCATGGATTTCTAGCAGAAATTTTCTCAGCCACTTTCTTTCTATGCTCAGAACAGCTTTTTGTGAGTTTTTCAGTATTGGAGCTTAAGCATTCTTCCAGTTTTGCAGGATCTTTTTTATTTTTATCACAAAGATTAATAGCATCGTTAAAGCATGGTTGCTTCTTTAGAATTTTTGCCTCGAACTTTGTTCTGGCTTCCTGGCAAGACTTACTCAGACTAGACCCATTGTCGAACATACATTTTGCCAGACTTCTTCCGGCCAACTTGTCTTTGCTGCAAAGTTTTGCCTGATCTGCCTCACAAGGCAGGCGTTGCTTTCGTTTCTCGTCCCTTTGAGACAAGCAAGCTTTCGAGAGCTTTTTTACATTTGCCTTAAGGCACTCGTTGACGTCTTTGATAGACTGCTTATCAGAGCAAAACTTCTTGGCATCATCGTAACATTTGTTCTTTTCACGTACCTGTTTGGTAAAGCTCTCTCTGGCTGCCTTACAAGAAGGTCCTAGCTCTTTGACATTTTTATCGAGACATTTATCCAGGTCTTGTCTGGTTTTGGGCACACCCTGACAAAATTTTTGTACATCTCCAGCACAGGCATGAGGTCCTTGGGCAAAAGAATTCACAGAGAAAAAGAGTAAGCAGAGTGAGAGCAAGCGCATAACGGTTCCTTTTTGGCACCAATGGAAAATCAATAATACTACATAAGTTATAGTTTATTCATTAGCAGGCCGCTACGAAAAAAGTACTCGGTACAAAAAGAGTCAAAGTGACCCCACTAAAGCTCCAATTGTAGAAAATACATTGTAAGTAAAATCACTTTGACGTTGAATCTCCCGCTTCGTAAAAGAAAATTAAGAAATCGAGAACATAGGATTTTTTCTCGGCTACGTACCAACCGTTTGCGCGAGAAAACAAGAGGGGAGAAGATCATGAAGTATGGTTATAGAAAATTATTGCCAGTTTTAGTCATCGGACTAGCACTTGGCCTAACTGGGTGTAAAAAGAAATACACACAAGGTGATGTCGATAACGCCTATGATAATGGGGTTGAAGACGGTATCGAGATTGGCTTTGACCAGGGTTATGCTGAAGGGCATGCTGACGGTTATCAAGAAGCGAAAGACTATTTCCAGACAGCTGATTACCAGACTGGTTTCAATGATGGTCAAACTCAAGGTTACAACACTGGCTTTAATGCTGGTCAAACTCAAGGTTACAATACAGGTTTTGCCGCTGGTCACTCACAAGGTTACCAAGAAGGTTATGATGCTGCGGAACAAACAGCATATAACGACGGTTACGCTGCAGGCTTCACGGCCGGTGAGTCTTCAGGTTATGGCGATGGTTACGATGATGGTTTCGTAGATGGTGAGCAACAAGGCTACGATCAAGGTTACCTTGATGGTCTTGCTAACAATAGCGCAGCTTATGACCAAGGTTACTCTGATGGGTACACTGATGGTTCAGATGATGGCTTCACTGAAGGTTATAACCTTGGTTACACAGACGGTAATGATGACGGTTATGTTCTAGGTTACACAGATGGTGAGTCTGATGGTTACACTCTAGGCTACGGTGACGGTTATACTGATGGTGATACTGACGGATATAACAATGGTTATAACGACGGTTTTGATGACGGTTACACAATCGGTGTAGACGATGGTTATAACCTTGGTTACGGCGATGGCTACGGCGACGGTTATGATGATGGTTACTATGATGGCGGCGGACTTTCTGTTACTGCAAGCGTAAAAGTAGCTAACACATTCATTAATGACTTGGTTGATTTCTCAAAAATTAAACCAATCAAACTTAAGAATTCTGCTGCTCTATCAGCTGCAGGTGCTTCACGCGATCTTGAAAAAATGCAGGCAATGGTTGAGATGAATAAAATTCGTCAAATCTCAAGCCAAGTTGGTGTTAAGTTCGGCTTAAATGCAGAACGCTCAATGCAGGTTGCAAAGCTTTCAGCCCAGTGGAGCAAGCTTTCTTCATCACGTGCACTAACAACTGCTGATGTTGATGAATTCTCTAAAAGATTGATGGGTTCTAATATGCTTGATATCGAAAGTGCAGTTAAAGAATCGATGAAAGGTAACGTTTCAAAGCTTGATGAGTTGGTATCAAAAGCTGCGGAAGTTAATAGCACAAGCCCAGAGCATATTTCTGGAATTGTAATGTCGATGTTCTTCTAGTTCATGATGTTTTGAATTTCTTAGAAGGGTCTCATTCGTGAGGCCCTTTTTTTTGGAGCCAAAATGTCTCCATTTTACGAGGGAAAAAACTTTTTATTGTAAGGTTAATTTCTTTGCTATTGCACTCAAGTATTCGTAAAACAAAACTGTTTTTACGAGGGGAAAAAATGAAAAACGTTAACAAAATCTTTTACGTTCTTATGATTTCACTGATCATGCTCAGTGGTTGTAAAAAGAAATACACTCAAGAAGATCTCGACTCTTCCTATGACAATGGTGTTGAAGACGGAATTGAAATTGGCTTTGATCAAGGTTACGGCCAAGGTCATGCCGATGGTTACGAAGAAGCAAGAATTCTCTTTCAAACCGACGATTATCAAAATGGATTTAACGACGGTCAAGCCGTAGGTTATGACTCTGGCTTTTCTGACGGTCAGACTCAAGGCTATAACCAAGGCTTTAATGCAGGTTACAACCAAGGTTATAATGAAGCTGAGACTGATCTCTACAATCAGGGCTACGCAGCAGGCTTCACCGCTGGTGAGTCTTCAGGCTACGGCCAAGGTTATGATGATGGCTTTGTTGACGGCGACCAACATGGTTACGATCAAGGCTATCTCGATGGTTTAGCTGATAACGATGCTTACGATCAAGGCTACGGTCATGGCTATGAAGATGGCTCAGATGATGGTTTCACTGAAGGCTATTACCTAGGCTACGACGACGGCGCTGATGATGGCTACGTTCTTGGCTATTATGACGGCGAAGATGATGGTTACAACACAGGTTATAATGACGGTTATTATGACGGCGATTGGGATGGCTATAACGACGGCTATGACGACGGCTTTGATGATGGCTATTATGCCGGTGTCGATGATGGCTATGATATTGGTTACGGTGATGGCTATTACGATGGTTATGATGACGGTTACTACGATGCTGGTTGGCTCTCAAAAGCTAACGCCAGTGTGAAGCTTGCTAACACATTCATTAATGACTTGGTTGATTTCTCAAAAATTAAACCAATCAAGCTTAAGAATTCAGCCGCTCTATCAGCTGCAGGTGCTTCACGCGATCTTGAAAAAATGCAGGCAATGGTTGAGATGAATCAGATTCGTCAAATTTCAAATCAACTTAGTGCCAAGTTCGGCCTCAGTATTGATCGCTCAATCCAAGTGGCGAAACTCTCTTCTCAGTGGAAGCGTTTAAGCTCTTCTAGAGAATTAAAGACGGCCGACGTTGATGCATTTTCAAAGAAGCTTCTAGGATCAAATATGCTTGAGCTTGAGAATGCTCTGAAGCTCACTAAGACGGGAAATGTTTCAAATCTTGAGGAGTTGGTACAGAAGGCCGCCGAGGTTAATAGTACGAGTCCCGAACAGATATCGAAGATCGTCATGCATATGTTCTTTTAATAGACACTTTAAGGCTCCTACGGGAGCCTTTTTTTGGTCTAATTTCTGATACTTAGCCTAGTTTGTAAATATGACACGATGGGTCGAAATGGGCACGAATAATGCATACAATGCTTTATCCAATAAGGAGTGTTCGTGCACCTAGTATCCAAGCGACTCGCAGTCGTTCTATTTAGCTTAGTCCTACCTGTCTTTGCACAGGCCCAGGGACTATTGCCTGGAATGATTCCGCTTGAACGAGGAAGTGCACCGGCCAATGATCTCATTTATCAAGGCCAACTTCTGTATCCTGAGCAAGCTCAAGCCTTAGTTGAAGAAAGTGGCGGTCAATTTGATTTATCAAGACTCGATCCAGCTCCGTCGAATCTTTGGCGCGATCAAGACAACTCTGAGCTGATAAAAGCAGAGCTGCCTATACGCTATATGGATAGCGTCGATTATCTCTCGTCTATTCCAAGTCGACTCGGGGTCAACTTCCGCTTCAGTGTTCGTACCAAATCAGATCAAACAGTGACGTTAATGGCAAGCAAGACTGTTCATAACGTCTTAATGAGAAGGGCTCTTCTTTTAAAGCTAGGTTATCAAGTTCCGGCCATCAAATACCTCAGTAAAGTAAAAATTGATTTTCCTGATCATACTTCCAGAGAGCGTTTTAAAAATGCACTTAATGAAGGACTTCTCGGCGATACAACTAGATGGGTGGCCCATGAAGAAGAAGGGGCTCATGATTTAATCCTTCAAGATGTTATTGCTATGAGTGCCGAAGATGAAATTTATAACTTAGCCTTAGGCAATGATTTGGCCGCCATTGGACTTGGACGCAGGGTCATCAACTCTTTAGTTCTTCCCTTTGCTGTAATGAATGTGCCTGAGAGTGTTAATCTGCTCAATTGGGCAGCAGCTCGCGTTGTCTCTAATCACGTCTTAGTCGAGCTCGATAAATCCACGTCATTTAATTGTTCATACGAAGATGCGCTTTGGATGTTTAAGCGTATGGAAAAGCTCACTCGTAACGACTGGCAGGAAATTGTTGATAGTTCAAACCTGCCACCGTCAGTGAAGAGTATTTTAGTTGAAAAATTGATCGCCAGAAGAAACTCTCTAGGTGATAGCTTGAAAATTGATTACGCAGAAATTGCAGTCAATGCTAACCCTGACAATGCAGCAGGTTTGGACCAAGGGCGAATTACACAAGAGGAATTCGAAGGCTACGCTAGACGCTTTAGTTATGGTGACCCAGAGTCTCCACTCTCATCTTCAGAACTCTCAAATTATATTTTATCAGTTGGCCTGTCTTCTGCCATTGATGCAGCGGTCTCAGGCATTAACTCATTGCCATTTCTTGGCACTGATATCGCGGGCAAAAACGAAGCCGAAATCAATGGGCTGATTGAAGAAGCGACTGCGCAAAGTCTTGAGTCGGGTGAAACCTCAAGTGATCTACCGCTTTCGACTTGGATTTTTCCAACATTCCAAGGCGGGCTTCAATTATCTCGAAATATTGTGGCCGGTAATTATCTTGGAACAGATAACCTTATCCAACTTGTCGATAATATCGGCGTGAATGTACGCGTCGGTGCCTTTATAGGAGTTGCTGGCATAGCACCAGTAAGTATCGGTGCCCAGCCCAACGCTTATTTCACAAGAAATTATGCCCACGTTAGACCGCTCTACGGTATTTCTCAAGCGCTGAAATATCCGTTTAAGAATATGTTGGTACCAATGCTTAAGCGCAAGATTGGTCATATTCTAGATGGTGTTGAAGAATTACCAGACGGTGAAGAAGGCGATGGCCAACTTGAAAAAGTTATTGCTGAACTTAAAGATAATCTAGAAATTGGTGAATCATTTCTGATAACTGACTCAATCGGTGCCGGTATTGGTGTCTTTGGTGGACTCTCATTTTATAATCAGCTTCTTCGTGTAGATGCAGGCGTAACACCAAGTGCATCGATTATTTCTCGCTTACATATTTTTAGAAAAGATGAAGATACTTTCCAAGTTTATAAGGATCTTGGGAATATCCGTTCTGTTATGGTGACGTTGTCGCTTTCAGCTGCGGGGATTCCGATGATCACGGCCTCTAAACGCTACTCACAAGGTTCGGCCAAAACTAAGTTCTTTGATCTGAATCTCAAAAAACTTGGCGCCAAAACCAAAGTAGCTCTAGCGGGCTTTAGAGATGCGCTTCTTAAAAACTCGGCCGAAACACTTCGCGCCGTGGTGAAGCCATTTAAACTTGAGCATAAATTTAAAGAGACTGAGGGACGCGCAGGCATCTTTTGGATTCGCATGAATAAAACTAAATCTTCTAACTTTGTACGACTTGAAACACCAGACGGTGAAGTGAAAGAAATGTTCCGCCGCTACGATGGTTCATACAAAGGCAACGACTACGCAGGCTATGGTTTTGATGTCGTTAAAGCTTTGGCATCTAAACTTCTTAAAACCAGTATTAATTTTTCTGGTGGCGGTGGTGGAAACCCTGGCTATTCATTCCTAGGAAAAGCACAAAATAGAATCATGAGTTTCGAATCAGTTAAGGGGGCCAATGGCTTCTTTGATCGCCCATTCGTAAAGTTTTCTAGAGTTTGGAATGGTTGGTCGCTGAAAAAGAGGAAAGCCTTAAAGATTCTTGAAGACATTAAAGAACGTTACGTTTTTGGTTTTTTCCCAAGACAGGTTTTGGCGCAAACTGATCGCTTATTCCTCTATAATATCAATGTAAACTTCTTGGTTCACCCGCAGGGCGTGGAGTTTATGGAAAAACTTGAGCGCGATGACGTCTATAAGATATTCCGCCATTACTCACGAGGCGTAAGAAATAATGCCTCAAGACTTAGACAAGAAGACCGCGCGATTACTCAGCCGGCACGTAAATTCTTGCGCTATCTAGAAAGAGCGCAAGACGCCAGAAAAGATGGCGATGTCGAAGAGTATTCAGATCAAATTCTCAAAGCTTTGGCCGAAGCCGAAGAAGAGCTCAATATCTTTGGACTTAAAGAGATGTTTGGCGGAGAAGCCAACTTCTATAGTTTTGCTCGCATTGATGGATTTAGAGAAGGAGATGAAAATGGTGATCAAGCCGTGGTCTCTCACTCTCTAGGCGAATTTGGTCGTGAAGGAATGGAAGGCCCCCTCGCTAGCATTAGAGAAAAAACAAATATGACCGAAGGTGAATTCTTAATTTCGTGGATTCTAAGGAGAGTGCTATGAAGTTTGCACCTCTACTGATTCTCCTTTTATCGATGAGCGCACAAGCTGGCAACTGGGTGGTGGAGTTTAAGACCGCCCCGAGCAAGAAACAATTAAACCAGCTCAAAGTGCATCATCAAATTGAGCTCTTTGATAATATTGAAAATGATTATTTTAAGCGTGCTTATTTAGTTGAAAGTGACTCAAGTGTCGAGGCACTAAGGACTTCGCTAAGTACTATTGTCAAAGTCGAAGGAATTGAAGCTGTTACCACTGTTGAGTCTCTATCAGTAAAGCCAGCGGGCGAACTAAGTCGTCATAAATCAGACGATCAACTTCTTTCTTATCAATGGGGACTTGTTAGCCAAGGCCAAGAGGTCCGTCGCGATAAAGATGATATCAATTACGTGATGATAAAAGACGAGGCTCAGGATTCTCAAGGTCCAGATCTTCTAACTCTACTAGGCGATCGTGTAAACGATTTGCCTGCTGATGTTTTAGCCTCTTTGCTGGCTTCTCAACCTAAGGCCCAAGCGGCGTCCGATATTAACTTTGTGGGTTTTTTAGCGGCCATTAAAACAAGACCTGTTGCTAAAGAAGTTAAGGTGGCCGTTTTAGATTCTGGAATCGACTTTGGACACCCAGATCTTAAGAATGTAATCGCAAAAAACTTAGTAGAATGTAATAGCGAAGGAAATACCGACTACGAAACTCGTGATGATAACGATCAAAACGGTGTTCCAGGCGATTGCCTCGGTTGGAATTTTACAGTTCATAAAAGTGATCCACGCGCCAAGCTTCCTATGGACGATGCCGGGCACGGCACCCATGTGGCAGGAATTATTGCAGCTGAAGCCAATAATCAAGTTGGTGTATCAGGACTAGGAACGAATATAAAGATCGTGCCGGTTAAAGTTCTCCATAAAGACGAATCAAGTGAAGAAGCCAGACAGATCGCATTCACTGATCGCGTCGCGCGCGGTATTCTCTACGCCGTTAAACGCGAAGTCGACGTCATTAACTTGTCTCTTGGTTGGCTTAGACAATCGGATACAAAATATTTAAGAGAAGCAGTCAATGCAGCTCTCGCACGCGGCATTCCTGTGATCGCAGCGGCCGGAAATAATGGTAGCAACGCACGTCTATTTCCGTGCTCGTATCCTGGGGTTATTTGTGTTGGCGCCACAACCATTGCTGGTAAAAAGGCTGATTTCTCTAATCACGGTGGCAACGTCGATATCTTTGCTCCTGGTGATAATATTCTCTCTACGTGGCCAGTAACTCTCGTGCCACTTGATTTTTCGGTTCATGGTAATGAAATTCAAAGTGGAACATCACAGGCCACGCCTTTTGTCAGTGGTGTCGTCGCTCAGCTTAAAGCGCAGCTTGGTCCTCTTTCTTTACCTGAAATTCAAGCCCGATTGATGCTCTCGTCACAAAAAGATATTTTAAAGACTGATGAAAAACTTGGCCTTTCCGGGCGCCTTGATATGGCCAAGGCCTTAAGTGTCGAGAAGCAACCGGCGCTTAGACCAGTATTTAAGAGTCTTGATGAAATTTCGTACACATTAAAAGATCGAAAATTTCGCGTTCCGCTTCCTATTGTGAATTATTGGCAAGAGGCGAGTGATATTCGCATTAAGCTTTCATTACAAAGCCCTGGCATTGAGCTTTCTCGTGACGAGTTCATTGTTGCAAAAATGGAAGAAGCAAAGAGCATCACGATTCCAGTTGATGGTCGTATTATCGATCTTAAAAGTGATCGTACGACAACACTAAAAGTTGAAATTGAATCGAATGATAAAAAGGAGACTTATTATCACGTGGTCAATTTTGTTCGCCTATTAATAGATGACCCTGAAGTTGAATCTAAGGGTGTGGCCTTCTTGGGTTCGGCCAAGCCTTTGGTGTTGGTTGAAAATGGTGAACTTACTCCATTGATAACCACACTCGAGTCATTCTATGGTACGGCCGCTCCTGAGTGGTTCCTTAGAAGAAATACCGAAAATGGTGTTGAATTTAGCTTCTTTAAAGCATCCGAGACTTCAGTTGAAGAAGTTGCTGGCTTTAAGCTTGATGGAGCAAAACGCATTCTTGGAATCAATAGTTTAGACTTTAACGGCGATAATATAGACGATCGTTTTGTCAGAAGTACTGCTGTCGATGAAGAGGGCAATGAGAATGCTATTGTCTATTCTTTCAGAAATAAAAAGGGCGAGCCACTGTTTGCTGAGTACTCAGATTGGACGTTTAAGCCTGATGTGGTTGTCGCCAATGAGACCCTCGCTTATACAAAAGCTATGATTGGTGATCAAATGGTGGTCCCATCTCCAGTTATTGTTTCTGAAGGTGTCTTACCAGAACATCAGCAGCCGACTGGCTTTTTTGATGAGCGCGATGAAGCGACAAGAAAACGTATCTACATTCTTGATCCACAAGTTGTTGATCAAAAAGTGGAACTTAAAACGATTGCTCTTGATACCAGAGAAAATATTGAGAAGTGGCGTGAACAACTTGGTCTTAGATGGAGTGATCCTTTTAAAGTTTCAACGATTTTAGCGCCAACACTGCAAGAGCATCAAAGTGGCATCGTGCGCGTCTTAATAAGCGGCGGCCATGCCTCTAGAAGAGTCGATGCCGTTCTTAGTATTAAATCGAAAACGCAATTTGAGCTTGCTAAAGTTTCAAGTGCTGGTATCCGCGCTGAGGACCAGCAAGCGGTTCGAGTCAGTGAGATGAGCGCAGATCGCTTTGCTCGTCATGAACGTACTGGCTTTATTGGTTTCTATGATGGCAAACGCGCCAGAACGAGTGTGATTGGTTCTCAAGTTCTAACTCAGCCATATGCGCTTAAAGACGAATTCGACAGCTATACAGGGCATATCGCAAGCTTTTTAAATGGCGAGAATCTAACCAGTGTTTACACAAGTGCCAGCCGTTTGATCTTAGTTCAAGATGAAGGGCAGGAAAGACGAGTGCTTGAGCGTCCACTCGAGCGTTTTGATTTCTTGCCAGGGCAAGTATTTAACGAGTTGTTTTGGCCAATTGCTAGAGAAGATCAAAATGGCGACTTATTTCCAAGTCTCTACGTTGATGCTTCTAGTATCCACACGAATAGTGTTCACGTGATTGAAGTCACAAAAGATGGAATTCTTGCACCAATGGAACAGAGTGTTCTCTTGCCGCCAAATTGTAAGCCTTTAAACCCAGTGATTCTTCCAAGTGAAAAGGCCCATCGTACGACTATGATCTGTGTTGAAAAAGAGCGCGGCTTTGTTTTTAAATTCGTGAAGTGATTAGTGCTTCTCGATTAATGACTTAGCGATAATCATGATCATCACTTCATTTGTCCCAGCACCAATCTCATTGAGCTTATTATCTCGCATCATGCGCTCTACAGGGAACTCGCGTGAGTAGCCATAACCGCCATGAAGTTGAATAGCATCGAGGGCTATTTTGGTCGCCATTTTTGGTAACGCCAATTTAACTTGGGCCGCCACGACCGGACCTTTTTCTCCAAGGTCGTAGCGCTTAGCCACGTCATAGAGAAATGATCTCATCATATTGGTTTCAGTCACCATTTCGGCCAACATCTTTTGCATCAGCTGATAATTAACCAGCGTTTTACCAAACTGCTTGCGCTCATTGGCATATTTAATACTTTGCTCGACACAAGCCTGTGCGATCCCAAGCGAGATACCTGCGATGGTAATACGCTCAAGCTCGAGGTTTTTCATCATATGATAAATAGAGTCGCCTTCATTACCAACGAGATTGGCCAATGGAACTTTTGAGTTTTCCATAACGAGTTCACCGGTTGGTGAAGCGCGCATTCCCATTTTATGAATAGGCTTTCCTGACTTGAAGTGACCTGCGTCTTTTTCTAAAATAAAAGTCGATAGATTCTTACGCTCTGGTCCCGTGCGAGTATAGACGTAGGCAATGTCAGAATACTGAGCATTGGTAATCCACATCTTTGTGCCGTTAATCAGATAGTGATCACCCTTTTTCTCGGCCTTTGTTTGAATACCAACGGCATCGGAACCATATTCTGGCTCACTCATACCCATACAACCGATATGTTCTCCGGTGATAAGCTTTGGCAAATATTTTGCCTTTTGCTCGGCCGAAGCGTTGTTTTCAATATTATTTACACACAAAATGCTGTGGGCCAAATAGGACAGGGTTGAGCTGGCGCAGGCTTTACCAAATTCTTCCATAACCAGAGTCGAAGCAAGAGCTCCCATTCCGGCGCCGCCGTACTCAGGATCGGCCGTAATGCCTAGAATCCCCAGTTCGCCCATCTTCTTGAAGGCTTCCATATTGAATGTTTCATCGTTATCGTGCTTTTCTGCAACAGGGGCGAGCTCTGCGCGAGCGAAGTCGCGACAAGTCTTTTGGAGTTGTTTTTCCTCTTCGTTGAAATACCACATACAATTCCCCTAAATCTTTTTTGAATTCAGACATTTATATCGTTCAGCTTAAAGGCTGACAACTTTACATCCGCTGCAGCAAGTTGCTAAAATTACTTTAAAGAGAGTTTTTGTCTCAGCGACCCAAGGAAGGAGTTTATTTGACGCTCACCACGCCTGTTTTACCGCAGGATTTTGATGCAGTTTGCCCAGGGGAGCAGTGGTTCTTCTATTGGCGTACGTCCGCATCTTTGTGGCAGAGTAAACTCGAGGCCATGAGTGCTAGACAGGTTGTCGTGCCTTTAAACTGGGCTTTTCATTCAGAAACTGGCGAGTTTTACGACTTCGCCAAAGAAAAACCAGAAACAAATCTTAAAAAATTAGTCGATGCAGCAAAAGCCGCTGGGAAAGAAATGATCTTTCTCATGCCTTTATCACCGCTGCCTTTTTTGGCCAATGGTGGCTTACCTCATATTTTGGCCCGCAATCTATGCACTAATGAATTAGGTGAAGCGCGAGCTTTCGTCGATAGTGAAGGCTCTATCCATAAACTCTATTCTTATTTTGACCCAAGAGTGTTTCAAGCTTTCGCCCGTTTTTGCCAAAAAACATCTGAGTATTTTTCACTAAACGGAATTGCTTGCGATATTTTCGGTGTCCAAGGTCGCTATTTCGAACACGGTCTGGTTAAGAATATGCTGCTAGATCGTTCATCAGCATTTGAGCGCGGCTTTCAACGCTTTTTAGATGGTAAAAAACGTGAGGGCTCTAGTGTCGATTTATCAAATTATACAGCTGAGCTTAAACTTATCCACGAATTTGAAAACTCAGTTGAAGAGATGTATTCCCAGACGGCGGCAGAAGAACTCAATGCCAATTGGGCCGGAGCTGTTGAAGTTGGGTTTATGGGGGCCTCTCCCGATCTTTTAATGGAGCGAGTACTTGAGACTGAATCTCCAGTCTTTCATTCAAAAGAATTGTTTTCGTGGCTTTGTCGCGATGTCTTACCTTCCTCAGTTTTACTTCCTTCAAGAATTAAAAAAAGTAATTTAGGTAAACAGCTTGAGTCGTTGGTTTCTCAGACCGTTATGCCAAGAAAGCTCTCCAACGCTATCTATGAAGATGAGTGGAATGCCCCTTGGAAACCGCTTACGTTTTTTGAAGTGTTCAAGGAAAATGAAGACGAAATTTTATGGTCAAGACTTGGACTTTGGAATGCTCTAGATGATCGTTATCGCTGGTGCTACAGGGTTAGATCAATGGAAGACTTCAAGTTTAGTGAAGAGACCGACTTTTCAAGAGTCTTGTTTTTGTCTGGAAAAGACTTAACTGACAGAGCTTTTGGCGATCTTCTAAAAGTATTTATGTCGGGTGGTAAGGTTGTTCTTAATAGAACTGGGATCGATATTTTATTCTTGAGGCGTTTTGAAACTTTTTTCCTAGAGAACTCACTTAAAGTTGAAAAAATTAATTTTCATACAATGCTTCACAATATTACGTTGGGAGAGGGAAGACTTTTAATTTTTCAAGGTGAGAAACTGCCAGAACTCAAGGATGCAGATCTTTCAAAGTTTTGGGAAAAAATCATTGATACCTATGATCTTGTTCACGTCGATATGGAAGCAGAAGAAGGCGTGGATCACTTTTGGCGCGTTCGCGAGGCCAAGCCATCAGAGCTTAGCTTCGAGGAAATTAGAAGACTTAATCTTTATAACTCTACCAGTTATCGCAGAAAAATTGAGATTCGCTATCCCAAAACATTTGCACTGCTCAAGCTTGTGGATGAAACAAACGTGCGCACACAAACTGGTCAAGGATTACTTCAAATTGAGATTCTTCCAGGCGGTTCAGTGGCAGTCGACTTTGGAGTGTACTCATGAGTGAAGGCAAGAAAGGACTGAGCGTCGTTCAGGCCCATCTTCAGGGACAGTTCTATATCGTCCATTTTGTCCACTCTCATGGCGGTGTCGATAGTGAAATGGTTTGGACTTTGTATGAAGAGATCTTTGGTCGCAAGGACTCAATCTTTCCTCAGTACTTTGGTCCCTTTGAGAGTCTTGAGGCCCTGACAAAGTTTTGTTTTCGCGTATGCGACGAAACAGATGAGCCACAGGTCAATATTCTAACACTTGAAGAGTTTAACCAATTAATTGAAAGCTCGACTAATACAACGATTCTTAAAGAGCGTTTACCTAGTCTTGGAAACGTTATTGCCAACCCAGATGCAAGCTCAAAGAAGGGGCTTTTTGGTAAACTATTTAATTAGTATTTCTTTCAACTAAATTCAACATTCCAGCCACTTAAAAGCCTTTCCTCCGGAATAAATTGCCCGCGCTCAACCAAGTAACGTGCTTTTCGCACGTCTTTTTTTCCACGTCCGATAACTCTCTTGATGCTTCCATTTAACCTGCAAACAAAGGAACGCTCATGAGAGTAGCAACCCTGTCCCTCGCGCTATTGAGTCTTGCGGCCGTAACGCCACAAGTTTCACAAGCCAAAATTTACGCGTATCCACGCGCTAATGAAGTGATCGTCACATCTGGACGAGCACCAACAAGAACTGCCCTAGATCCATCTTCAATTAGAATTTTAAATTGGAATATGTATAAAGGTAGTAATCGTTCGTGGGAGTCTGATTTCTTAAAACTGACGTCAGATGTTGATATTGCTCTTTTACAAGAAGTCTATCTCGATCACAAAATGTCTCGAGTTTTTAGAGACCATCCATCTATGCGCTTAGAAATGGCGACATCTTTTATTTTAGCCAGCAGGGGATATGTACCCTCCGGAACAGCGATTGGCTCTGACGTTAAGATGAAAAAACTTGGTTACAGAATTTCTGAACCTAGAGAGCCAGTTATTAATACACCAAAAGCAGTGACCTATGCCACGTTTCCAATCCAGGGAACTGACAAAGAGTTACTCACTCTTACAATTCACGCTGTAAACTTTGTGAGCTCGAAAAAACTGATGATTCAACTTGAAGACATCGCTAAGATCGTTCGCGCCCATAAAGGTCCAGTTGTTTGGGCCGGTGATTTTAATACCTGGTCAAAAAAGAAAACGAGATTGATGCATGAATTGATGAATCGTCTGGGATTGACTGAAGCGCCATTTGGTCCAGGCCGAATGAAAGTGTTTGGTCGCGTTTTAGATTATGTTTTCTACAAAGGCTTAGAGCTTAGAGATAGCTATGTCCTGCCTGATGTAGAGGGTGCTGATCACAAGCCGATGATGATGGAGTTCTATCTACCATAAATGATTGAAATGATAGCCTCAGCAATGGGGCTTGATTTTTGTCCAATATATTAGTATATTATAATATATTGGAGTGTTTGTGAGTTGGTTTATTATCGGAACAAGCGTTGGAGCAATCTTGGCCCTTACAGGGGCGGGGGGAGCTGTGCTTGCTATTCCACTTTTTATGACCTTACTCAATATGTCGCTCAAAGAAGCGACTACGGCCTCGCTTCTCGTCGTTGCAGCATCGGCCATCATTGGCTCACTCTCTCAAGACGGTAAAGTTAATTTAAAAGTCGTTATGCTCTTGTTTTTTGCGAGTACTTTTGGCGCATGGGCAGCCTACCCATTAAAGCTTTTACTTTCAGCGTGGATTCTTAAAGTACTTCTAGCGGTCCTTGCCCTCTATAGTATGTTGGTGATGTGGCGTAAGAAGTCTGATCGCTCAGGCCGTGGAAGATCGCTTTTGTGGCATCTTCCTGGAGGTTTAGTTCTTGGTGGATTAACGACATTAACAGGGCTAGGCGGCGGAGTGATCCTGCTCCCATGGTTAAAGATAACAACTGGCAAAGCAGATATTGTGACATCACTTGCTACCATCGCTATGATTAGCAGTTTTTCTTTGGGGATGCAGGTTTCTTTTGGAGCAAAGCTGCCGGGAGCATGGGACATCGTTATTACTTTGGGCTCAATTATTATCTCAACTTTCTTAGTAAAATTTATTTTGCAAAAAATGAAAGTGGAGTTAGCGCAAAAGATACGATTGTATACATTCTCAAGTGTTGTCATTTTTACAATTATCACATTATTTGGAAAGTCTGCATGAAGAAGCAACTTAACGTAGAGACAATGAATGAGCGCTGTAAAGAAGTGGCAGAACTGCTTAAAAGTTTGGCCCACCCGCAGCGCCTAATGATTACCTGTCATTTGGCCGAAGGTGAAAAGACTGTGAGTGAACTGCAAGAGTTGTGTGCTATCTCTCAGTCACAATTATCACAATTTCTCGCCAGGCTCTCTCGTGAAGGTCTTATAACTTCACGAAGAGAGGGACAGTATTCATTTTATAAAATTAAAAATGCCGATATCGTAAAACTATTAGGAAGTATGCAAAAAATCTTTTGCTAAGGAAGCCTCATGAATATTGTAGAACATATCACTTGGATGGAAGCACTCGGCGGAGGAGCATTGATTGGTCTCGCTGGCTCCTTTTTACTTTTTGCCAATGGGAAGATTGCCGGTATTTCTGGTATCGCTGGCAGTATTTTAAAAGCAAAGAGTAATGATCGTTTGTGGCGAGTTTTATTTATCTTAGGACTTGTGATCGGAGGCTTTGTCATCGTTTATCAAAATCCTAATAATACGATTTTAATAGAAGTACCAAGCTTGTATCGCAGTATTATTGCGGGTCTGTTCGTCGGTGTTGGAACAGCACTGGGCAGTGGTTGCACAAGTGGTCACGGAGTTTGTGGTATTTCTCGCTTTTCTAAGCGTTCGATTATCGCCACCTGTATATTTATGTTTTTTGGCTTTTTGACTGTTTGGATGGGGTTTTAAATGAAAAATATTACAAGTCTTATCGCAGGATTTATTTTCGCACTTGGACTGGGTTTATCAGGCATGATGAATCCACTTAAAGTGAAAATGTTCTTAGATGTCACCAGAACATGGGATCCTGCCTTAGCTTTTGTCATGATTGGTGCCATTGCAGTTTATGCCATCTTATTTCGACTGATATTAAAACGTGAATCACCAGTTTGTGAAAAAAGCTTCTCTCTTCCTACAAAAACAGTACTGGATAAGAAGCTTCTCGTGGGATCGGCCCTCTTTGGTGTCGGTTGGGGACTGGCCGGTATTTGTCCTGGACCGGCTTTTGCTAACTTAGCATCTGGCGCAATGAATATATTTGTCTTTGTTGCTGTGATGGTTTTAAGTATGTTTGCTGTCAAAGCCTTGGAGAAATAAGATGAAAAAACTAGAAGCTCTATTCGATGCTACTACCAGCACGTTAACTTATATTGTGTATGACGATGCTAGTAAGCAAGCCATTGTTATTGATCCGGTTTGGGATCTCGACGTGGCGGCAGGATCTCTCTTCGAAACTCATCACGAAAAAGTTAAAGCATTTCTTGCAAGTAAAAATCTTGAGCCTATTTTAGTGATGGAAACTCATGCTCACGCAGACCATTTAAGTGGTGCAGTTCTTATGAAGCGAGATTATCCGCAGATTAAACTTGCAATAGGAGAGTTCATTACCAGTGTGCAAGAAGTCTTCGCTCCAGTTTTCAACTTGAAGGACTTGAATACGGATGGCTCTCAATTTGATATCTTGCTCAAAGAAGGTGAGCTTTTTGAAATGGGTGTGTTTAAAATACAAGTTTTCCACACACCCGGTCACACACCAGCTTGTTCTTCTTATTTAATTGAAGACCATCTCTTTACTGGAGATGCTCTGTTTATGCCAGATTCTGGAACAGGTCGTTGCGACTTTCCAAAGGGCTCAGCAAAAGATCTCTATCATTCAATTCAAAAACTTTATCAGCTGCCTGATGAGACAAAAGTACACCCCGGTCATGATTATCAGCCGGGAGGTCGTGATCTTAAATACGAAGCGACTCTGGCCGAACATAAGAAAAATAATATTCAAATTACTGCCGCAACTACTGCAGCGGAGTATATTGAATTCAGGCAAACGCGTGATAAAACTTTGAAGGCGCCCAAGCTTTTGTATCCCAGTATCCAGGTCAATATCACGGCCGGAAGTTTGCCAGCGCAGGAAGACAACCAGGTTTCCTATTTGAAGATCCCGCTTAAACTCTAACTCCCTGATATTAGAGACTAAAGAACAGTGCTTTGGCGTGAATAAACTTCCTAGCTCATTGATTTTATGGGTGAAACCCAGCTATCTTGCGGCTAATGAAAAAGCCCCTTAGACCCCATCTTTACTCACTTCCTTTGGAAGAGCTACGCGACTGGCTGGCTGAACGTGGGCTGGCGCGCTTTGGTGCCGATCAAATCTATAATTGGATTTACAAAAATTGGATTACCGATCCGCTTCTTTGGGGCAACGTCGCTAAGAAAACAAAAGAAGCTCTACTTGCAGAGTTTGACCTAGAAGTTCCAAAAATTGTTTGGCAGGGACTTTCGCAGGATGGAACCAGAAAATTCTTGGTTCGCATGCAAGATGGCAAGACGATTGAAACTGTTGCAATCGCTGCCGATGATCGTTTGACTCTATGTATTTCATCTCAAGTAGGCTGCGCCATTGGTTGTACTTTTTGTCACACAGGTACCATGGGTCTGACGCGCAATCTTCAAGCCGGTGAAATTGTCGGTCAATTTGTGGCCGTAACGAAATGGCTTAAAGAAAATGTCGACGTCAACGCTAGGCTTTCGAATATCGTTTATATGGGTCAAGGTGAGCCCCTCCATAATTACGAAGAGGTTAAAAAGTCGGCACTTATTTTCCTTGAAGAAAAAGGCATTGGACTTAGTCAAAGAAAAGTTACACTTTCAACTTCTGGACTTGTTCCACAGATTAAAAAGCTTTGGGACTTCCCACCAGTTAATATCGCGATCTCGCTTCACGCTGCTCATAATGATGTTCGCTCAGAACTTATGCCGATCAATAAAGCCTTTGACTTAGAGCGCCTGTTTGATGCCATTAGAACGATCCCTCTTAAGGCCAGACGTCGTATTACCTATGAGTACATTTTGATTGCTGGTCTGAATGATCGCCAAGAAGATATTGATGGGCTACTAAAGCTTCTAGAAGTTGAAACCTCAAAGGTAAATATTATTCCATTTAATGAATACCCTGAAAGTAAGTTTAAGCGTCCAAGCGATACTCATATTCGCTGGTTTCAAAAGCAATTACTGGATCAAGGTCATACCTGTACGGTGAGAATTACGAAAGGTGATGATATTTTGGCGGCCTGTGGTCAACTCAAATCAAAAGAAGATTCACTCAATCTTTGGTCATAAAAAAAGGCGCTTTAAGCGCCTTTTCTTTTTTAGTTTCTATCAATCATCTTCCAGGGAATAATTTTTCCCTCGTCCAAGGCCTGCGCATCTGGACTTGGACTTTCAGGCTTGGCCCAATCGGCATCTCGCTCTGGGCTTGAGGCCAAGTCACGTTCAGCTTCAACACTCTCTTCAACTTTAAAATGACTCTCATCATCCCAAGCTGTCTTTTTAGCTTTTGCGTCAACTGGTTTGCTGGTTGGCATCTTAAAGCTTGGAGCTTTATAGCCATCAGCAAAAGCTGTGCTTAGGGCCGTTAGTAGT
>TARA_R110000868_G_scaffold117600_11_pt1 | contig 40760 bp, 44 predicted proteins | sample TARA_R110000868 | Tara Oceans TARA_R110000868 (sample SAMEA4397489) | marine metagenome | biome: Polar Biome; feature: [SRF] surface water layer (ENVO:00010504); material: water (ENVO:00002006), including particulate matter (ENVO:01000060) such as... | depth 5 m | reverse complement strand
GTTGAATTGCTTTGGATTTTAATTACTTGATAAGAGACTTAAATCGAAAAGAAATACTTTAACTTCACCTACTGTAACAGCTTATCGGACTTAATACAACTTACTCTACAGAGAACTCTCTAAGGTCGGTTGGAGCCACTTTAGAGGCTTCGCCGTTGGTACATTCGGCACCTTTGTGGTTTTCGTGGCCAAATTCGAACCCATTGCTAATAAAGATAGCCTCTTCGTCCCACTCTTCAAGTTTGCCGATCCACTTGTTTCCATTCACTAATTCGACTTCAACCCATGTGCCAATTAATTTTTCGTTCAAAACCTAACCTATGTTCAAATTAAAGATATAGCTAAATGCTAACAAGTTTATCTATGTATTGTCGACTTTACCGCGAGTTAGATCGTACTACCTTACATTCATCGTAGGACTTTGCCCGTAGCGAATTGGTACTGATCCAGACTCAGTGTAGGATCGACCAGTTGATACGATATAGGCTTGCTCAACACAATTATATTTTTCGCTAAAAATACCTAGAAGATATTCACCAATATTTTGTTCTTCCTCACAACGTCTTTGAAGCTCTGATACAATTCCCAAACTTATTTCACCTGAGGATAAATCCTTGTTATAAAATTTTAGTGCAGGAAGATAGACCTGTTGATTCAGTCTATGATTGCGAAGCAAATACCCTGACTTCGACGCACTCGTTAAAACCGCTAGACCAGCACTTGCACTTTCTTTATTTCGAAATGCTACATACTCTATTTTTGAAGTTGAACTGGTTGAAATTTTTACGCAGTAATCGTCTTCATACAATGAAGGCTGTGGACAAGGACTTAGTCCAATCGGTGTAAACTCAAGCATAAGCTCAGTGGCATATGAGCCGCTAAGGCCCACGGCCAGTACAAATGACAGGATATAACGAACAAAGCCCATAGAAGCCTCCACAATTCTTATCGTCAGCTGAATCAAGAACTTGAGTCGATCGCTCCCCTTTTCAAGTACTTCTAGTCACTTAACTATTTTCTAGATAAGCTCGACTGCCCTTCAAAAGTTTCATAGAGTGCGGCCATGGAAATAGGTAAAATCAGAGAGTTCACAGTTCTATCTAAAACAGACGCTGGCCACAGAGTCCGTCTTGTCGCTCATGAGGGTGAAGAAGCGCAAGAGCTTTTTATGCCGACACTTAGAACTGATCCTCTTCGCTCACACGATCTTGAAATTGACCAAACAATCGAGGCTTTTGTTCATCTTGATGATGATGGAAAGCTATGCGCGAGTTTACTCCTTCCTACCGTTGAGGTTGAAGAGTTTGCAGTTCTTCGAGTGGTTGAATCACAACACTTTGGTGCCTTTTTGCAGTGGGGTCTTGAGAAAGATCTATTTGTCCCCGCTAAAAAGCAAAAATCCCCCATGCAAGTGGGCGAGCTACATCTTGTGCGTGTTTGCTATGACACGGAAACAGGCAAGATCTATGGCACCACAAAATATGAATCAATGCTCGAGACTCTCGATTTCTATTTTACCGAAGGCGAAAAAGTTGAGCTGATTGCGGCCGAAGAACATGAGCTTGGCTATCGCTGTATTATTAATAGAAAGTTCATCGGCATGATTTATCACAATGAAATTTTCACCGACATCGAGCTTGATAAACAGTATGTCGGTTATGTGAAGAAGATTCGTGAGGATGGCCTCATCGATGCCGCGCTACAGATCCAAGGGGCTAAGGCGCTGGATAGTTTCCAAACTAAAGTCATGGAGCTGCTTGAAGCTAGCGGCGGAAAGTCCCACCTTCACGATAAGAGTTCGCCTGAGGACATTAAGCGAGCGCTAGGAATGAGCAAGAAAGCCTTTAAAAGTGCCATTGGCATGCTTTATAAGGCTAGAAAGATCGCCATTACAGACTCAGGTATAGAGCTAGTTAAGAAGCCTTAGGCTTGACTCCCTGCACGATCGAGGCTAAGAATGGCCATGACTTACACAATACCTACCCCACCAGAAAACTCATTCCGTATTACTCTCGAGCTTGAGGCACGCGCCGATCGCTTAGACAGCGTTCTTCTCGACGCTCTGAAAAAGCAAAGCGACAACCTCGCTCTGCAAGAGATTTCAAAAGCTCAATTTAAAAAACTTTTCACAGACAAGAAAGTTTTGATTAAAGGTCAAAATGCCAAGGCTAAGTCACCAATCAATAGCGGTACGACGTATATCGATATTCTGCTTTAGTAGACTGCCGTGGCAAAACGAAAAAAACTCACTGGCATTGAGCATTTAGAAAATAATCCGATTAATTGGTTTCCTGGTCATATGAATAAGGCCATTCAGGAAATCAAATCCAATATTAAATTGGTCAATATTATTATCGAAGTCAGGGATGCTCGTGCTCCCATGGTGTCCGGCAATAAAGGAAACTATAGTCACGCAGGCGATAAGCCTTATCTGATCGTCTTTAATAAGACGAACTTGGCCGATCCTAAGGCCGTACAAATTTGGCAAGACTGGCTTACGAAGAAAAATGAATCTTTTATCTTTATCAATGCACTCGATAAAAGTGCGATCAAACAAATCATTAAGAAAGCTAAAGATATCCTGCTCACACATCGCCTAAAGTCTAATCCAGAGGCAACAGATAAAGACGACATCAAGTTAATGATTATCGGTCTACCCAATACTGGTAAATCAACCATCATCAATCAGCTCTCCAATCGCAATGCCTCTAAGGCCGCCGCCACTCCAGGCCAAACCAAGCAAAAGCTTTGGGTCAAGGTTGATCAAAATATTAGTATTATCGATACGCCCGGTGTGATGCCTCCAAAGATAGAAAAAGAAGTACACGGCATGTGGCTCTCGGCCATCCATGCTATCCCCGATCATATCACTACGCCTGATTATTCAGCGTGTTTTCTAATTGAATATTTCTTAAAGAAAAAGTCTGAAGACTTTAAGAATTTTTATGAGTTCGAATCACTAGACATTGATCTTATCACTGCCGTCAATCATATCGGCAAGCGCCGCGGTTGTCTGCGAAAAGGTGGCGATTACGACTATGATCATATCTATAAGATTATTCTAACTGACTTTAGAGCGGGATCACTTGGACTGATTTGCTTTGAGTTGCCCCCGATTAAGTAGTTCTATAGATATTTATAAAAATGAAAGCCTATCGCTGCTCCACCAGTAAGTGAGATTGCGCCTTGTTCAAAAAAGATCGCTTGAGTCGAAAGCTCGAGCGCCAGTCCAAAGTGATTGAACATAATTTCTTGCCCAAGCGCATTTTGAATGTGAACGCCGTGAAAAGTATTTAGTTTTTCAGTATCTAAGAGTGAGTAACCAGCTCCGTGGCGCAAATAAAAGCCACTCCATATATTCTTGGGAAACCATTTATATTCGAAGTCGATTTGATACAACGAAATTTTCTCACCAACTCGGGAGTTTTTTAATTTCTCGTTATCGACATTATCGCCCAGTGTAGAAATCCCAAGCCCAAAGGACTCCTGCATGGCCTTCTCTTTAAACATATAATTGATAGTGTTAGAGAATCCCCTAAAGGTGTAGGACTGGGAATCGAGCTTGAACTGATGGTAGTCATAGTGTTCTCGCGCTCTGAATTTGCTATGGGCTAACGTTGGAAGCAGAAGTAACAGTAAAATATATTTCATTAGCTCTCTAACTCACTTAAATTACATAATTGAACAAGTAACACTATCGCTTAAAAAGATAGCTCATTGATGGTACTAATAACACTTAATAGAGACGCACAAAGGATAGACATGAACTTAAAAGATCAGATCTTAGATAATATCAAAACAAATGGTTTTCCGGCCAAGAAAGTCGCTCTTCCTTTAGAGAAAATGTACGAAGTGGCCGATAACAAGGGCGAAAATCTCAATACCATTTTAGAAGAGTTAAAAGTTCAAGGTGTTGATCACGAGAAAACTACGGATAAGATTATTTTTAAAAGTGCTATGCCAAATCTAGGGCCTGAGGCCTTTGAAAAAGCTCAAGAAATGATGAAGAATATGGGTTCTGAAGAGATGCAAAAACTGCAAGAGCAAGTGGCCAATATGAGCCAAGAAGAAAAAGACAAGCTTATGGAACAAGCTAAGGCCATGGGTTTATTTTAAATGTTAGTCGTAGTCTCACCTGCTAAGAAGCTAGATTTTGAATCCCCCGCCCCCACTAAGAAGTTCACTCAATTGAGTGAGATTGATAAGTCTAAGAAGCTTATTAGCGAGCTTAAAAAGTGCGATGCTAATAAGATTAAAGATCTAATGAAGCTAAGTGATTCTCTCGCTGAACTTAACGTAAAAAGATACAACGACTTCAAAACTCCATTTAGTCTAGATAATTCCAAACAGGCCATGTTTGCTTTTAAAGGCGATACTTATATTGGTCTTGACGCCGATAGTATGAAGGAAGCAGACATTGATTATGCACAAGAGCACTTGCGAATTCTTTCGGGTCTTTATGGCCTAGTCTCGCCGCTTGATTTAATTCAGCCCTATAGACTTGAGATGGGGACAAAGTTTGCCTGCGACGGTAGCAAAAACCTCTACGAGTTTTGGCAAAAAGATATTACAAATAAGCTCAATGCACTTCTTAAATCTAAAAAAGTTCTTATTAACCTTGCTAGTAACGAATATTTTGGCGCTGTAGACATTAAGCAGATCGATGGCCAAGTCATCACACCTTCTTTTAAGGAAAAAAAGGGCAGTGATTATAAGATCGTTAGTTTTTTTGCTAAACGCGCGCGCGGAATGATGTCACGCTATATTATTGATCACCGCTTGAGCGAACCGAAAGAGCTACTAAATTTTGATGTCGATGGTTATCAATATAATGCCAAACTCTCGAGCCAACTGGAGCCGGTTTTTACCAGAGGCTAAAGCTATTATTTAAGTGCGGCCAATATCTTTTGCTCTTTAGCACGGGACAAGACTTTGCTTAAATACTTCTCTTGATAGATAGTACGACTCCATTCGTGAGTATCGCGAATAGAGTGACTAATTGATCTAAACTTTAGCCCTTCGTTTATCGCCTTAGTCGAATCAACTTTCAAGAATCCATCAATCTCCTTAAAGACCCAAAGAGGTAGCTCTCCCCAACAATTTACCCCGTGCTCTCGTAAAACTGCTTCACTCACCCAGCACAGCTTAGTGCTGGGATTAATTTCCGCTTTTGCCAAATCTAAAAAGGCCCCCAAGGTTAATTCATTGTGAGGAGAAACGGTGTTAAATGTGCCAACTAGTCTATTCTCAAGTGCGAACAGTATCCAAGTGGCTAAATCGCGGGCATCGATAAATTGCAAAGGGGCATCTGCTTGGCCAGGAGCCAACACTTCGCCCCCCTCGCTCAAACGATCGGCCCAGTAGGGAAAGCGATAGGTCGGGTCATGGGGACCAACAATTAACCCCGGCCTAACGATAATATGTTCTCCAACAAACGTTGACCTCACCGCTTGTTCGCATAGATATTTTCTAGCTCCATAAGTTTCGGGTAGATCTTTATCAGCGTCGATATTCAAATCAACGAGTGTTCCATTTTCATCAAACTTCTGAGCACTTCGATCATTATAGTCATAGACCGAACAAGACGAGACAAAGACATAGGACTTCGTAATTTTATGAAGCCGGCGAGTCACATCTAGAACATTTCGAGGGAGGTAGCCACATGTATCAATCACACCATCAAACTTTTCATGCAAAAGCGGTTCAAAATCATTCAACTCAAACCTATCGCCTTTTTGTGTTTTGATATTTTTAAAAAGTGCAGGATTCGTTTTTTGACGATTAAACAAGGTGATGGAATGCCCGGCCTTTAGGGCAGCATCCACGAGATGCCTGCCAAGAAACTCAGTTCCACCGATAATTAGAATATTCACAAATTTCCCTCCTCCATTGCAATCTGTGTCTCCACCATAAAGTTGAAAACTTCTAAGAGATTGTCGTGGGCCCTAGAATCTAAATCATAGCCTTGGGTTTTTCCCAAGAGTTCGATGGTCTTATGGATGGCCTCAATGCTGGCGCAACATTCAATCGAAGGCTGCTTTCTAATCCTAAAGTTTGACACTGAGGTATCAAATGAGATTCGCGGTAAGTGTTTCAAATTTTGGCTAAGTCGCATGGTGTGGCGAGCAGTGCTCCAAGTGCCGTCCACCACGATCACAACGAGCTGCTTATCTCTTGGCACGATACTCTCTTTTTGATCATTTGATAGCTTGGAAAGATTTAATGAATTTTTCCCCGGATAGAGGACCACGCAGTGATTTTCGGGGTTATCGATTAAACGATTGAGAGTCTCATCATTACTATAATCACAGCCAGGAAGCAGGTAGGAGTTCTGCAAGATGAGATGTGACATAGTGCCGGTGGCGATTTTTCTTTCAATTTCAAGTCTGTGAATGAGAATAGCGAAGGTCACCTTGGGATCAAAGCTTTTGATCTTGTGGCAATAGCAAGTTCTTTTAGAAAAGCCACAAACACCACAATTCTCGCGCGGAATAAATTCCTGTGCTTTGAGTTGTTCTTTATGTAATAGATAGTCCTGCAGGTTTCTCATTCTTTTTTTTATATCCCGTTTGTGGCTTTGTTTAAACGGCCATAGGCATTTACCAGCAACAGTTCGGATATAATTACAGATACTTGTCGTGTTTCCTAGTAAAATTCTGTGATGTATACTGACTTTTATGATTCCTTACTCTGAATTCAAATTTTCATTTTCTCGCTCCTCCGGTGCCGGCGGTCAGAATGTGAATAAGGTTAATTCCAAAGCGACCTTGGAGTGGGCCATTGATCAGTCCGTTGCTATTTCAGAGGATGTGAAGGCGCGCTTTAAAACTCGCTTTGCAAATTTAATTAATAATGAAGGCATGGTGCTGATAACTTCCCAGGAGTCCCGTTCGCAAGGGGCCAATCAAGATATTTGTATCAAAAAATTGCACAAAATGATTGAATCGGTTTTACATGCACCTAAGGCGAGAAAGAAAACAAAACCGAAATATTCGGCGGTGCTCAAGCGCTTAAATACCAAGCGAGTTGAAAGCGTCAAAAAGAAACTTCGCGGGAAAGTCGATTTCTAGTTTCCCTTGCTTTGTAATAATTAGCTATTCTTAATTCCAATCTTCTTTCTGTTTCCAGGTAAAACGGGCTTAAGGGAAGTATCCAAATCATCAAGGCGTTCAAAGACAATTTTAAACAGATAATTTGTACCGTCTTCTAACTTATCCATTCGTTGCTCGAGCTTATTTTCAAGAAGTAAGAAACTTCGAAGTTTGGTAAATATTCTCATAATCGAAATATTAACCGCCACGGCCTGATCGGAATTGAGGACACTCGAAAGCATGGCGACGCCATTTTCAGTAAAAACCATGGGAAAATATCTATTTCCACCATGATCTGAACTTGAGGTACCAAATTGGCACCTCAAGTTTGTAACTTCTTGATTATTCAGCTCAAACATGAAGTCTATTGGAAAGCGTTGCATATTACGCTTTACTGCTCGCTTTAATTGCTTCGTCTCTAGTCCATACAAACGTGCCAAGTCACTATCGAACATGACTCGCTGCCCGCGAATGACATAGATCATACTCTCGATTTTTGAAATTAACTGTAGCTCTTCACTCATAAACACCTCTATCGGGTTTACTAGCAAGAACGTTCTTGATGGTGACTAACTTAAGCCTATGATTTTAAACGCAGATCACTGACACTTCTTTCAATTTTTTCAAGCCTCGCACTCGAATCTTGATCATCCAAGAAAAGCTTCTTCGCACTCTCAATTCTTTTGAGCAAGAGGTTGCACTCATTTCGTTGAACCTTGCCCGGCCCAAGTGATTTGATATTTTCAAAATCACTCATGATCGTTTCGATTAATCTTTCTTGAAATGAAGCCATTTATTTTCCTCAATCACAAAAGGTGCATGGCACTTTAAGGCTTTCTCTTAAGCCAGCCGACAAAAGTATCGGGATTCCCTTTACTGGTTTTCAAGTTGTACTCAAGAACTTCAAAGCCTAAACTTGCTAGGTATAAGGCTGCTGTGCCGGTTCCACATCCCAAGTCGATCGCTTTTTTGCCAGTCTTGTCTGGGAAATAATGATCAATTTTCTTACTTAGCGCCTGATTGATTTCGTGGTTAAGCAGTTCACTTGCACTCGTGTGTCCATCCCAACTGACTTTCCCCTTTTGTGCCAAACTCTCATAAACTTCATTGTGCATTTCAAAATATTTCATCTAGAACTCTTGAAAATAGAGCATGAGCGCCAGAATACAAAGTGCGGTGATGACAATACTCACACCGCGGTGATAGGTGATCCGAACTGATCTGGCGTGAATCTCTTTTTGCGAAGGCACGCGCCCCAGTTCTTTTTTAAGCGCGCTTGTGACATCCTTTTCAATTTTCTTATGGAAGTCTTTTTCACGGTAGAAGATATATTGAGAAGCGAACAATGCACCAAGCACGACATACTGAACTTTTGGCAGTACGTAGGTTGAAAACTGCAGAAATAGCGCAAGCGGGACAACGAATATCACCAGTAAAAAGAGTTGATACGCTTTTTGATGTTTTAAATAGATTGCGATTGAGTTCTTCATATATGGCCCTAAATCTATCAAACCCACTGCACTCCAGTCCACCGTTTTCATTTTAGTCCGATCTTCTTTCTATTCTTTGAGATCAAGGGCGTCGTCTTTTCATCTAAATCATCGATACGCTGATTTGGATCTATGGCATGAAAGCTTCTAAGTCGTACAAAAATACGCATAATTTCGATATTGATAGCAACAGCTTGCCTTGAGTTAAGCACGCTAGAAAGCATGGCTACGCCTAATTCAGTAAAGAGCATCGGTGGACTCCGCCTCATATGGTTCCAGGTACTTATATGTTTTGCGGTCACAATCTGTGACCGCAAATTGTCTAAGTCACCAACACTACATTGAAACATAAAATCCCCAGGGAATCGCTCAATAGATCTCTTAACAGCTTGGTTAAACTTTTTAGTTTCTATTCCATACAATTTCGCCAAATCAGAATCCATCATCACTCGCTGCTCACGAATAATAAAAACCATATTTTCAATTTGTGAGATTAACTTTAGTTCCTCGCTCATAAACACCTCTAGTGGTGCTCTCGCAAAGACATTCTGCTTAAGTGTGAATATAAGTTTTTGAAATTAATCGATCATTAAAAAAGCGCAATCAATTATAGCAAAAGTGCCGACGCACTTTTGATTTTAGCGGCAATTGGCCAACTGAGCCTCGAGTTCATTAACTCTTTGCTGCAATAGCACCAGTTGACTTAATAGTTCCTGAGTATCAATTTCAGCGGGGGCCACAAAGTCAGGATTTCTCCTTGGTACTGTGATCAGGTTTTTCTCGACCATTGATTTTAAGCAATAACTTTGTTGCAGACGATCGCGAACGCGTTCATTTTTAACCACTTCGCCTTTATGGTTTACGACTTTTTTGTACATCGTTGCTCCGATTGGGTGAAGGGTGCAACTGTAGATATCAATTAATTGGGAATTATCATCTGGTAACTCCAGCTCCCTTACATTCAGATTACCTACTGATTCACGACAAAAACTCTTAGAGGCGTCCCCTAGTTCGTCGATATACTTATTTGAATCTTCTAATCTTAGAGTAAAGGTACTGCCAAGTGGATAATCAGAACAACTAAACTTAAGAGTAGCGCTATAGAGTTCAAAGCTCAGAAACAGTGAAAAGATTAAGACGATGTACTTCATACTAACTCCAAGCGACAATATGTTTAAAATTTAGACACTTTTTTGAGAGCGTGCTCTTTAAGCCTTTGAAAATGTTCTAAACTTTTAATACTTAGCTAGATTAGTTACAAGAACTATGCCATCCCTCCCCCGTCTCCTGAATATCGAATAAATCACGCACATTTTAGTTGAACGTCTGCGCCTAAGATGACGAGGAGTTCGAGCATTTTATCCATTGTCTTTTTTGTGTTGGTGGGGTCGAGTAGTCTTGCCAGCTGAGAGGGTGAAGTTCTAAGTCTCTTGCAGATTTCATTTTTAGAAATCTGTGTCGACTTCAATTTATTAAGTGCGACATTAGTCATCTCAAAGAGAAATATTTTTTTGAGGTAATCCGGATTTCGATTGTAATCAAGAAAAGCATCAAGAGGAATGGAGTCAACCTCGCCATTTTTAAGCATATACGTCACGGCCTCACCAGCGAGCTCCTGATCGACAAAAATCTCAATAATAGGGTTATTTCGAGTTGGTTTAGTCATAAGCTTTGCAAAGGGCATGATATAAACTGCTCTCTTCACCTCAATGGTAATTTTCTTGGCATAATTATTCACATTAACGGACTTAATTGTGATGTTGTTTTTTGAGTTCATCAAAGTATCCTTCTATTTCTAGCCGATCAATAATTCGAAGTAATTTCTTCGACATTTGACCTTCTATCCCAACTTTAAGATTGATCGCCCACTTGCAAACCATTCGTCCATCTCGATAAATGTGGATATGGACTAGAGCATGATCATATAAGCACCAAACAACTATATTACCATATATGGTAACACAAGTCCAGATTGATATCTTGGTTGTGCTCATTGCAAGCTTGTGCCGTAAATCTATGGATTTAATAGTTTGCAATGATGGGGATAATATGAATTGAACGTAAAAAATTTATAGTGCACCTAAAAAATTCGTGCTCCCGTCCACTTCCTAATGGAGACTGCTTAGCGAGTTCGAAACAAAACGTGCATGGCACCGCTTACCGGTGGAGGCTTTCCTCTAGCTGCAGCAGGTGGCTATCTAGCCTATAAGTATATTAAAAAGAAAAAGAAGGCTGCATGAATTTATGAGTACCAAAGAGTATAGATATCTAATCGTTAAGTTTATGCTCCTTTAGAAGATAATTTTTTTTGTAGTTTTGATTCAATTATAGCTCTTAGCTTATGAGCTTCACTTATAGGATCAGAAAACCAATCTGTAGACCAAATCCGATGAATATCCCAACCCATTGATTCCAAGATTTCTTGTCTTAATCTGTCTCGATCTCGAGCAGATTTGGATGAATGGTATGATGCTCCGTCACATTCAACTGCTAACAAATATCCATAATCCCAAGACGGATGCCTTACTCCGATATCTATATAGTATCCACTAACACCAACTTGAGGCACAGCAATACAACCCATAGATTCAATAACTTTAATAACATGTCTTTCAAAATCAGAGTCAGGTTCTTTGCCAGTTTCGACAGCCTTATTGATTATTTTGGTTTCACAATATTCTAACCACTTTTTTAATAACCATGCACCAGATTGAACTCCAGATTGAGCTTGAATATCCGATGGCTTCAAGGAACTAAATGTTACAATTTTTAATTTTGCTCTAGTGAAAAGGACGTTTAAACGTCTTCTTCCTGCAGGTCCGTTTATTGGACCAAATCGTTGATAAACCTTGCCAGAAGTTTCATCTGGCCCATACACAGTTCCAATTACGATAGTATCTCTTTCGTCACCTTGAACATTTTCAAGATTCTTAACAAAAAATGTCTGCAATCCATCGTCTTCTTTAGACCACCTTTTGATATATTCTCTGCATTTTATATCGTCCTTAATTGCGAAGCTTAATTCGTCGTCAATTAAATCTTTTTGCTTTTGGTTTAATACTACAACTCCCAAAGACTGATTTGGCCTTAAGTGCATTTCATTTATTACAAACTCAACGATTGCTCGTGCCTCAATTATATTTATGCTACCAGAGTATATACCTTCTACTTTGATCAAACTGACTCCAAAAGTTGAATTTACTTCATCAACATTTGGAAAGATTAAAAGCTCATTATTATAAATATATTCATTAGAAAAAGAAATTAGGCTGGAGTGTTTTGAGCGATAGTGCCATAGCAAGCGTTTCTGTGGATAAAGTGAAAGGTTAGCTCTCTCAAGAATAGACTCATCAACAACGGAAAACTCTGAATCTTCTGATTCATCGTCTATCTCTAATGTTTTTTTAAAAAAATTCGTTGGAGGCAATTGATTAGTATCACCAACAATCATTGCTTCCTTGGCTCTCAGTAAAGCGCCAAGTGCATTTTCAGGAGTCATTTGTGATGCTTCATCAATAATCACTAAATCGAAGTCAACACGACCTTTTCTAAGGTTTTGAGCAACCGCCATAGGAGACATCATCCAGCAAGGCATAATTTCAAGAAGTGCTTCATTTGATTGTTTAATTAAAGTCCGAATGGAGTTGAACCTTTTAGTTTTAAGAATTTCATTTTTAATGAATTCCATTTGGGTCCAAGTTTTTCTGCCTCCGGCCCTGGAACCTTCTGGGGGAGATGCCTTACATAGCTTATTGCGTAATAAGTTTCGAGTATTTTGAATATACAGTTTATCAAGTTTAGCGAAATCGTTTCGAAGGTTAGACATATCAAAGTCTTTTACGTTTCGATAATCAATACTTTGATTAGAACAACTAACCTTCGCCATATTTCGGTAAAATAGCGAATAATAAATATCAGAGAGTGGTAATTGCAAACTAGAATTCATCACCTTATCAATAAAATCTTTAAGGCCAAATTGAAAGAGATTATATTCAACTTTTTTCAGTTCAAGGATCGATCCAATTAATTCAACATCATTAAACCACATATTAATTTCTTTACCTAAATCAGAAATTAAATAATTAAATTCATCAACAGGAACTGTGATTTTTGAAGAGAGTCTAATAATGTTTGTGTTAAATATTCCAAGCTGTGCTTTTAATAGCATGAAACAATCTTTGCTCGAACTATCACTATTTAGTCGCAAAAGTATCTCCACTTCATCTCTAGAAAGAGATGAAATCTTTTTTAAGGTCTCAAGCTTACGTTGAAACTCTAAAATTATGGGTAGATGTTCATCCTGAAGAGAAAAAGTTACGAGCGTTTTGTTAATTTTAGAATATTGAAGCTCGACACTATTCAATGACCATACAAGAGATTCCAAACGGTTCAATTCGACAAAAGCACTTTTTGTTTTATCAAAAGAACTAAATAGTATAAAATTTTCCCTAACTTCTCTTAGCTCTTCAAGGTCGACCTTATTATTAACTCCTTCTTGTTTAAGAAGCTCTACATTTTCAAAGCAACAGAGCAAGCTCAAACAACTACTGAAATTTTCTTTTATATATGCAATCTCTCTTATATTTATACTTTGAAGAAAAGTACCTAGTTGTTTATACTCGCCTAATTTTTTTTCTCTTGTTCTTGTTGTAAAATCAAGCAATTCGATTGCATATTCTAATTTATCACCAAATAGTTCATATGCAGTACCAAATTGTTTTTCAAATAGTTTACTAACCTCATTCTTATCTTCATTATAACTCCTCAAGGACTTATAAAAATCTCTTGCAAAGTCATACTTATACTTTTTGCCAGTACATTTATTGTACGTTTTTCGAGCTTGCCAATACGATGGCATAAAGTAAGAAAAAGCTCTATTCTCCTCCAATGATTTTTCATGTAGCGCATAGTCCACACTCCAATCATAAGAATCAACATTGTAAATATCCTTGGCTTTTTTGAGCCTAGCCTCAAGTTCTTTGATATATGTAATAACTTTTTTAAGCTCTTCAACATTTGTCTCATTTTCAAGAAAATGGCATAACATTCTTTTAAATTCTTCAGATTTTATATTTTCCAACTTTATAATTTTAAATACACTCCCAATATTCAAGGCAGTAAACAATGGATGAGATATACTTAACTCTTTGTATATTTGTAGGGCTTTTTCAATATTACCAAGCCTTGCTTTTAGCTCAGCTTCTCTATTTGCAAGATCTACTTCATGAATTTTAGTAATATTTAGTTTTTTACAAGTTTTAGTAAGCTTATTTAAGTTATTCCTTAAAATTTCTCTATCTTCGTTCAGAACTACTTCTTTCCAAATACTATTATTTAAAAATTTCTCAACATTACTTAACGTTTCTTGAATGTTTTCAATATTATCCAGCAACTTAATATCAATATTGTCTTCAATAGATAGTGTTTCAATCGATTCAACTATCGTTTCAACTTGCTTTAATGATACTGCTTTTAATACTTCATCAAAGTTATTTATTTGAATGATTCCGTGAATCTCTTCGCTCGTTCTACGAAGCTCATTTAAAAGTAGCTTTATTTCATCTATATCAAATATATCCAATTCTGTATTTTGGATTTTCATCCATCTAGAATCTCCTACTTTATCACCTTTAAGTATCTCTTCATATTTTATTAATAGCTCTACTGTTTCTTCAATTGTTTCTTGATTTCGAACTGTTGGGATTAAATCACTTAAACTTAACATGTTGGCATCTAATGATTTTAGAACTGAAGTCTGGCTAATATATTTTGAAATAATTTCAAAGTTATTTTTTCCATCTAATATAGATTCACTGGTTAGAAATTTATTGTATCTATCAATCTTTTCTTTTGCCGATTGTATTTTATTTAGATTCTCTTTAGCTCCCACAGGAATAGAAACTTTTTTAATATCGACTCTATCTTTAATACGAGAATACACATCTTTTCTCGTTTGATTTCCTGCTAATATCGGCAAGCAAAACTCTCCTAACCCGATAGCCTCAAGTCTGTTTTTAACAACGTTTAAAGCTGCATTTTTTTCGGCGACAAAGAGAACTTTTTTATTTTGATTTAAAGCAGCTGCAATTGTGTTAACAATAGTTTGTGATTTTCCTGTACCTGGAGGGCCTTCTACAGCAACACTTTCTCCATTAACAACTTTACAAATAACACTGTACTGAGATGAATCTGCATCAAGAACCGTAATTGCAGCCTCGTCAATATAAGGGCATTCGGTATCAATCTTTTCAGAATCAATATTTATTGAAATATTATCAGTCTTTGCAGTTCCATATAAAATTTTTTCTAATAAGCTATTATTTTCTAAATCCCAGAACGAAGATGATAAATCGTTATACATAATTTGCTTTGAAGATGGGAATATTCCGATTGCGACTTGTCGCTTAACTCGCCATAGATCAATTCGGCTAGGTACTAGCTCATTAATTTTATTAAAATATTCCTCAAGTGTCTCATTGTTATTATCAAATACCGGAAGCTCAATACCAAAATCATTTTTCAATTTTAATGCTAGGGACAAGTTTTCTTCATGTGAATCATCTGCTGCTGAGACACTATAACTGATACCTTTGTCAGAATCTTTCTTGGTAATGGTCACTGATTGTAAAACTAATGGGGAGTACTGTGATTTTCCCCCAGTACTTTCTTGCCACTCTAGAAAGCCATAGGCAGCATATAAAACATGGACACCAGTTTCATCTTCCCATGATTTACATTTAGAAGTTAGTTTGTCTAGTCTGCGATCCAGGCCATCTGGTAGCAATAAGGTTTGTAATTTTACATCCTCATGTCTTCCATCTACATGATATATACCTTCCTCAGGCAGGTTGTACGATGGATTTATTCCAAGCTGCTCAGCATGTAAATTAAGCGTTTTACTAGACCAAACTCTTTTGCTCAAACCAAGTTTCTCTCTAATTCTATCGATTAATCTTCTATCAGCTTCAAGCTGCTTTTGAGCATTATCCTTTTCAAGTTTATCTATCTCAGTTATTTCTTTTAAGTAAATTTCATCACTGTTTTTAGCTTCTAGTAGAGTTTTTTGAAAAACTTCTGTCCTCTCATCAGGTAGCGGCTCATCAATGTTTGGTAGAGGTTCAAATATCATTGCTTCGTTTGCTATATTCTGAAATATAAATTCGGGCTGCTCATCTATAATTCGAACATAAGAATGATTTCTTTCATTAAATGTAGTAGATATTAAAGGGTTTCTTCTGGTTAAATCTAAAAGCTTGTCTTTTAATTCATCAATCGATTTACGCACACGTTCTGACATTCTTCTTCCATGGACAAATAGCTGATAGCCTAAGCAGTAGCTATAAATTTATTCAAGACCTATATATATCTTCGTAAAAATCATTTATCGGTATCTATGAGCGAAACTTTGATTAAGATTACTTAAGCTCATATGTAGTATCTGCCACTTAACGCGGGGCAAGTAAAACAATGTTCTACTATGTTTGACCGACATATTGAGTTAGGTATATGAAATCCGCCATGACATCAAAGCCTAAAGCAGTCAGATTCTCGCAAAAAGAAGAAGAGGATATCAATGAGTTCTTAAGACTCAATCCTTTCCTCGATTTCTCAAGCCTTGCGAGACTTGCCATCAATCAATTTATTAAAGAACCAAAGATAAACTTAATAGCCTTTGATAATTCAAAAGCTGGAGATTGCCATGACGACACAAACTCAAAACATCACTAGTAATGTAATGCCTATATCTTTGATGTCTAAAGCTGATTTTGATGAACAAATCAAAAATGATGTCATCCCTACTCCTAAGAGTGATGCTATTTTTGCTAAAGCTGAAAAGCTAAAGGCTCTATCTAATTACCAATGTAATTACGATTTCAATATCTATCGTGATCTTGAACTTCGTTTTGGTCATGAGCAACCAAGAGGTGGAATTGTCTTCAATACGCCTTTTAAGCTTGTTAACAGCCACTCGACATGTCAGCAATGTTTATATGCTTTTGAGGTAGATACCTATGGCAGAGGGTGTGTGCACGACTGTGTTTATTGCTACGCTAAGGCAGAGCTAACTGTGCATGGCTATTGGAATAAGCCTTTTCCATTTCCAGTCGATATCACAGAAATATGGAAGGTATTCTACACCGTCTTTGAAACAGATAAAAAATCTAAATGGCGTGAAGTATTAGAAATGCGCGTGCCGATCAGAATTGGTTCAATGTCTGACTCATTTATGGGAATGGATAGTAAGTATAAAGTAACTCAGGAACTACTTAAGATTCTAAAGCACTATAACTATCCTTACATAATCTTCACTCGTTCAGATCTTGTCGCTAACGATAAGTATATTGATCTCATGGATCCAGATCTATGTTCAATTCAGATGAGTATCGCTTCAACCAACGATGAAATGAACAAACTAATAGAGCCTGGAACGCCATCGGCCAAAAGACGTCTGAAGGCCCTACAAAAGCTTGTAAGAAATGGTTTTTGGACAACTGTTCGCATGAACCCTTTCTTTCCCATATATGCTGATGGATATTTCACTGATCCAGACTTTGATGTGAAAACCATGCCTGAGCCATTTAACTTTTCTAGCTTTGAAATGGTCGATGAAATTGCATCATACGGAGTTCAATCAATTCTCACCGGAATGGTTCGCCTTTCTAGCTTTTCACTCAATCAAATTGAAAAAGCATCAGGTAGAAGTCTTCGCGAATTCTATAAACAGGATGAAAGAAAGAGTGCCAGAGATTTTCACTATAGTGAAAAAGAAATTAGGGCTTATTACGAGCGAATTCATGCCAAATGTATTCAAAATGGTATTCAATTTACCACATGCTACATTGGCAATGGTGAAGGCCAATTTTGGAGTGATCAAGACTTATGGAGCAACAAGAAAGACTGCTGTAATGCTATTAATAGAGTTCAGGCTTTTGATAATGTAAAAACGTCAAGAGATATCAAATGGGATACAAGAATGAAGCATAGTGCGCACAAGCACTTAAAGCCAGTAATTGAATCTACACTTCATACAAAACTAGACAACAAAACAAGTCAGGAAAATGAAATCCATGTCTAAAAAGTCTTATACTGGTATCAATATTCAATGGCCTATTTCACAGGATATTTTATCTGGAAAAAAGACCATTGAAACAAGAACTTACAAATTTCCCGAAAAATACCTAGGCCAAGAACTGCTAATAATTGAAACCCCAGGAAAACTAGGTAAATTTAAATCTAGGATTGTTGGCAAAATAATTTTCAGTGATTCCTTTAAGTATGAATCGAAGAAAGCATTTTATGAGGATCAAGAGCGACATTTTGTAGATAAAAATTCGCCTTGGGCTTGGACAGAAAAAGCTAAATGGGGTTGGGAAATTGATAGCGTTATTGTTTTTAAAGATGCCAAACCTCTTAACAAGAGGCCTGGCATAGCATTTACTACGAATATCAAGCTGCTTGTTTGAGCATTTGTTTTCTTGTAAAGTATTTTAAAATCAATTTCTCCAAAGATCTTTCGACTCCTTCTGCATCCTTTCCTTGAGCATAACTTTTCTGAAGTGACTTGGATAATTTTACAATCTCGGATTTTTCATCGGGAGTAACAGCAGGAACAGGAAAAGTATCCAATTCATTTACTTTAAATTGAGGAAATGTTTTTCGCTGGAACTTATCAAACTTTCTAATAAACCATTTCGAAACAAGCTCAGAATTTAATATCGCAAGGATAAAATGGGCATCGTCTTCAAGATCACATTTAATAATCATTGAATTTCGATCATTCACATACTCGTTATCAACGATAGCTGCACAGATACAACGAGGAGGTTGGGAAGGGATTTGTCTGACTAGGATTCTAATTCCTGTATAAAGCTCCGGATTTCTTGGGGCAGCAAGATTTTTACCATATTTCACATAAGACTGTGGTGTTTGAAGGTGGTAGCGACAAACATCCTTTCCTTCGAGATATGGCCTCCAACTTTTGTCTTCTCTTTTGCTGGAATGATATACACGTTCATTCTTCATCTTTTCAGTTTGCTTTGGATTACCTTTCCCTACCTCGTAAGCAACGAAACCAGATTTTGTTTTATAAATAGATCCTAGCGTTTGAGCACACTCCATCAGACTAAACAAATCATTTGAAAAGTCATCAGTTTCTTCTGACATCACGATTGGGCCACCATCGTATGTACTAAGGCTAACGTCTTTCTTGTGAGAGTAGATGCCATTTCTTAATTCAAAAAGCCGAAGGTTAACTTCTACATCATCTTCATATTTTTTTTTAATTGAAACTATTATTGAATTATCAACAGATGCATTTTCAAACAGTTTGTCATAACAATTTACGATCTTATGAATTTCAAAAGACTTTAAAAATCCTTTTCTAAATTTTTTACAGGTATTAATAGTCATCCAGTTATTTGGAACAACAGCCCCAAGAGAACCTCCATCTTTGAGAAGGTCGTGAGATTTCTCTATAAAAAGCGTATATGTGTTTGATTGATATGAGGCCCACTTATATGCAGATTCAAAAATATCTTTGTCTTCATTAGATAACTTTTTATCTCTTGCAAAAATGTAAGGAGGGTTTTGTATTACGACATCAAAACCACCTCTCTGAAAAATAGCTTTGTATTCTTTCTTCCATTGAAATGTAGTTAGAGAGTTACCTATTTTAAGCTGATCATCAAGATTTTCCAGTTTTCGGGAAGGTTCAGCAGTTGATAGCCATAAGCTCATTTTTGCTAATTTCACGGCTCTTGGATTTAAATCTACTCCAAAAATACAGGAATCTAAGATCAATCTCGCAGACTGAGTAAACGATTCATCAATGTCATCTAGCAATTCTGAAGTAAGCATTTCTCGATAGAGTTTAGTAAGGTAATCAAGAACTCCTGAAAGAAAGTGGCCTGACCCCATCGAAGGGTCACAAATCTTAAGTTCTAAAAGTCGTTTTGACGTTTTGATATTTGCTAATAACGGTGAAATAGAGCTTTCAATTATGTAGTTAACTACATGATCCGGCGTATAATAACTCCCTGTTAGTTTACGATCATCATTATCGGTATCAAAAAATAAATCGCCCTTTTTGACTATAAAGTCTTTAGGCAGATTCATTTCTATAACTTTTCGAGAATTTAGATTTCCTTCTTTCCACTCATTCTTGTTAAAAATGAGATCTGTTTGAGCTTCTTTAAGTTTAAACTCTAAAAAACTTTCATAAATTGAACCAAGTTGTCTTGGCGTGAAATAGCTATAAGGAATTTGCTGATATTTTCGCCCTGAAATGTTTGCTTCAATAAAATTCAACATAAAAAGAATTTTAAGCATATCTCTGTTATTGATTTTATGTTTTTTGGCGAATTTCCATTCATTTTTAGAGAAGATCGACTCTTTAAATCCTTCAATCTCAAAGCCATAATCATATTTCTTTGAGGTTCCGTCGTGAATCACTTCGTAAAGGTTTATAAATCTATTGAAGATCTCATACCCATCGTATGAAAAGTCCTTGCCGCCAAAAGTCTGACCATACATAAACTCAACTAAGTAATCGTCCCAGTCTTTGTCTGGATCAAATCTCATTACATCAAGGGATTCAATTACTTCATGCAATGATACTTTTATGTAGTTACCTGATTTGATTGGAAGTATGTGTTTTACTTCACAAGACTTTACAAATAATATCTGAAAAAGATGACTTTCAGCTACATTTCTAATCATCTCGAGATCTGCATCTTCTCCTTGATCATCGCAGCTATTCTTTAAAGCATTACAAGCTACACCCATTGTAACGATAAAACGCTTCTTTAGGTCTTCTTCAATTGAATGAGCATACTTTTTACTATATTCAAAGACTTCGTAAACAAACGGAACTTTGCTTGATGTCTCTTCTTTAACTAGTGATTGCTTCGCAAAAAAATAATAAAAGTACTTAGCATAGCTACTGTATTTAGCTTCACTTTCAACATTTAAATTATCTAAAGCTATTTCTCTAAGTCGTCCTAGATCAAAATCATAGCTTCTTCGATCCATGCCTTGTGAAAGCTCTTTATGAAACAATCTCCAGGTTTTTCCGTCAGTCAATATACCAAAATCATGGTTAAAGATATCCATATACTTTAGCGTTTGAAGTTCAGCTCCTAATCCGCTTGCAGAGTCTTCATCACTGGTAATTCGCTTCTTATCATTTGATGATTGTGCAAGTCTATTCCAGTACTTTGCCTCAACTACAATTTTAGCGCCTGTTCTAGGATCGCGTACTTCATTTAACTTCTTTTCAAACTCTTTTTCTTTTTGCGTATATGTTTTATGAGTAGGTTTATCGAAATAAACTAGATCAGGACGATATGTCTGTTTCCTACCATTTACTAAAACAGTAAAGGACTCATTATCCATACATGAATTTTGCCGACCTTCTGAGTTATTTTCCCAACCGAGAAGAGTCATTATTGGTAGGATCCAATTCTTAACAGTGTCCGCTTCTTTCCAACTATCGAAGCTTTCATGATCTAGTTCGTGGCAAAGATTTAAAAATCCTTCATAGAAACTACGGTAGCCACTCGTTTCATCAGAAATTTCATCATGATCCCAAAAGTTTTTATATTTTCTTGGTACATCATTTTTAAGATAAACATCACTAAAAAGCGAGGAGCGCCAGTAAGGGTTAAAATCGCGTTTGGTCTCTAGGGCCATATCGATTTGATTTTCATCTACGTACTTTTGTTTCTTAGCACTTCTAGCCATGATTCTTCCGTCCTGGAATGAAATCTAATTTGTAAATTTAAGCTTCTTTAATACTGTCGACTTGTCTCATATAGAGATTTTCATAAAGACGAAATTTTACTTGCTCGCCCTTTTCTAGTTTCTTGAATTTTTGTTTTGATTCGATGGCCGAGTAATGAAAATAATAAGAAGTTCCATCTTCTTTATCGATAATCATTCCCTCACCTTTTTCGAGATCAAACCACTGAACTTCGCCTGCTTTGTATGCGGACATAAACACCTCACCTATCTTTTATTGTACCAATCTGAGAAGTACGGTCCTACCGTGCACATTTATCCCAACGCGCTGCCGCCTAGTTAAATATTTTTAACTAATATTGGGCTTTTGATCTTCCGATAATTTTGTAAATAAAGGATATTTTGTGACAATAAAAATCGATCTTATGGTTAAAAGCCTAGTTGAATCCCAGCTTAAGACTGGTCAGTCTATTCAAACCGTACGTGCAAACCTCAGAGATATGGGTGTTAGTGATGAAGTCATCAATACTGAGATTGCCGACTATATTGCTAGGGTACGTTCCCAGAATAAGGATGAGACATTAAATGGGAAGCCTGCTGTTCAAGACGATTGGTTTGCTGGACCGAATGAGTCAATTAACAGTCACTGGAAAAAGCTCACAAGTATTCTTTCGACAAATAAAGGTTGGTCAGAAGAAATGATCAACAGCTTGAATGACAGCTCAAATGCTGTCGTAGAAAAGCTGGCTAACCCACAGACAAAATCTCAAATTCACGTTAAGGGTTTAGTTCTTGGCTATGTACAAAGCGGTAAAACTGCAAACTACTCTGCTGTCATTTCAAAGGCTATAGATGCGGGATATAAATTTATCATCGTCTTGGCGGGTATCCATAATAATCTTAGATACCAAACAGAAGCGCGGCTAAGACAAGAGATTGTCGATCCAAGTGAATTAAAAGCTGATCCGATAACAAGAATGGATGAAAAGGGCGACTTTAGCGAAAAGCTAACCCAGTCAGCCAATAGAATTCTAGGTAGCAACGAGGGATTCGGAATAGCTGTCTTGAAAAAAAATGCAACAGTTCTTAGAAAATTCAATACATGGCTATCAAACGCGCGACCGGAAATATTGAGCGCAGTCTCAGTCTTAATAATTGATGATGAATCAGATCAAGCAAGTATCAATACGTCAAAGAAACCTGAAGAAAAGCAAACTGCAATAAATGAACAAATTAGAAAGATTATATCAAACTTCACAACCAGTTCTTATGTTGGTTATACAGCGACACCATTTGCCAATATTTTAATCAATTCCGAAAATGACGAAGACTTATTCCCAAAAGATTTTATCGTCTCACTTTCTAAACCAATTTCTTATGTTGGAGCTGAAGAACTTTTCGGTGCACAAGATTCTGATGGTAATTTTAACTCAGGTCTACCTCTTATCAGAAATATTAATGAGCTCGATGCACAGCAGATATCAGCTTCAAAAAGAGGCGAAGAGAAGGAATATGACGAACTACCACCATCTCTCGAAATGGCCATTGAGAGCTTCATCGTAGCTGGTGCAATCAGATTATCCAGAGGGCATCACAAGAAACACATTTCAATGCTTATTCATGGGTCATACCTTACAAAAGATCAGGCTAAAGTTTATAAGTTAGTTGAAGAACACGTGGATCTAATAAGATCAAATATTAGAAGAGATGTCGAAGAAACAAAGCAACGAATTGTAAATATCAAAGTTATAGAGTTTGATAAAACTACAAAACAAATCAATGGTGAAATCAATAATATCACTGATGATGATTTATTTAGAAATATAGGTCTTTTTCTTGAGCAATTTCAAATAATACTTGATAACTCAGCATCTGATGAACGCTTATCATTTGAGCAAAATTTCAAAGGAATTGTTGTTGGTGGCAATACATTATCGAGAGGACTGACAATCGAAGGTCTTACAATGAGCTACTTTATTAGAAGTAGTAAAACATATGATTCTTTAATGCAAATGGGTCGATGGTTTGGCTATAGACCTGGGTATCTTGATCTAAAGCGAATCTATATCACTGCAGAGCTTAGAGATCATTTTTATGAAATGGCAACATCAGAGATTTCCTTACGAGAAGAATTATCTGTTATGGCAGAAAATGGAGATACCCCAAAAGACTTCAGGATTAGAGTGCGTCAGCATCCAGGCATGAAACTGACTGCAGCTAACAAAATGAGAACTGCAACAACAGAGGCCAACTCTTTTTCAGGAAGAAGAGCTCTACCCGACTTCTTAAGACTACACGATGAGAAAGTCTCAAAGCAAAACCAAAATGCAGTTGAAAACCTTTTAAACAAAATATCTGAGCAGAATATAAAAAAACAGGAAAAATCGTTCTCAATGTTTAGGACATCAAATACATATCGTGGTGTAGAAAAAGAAATTATTCTACAATTTCTTGATCAATACTTCTTAAGTGATGCAAATACTCTGGCTAATAAGAAAGATCTTGTTGAATATATTACTAACAACAAGAAACTAATCGATTGGTCTGTGTCAGTATTTTCTCTGATTAAAGATGGTGATGAATACCAGTTTAAGAATGGCGATAAAGTAATTCTATTAGATCGATCCTTCGTACCAGATGTTAAAAAGATAGATGATCCAGAAGCATCATATTTACGTGGGTTATTCCTACCTAAAGATGAAATGATTGATCTAAGAGATTTATATGAATCGGACAATTTAGAGGAAGTATTAAAAGATAGCAATGGAAACACGATTGGGACAGCTAAAATAAGAATGAATACTAGACCAAAAGATAGAGCGTTGTTGGCAATCTATCCCCTTTCAAATAATAGTAAATCAAAGGAGAGATCAGGAAACGTCTATAACCTGCAACCGATTAAATGCAAAAATATACAATTTGGTTTTATGATCGTTTTTCCTGATAATAAAGAGTTTGGTAATCAGAGGTATATTGTAAATTCGACTATCTAAATAAAAGCTGAATAGGTCTTTAACAAAGAGGACATATGAGTAATTTAGCAAAGAAGATTATTGAAGGAATGCCAGCAAATGACAAAAGGGATTTAATTTCTTGGGCGCAGAAAGCGTACGTAATCAGAAATGATGAAAATATAACGAATATCGAAAAAGTTAAAAAGCTTACAACGTTAACAAGAAAACATAAAATTGCAATTTCATTTATAAAAAGTACTGGTTTGTTAGCAAAAAAGCACGCTTGGGATGAAAGAGGATGGCCGGCTCGCCTCGCATTGGCTGGTCTTACGACTGGCGTAGCCATAGCTGGAAGTAAAATGGCAGGAATAGCATCAGCAGGAATGGGTGTTGGGGTTCCAATATATCTTTTATCTTCAGCTGGTGGAGCGCTACTTGGTACTATAATAGAAGAAATCAATAAAGATTAGAGGAGAATTCCTTCAATTTTAACTTTTATTTGATTTTCCTCCTCACTCCCCTGGGTCCCCAGTCTCAATATCGAAAGCTCATACTTCGCTAGTATCTGATCTTTTAACTTATCCCTTTCAGCCTGCCTCGATCCTTCTTTATGAAAACTAGCTCCATCAACTTCAATGACTAATTTAGGTGCCTTCGTGACCTTATCAAAGATCAGAAAATCCACATGAGTTTTATAGAAGCTTGCAAACTTGAGCTCTTTGGCGTCAAGTAACGTCATATCAGATATTATCATTCTTAATGGCACATGAGTGGAGACACCTAAGGTACTTATCTTCATTTCCTCAATAACATCATTAATCATTTTATAAGCAATGTTCTCACTTTCAAAATTTGAGATCTTCTTTGATTTTTTAAGAAGCTCCTTTCTCCTTTCAGCATAGCTCTTAAAAAGATAATCAAAGACGGAATGAGTCTTACTTTGAATAACGCTTAGATTATTGTATTCAACGTATTTAACCAGATCACCTAGATTTGTATCTTTAAGAGTGTCCGTATCGTTTACGATGACAATGAGTTGATGAATGGCCCTTGAGATGGCCACATTGAGTCTATTAGCATTATCTGCAAACTCTGAGATTTCATTATCGACAGTTGAAAGAATAACGACATCGTTTTCCTGGCCTTGAAATTTATCAACCGTATCGGCCTTAACGTTCATTCCTTCAAATGCTTTTTGTAGGGCATTTGTTTGTTTTCTATAAGGGGAGATGATTCCAAGGGAGCCATCTTCAGTACTTATCTTTTGCTGTGGGATAACTTCATTTTTCATGACATCTATTTGGCGTTGATTCACTCGATCTCGTTCGTGATTACCTTCTACTGTCTTATAGATAACAAGAGGCTCTAGATCGCTCGTTTCTTCTGTTAATATGATCAGATTTCCACCATAGAACTTTCGATTACAAAACTCGATAATCTTAGGATGGCAGCGATAATGTTCTCTTAAGAGGGTTCTTGGCGCTGAAGGAAATAACTGAACAAGGGCCGAGAGTAAGTTTTGGCTTTTATAAAGATAAGCATCACTTAAATTGAACTTATGAAAGATCTTATCTGTCGCACTTGCCATCTTTTTATCAACCACATGGGACAATTGCATTAAGTCCCCTACGATGACTGTGTTTTTAGCACAAGATAACGCAAGGGATCCGGTACAAGTATCGACCTGTGATGATTCATCAATGATGACGTAATCATAAGCCGTGCTACAAGATAGACTTCCCCTCAGTGAGTAGGTTGTACTTAAAATGACTGGGTAATCACGAATAAAATTTTCAGAGTTATTCTTTAGATCTTGTAATTCATACTTCTCAAAGCTTTGATTTCCAAATCTTTGCTCTAAGCTTGATTGAAACAGCTTTAGAGATAGACTTGAATACTTTTGCATCTTTTTATCAAAATCAAAGTGTTCTAATTCTTTAGTTAAACTAGAAATTGATTCCGTTAGCTCAAGCTGCCTTAACTCATAGTATTTACGTTGAAAATGAACAATCAAATCCTCTCGATCATACTTTTTCAACAGATCGTAGATTAAAGCGCTCTTTGTCTTTTTGAATCTAAAAAAGCCAGCGATTGATTTTAATAGTTTTGATATCCAATTAAGTTTATCTAGATATTCGACTCTTAGGCACAACTCTAGAGCAAGTGTAGACTTCTTAACTTTGTCAGTTTCTCTAATACTAATGGGTGTTTTATCACTTACGATAAATTTATAGAAATGGTCCTTTTCAGTTTTAAACGATGAATACTCTTGCTTCAAAAGTGAAAGTTGTTCTTTCTTTTTAAGCATCGAATCAAGGGCGAGATGCCTTGCTTTAAGCTCGGTCTTTAACAAATCAGCTTCTTTTGCAGAAATACGCCACGACGACATATCCGGTCTTTCACACTGGGACTCAATGAAGTCTGCTTTATTAGCATTATTGCCTAAATAGGCCGCAATGAAATCGACACCATTTTTCATGAGCTTTTCATGAACATTTTTAGTAGCGGAGTTATTGCTTGAAACAACGGCAACGCTTTGTCCACGCATGACAAGATTGGCGATAATATTAAGAATAGTTTGAGTCTTTCCCGTGCCAGGTGGTCCTTCAATAATACTAAGCTTGTTATTAAGCGCATTATCGACCGCTTCTTTTTGACTTAGGTTTAAACCAAAAGGATAGATCGGATCAGTAAATTCGCTTTCACTATTTTCAATGAGTCTGCCTGATAGAAATGCTCCAAGCATACCATCATGAGGCACGAATCCTATCTGTGAGAAATAATGCGACAGTATATTAAACTGTTCACCGTTCTCACTTTCTGATTTAATTCCAATTTCATTGGCGATTTCATTTAAGTATAGAAGACAATTTCCTGCCGCTTGCTCATTGGTTATTGAATGGATAATTTCGACATTACCTGCGTTATAAGTAAACGGCTTTCCACCATGGAAGGTGACTTCGAATGTGGCCCCGTTATTCTTAAAGCTTGAGACATCGTTTGTCCTGTCTTCGCCTTTTAAGTAGATTCTGTATTTATTTTCGGGTTGCAAGTGATGTCCTAAAATGTAAGTTAAACAACTAGTTAATCAGAACTTTGCATTTTATTCGACAGAGCACATTACATTGAATTAGTTTTTTGTATAACTATACCCATACTTCCATCCCTTTCCACCTGTATCTCCAGCAGAGCCAGGTTTACTTACCATTTCTTTTTCCCACTTTCTTGCTTCATGTTCAGAAGTAAACTTCTTTTCAATTTTCCAGTCCCTAGGATTTCCATGCTCAACTTTTCTTCTCTCTGGATCATCTGTAAGTCCATAGTACTTTGCCACTGAATCCTCCTTTTTTATTTCTATTTCTTTCTTTCGGTCTTTTTCCTTTATTAGAAAAGTTAAAAAAATTTAACTCTCTAGAAAGTCTCTATCCCCCGCCCCCCTAAATCCCAACCCCCTCACAATACCCCGGCCAAACAATCTTAACCTCTGCCGCCTTCTCAGAAGTACTGGCTTTAAATTCTTCCATATCCACTCCCCAAAACAAATCAATCTCCCCTTCGCGCTTCATCTTCTTAAAGAAATTATCGTAGTGAAGAGGAATCACAGTTTTCGCCCCAGTCGTTTTAAAGCGCTTGATGAGATTTTCGCTAGAAGCTCTGTTGGCGATCGTAAGAAGAAGTGTGTCTGCCTTTAAATCTTTCAGGGTGTCTTCCTCGTCTACGCGACTAATGGCCTGAAAGAGAAGATCCCCTTCGGGGTGAGTGATATGATAGCTGTAGGTATCCCCTGCGCGGTAATTCCAGGCAGAGCTCGGCGCCTTTAGGGGAGAAGTTATATCTCCGTCCATCAGCGTGATCCCCAAAACGTGAGGCGAATGTGGAGTTAAATAGGCCGTGATGGTGAAGGCGCCAACCTTCCACTGTTCCCCGTCACTGACCTCTTGCAACTGATCATTGTTAAGTCCCTGACCAAGTCCAACGTTTATGACCGAGCTTGAGCCGTAGAGCTTGGCCTTAAATTTTCGTGCGACATAAGGTGCGTCGATGACATGATCGGTATGGGCATGATTAACGAAGACGGCATCAATTGATTTAACACCACAACGAGAGAGCCAGTAATCGACTTCATCCTCATCGGTCTTGACGGTTCTAAAAGGCAGAAAGTCTAAGAGTCCAACTCTCGTCATGGCGGGATCAAATACTAAGGTGGTTTTTTCATCGCTCAAGACGAAGCCTGAAATGCCCAGCCACTTATAGGTAAGTTTGCCGTAGGCGGTGAATGAGAAGAGCAATAACGACAAGAGAAGAGTCTGTTTAATCGGTTTCAATGGGGTTCGCCTTATAAAGTGATTCAGTCCTGATTTTATACCCATAATTTCAATAGCTTAAATTTATTTCAATCTTGGCGTCTTTGGACCTAGTACTTAGCATAGGTCGGGTTGGCGAATCTGCCAACCCGTGCTAAAGTACGGAGGACGCCTTGATAAAAAGGCCTGATCACTTAGAGTTTATCGCTGTAAAAATCAAGTTTAGTGGGTTGTGGTTTGATACTCTTGAAATTGATTTACAGCATATTAATAAATTTAGGCGATCAAACTTTAGTGCAAAAGATATTGGACATGCTGCAAAAATAATACTTCATGAAAGGTTCTTTGAACCACATGCTACCAAGCGATACGAAGATGAATCATGCAACTATTACGTTATTACGAGGAAGTTTAATGGAGTTTTCTACAAGCTCGTCATTTGTATTTGCTCTGATAGTCCACAAACTATTGGTATAATTACTTTTTACAGGGTCAAGCTATGAGTATGAATCCATACGACATTGATGTTACAAAATTAAAGCTTTCTAAAGAGATCACTGATCCCAAAGAAATATTAAAATGCCAGATAGCAGCTAAGATTATTGATATCTCTGTGGAGATTGGCACAGATAAAACTCAAGAGCTTACCGGACTTCATAAAGCCGACCTCTCACGTATTCGCGTGATGTCTCTAAAGCGTTTTACGATTGATCGCTTGATTGGAATTGCCAATGATCTTGGATTTGAAGTTTCACTTAAGTTTAAGAAAGGCGCGTGATCTACCAGCTAATTCTCCGACGCAATCTCACGACTTGATTTACACCAATCCACTTTCTTCTTGGTCCCGCCGCCGTAGGAATAGGCCAGACCGTTCTTAAGCAGATAGTGCGACAAAGATTTTCCATCGATCATCACATCGGCGTTGATTCTGAAATACTTATCGCGACTAACGCCGACCAGATCAATTCGCTTGGCATGCTTTAAGAGATTTTCGACCAGGCGTTTAGCGTCGCGTGCCTTCTCTTTTTCACAAGCGACTTTGGTTCTAACTTCTGGCGTGTCGACACCACTAACGCGCACATTGATCTTCTCGCCAATGAGTGGATGCACACCCGGCACGTTAAAAGTGATGGTGTCGGCATCGTAGTTTCGTACATACTTCACACAGCGCAAAGTATCCTTATCGTGATCGCAAGACTCGCTTGCCATCAAGGCAAAGGAGCACAGACTGAATAGGCATAGGATGAAGGTTTTCATGGAGGCTTATCGGCTGCTTCTCCCTATAAATTCAGAGTCGAGTGGCCTCTTTTTGACGAGCCCTTAAGTACTGCCCTTGTAGTTTTAGGTCCTTACGCAGGACTTTTCTGAAGTATGAATGCATTTCATGCCTGGATATGGGATCTTGATTATTCCCATATATGGGAAAAACATGATTATTACTAAAACTCCTGAGTTCATGGAGTAGTGGAAAAATGGCCAAATCAAAGACATTAGAGAGTGCATGAAGGAAGCACTCTTTGAAGACGACATTGAAACCTTTCAAGGCGGCCTTCTCATCTTGCTTGATCACTACGATTATAAGGACATCGTTAAAAAAACAGGCCTATCGAAGTCCACCCTTTATCGCATGTGCCAACCTAACTCGAACCCGACCCTCAGTAATGTGTGCAAGGTTTTAGCCTATATCACGCAAGCGAGTCGGGTGGCGTAAAGTTTAGTATCTCCACTTATTGGAAATCTTCACAAGGCTGAGCATGACCGGAACTTCGATCAAAACCCCCACAACTGTGGCCAAGGCGGCGCCGGAGTTGAGTCCAAACAAGGCGATGGCAATGGCAACGGCCAGCTCGAAGAAATTGCTGGCACCAATCATTGAGCCGGGACTAAGTACACAATGGGGCAATTCCATTTTCCTACCAATGGCCCAAGCTACAAAAAAGATAAAATACGTTTGTATGGTTAGCGGAATGGCGATTAAGAAAATATGCAGCGGATTGGCCAATATTTTTTCGCCTTGAAAAGCGAAGAGTAAGACCAACGTGGTTAACAGGGCGATGATTGAAACTGGCTTAAGCTTGGCTAGAAAGACTTGCTTAAACCACGTTTCGCCGCGGGAGCTAATCAGAACTCGATTGACGATATAGCCTGCAAAAAGTGGGATCACGACAAAAATCACAACCGATGAGATCAATGTATCAAATGGGATTGTTATACTGGTCACACCGAGCAGAAACTTCACAATAGGAATGAAGGCGATCAGTAAGACGAGATCGTTAATTGCCACTTGAACCAATGTATATTCAGGGTCACCTTTGGTGAGATACGACCAGACAAAAACCATGGCAGTACATGGAGCAGCCCCAAGCAAGATTGCGCCGGCGATATACTCAGCAGCAAGCTCCGGCGAAAGATAGGCGGAATAAATTTTATCGAAGAAGATCCAAGCAAAGAAGGCCATCGTAAATGGTTTGATCAGCCAATTAACTGCGAGCGTAAGCGCCAGTCCCTTAGGGTTCTTGCCCACATCTTTAATAGAACTAAAGTCGATTTGTACCATCATGGGAAAGATCATGAGCCACACGAGAAGCGCTACCGGTAAATTGACGGTGGCAATATTCAGATCACTTAAAAGAGTGATGGATTCGCCGGCCATTTTCCCTAGAGCGATACCAGCAACAATGCAAAGTCCTACCCATAGACTTAGGTAGCGTTCAAAAAATCCCATTTGCTCTTCAACTTTATTTTCACTACTCACGATTATCCTCTATATGAGATTCAATAGTCATAACCATCTTTTTAATTTCATCGCGAACTCTGCGATACACTGCAAGTATCTCTTGTTCATCACTCATCTGCTTTGTAAGCCTAGGTGGATCATCAAAGCCGGTATGAATAATTTTTCCACCTGGGAAATATGGACAATTCTCATGGGCATCTGAGCAGACGGTAAAGACGATATCCATCTTGATATCGGCCAGTTCATCAGTGGTATTAGACTCATGCGAGCTAATATCAATCCCCACCTCGCTCATCACCTTAACCGCATTTGGATTGAGTCCGTGCTTCTTTGTACCGGCCGAGTAAAAATTAAAAGATTCACTCTTTAGGGCCTTGCCCCAACCTTCGGCCATCTGCGAGCGACAGGAATTCCCCGTACACAGGAATAAGATATTCTTTTTCATTTATAGTCCTTCTTTCAAGCAGTATAGCCTCTGTACCGCAGTACGGAGTCAAGCTTTGAGCGTTATTTGTATTGTATTTTTACCAATTTATATAAACTGGATTGGTCGCCGAGAGAAGATCAACGCTTTCTGCCTTTCGATTAATCTCCCACAGTTCGGCGCGAACGATCTGCGTACCCGTGATAGGGATTCGTATCGTTGCGCTAAAAGAGTCATCGTGATTAAGCTTTCTGGCGTTCAGTTCTTTTTTAGCCAGCACTTCGCCGGCCAAATTATAAAAGCGAATTTCCCAGCGGCGTTTCTTCCAAAAAGTTAAAACATTGAAAAAAGCATTGATCGTATTATAGCAGGCCGACTTTAGAAGCTTATTGCTGTCGCGCAGATCTGCTTCGATGGCGACGACGAGCTCGCCTGTGCCATTTAGCGTGCTGCCCATCTTGGCCCAGTCACGATCACTCGCAAACTTTGCCTTGAGGTTCAGCTTTGGAGCAGTTGGCCCAGTAAGAAAAGAAACATTGCCGTTAAAGAGATTGGCGCGAACATTAGCTGAATTATCGCCTGGAATATAATTGGCCGGATAAAAAAGCGTGCGATCGCGAAGACACGGAATGATGAAATGAAAATCACTGCCGGCCATGGCGGTATGGCGCTTACCGATTTTAAGCGAGTCGCTCCACTGCTTTAGGGCCTGGCGATTATTGGAAGGATTAAATTTAGAGATCACCTTATAGGGTGAATTTTCAAGCACGGTGTTCCACACCTCTACTCCATCGGCATCGAGCCAAGAAGTATAGGGGAAAGCCGGATCGCCCCCGTTGGGGTGATTGATAATTCGAAAGCCTTGGCTTGAGCGACTCATGATGATTGATTCTTCACCAGCATACTCACGGCCTTGATCGATCAGATCCCAATTTTCTTTAATATCGACCAAATTCATATGAGTTCGACCACCCCATTCAATACTTCGAAGTGGAATGAGATTTTCAGACTCAATACTCGAGACAAGATCAAAGGCCCGATCGGTATCGTGATCACAAAAATTAACCACGCCGGTGGAGTCGCGCTTTGATAAGAACCCCTCGATAATGGAAAAAGTCTTTTGCGGCGAAAGCTTTAACCACTTCAGCTCTCGATTATCCTGACTGATATTGGTGTGAACATGGTTGAAGACATAAAAGCCATTTTCTGGCGTGATGTTTTCGGTGATCTCGACTTCATAGGGAGCCGGTTGCTCTTGCTTCCAATTATTGTACAAAGGATCTGCGCTCTTAGTGCTCGTCTTGGCTTCAAGATAATCGATGAGCTTGAGTTTTAATGTGTTGGTTTTTTCGGATGAATGCAAAACCATTTCATCTAGATCAGTGTTGTATTTAATCGTCTGAAAGATCTCTTTAAAAAGATCGTCTTGCTCGAAATGCTCCTGACTTTCTTGCGTCTTTAAAAGGATGGTCTGAGTAATCAGCCATTCAAGTGGGGCGTCTTTGACAGTAAGCTCACGAGCGAGAAGAGGCTGGGCCACGAAGATGAATAAGAGTATGAATTTCATGTCTTATTTTTAGCACTTCGGTGAAATTACTGTCAGCAAGTAAAAGCACGTAATTTCATGTATTTAGTAAGCTGGTATGTAAATAATAAAGTATTTAGACTAAAGTGTGACTCGGCGCACAAATACTGCTATTTTACATCCCTATGAACAAGCTAACCGTAACCATTCTGGCAATGCTGACCAGCCTCTCTTCCTTCGCTGTGGAAGTTTATTTCCCCGATGAGCGCGTTGATAGCTTTGCCTGCACCATCGCTCGCTCTATTAAGGCTGCGTACCCTGATAAGTCCAGGCGAGACCTAAGAAAGGGTATTCTAAAACTCCTAAGAGATGAGATTAATCCGTGGGTTGATGCTTACCCAATTCCAGCTGGCATTTCGTTTCCAAAATATTTGGAGAGAATCACCGGCCTTCCAGGCTTTCCGATGGATCGCTCGGAATACTATTTGCAAAATGCTTTTATCCTTTATGGTAATCCCAAGATGGAACTTAGAGTTCCAAGCGAAAATCACTTCGCGTCCTATATTCATCTGGCGAGAAAAAGACATGTGAATTATTTGAATGGTAAAGAGCCAAGATTTCAACTTCGTCATGAAGCTGATCTTTTTCAACAGATCGAAAATAACCTGCCAAGTGTGGCCGACTACGCTTTTCCATATCTTGATGAAAGCGGCCAGCCAATTAAGCAAGAAGGCGAAGTTAAAAAAGAAAAGTATCGCTATCACCTGGCCATCGGTAATCCCAAGCATAAGAAGTATGATGAATTTGTGCGCGAATCTCAAAGATACAATCACTTCGTCTCACCTCTATTTGTCTGGCTACTTGATCAGGAAGACTTTTCAATCACGCCCGAAATTCTATTTGCTAAGGCGGTTGAGATTTACGGCGATCCCATTGTTGCTCTGGGTGTGATTCCATGGATTTTCAGCGGTGACGCTCTAACTGTTAGTCGCGGCACTTCTTCAGTCGTCTCTTATAAGATGGAGCGCTTAGTAGAAGGCAATGATCTACCAGGCTATCAATATCATTTTTGGGGCTACGTTACTCAGGGGATGATCGGCAATCGTATCAGAGTTGGCGCCCTGGCCTTGATCTATGAAAAACTTTATCAAAAAGATATTCCGGATTGGAAAGTTGATGTGTTGGCATTAAAGGTTGGAAAGCAAATTAGATCAAATATTAAGAGTCCGCAAAGATGTGAGTAGTTGGTAATTTGTTGAGCTCTAAGAATAAGGCCGTCGATTCTCCGCCTAGACCAGAAGAGAAATTAAACTGAAAGCAATCGAATTTCTAATAGCTTAAGCACGTACTCGCTTAATACTATTTGCACCAACCTCTAGCATCGAGTGGGCAATCGCAGTGTACACACTTGAATTAGGATTGGGCTTTTTGCCTGCCCCCATTCTGTGGATTTGCATGGTGTACCAGATAATCTCTAAGGGGAAAATGGCATCTAAAAATTTGAATCCACTGCTAAGTCGCTTAACTTCGCTCACAACACTCTCTCCACTGATCAGTTGTTTGCTAAAGTTAGGATTCAAGCACAAAGCGCGGCCAAGGCCCACGACATCCAAACTTCCCTCTTCAAGTGAGGCATTGATAAACTCACCAGTTCGAAAGCCTCCGGTAACCATCAGTGGACAATCGATAGCTTCTTTAACAGCGCCAGCGTAGCTCAAAAAATAGGCTTCACGTTTTGCCGTGCTGTCTTTTATTGGCGCTCCGGTCATAACAGGTGCTTCGTAGGAGCCACCAGAGAGCTCAATCAGATCAATTCCAAGCTCAGAGAGGGCCTTTGCCACAAAGACTGCTTCTTCATTGGTAAAGCCGCCTCTGCCAAAATCGGCCGAATTGATTTTTATGCCAATAGGAAAGGACGCTCCGACGTTTTCTCTAATTCTCTTATAAACCTCAACCACGAACCTCATGCGGTTTTCAATGCTGCCACCCCATTTATCTGTGCGCTGATTGTGAGCAGGTGAAAGAAATTGGCTCACCAAATAGCCGTGGGCACCGTGTATTTGAACACCTTCAAAACCGCATTCTTTGACTGTTTTGGCGGCATAACCAAAACGTTCAATAATATCTAAAATCTCTTCTTCAGTTAGTGCTCTTGGTTCATTGAACATTTTATCTAGCGGTGGAGCTAAGGGAGTCGCAGAAGGTGCAACCGGCTTGCTTGAGAGGTATTTTGGCGACTGTTTACCAGGGTGATTTAATTGAATCCAAATATGATTCTCTTTACCTTCACTGGCCTTCGCCCAAGCCATTAATTCATTTTTGTTATCAAGCCCTTTTTCAATAACAACATTGTTAGCCTCACCAAGATATCTAGAATCAACCATGACATTGCCAGAGATGCAAAGACCGACATTCCCATCAACCCAAGTCTTATAGGCGTTATAGAACTCGGCGCCCGGGTAAAATACAGGTCTTGCCATATTCTCACTCATGGCAGACTTTGCAATTCGATTTGGCAATACAGCACCACATGGCAAAGTTAATTTTTCACTGACTTTCATATTGATCCTATTTAAACATGTTGTAATTTATTTCAACGCTTGACACTGCTCTACATACAAAGCTTCTTTGCTGATCTTTTTGCATAGTGATTTGTCTTTCATGAGATCCGCCATCTTTAACCAGCAACGCTCTTTGCCGCTGGATTCTGCCTCGGGGTAAAGCTCACAAAAAGAAGGATCTTTGTAGCGAATGGCGTAGTCGTAATAACAATTCCATCTTAGGCCATAGATTTCAGCAGGGAGTTTATTGCAAAGACTTCGATTCTCAGGTCTTTGAGATTTTGGAAAGCGCTCAAGACAATAATACTGTCCAAGCGGCGAGCTCATCTTCATGCAACCCTCGTCACTTTTGTACTGCTTGGAAAACTCTCGAAAACATTGCTCAGACTTACTCTGCTCACAACTAGCTTCGTTTTCAAATGACAAAATACCAGAGGTAGCATCCTTCGCATTCGTAATAACAACATAAGGACAAGGCTTGCTAGATCCGCAACTGATTTTAAAAGTTGGGTGTGGAGGTATATAGCCGGCGCCACAATTGAATCCCGGCACCGCACACTTGGAGCCTGGGTCTGTTCCAACATCAACTGAAAAGTCTGCGCCCCTAAGCTTATAAGTATTCCCCGCTTGAAAAGTCGTTTTTCCAGATAGGGAGACTTCGATCGTCTTAGCGGAACAAATACTTGCAGTGATCATTAAGCCTAGAAATGTCGCTAAGAAATGAAAGTGCATATAAAGTCCCGTTCGTTTGACCTTAATGATAAATGGTTTTCGAGTAAATGTCAGAGAAAAGAGGCAGGTGCGCTGGCTGGCACCACCTGGCTTTAACTTGTCTATAGACTTAGTTTGTCATTAATTAAGCTAACAAATTTTCTAAAATTCATAGGTTTTATCTTTCCGCTTGATTTTGTACAAAGCTCTTTAGATGCATTTGCTTCTAAAATAATATCTATCACCTTGCGATTAATTTTTTCTTGTTCCTGATCACTTAAAGAGTAATAGGATATTTTTTAAACAAGCTTATTCAGGTGAGGGAGATTTCGGGAGCTTAGGCACTCTTTTTGATATAATAATGTCCGGACTTTACCTTGATTTCTTCTTTGCTCTTTTTTCTAAGCCTTGAGATCTGCACTGATAGCTTGAACAAACTTTTCTCACTTAATTCTTCATTCCAAATAAGCTTAATTAATTCTTCGCTAGACACTGCCCCATCTTTATTAGTCAAAATATAGTGAAGCTTATCTTGAACCGTCTTAAGTTTATGTAATGTTTCTAAATCAAATTGAGATTCTTGTTCAAATTGAGATTCGCGCTTAACTTTTTCTAAGGCTTTTGAAAAAAGCGAGTCATCACCGGTTAATTGAAAGTCATCTTTATAAACAAAAGGATTTTCAGTTTGTAAGAAGGTCCAAGACTTCTTAGCACGCTCAATTTCAAAACAGCGTAATGACTTAATCACCATCAACTGGTGATAAAGATAAGGAATAGATGCGAAGTCGCGCTCATAAGCATAAATAGACGCGTCTTTATAGATATAGCTTACTAGTGTATCCATATACTTATAATTTTCTTTGATCTTATAACCGCGCAAAACTTTGTAGATTTCCAAGGTTTCAATAAACTCATCTATTCGATTGGCCTTAAACAGGGTGATCAGCTTAATGGTATACAAATAAGCTTTTTGAGACTCAACCTCTGCTTCGTATTTATCTAGACATTCATCTAAGTTTTTCAGTGCAGATACATGATCCCCGATTAGGCTAAAGTAGCAGGCTTCAGTTTGTAAAAACTTTGCCTTTCGCCAATGCGAAGTCTTCTTAATGCGCTTAAGGTTAAGATAGTATTTTTTGCACTCATCTACATTCTTAAGATTAAGATGGGCTTCAACTAAACTCACCAGCGGATAAAAAATATAATATTCATCATCCATTTGACTCAAAAGCGGAACTGCAGTTCCATAACACTCAACTGCTTTCTTGAACTGACCTGAGTTATTATAGCAATTCCCTAGTAGATTAAGTCTAACTGACTCAAGAAAGTCGCTTGAACCTGTAAACGAATTTAAAGTGCCAATGGTTTCAAGTGCCTTACCTTTTTTAATAGCATATAGGCTCTTTAGGAGTGTGCGCTCTGCCTGAGATATTCGTCGATCTTTGAAGTACGACGTGAACAGCCGATTCTCTTTACAGATGAGTTCGTAAGCTTTGATGAAAGTTTTATACTGTTTTTTATAATTCATCTTCAAAGTGAACAACTGCCTGCAACATTTGGATATAATCATCTACTTTTGATTGATCAAAGTAACGATTAAGCAATCTCTCTTTTTTGCAGTTGTATTGCCTATAGTTTTTAAAACTTTTTAAAAGCATAAAGTCTGGCGTCTCTACCGCTAGTTTAGCTAGCTCGGAACTCGCGACCTGATTGCATCGCTCGATAAAACTACTATCTTTTAACTTAGTCGATAGACTTGGAAACTTAAGCGCAAGAGCTAAGAAGTAGCCGTCAATCTTCTGCGACGTCTTTGATGGCTCACTAATTTCTTTAATTGTTTGACCCGTTAAAACCTGCAAAATTGTGTCGACGCTTTCACGGCAGACGGCGTATTTCTTTACACTTTCTTCAAGCGTTTCACCGTTAATCTGAGGGTGAGAGGGAGCCACGCGGGGATCTTCGATTTTAGAGTCATTATTAGGTGGACCGCCGCCGCCAGAGCCCACAACCTGAGCCTGACCTAGACTAAATGATAGATAAATACCTAGAATGACGTTTAAGGTTAACTTCACCTTAACTCCTAGTTCAATTCACATTGAAATGATCGGTTAATAGACAAGAAAACTTAAGACTTAAATGCCAGCACACTTGCTCTCATTAGAGTGTGCTGGACCTTATTTATCTAGCGCTTAATGCCTTCATAGACGAGATGGTCACAAACATAATTCTTCCTTAGATCACTTTCTAGACCTGGAAGAATTCGTTTTAGGCCACTTTCACTTGATATCCCACCACTACTGCTGCCAGGTCTCGCTGTATTAATCCACATGACAACACCATCTGGTCGCTCCACGTACAGTTTATAGCCAACCATCCCTACGACACTTGGATCATGCTTTAGAAAGGCATAGCAAGTCTTACGTCCGTCATTGAAATCAAATGTTTCAATGTCATCAGCAGCAAAGTTGGCCATGCTTGTAAGTAGTAGTGCTCCAACGAGTAGCTTTTTCATTCTTATCTCCTGTTTGTTGTGTTGAACAAAAGATATAAGAAATCCGCTGCAAAAATGGGAAAAAAATATTACACCGCACCATTTATTGAATATTAATAGATTACGCAAAAGTATCAGGTGCTTTTAACTAAGCGGTAATTCCACTCTTTTCTAGCAAACGGACAGTCGTAATCAAAACCGTTAAACTTACCATTGGTAAAGCGCTTTAGCTTTTGCAGCTTAAATCCTTTGTTAAGTACGTCATGCCTCGTATCAACTAACTCTACATTTTGCATATGATCCTGATCTGTCAGCCCCATCTTTTTCAACACAACGTTCGGTTGTCCGTTTATTGTTCCAAGACTATTGAGATTTGAATCAAGTGCATTTCTGATCAAGAAGCTGACAGCAACACCTTCATTACCAATAACAATATCGCACCTTTTAAAGCGGCCCTGCCCTTTTTGATTAAAGTAAAAGATAGGCCCTTTTGATATCTGCGCGTCGGTATTGACCTTGGAGTGCTTGCTCTTTTTAGTGTACCTGTCTGGAAAGGATGAACGATACCAGTCATGGGCCATATCCCCGATGCCACCATAGTAGAGTTCAAGATTACTTAAAATAAACTTTTGATCACGTATGAGGATGGTAGAGCCTATAAAGCTCTCCATCACCTCTAAGGCCAAAGCTTCTTGAGACTCAATCATTGATGAGTCCTCAAAAAGACTTCCATCTGAACTAACTAATTGTCTTAAAACGTACTGCTTTTCGAACATCTAGACTAGTGTGTTGCATCCAGTATTCAAAGTCTACTTTTTCTAAACTTCACGATCTTCAACAATGCTGTGGCAGGATGTTTACGTGTACTCATGTTAGCTATTTTAAACTCTGTTCCTTTAAAGTCTCCATGACCTTTAAGCTTAAGGTATGGGCGATTAGGCAGAAAGGAAAAATGTCCATTTAAGCTATCAAGCTCCACTCCATCCAAGATTGCTTTGGCGTCCTCAGGAGCTCCTACGATTGCAATATCTAAGATGTTTGCAACGCTTATATTCGTAATAATTAGGGCAATTTCCACATCCTCGTTTTGTGAAAAACTGACGGTATAGCTTTCTCCAGACTTAATTTTGTAGCTTTCAACAGTGTGTGTTTGCGTAAAAGCGAAAGTACTCAAAAGTAGTAAAAATGCAGCTATAATCTTCTTCATGTCATTACCCTAACTTTGTAATTCATTTTAGTATTATTTATTATCTCTTACACGTAATGCTTGCAATCCACTTTTTGCTATCAACTATTTCCTCACGACCACTTTCGTCTAACTGAATCCTTTCTGCTTTTGAGTGATGTTTTACAATGACTGCCTTTAACGAGATATCAAAACCCAAATATTTACAGACAGCATCTTTATTAGATTTATGACTAAAGAATAAATCCTTATATTCTTTGTAACGAGGCCTTTTCCGCTCAAGTATAAGGGAGCCTTTGTCTGCTACTTTGATACAAGTCAAAGCATCTACTATATTTGGTGCCCAGTACTCTAGATCCTTATCAGCTGTTCGTAGTTCATTATAGGTACGATCAAAGTACTGTGGTCTTTCGTGATTCTGCATAAAACTTGCAGCTGGATTGTTTAATACTTGCGATCTAATCGTTGTAAAATTTAGTGCATAATCAAAGCCAAAACTTTCGCGACAGACAATGTCCGCGGCGTCTTGGAAATGATGGGACTTACCT
>TARA_R110000868_G_scaffold113520_2_pt1 | contig 40784 bp, 29 predicted proteins | sample TARA_R110000868 | Tara Oceans TARA_R110000868 (sample SAMEA4397489) | marine metagenome | biome: Polar Biome; feature: [SRF] surface water layer (ENVO:00010504); material: water (ENVO:00002006), including particulate matter (ENVO:01000060) such as... | depth 5 m | reverse complement strand
AAAACGACTCTAATCAAAATAAGTGAAGTTTTTCAGTGCCCTCATTCATTTGGATGCGTTTTTTGTTTTTGGGGTGTCCTCCGCAAAAGCTACGGCCGGGCTATTTGTTACAATCTTTTATTCCATTGCATTTCATAAAAGGATTTTCACTGCTATCCCTCACTCGGAGAAAGAGAACAAAAGAAACAAGAGAAATAAATCAGGAATATTGAAATATAATGGAGTAGATTTTCATCCCAGTCAAGCCATAATAATTAAAAAGGGTTGATACTCTATTTCTAATGTTTTAAAAAATCCGTTTAAATTCGTGTCATCTGCGTTCCAATTTCACGTCTCAGATTTCACAATAAAACACCATCATCTGTATTCCATTTTTTAGTAATTTTATAAAATGAAAGTAGCGATAATTCAGTCGGCCCTAGTTTGGGAAAATCCAGAAGCAAACAGAGCGTTTTTTGAAAAAAAAATCAGAGCAATTAAGGAAGACGTCAATCTCATAGTACTTCCTGAAATGTTTACAACCGGATTTACGATGGATCCCGCACAAGTGGCTGAACCCATGATCGGCAAAACAGTTTTGTGGATGCAAGCATTGGCGAAAACCAAAAACGCAGCAATCACAGGAAGTGTTGTCATTGTAGAAAACTCGAACTTTTACAACCGCATGTTATTTGTATTTCCATCAGGAGAAATACAGCACTATGACAAAAAACATTTGTTTACACTCGCAGGTGAAGATAAAGTATACTCTAGAGGTACTCAAAAATTGATTGTAGACTATCTTGGGTGGAAAATTTGTCCATTGGTGTGCTATGATTTAAGATTCCCAGTTTTCTCTCGTAATGTAGAGGATTACGATGTGTTGATTTATGTGGCAAGTTGGCCCAAAACAAGAATTAAAGCTTGGGATACTTTGCTAGCTGCGCGCGCTATTGAGAATATGAGTTATGCTATTGGTGTCAATAGAATAGGTAAAGACAATAGTGGCTATGAATATTTAGGTCATTCCCAAGTGTTAGATTACTTAGGAGAATTGTTAATTGAGCCAATGGAACTAGAAGGTGTTTTTATAACCACTCTTCATAAATCTAAATTAATTGAAGTTCGTAAAAAGCTTAACTTTTTGAGTGATAAAGATTCGTTTGAAATAAAAGATTAAAAACTAGATTTTTTCTTCTTGGGATCTATTTTCTTTTTTGGCTCAGGAGTATAAGGAAGACTTACATCAAAAACTTGATCCACATCCCAGTTGGCGCGTACATCAATTTCTTTAGAAAAATAAACCACTTCTTCGGCGTATCTTTTTTCTAAGTAATTACCAGCGTCGTATTGTTTGTTATTGTTGTCGTCGTAAATAATACGTAAAGTAAATAATGCAGGGTTTAGTAAATTAAAGTCCACTATATTGCTTTTCTCAGTATATTCTGAAGCTATAATATCCCCTTTTGCATTGGTGAGTTCAACTATAACTGGGAAATGTTTTACATTTTGTAATTGTACACGAAGATTACCATATTCGGCGGTATTTTTTGTGGTTAAATTATAGGTGAGGGTGTCATTAGTTTTTTCATAAAAATCAGTTAGCGCTCCTGGTAAAAGTGAAATGGTGTATTTTTCAGCAGGAGATTTTTTAAAATCCAAATATAGTTTTTGATTAAAATCATCATATTCGGTTGTAAAATCTAGTGCTGTAGAATCTTTGGAAACTAATTTTATTTTTGAATTGTCAAATTTAACAAGTGGTATTGTGCTTTCTAGAGTAAATCGGTCTCTAAAGTTTAGTATTCCATTTTGCAATGCAGAAATGTTTAAAGTATCTTTTTTCTGATCTTTTATTTTGAACATAAAATTTTCTTGGTACTTCCCTTTGGAAACGGTTAAAGCCAAAGAATCTGCTTTTATAGGTTTATACCATATTTGCAAGGAATCTTTTTTTGGCATTTGCGTAATGATAGTCGGAATCACATCAGAGCCTTTTTTAAGTGTTATTTGAGGCTTTGAGTTCTTTAAGTTTTGGTGGCCATTGTATCCTAACAGTAATCGATTACCAGAAGCTTGACTGGGTTTTAAAGCTTTGAAGTCTAGTGTTTCTTTGAATAGTTCAATTTCATAAACAGAATCGTTTGGAATGGTGATGAATTCCTTTCTAAATCCTATTTTATCTTCTTTAGGGTTGAATTTATTATTGCTATTTTTATCTTTCATAGCAACAAGAAGGTATTTGCCTGCTTTTAAATTTTCTAATTTAAACGTTTTTAAGCTATCTAAAGTGTTGGTGACGTATCTTGGAGTTTCTTTGTACACAATAGAATCTTTGAAGTTACTATTAACTTCATACAACATTACAGATACAAATGATTCTACATCTTTATCGTAGGCATCTTTTATTTTTCCGCCAATAGCGAGAGAGTCAATAAAATCACCTGTAGAGAAAACATATTTGAACTGATTGAAAGGATTTCCTTCATTATTGTCCGCAATACTTTGTCCAAAATTAAAACTGTAGGTTGTATTGGGTTGTAGCGTGTCTTTTATTTTTATGGTAAGAAACTTACTTGCGGTAGTGGGTAATATTATTGGCTCCTGTTTCATAGGAGGGGAAATAATCAATTGTTTGTTGAGATTTTTAAGCTTTATATTTTCGTCAAAAACTAATTTGATTTCGTTTCCTTTGAAATTTGTGCTGAAGTTTTTTGGGAAGCTCATTTTTAAAACAGGGGCAATAGTGTCTTTGAGACCGCCTGTTATAGTTCCTCTTTTTGCACAATTGGCTACTGATAATGCTAAAAGTATAAATATAATGAGTGTGCTATTTTTCAACATATAGAATTAGAATTTGATAGTACAAAATAACAATTATATTTACGGTAATTGAAATTTTTATAGAATTATTATGAAAGGACTATTTGCACTAAAGCAGATTGTTTATTTATTCATTAATGGAACTAGTAATTGTTGTGTTTTGAAGTTAATTCATTTTGGAATTTTAATTTGTAAATTTGCAGGGACGCCATGTCATTTTAATCAAGTTAATTTATAATTCAACAGATAATGAGAAAAATTGAACATATTGGAATTGCAGTGAAAGATTTGGATGTATCCAATGCTTTATTCGAAAAATTATTTGGTGCTCCAGCATACAAGTCAGAAGAAGTTACTAGTGAAGGTGTGATGACTTCTTTTTTTAAAAATGGACCTAATAAAATTGAACTTCTTGCAGCTACTAATCCGGAAAGTCCAATTGCTAAATTTCTAGAAAAAAAAGGGGAAGGGATTCATCATATCGCTTTTGATGTAGAAGATATTGTACTTGAAATTACTCGATTAAAGAAAGAAGGTTTTATAGTTTTGAATGACATTCCAAAACGGGGTGCCGACAACAAAATAGTTGCTTTTTTGCATCCCAAAAGTACAAATGGGGTCTTAATTGAATTATGTCAAGAAATAAAATAATTTTAGAATTCTAATAATCAGTAGTTTTAATTTTTTATTGTTTTATTATTACAATTATCTAGAAAACTAAGTGAAAAATATTTGGAGTAAACGAAAAATAGTAGTAATATTGCAAACTCTAAACCGGTCCTATAGCTCAGCTGGTTAGAGCACCTGACTCATAATCAGGTGGTCCCTGGTTCGAGCCCAGGTGGGACCACAGTTAAAACCAAGCCTTTCAAGCAATTGAGAGGCTTTTTTGTTTTCATCAGTACAACATATGTATAACAAATTGCTGATCTCACAAAGATAGTAAACTTTTCATTCTGTTTCAATTAGCTGTATTTTTTAGTATTTTTACTTTTCAATTAAAAATAATTACCGTTATGGCAAAAATAATTGAAAAAATTTTTTTCTTTCTTCATCAACAAATACAAAAGGTAAATTCTATAATAACCTCCAAAAAGGTTCCACTTATTTTAGCCCCGCTATTACCTATTTTGGTAGTTATCGTCAGTGCTTTTCAGTTATACAATGGTGATTTTATTCCATTCCATTTAATAATTCTAATTTTTGGAGTTATTTTTTCATTTTTACTTACTGTATCATCCATATATTTTTTAAAAGGTGATAATATTTTTAATCGATATAATAGAGAAAAGTCAAATAGTAATTTATCACAGTTCCAAAATACATCAAAGTCTTCAAACAATATATCTGAGAAAAAAGTAGCTGATTTAATTGAGGCTAATAGAGAGGTAATAAATTACTATTACGTTGAATTTAAAAAGATTGAACTATTTAACGATGACACATTATTAATTGACTTTCAAAGTTTGATTGCTAATTGCTTAAAAAAATCTAAGAACAATTATTTTTTTAAATTAGAAATTAGTGCTCAGGAAACCCACGCTTTTATCAATGAATTTATGATTCCTTTCTTGATAAAATTAGATTCAAACCGTGTAATACCTAAAAAAAGTATAGCTTCTCTATTACAATATAAAAAAGCCGGTAAATATATTCCTGTAAATGAAAAATCATTATCCGATAAAAATAGAATAACCGTTACCCTTTGTCAAAAAAAGGTATATGAAAGTGTTCAAAAAATGTAAATTCCCCGAATTATTATGTGACCAAGTCGCAATTCCACGTTTCATCTAGTTTCATTCCAATAGTTTAGCCTCATAATTCTAAAACAAAAATTATGAACCCACAAAAAATTATTGAACAGTTAAATGAAATTAAAATGATGATTGCAAAAGGTAATCAGTTCCAAAAAGAGATTTTTACTATTAAAGATCTTATGACCTATACAGGCTTTTCAGATAGTACGATTCACAAATTATCTGCTAAAAAATTAATCCCTCATAACAAGCCTACCAACGGAGCTTTATTCTTCGATCGAGTCGAGATAGTTGAATGGATTAGAAAGCACAAAGTCTATTCAGATGAGGAAGTTTTGTCTAAATTTTCCAAGCAGTTAAAAAAATAAGCGTTCAAAAATGCACTTTTGAACGCTTAGAAATTTTTACATGTAACTCAAAAGAGTATATGCAAATATAAGCATTATGCTCATTCATCAATTATTTATTTATGGAAGAAATAAGCGTATATGATGTGTCATCACGCAAGGATTCTGTGTATGATAAAATTCAGGAAGAATTATCTAAGTATTTTAAAATCAAGTTTAATGAAATTGCATTGGAGTACGAAATTTTTGATGCAAACTCTGCATGTAAAATCGATTTTAACGAGTCCTCTCTGTTGATACATCTTCATAGAGAAAAATTAAATGTTAGTCCCCAAGTTTTTAAAACATATTTAAAGTCGCATTTTGTGGAACGTATTAATCCACTGATAGAGTATTTTAAAGGCTTACCACCCTGGAACGGTAAAGATCATGTCAAAAGGTATGCCGACTATGTAAATACGGACGACAACGAATTGTTTTACCTCCATCTTCTTAAATGGGCAGTTCGTGCTGTTAAAACGGTATTTCTGAAGGAGGCTATAAATAAACATGTATTGGTTTTAGAAGGAGGTCAGAGTTTTGGTAAATCTTATTTTTTAAATTTTCTATGTCCAACCCAACTTGAAAAATATTTATATACAAATTTAGGAGTAGGAAGGGATGAACGTATCAAGTTGGCTAAATCTTTGATTATTAATGTTGAAGAATTAGATGTAATGGGGAAATACGATATCAATGCTATTAAAGCACTGATAAGTCAAGTTTCTGTTAATGAGCGTTTACCATATGGAGATAAATCAACTTTACTCTATCGCACTTGTTCATTTTTAGCGTCAACAAATCGTGCGGAATTTTTATGTGATGACTCAGGTTCTGTAAGGTGGATTATTTTTAGCGTAATTGAGAAGATTGACTTTTCCTATAGTAAAGAATTTAATATAGATGATTTTTGGTCACAAGCTTACCATATTTTTAAATACCAAAAAGACTTTAAATCCGATTTAACCCAGGAAGAAATAAAACTCAATGAATTAAGAAATGAACGTTTTACTATACAAACAGTAGAGAATGAATTTGTTTTAAAATACTATTCAACTAGTGATAATCTTTCAGATTTTAGGACACCATCGGAAATTGTAACAGAACTACAGGTTATGGGGCATAGATTAAATGCTCAAAAAGTTGGCTCAGCACTAAAAAAATACAATTTTACCAGAATCAAGCATGCAAAACGTCAAGTATATGGATATTTAGCAAAAACCAAATTTAGGGATTCGCCTTGGGGATTTACAGATTCTTAAATATACTTACCTAGTTACCTAATTACATCTTAATCAGTTGAATTTAAGTAATTTATTTAGGTAGGTAACCTATGACAATCAATACTTGGCTTACCTAAATTAGGTAAACTAGGTAAATCAAAAATAAAGCACCTTTTTTTTAATATGCTTATTATAACTGTCCAATTTCTTTAGGTAGCTAGGTAGGCAAAAATTCAAATTATAGTGAACGATATAGAGAAATTAAGAAATATTCCAATGATCAATATTTTGAAAAGATTAAATATTGACGCCATTGAAAAGAAAAAAGAACAGTTTTGGTTTAAAGCTGATTGGAGAAATGAGCAAACTCCTTCTGTAAAATGTGAGCATAATCTTTTTTATGACTTTGGTGAAGGTTTTGGAGGTAATACTGTGGACTTTATTATGAAGTATTTTTCCATTGGTTTTTTGCAAGCGGTTAGGTGGCTACAAAGTGAGGATGTTATTTTTTCTTTTGACCCGCCTAAACAAAATGTTTTTCTGGAGATTAAAAAAGAAAAGCAATATCGTGTGGAAAGAATTCAACTTTTACAAAATAGAATTTTAATTGATTATTTAAATACAAGAAAATTGAACATTGAAATATGTAAAAGATATTTAGATGAAGTGTATTATAGAATAAAGGATAGGAAATATTTTGGAGTGGGATTTAGGAATGATCGAAATCACTTTGAAATTCGAAATAAATATGCAAAATTATGTTTAGGAATAAAATGGTTTACATGGATTAACAAAAGTAATAAATCCCTAATAGTCTTAGAATCATGGTCGGATTTCATTTCATTATTGACGTTGTATCCAAAATGCGAAAAGTCAAAAGATTTCTTGATTTTAAATTCTCTATCAATGCTTTCGAAAGCAGATCAAGTATTAAATGTTTATTCTGAACTTTTGTTTGCGCTGGACAACGATGTTGCGGGTTCGAATGCAACGGAAAACTGTTTAAAGAAGTGGAATTCAGCCGGGGCAAGATGTAAAGATATTAGGTATCTGTTTCATGGCTCAAAAGATATAAATGATTTCTTGATTTTAAATACTAAAACAAGTGGTTAGGCTTGTGGGTGAATATCATTGTTTAAAGAGTTTATACTAGTAATGTAATTAGCAAGTAGGACAGGGGCGGAAAAACCCCTATCCTACTTGCTCTGCGAGGCTAGAGCCTTGAAAATAAGGCTTTCTTTAAGGATGAAGGTTATAAGGTTTTATAATTTAAATATAATCAAACCCATAACAAGCTGATTAACAGAATTAAAAATTATAATTATGACTAAAAAAAGTATTATTATAGATGAAAAAGCGCATACAGAACTTGGGAAGTTATCTCAAAGTTTACAAATGAACTTGGGTGCTCTTATACAAGAAATGATTTATTATTTCAAAAAAACAGGTATCGATCCCAAAGATGCTGTAAACAAAAATCCAGCTTTAATGGTTGCCGCTTTAGATAAAAGGATAGTCTCTTTTTTAAAAGTTCAAGAAAGAGATATTTTAAAACCATTAAGACAAGATGTTTTTAATTATCAAAATGCTCAAAAGGAAGAAATTTCAAAATTAATTATTTCGATAAACAAACTTCTTAATCAACATTCAGAAAGAATAACTGAAATAAAAAAAGCTCATCTTGAGAATCTAAACAAAATAAATAGCAATGATCAAGAAAGAACTAAAATGATAATTTCTGAATTACAAAAAAACAGACAAGCCATTTTGCTTATTTGTAAACTATTAGATGACAAAAACAAATCCGGCACTTTGGATAAAATTAAATCTCTTTTTTCATAATGCCAATATCTAAACCACATAGTACACTTGGAGCGGACAATAAAGGAAGTTGTTCCAACTTGGCTATTTACTTAGAAAAGGAAAATGAAGAATTAGACAGAACCATCAAGAAGTCTTCCTCAATGAGTGAAATATCTCAGCTAGAAAATAGAAAGCAAGGTTTCTTTACCGCTTCAGAGATTAATATCAGCACGATAGATGTTATTAGTTCTATCGATAATAATAAAAGAAAATTAGGCGCAAATGATGCTAAATATTTTGCTCCAACAATTAGCTTCAGCGAAAATGAGTTGAGTCATATTGCCTTTCTGGCTACTGGTAAAAGAGAAGTTACAAATGTTTTTGACTTAAATTTATCTGAATTAGAGCAATTTAACAATCTTATAAGAGAGTATGGGCGCAAAGTAATGGATAACTATGCTTTGAATTTTAATCGTCAAGACAAAGGAATTAAAACAGGTGCTGATTTAGTTTATTTTGCAAAAATTGAGCATTTTAGAAAATACAAGGGTACAGATAAAGAGGTTATTAATGGAAAGGAAATTTCTGGAGAGTATAAAAAGGGGCTGCAATCTCATATTCACATAATTGTTTCCAGAAAAGATAAAACACAGATATTAAAATTAAGTCCTACTTGTAATGAAAAACAAACCAATAGAAAAATTGGTAATAATGAATATCAAGTGGGATTTGATAGGGTAAAATGGATCAATTCAAACGAAAAAACTTTTGATGAACATTTTAATTATAAACGAAAAGAACTTGAAAAATTTCAAAATCAAAATATTTTAAAAAATGGAAGTCCTCAGGACAAGCATGAAATCAATAAAAAAATAGAAATAGAATCGATTAATATGGATGATATAAAAAAACAAATTAGGAATGCTCATTTCAATGTTTTGATGATAAAACCAAACAATCTAAAAGAGTATCAGCAACAAATGATAAAATTTGCCATTCAAGTTTTACCAACAATAAATAAAGATGGTTTTATCCAGGAGAATCACTTTTTTCACGAACATTCGGGAATAGATTTCAAAGCGAGTGAAGTCGATCAAAACTTAAAACTCCATGAATTATTTAATGCTGATAGTAAAACAACGAGGCAAGTGCAACAAACTGAACCGTCATTAGAGGATTGGAAGATTAACACCGAAAAATTAACATCCATTTTATCATCTCTTCCCTATGAAATCGATCCAGGGGTTGATGATGAATTGCTAAAAAGAAAAAGAAAGAAAGCAATAAGAAGATGATTCAATATAAAAATACAATAATATAAGAAATCAAATAAGGGAACTATTTCAATTATTTATTGATTAATTTTTCAAGCCTTGCCATCATTTCATCTTTCTCTTTCAGCATACGCTCGTATAATGCAATTTTTTCTTCGTGAAGTGAAATCAACTTTTCAATCGGATGTATATTAATTGTTCCGTAATTAAATGAATTACTGAAAGCGTGTTCTCCAAAAGTATTAGAAATAATATTTACTGCCTGTTCCTCATCAAAGTTCTGAAAAGCCTCAACAGGAATTTTCAAAGAATTTGAGATTTGTTTAAGCAGGCTGTCTTCAATAACATCTTTCTGCTCAAGCAAAGAAATTTTCTTTTGATTCCAGTCATTTCCCAGATCAAAAGCCAATGCCTCTTGTTTAATTCCAAGCATTTCTCTGAAGCGTTTTACGTTTCTTCCCTGATGTATTTTCTGTTCCATAGTGACTATAAATTTTCTAAAGGCTCAAAGATAAATCCATTTGGATTAAAAAGTTTGATATTCAAAGGTAAAAAATTATCCTGTAAAATATCCCTTTTATCAGATATTATATCCGATTTTCGAATAGATTATCCTTTTGAAAGAATGGAACTTCGCTGGTGAATATTAAATCTTTCCGCTATGAAAAAGAATAAAATATCCTTCGAGACAAGGTTTTGGGCGGGGTTTGTGGCACGAAATCCATTTGAGGCATTTGACGCTATTTTTGACTTTGCACATCTTGATTATTATAAAAAGAATTTAAGTGATGCGGTGCTTCACTGCTATAAGAGAAAAGTTTTCAAACAGGATGCACCCTGCAATGCTTTTGTCTTTTACACTGCTATATGCTCTTTTCTCAAAGTCTGTTACTGCCTGAAGGCAAAAGACAAGAAATGGAAAGTAAAAGAGTCTTCCCGCTCTGAAACTGTATTTCATCTTTCTTCCCTGACCAAAGAAGAATTCGACAATCCTTTTTTGGTGCTTCAAAATGCATTTGAAGAGAGAACACTACAACAGTTCGAATTTTTCTTATGTGAAATCACAGAGCTTTCATTGTCTCCCTATTATGGAGATTCTGACTCCGACCTGACGACACCTTATATTCATTTAATCAAAATGCTCGATGCAGGGGAACTGATGAGAGAAAGAGGCGTTGAGAGAATCAAGAAAAATGAACAGGTTGAACCTTTAGCGGAATAAAATATCCTTTATCTAATCTTCAAAAACACAGTATTATGAAAACTCTAGAAAAACTTTCATTTCCAAAACTCGAAAACGAGTATTTGGAAAACATTCTCAGACAATTAGTATATCAGTATAATGTTATTCAAATATTTTTTACCAGACAAAAGCATTCAGGATTTAGCTGTCTTATTATCAATATTGAAAGCAATATAGACGCTCAGAAACTTCAGCAGAATAAATGGGTAAGAAAAATTAAAGAACACCTTCAGATTAATATAGCTTTTATGTTCTCATCAAAACTTCGTCATCACTATTCTTTAGGCTCTCCTTTCATTGCGTTTTACTGCCGTGAGTCTGCTGTTATTTACCAGAATAATGAGTTCGAAAATTCTATTTTTAGAACAGAGGAATGGCAAAAATTCAAAAAAAGGTTCAATGAGTATGAAAATAATTTTTACCACGATCATGATCTTCATGCCTGGCAGATTAAAAATCTCATTTCAGAAGGTTCTTCAAACAGCGTTTTTACATCCTATGCAAGACTTATTGAATACGATCTTGATTATTTAGAAGAACTGTACTTAGGAAGTAAATCTGCTTTGCTGAGTTTAGATGAAAGGATCAATAATCTTATCCAATATATTCCTGATATTCAAAAATACTTCGTGAGAAACAACCGCAGCAAATTTTATCTTACTGATTTATTTACAAAAGCAAAAGAAGCGTCTGCCGATGATGATGTAATTTATAAGGAAGAAATGTATGAAGCTGTTGGAATTGCCCAGCGAAGTCTCTATTGTCTTACAAAAACAAGGCTTTCCGAATTAAAGAAGCTAATCAAGAAAGAACTGCATGAAAGCAGTGAGACTGTATATGAAATTGAAAAGAAGCCGGAGAATAAAATTATAAATATTGCAATAGAAACTATATTAGAGATGTCAGAAGTTGAAGAAATCTACTTATATCATCAAATTACCTACGGCGAAAAAACGACTTATTATCTGATGCTTATAGCTGTCGGGGCGGGTAATGAAAAATTAAAACTAATCACTCAATCTCTAAAAAGCAAAATAGACGGAAAACATGATTTTGTTTTGTTAAGCCACAGCCGTTACTGGATACAAACTAACCTGTATCAAAATCAAAGTTTCTTTTTCAACATTACACAAGACAAATACCTGACTTATTCATCCAGCGAATACCTTCCTGAATTTCATTGGGAAACTCCCCATAATCCTTATCACGCTGATCTGCATTTTTATTATAAGCCGACCAAAAATATTGCTCTGCAATTTTTTGCAATAGCCAATGATGATAAAGAAAACTATCAAGGTTTAGAATACTTTTTTACATTATTTTTTATGTCCTTTTGCAGGACATACATTTTTGTAAAAACCTATTACCTGCCTAATTATCTTTCTAATCAAACATTATGGCAATTATGTATCTATGCAGATCCTGACATACGAAAGTATAATTATCTAATAGAGCAGTTCTGGACTGATTTCTTTCCTTATTTGGATAGACATATGACCCTTCATCATAAGTTGTCTAAGCTCAAAAAAGAAGAGGTTGATCAGATGAATGTTATTGTTGAAAAACTGATGAGTGAATTACACAATTTGGTTATTGAAGGCGGGTTATTATTAAGCTTTGAGCAAGACTGATACATTAATTAATCGATTTAAAAATAAAGATCATGGAAAAAGATGAAATTGAAAAGTTAGAGACTATTAAAAGATTAACCAACAGCTGTCTCAGCACTTTGCGACCAGTTGACAATAAAAATAGGATTCACAGTGCTGAAATAAAAGTATATGATTATTACGAACTTGCCTCAGTTATTAGAAACCTGATGAAATTATGTATTGTGGCTCTGGATCATGATGGAGCTGAAGTTCCCGTTACAATAGAAAATCGGTCAATTGATGTTGGGCTTATTCTAGGAATTGCTTTGCAGTTATTTCCAATTGATGAATTCGAACTGCTAAATGAAATAAGCATATTATTTCCTGTAGATCAGAATTCGAAAAATTCATTTTTGGAAGAATAAAGCAAGGAATTCATTTGAAATCCATTCGAGTTCTATTTTAGAAATTAAATAATCTTGAAAGCACTCACAATTTGAACCAAATGCAACCAAATTGTGCGATTTTAATTGATTCTTTCTATTCTCTACATTCCTTTTGGGGTATTTTTTAATATCTTAGCAATTAAAATATCAGGTTTTTATCAAAACCACATTCCACAAAAATTGTAACATAATGTATTTATGAACATTGCCAAAATAGAACAAAATCTCCAAAACCTGATTCAGAATTACAGTAAAGAAACTTTTATTTTTGAGTTGCTATTGGCTTATGGTTCACCAAAAGCTTCCATAACACGATTGCAAAAAGGAAATCTTAATTTATCAAAAATAGAAGGGGAAATATCTTGGAAGAAAAAAGTATTTTTCAAACCAATATTTAATCAAGATTTGCATCTTGCCATTACCGAAATAAAAAGTACACTCAAACAAGAACAGCGTTTTGTTGTCGTTACCGATTTCAAAACTTTGCTGGCCATTGATACAAAAACAAGCGATAGTTTAGACATCGATTTTACAGCCTTACCTAAACATTTCGATTTCTTTCTACCCTGGGCAGGTATGGAAAAAGCACAACACCAAAACGAGAATCCGGCTGATGTAAAAGCGGCCGAAAAAATGGCAAAGCTTTTTGATGAAATCAAAAAAGACAACCCCGAAAATACTCCTGAATTTATTCACGGATTGAATGTTTTTTTATCAAGATTGTTGTTTTGTTTTTTCGCAGAAGATACTAATATTTTCAAAAAAAGTCAATTTACAAATGCCATCAGTTCTCATACTCAATCAGATGGCAGTGATTTAAGTGCTTATATCAATAAGCTTTTTGAAGTATTAAACACACACGATAGAAACAGGAAAAACCTCCCTGCTTATTTAAGTGATTTTCCTTATGTTAATGGTGGCCTGTTCGAACACCAACATCCAACACCAAGTTTTACCCGACGTTCGCGTCAGGCTGTTATAGATGCAGGAGAACTATTATGGAATGACATCAACCCAGATATTTTTGGCTCGATGTTTCAAGCCGTTATTTCGGTAGATCAACGTGGCAGTTTAGGACAGCACTATACTAGTGTGCCTAACATTATGAAAGTGATTGAACCTTTGTTTCTAAATGATTTAAACGAAGAGTTTGAAAATGGAAAATACGAACCAAGAAAACTAAATAAATTATTAGACCGAATCAGTAAAATAAAGATTTTTGATCCAGCCTGTGGAAGTGGAAATTTCTTGATTATTGCATACAAAGAATTGCGTTTGCTGGAAATTAAGATTCTGTTGCAATTACAAGAATTGCAAAAAGCAACAACAGGTTTTGAAGGCTATCAATCCGAATTAGAATTAATACCAAAAGCCCAATTAACGTTGGCTGCTCAATATCAACCTACACTTTTTTCCAGAATAGAATTAAGTCAATTCTTCGGTATCGAAATAGATGATTTTGCTCACGAAATAGCAATTCTCTCCTTATGGTTGGCGCAACATCAAATGAATCAAAGATTCAAAGAAGTATTAGGAGAAAGCACTCCAACGTTACCTCTCCAAACAGGTGGAAATATTGTGCACGGCAATGCCACAAGAATAGATTGGGAAATGGTTTGCCCGAAAAAGGTAGGGGATGAGATTTACATATTGGGAAATCCGCCGTATTTGGGAAGTAGCCTCATAAGTGATGCACAAAAGAAAGATATGGAATATGTTTTTTGTAATGAGAAAAATTATAAAAAACTTGATTACATTTCTTGTTGGTTTTACAAAGGTTCAATTTACATTAAATCTTTTAATGCAAAATTTGCTTATGTATCTACAAATTCTATTTGCCAAGGTGAACAAGTTTGGATGTTATGGCCTTTAATATTTCAAAATAATCAATCTATTAATTTTGCTTATAATTCATTTAATTGGTCTAATAATGCAAAAGGTAAAGCGGGAGTTACAGTTATTATTATTGGAGTTTCAAACAATAATTTTATTAAAAGTAAAATTCTCATTAAGGATAATTTAAATCAAACTGTTAATAATATAAGTCCTTACTTAATAAATAGTGATTCTGTTATAATTTATCCAAGAAGAAAGGCTTTGTCAGTATTACCCGAAATGGTTAGCGGCAGTAAACCAACTGATGGGGGCTTTTTAATTTTAACTGAAAATGAAAAAAACAATTTTATTGAAAACAATGTTGAATCCGTAAAATATATAAAAAAATATTCCGGTGCAGATGATTTTATTAATGATAATAAAAGATATTGTCTTTGGATTAATGAAGATAACAAATCATTTGCTGAGGATATTTTTTTAATTAATGAAAGAATTAAAAAGTGTAAGGAATTTAGAATTAGTAGTAAAAAAGCAGCAACAAAAGCTAAATTTATTACACCGTTTAAATTTGATGAAGTTAAACATCAAAACTCAAGCTCTATAATTTTCCCAATAACTACATCATTTAGGAGAAAGTATGTTCCAATAGGGTTTCTTGACGAAGGCACTGTAATAAGCAACTCTGCTTTAGCTATTTATGATGCTCAGCCATATTTATTTGCATTATTGTCCTCTAGAATGAATGTAATTTGGTTATCCGTGACAGGATCTAGAATGAGAAATGATTTTAGATATTCCGTCAATTATTGCTACAATAATTTGCCGTTTTCAAATATTTCTGAAACTCAAAAAGAAGAATTGACCCAATGTGTATTTAGAATTCTGGAAGAACGAGAAAACCACTCCGAGAAAACCTTGGCACAAATGTATGACCCAGAAAAAATGCCAAAAGGTTTGCGTGAAGCACACCGTTTGAATGATTTGGCGGTAGAACGTTGTTACCGTAGCAAGCCTTTTGAAAGCGATGAAGAACGACTGGAATATCTTTTCAAATTATATGAAAAAATGATAGCAGAGGAAAAAGGAAAAGAGGCTACGCTTAAAGCGGAAAAAAACAAAAAGCAGAAGTAATTAAGAAATAAAATGATAAATTATTTATATAGACTATTATTAACGTTGAATTCGACATCATTAATCGTTGTGGTGTATTTAGTTAAGGAACGCTGTAATATAGCTGATTTTAACATTGAGTTATTTACTTTGCCAAACTATATTTGTTATATAATTTATGTCCTGATTCCAATAGGCTTAACCTTAATTAGCCTCTGGATCTCAAAATACCTCAGTAAAGACAGTATAGATATTGGAAAAGTAAAACAAATAGAGCAAGCAAATAATGCTTTCCTACCAAGTTATCTGGGGTATTTTTTCGTTGCTTTAAGTGTATCCTATTTTGATACGTTAGTTTTCGTGTTTTTATTATTATTTGTGTTTACATTTTTGTCGCAAACATTATATTTTAATCCACTTTTCCTAATCTTTAGATTTCATTTTTATTATTTAACTACCACAAATGAGATTAAGATTTTTATAATTACCAAGAAAGAACTAAAAGACCCACTATTAACTGAATTCAAAGACTTAAGAAGAATAAACAATTTTACATTTATTGATTTAAAAAAATAAAAATATGAGTTACCTGTTGGCAAAAAAAAGTGGAAGAAACGGAGAGTATGTCAAACTGATGTCTGATAATGAAATCTTCCAGCTTCCAGAGGATTTAGACAATCCGCATATCTATGATAGCGATTACAATTTAGATGATGATGAATGGTTTGCTATTACGGAATTTTCAAATTCTGAATATTCAATTGATTTTATCACTAGAGATTTCAATTCCGCAGAGTATAATCAAATAGAAAATAACGATTATAATAATTTGAAATTTTTATGTTCTTACCAAGATGATAATTTTTATTTTTTTCAAAAATTAACGAATAGTCAAACCGTAAGAAAAAAATGGTTTAGGATTTCAAACGAACCTGTCCTCTCGGAAGATCCCATAATAATCATAAAACCTTATCCGGACGCAATATATGATAAGGAGCAAGATATCCTCTATTTTAAAAACCTTACTGCTATTACGACTGTTTTTCCTGAAATTGGTAACTTATACAGGGAGGCGACAGATGCTGATACAGAAGCATTTTTAGGTAATGATTTTATAAATCTTGCTGATAACTATGATACTTCTAAAGTTAAGACAGCGAATAGAAAAAGAATTGCAATGGCTATGGATACCTTAAACAGATTTACTCTAGTAGAAAAAAATCAAATTTTTGACTATATAAAGGAATACTGCCCCGAGCTAGATTTTTCTGAGGATGAAGAATATTTTGAAATTGGTACTGAAGATAATTTGAAGCATCTTCTATATGGAATTGAGCAAAGATATTACACAACTCCTTTAGGAAATGAGAGACGACTTGCAAATTCAATCACAACTTTAGTACCGGTAGCGGTTTAGAAAAGAATTAATTTCTTCTTATATAAATTTATGACAAATCCCGAATTAATAGAACTAATCGATGAGTTGAGAGCTTTACCCAAAGAAAATGAATGGGTAGAATTCAAAACGGGTAATGTAACAACAAATGATAAACTGGGTCAGTACATTTCTGGATTGTCAAATGCGGCTTGTATTGCTAATCAGGCATTCGCCTATTTGGTATTTGGTATCAATGATGAAACCCACAATGCTGTGGGAACCAACTTTAATTTCAAAACCCGCAAAGAAGGTAATGAAGAATTGGAGTTATGGATTAGACGTTTCTTAAGCCCATCAATAAAATTCGACCACTTCATTTGCGATTATGGCACATTCCGTTTGGAAATTTTCAGAATCTCGGCGGCAACTGGTGAACCTACCAATTTCAAAAACCATCCTTACATTCGCTTCGACAGCAGTTTAACCGACCTGAAAAAATATCCGCATTATATGAGAGCCATCTATAACTCTCAAACAGATTGGTCTGCCCAAATTATCGAAAAAGCTACGATTGACGATCTTGACCAAGATGCAATAAAAAGGGCAAGAGGAAAATACAAGGAAAAGAATACTAATGCTGCTTTCTATGATGAAATTGATAATTGGAATGATAAAACTTTCCTGGACAAACTCAAAATTACAATCAATGGTAAAATCACCAATACCGCTTTGATTCTTTTGGGCAAACCGGAATCTTCCCATTTTATTTCTCCTTCTGTGGCGCAAATTACTTGGAAACTGGACACGGAGGAAAAAGCATACGAACATTTTGGCTTGCCTTTATTTTTAGAAGTAAATGCTGTCTTGTCTAAAATTAGAAATGTAAAATATAAATTTTTCCCTGATAATCAATTGGTGGCCACTGAGGTTGTGAAATATGATGCCGAAGTAATATTGGAGGCATTAAACAATTGTATAGCACATCAAGACTACAGTAGACATTCACGAATTTTATTGACGGAACAAGTCAATAAATTAATATTCAGCAATGAAGGAAGTTTTTTTGAAGGATCAGCTGAAGATTACACCGCTGGTGATAGGACTCCCAAAAAATATCGTAACAAATGGTTAGCCGAAGCAATGGTAAATCTCAATATGATTGATAGTTTAGGATATGGTATTTATAAAATGTACAAAAGCCAACGCAAAAGATATTTCCCATTGCCGGATTATACAAAATCATCCAGGGATAATGTGGTCTTAGAAATTTACGGCCATACAATAGACGAAAATTATTCGAAACTTCTGATTGAGAAAAAAGACGATTTGAATTTAACGGAAGTCATTCTCTTGGACAAGGTGCAGAAAAAACAAGCGATTACTGATGATGGGGCCAAATTACTAAAGAAAAAAAAATTAATAGAAGGCAGAAAACCAGACTATTATATATCGGCTAAACTGGCAGAACTAACGGGACAAAAAGCCAATTACACCAAAAATAAAGGATTGGACAAAGAAGTTTACAAGGGTTTTATTATTAAGCATATAGAAAACCACGGCTTTGCAACACGTGAAGAAATTGATTCCATTCTATTCACTAATCTACCCGATTATAAAACTGAAAAACAACGAAAAATTTATATCAATAATTTAATTCAGGAAATGGCTGGCTCTACAATTGAAAACATTGGTAGCCGATCGCAATCAAAATGGGTTATGATAAAAAATATTAAATAAATAAAACTTTTATTAAATAAAAATATTAAATAAAACAGCTCAATAGTCACGTGAAGCACTGTTAAATAAGAGTTTTCGAATAATTTATTAATTAAATAAAGTGCTTAAAATTATTAATGAAACTATCATTTTATTAAAGAAACTAATAGAAAACAGAAACGAACCGCTGCAAACAAATCATTAAAAATTAAACAAATGCCAGATATAGTAAATGTAAATTACCATAATACCGGAAATAGCACAAAAATAAATACTATGGGTATGCGAGAAATGCAAACTCGTGCTTTTGAATCTCGTGATGCACAGTATTTATTGCTCAAAGCACCTCCCGCTTCGGGTAAATCTCGTGCCTTAATGTTTTTGGCAGTAGATAAATTAGTAAATCAAGGTATCAGGAAAGTTATTGTGGCAGTTCCTGAGCGTTCTATCGGTAGTTCATTTTCTAAAACGGATTTAAAAAAAGATGGTTTTTTTGCCAATTGGGAGCCAAACGATATTTATAATCTTTGTACTCCAGGAGACGAAGGAAGCAGCAGCAAAGTAAAAGCATTCCATAAATTTATGGATAGCGACGAGAAGATATTAATTTGTACACACGCTACTTTACGCTTTGCTTGTGAAGAATTGGACGAAACAAAATTCAATGATACACTGTTGGCAATAGATGAATTTCATCACGTTTCTGCCGATGTCAATAATAGATTGGGGGAATTGTTAAAATCAATAATGAACAAATCTACTGCTCATATTATCGCAATGACGGGTTCTTATTTTAGAGGCGATAGCGTATCTATTCTAACGCCGGAGAATGAAGCAAAGTTTACCAAAGTAACTTACAATTATTACGAACAATTGAATGGTTACAACTTCCTAAAATCTTTGGGAATTGGCTACCACTTTTACACAGGGAAATACACTTCGGCCATACTTGAAATTCTGGATACCAATAAAAAAACGATACTCCATATACCAAACGTAAATTCAGGAGAATCCACCAAAGACAAACACAATGAAGTCAATTTCATTTTAGATGCTATTGGAGACGTAATCAAGCAAGATTCCGATACGGGTGTGATTCATATCAAACGGCACGGGGACGGTAAATTACTGAAAGTAGCCGATTTGGTTGAGGACAGTTCAAGAGAAAGAGACAAGATTGTAAATTACCTGCGTAGCGTCAATTCGGTTGACGATATGGATTTGATAATCGCATTGGGAATGGCAAAAGAAGGTTTCGACTGGCCTTTTTGTGAACACGCTTTAACCGTGGGTTATCGAGGTTCATTAACCGAGATAATCCAGATTATTGGTCGTTGCACAAGGGATAGTAACAACAAAACACATGCCCAGTTTACCAATCTCATCGCTCAGCCGGAAGCCATCCAAGATGATGTTAAAATTGCTACTAATAATATGCTGAAAGCCATTACTGCCTCGTTGTTAATGGAACAGGTATTGGCTCCAAATTTTAAATTCAAGACTAAAATCGATAATGAGGATGAAGATGTCAAAGCGGGAGAAATCAGAATAAGAGGCTTTAAAGAGCCAAGTTCCAAAAGAGTCAAAGACATAGTCGAATCGGATTTAAATGATTTGAAAGCGACCATATTGCAGGACGACACTATGCTGAAAGCAATGCCGGGAAATATTGATCCGGAAGTAATCAACAAAGTTCTGATACCCAAAATCATTAGGGTCAAATATCCTGAATTGTCTGATGAGGAAATTGAAGAAATCCGTCAATATGTTGTGGTCGATTCAGTTGTCAAAAATGGAGAAATTAAAGAAGTGGGTGACCAGCGCTTTATAAGAATGGCTGACAAATTCGTAAACATAGAAGATATACATATCGATTTAATCGATACCATTAATCCTTTTCAAAAAGCTTTCGAAATCCTTTCGAAATCGGTGACAACAAAAGTGCTAAAGGTAATTCAGGACACCATTGAAGCGACAAGAATCAAAATGGATTTTGAAGAAGCTAAAATTCTGTGGCCCAAAATTGTTGAGTTCAAAAAAATGTTTGATAAAGAGCCAAGTCTAAATGCAAACGATCCATTGGAAAGAAGAATGGCTGAGTGTATTATTTATTTGAAGGAGGAAAAAAGAAAACGAATGCCAAATGGATAAAAATAAAGTGCTGGATGATATTTTTAATAATGATGAGTTTGATATTTTAAATGTCAAACCCAAAATTTCTAATGCCAGAAATGCGGATGAACGACTATTGACTTCTTTCAATGAAGTAAATGATTTTTTTGAAAAATATAATAAAGAACCTCAACCCAATCCGGCTAATATTTCTGAATTTCAGCTCTATTCCCGATTAAAAAGCATTCGATCGGATCTAGAAAAAATGGAATCTTTAGAGAGTCAAGACATTCACGGTTTATTGAATTTTGAAGCAAAAGAGATTAATTCAATCGATGATATTTTTAATGATGACACCTTTGATTTGTTGGAGGATGATACCGATCTATTTGATTTTAAACACACTCCAAAAGATGATGATAGAGCAGCTGCCGATTTCGTGGCAAGAAGAAAATCAATAAAGAAATTTGACGAGTACGAACGCTTGTTTAAGGGTGTCCAAGATGATTTGGCCAACGGAAAAAGAAAATTAGTCGATTTTAAACTAGGGAACTTGCGTGAAGGAGCCTATTATGTTCATAATGGGGTCTTGTTTTTATTGGAAAAAATTCAAATAACCAAAAAAGAGCATTACAAAGAAGACGGTACCCGCGTACGTGAGGACGGCCGAACCAGATGTATTTTTGAAAACGGAACCGAATCGAACATGTTGAAAAGGTCCGTAGAGAAGATTTTGTATGCCAATGGGCAAGTTGTTTCTGAAAACATTGATAAAGTTAATGAAGCTTTTATCGAAAAGTTCAGCGACATTACCGATGAAGACGAAGAAGCAGGATTCATCTATGTGTTGATTTCGAAAAGCAAAGACAAAAAAATAAGTACCATAGACAATTTATATAAAATAGGATATTCAAAAGATGAGGTTCAGGAAAGAATCAAAAATGCTGAAAAAGAACCAACTTACTTGATGGCTCCGGTACAAATTGTCAGTGCTTGGAAATGCTATAATATGAATCCCCAAAAACTGGAACAGCTGCTGCATAATTTCTTCGGGAAAGCCTGCCTGAATATTGACATCTTTGACGAAAATAAAAAGCGCTATACTCCTAGAGAATGGTTCATTGCCCCACTAGTGGTTATTGAACAGGCTATTGAATTAATTATTAGCGGGGAGGTGGTTAATTACAAATATGATGCGGAAAATCATTTGATTACTAATCGATAATGAAAAATATAGTTCTAAAAAATTAGAATGTAAAAACCTAAATTAAATACCTTCTTAAAATTGGGAATTACTAACTGATCACTATATTCTAAAAAAAATTAAGAAATAAATACGTCATTTTTATTAATATAACTAACAATTTATGAGCCAACTTGGAGATATTAATGAGGAAGAAGTCCATAGTGCGATATCTACTTGGAGTGGCTTTGTGTATCAGGGTAAAGTAGCACTTTACCAAACGCTTAAGACATTAAATAATATCACTGCTGCTCAAAATTATTCTTTACAATTGGATAGTTTAGAAGATTTTGCGATACTTAATGATAAAGGCATAGAATCAATTCATCAGGTTAAAGCAGTTAAAAGCACCTATTATAGTAAATATGAATCTGCTTTTAAAGATTTGGTTAAAAAATCGGTCAAGTACGAATGTACTAATGCGTTTTTTCACTTGGCACAAAGTATACATGACAAAACTGTTGCTGATATTGAATCGGACCACACGCCTATGAAAATTTGTATGTACAATACAAAAACTAATTGTCCATTAGACGAAATTGACAGTTTCATAGAAGCACAAATAAGTGTTTATTATTCAGCCAATTTCAGCGATGCTGCCTGGAAATTAAATACTGATTATGTTAAAATTTCGAGACATTTCTTGGAGAATATTATAGTAACGCAGGTTATTAAAATTCATCACATTATTCACCAAAGTAAGAAAAGTGAAAATCAGGCGGCATTTACTGAGAAAATTGATTTCATTGATTTTAAAAACATACTTGACCATAGTAATTTAAATGAATCATTTAATTCTAGTTACTACTTATATCTTACAAAAGCAGATTTAAATCGTTATTATCAGGAATACTGCATCGAAGAAGATGACGATGATGCAATTACCGAAGATGAAAAACAAAAACTTGAAAATTACATTCTCGAAATAAATGAATTGAATGATTCCGAATTAGTACAATTTATCAGAAATATTATGCCTAACAGATCCTTTAAAATGGATTCTATTTCAGATTATAAGGATAACAATATTCAAAAAAATGAATTTAAAAGAGGGTTTTGCAAAATTCTGCATCAACTGCGCCTTTTTGACGGCAATGTGAAAAATGATTTTGTTTGGATATGCGATGAGAATAGTCGTTCGTTTCCAACAATAATATGCGAAGGAGAAGAACATACTAAAGATGTATGCCGTGATATTATAAAAAACATTAAAAATACAGATTTAGAAATTCCATATGCAGGGCAAAAACTAATTACTTCCAGTATAACTGTAGATTCCCTGCATTCAGAAATCAACAATATTATAGACGTTGAAGAAGAAGACCCTGTAATTCAAAAAAACTACACCAGAATTACCGCATGGGGCAAAGTTTCTTTAATAAAACTAACAGATGCAAAACTAAAATTGAATGAAAAAAATAGTTAATAATATTTTTGAAAATCACGGCTTTCTGGTTCGACAATTATCGGAGGGTAATTTATATTCATACCCAAAGGACCAAGAAAAAACATCCTTTTGGTTAGTCATTGACAGTGATGACCTGGAGGTTTTGGAGAATCAAAACAATTATTTTCAAGCTTGTAAAAATGCTTTGGAAAGCAATGATATTGATAAAAACACTTCATTACTGATTTTAGCGAAAATACCTGAAAATACACAATTCAAAGAATTGAAAGAACAAATCCTTACTATAGAAGAGGATCCTTACCTATTTAAAAAACTTGTATTGTTTTATTCTGAAAATGAATTAGAACAATTAAATTATCAAATCAGCAGTACTACCGAGGAACCGACAATATTTATAGAACGAAATGTAATTGTGTCTGAAAATTTTACTAAATACAAAACTAATCCTTCGCTTTTTTGCTGGCAGTCATTAATTTACAGAATAGCACATAAAATTCCTTTTGTAAGAATTAATGTCGAGCAAAATGATAATCTTCAATCTTTATTTGATACCAATTACAGCATCCTAACTTATAAGGGAATTAATGAATTTGATGATCTAATGGAAACTTCGCTGTTTTCATTAAGCACTGAAAACTTTGAAAAATTAAGTCCCGAAGAAATTTTACAAAGGCTAACTATAGACACACCTGCAGATGAAAATTAAAAAAATCTACATTCAAAATTTTAAAGTCTTTACTAAAGCAACATTTAAATTTGAAAATAGTCATTTACTAGTACTAGACGGTCCAAATGGGTTTGGAAAAACGTCTTTATTTGATGCAATAGAATTATTACTTACAGGACAAATTAGAAGGTATGTAAAATTGGGAGAGCAGACAATTAAAGGTTCTCAAACCTTTAGTGAATATCCATTTTATAATCAATATGCAGAAAATGAAGATTTAATTATAAAAGCAGAAATTGAACACGATTCTCAATTAGTGGTATTAGAACGAAGAGCCCAAAAGAGTGATCTATCTAATAACCATTTTTTTAATTCCTATAAATTGTATATAAAGGAAGATTTTGAGAATCATAACGAAACGCTGATAGAAAATGAAATTGATTATTTGCAGGAGTTACTTGGAAAGGACTTTAAAGAAAACTTTGAGTTTCTTAATTATGTAGAACAGGAAGATAGTATATATCTTCTTAAGTGTAAGGACAAGGATAAACAAGACAGTATAGCGTATTTGTTTAACACACAGGAATTCCAAAATAAAATTACTCAATATGAAGAGATAAAGAAAAAATTATTAAAACTTTGTGATACCCCAGCAAAAGCAAAACTAATTGAAAAAGAAAATGAACTGGCTGAATTAGCAGACCAATTATCCTCTAGCGATGAAGTTGTATACGCAAAACTCTTTACAGAACAAAGCTATGAATGGGATAAAAATGAAATTTCTTTTGATGTAATAAAGTATGCTGACTTATTAAATGAAGATGGAATTATTACCAGAATAAAAGACTTGATAAACAATAAATTATTTTTTCTAGATTATCAGCATAATAACGAAATCGAAAAATTAATTGGACAATCTGCTAATCTTGAGAAGGTTTTACGTTATCAAAAATATTTAAACAATAAAGAAGAACTGACTAAAGAAAAACAATTACAAGAAGCACAAAACTTTTTCCTGGTTGACCTGAATGCTATTGATATTGATATCGTAAAATCCGATAAATTATTTATTGATCCAAGTAAATTACTACCTAAAATTGAAGTAGAAATTTTGTCAAATTATGTATCAGATTTAAATTCTTTAAAAGTTTCCGCAACCGAACTTACTGATTTAGCAACGGTCCAAAATCAATTAAATAGTACACGTGAATCTTTATCTTCAAAATTTAAAGATTTTCATTATTTAACTCATAGTGCTGGTGAATGTATCTTATGTGGATTTGATTGGAAAGAGACCGACATTTTATTAGAAAATATTACTACCCAAACCGAAAAAATCAAAACTCTGGTTGTTGCATCTTCAGGTACCATTACTCAACAAATTCAGGAATTTAAAGACAAATATACCCCCATTTACACTAGAATTATTAATATATATCAAATAGAAAATGAAATCGATATAGCTTTTGTAAATAATTTAATTACTCAAGACGATATCCTAATTAATTCTCTAACACATAAATTAGAATTGGCAGGAGTAAATTTGAATTTATTTTTAAATTCAAGCAGTAATATGACTAATGTTCTCAACACAATAGGACTACTGGATACACTTAAAAATCTAAAAAAAGAAATTCCTTCAGATATTATTAAATCTCATTTTAGCGAAACTTTTACGCAATACTTTTTCTCTAATAAATTAAACATACTCGATTTTGAAGTAGAGACAATTGATAAAAAAACGAAATACATAAATTGGCAGTATTCAAAATATCAAAATAAAAACTTTACTTTAAAAGCTTCAGAACTAAAAGCTCTGCAGTTACAAGTTACAAATGCGAGTGAAAAAGTAGACACTATAAAAAGAGTAAGCTCTGTTTATAAAGAATCATTAAAAAAATACAATCAAAAATTGATAAATGATATTGAAATACTATTTCACATTTATTCTGGGAGAATTGTACAAGACTTTCAAGGCGGCTTAGGATTATTTATATCAAATGATAAAGGAATTAAATTCCAGACCGATCCTTCTAAAACTTATGATGCAATATTTTCAATGAGTTCCGGGCAATTATCAGCTTTGATTATTTCATTTACCTTGGCATTAAATAAAAAATACTCAAAAAACAAGATTTTGTTTATTGATGATCCTGTACAAACTATGGATGAAATAAATGTTGTCGGTTTTATAGATCTGCTAAGAAATGATTTTGCAGATCACCAAATTTTCATGTCAACTCATGAAGATTTAATTTCAACATTTATGAGATACAAATTTAAAAAGTATGGATTATCACAAAAAAGAATAAATGTTAGAGAAACTGCTAATGAGTAATTAATAGCAGTTAAAAAAAAACATAAGGCGGTTTATAAATGCCATTAATAAAATAAAACGATGTCAGAATCAGAACAACATATAGAAAGTAGTCTTTCAAAAAGTAAAATTTATACTATATTACGAACAAAAACATTCAACGAAAGTACTACTGTAGATTCTAAGGTTAGCAATACTATACACAAATGTGTTTTGTATGCATATGATAAGGCAAAACTTATTATAAAATACATGCCTGAATATACATTACATGACAGTGAGCACTTGTTTAGGGTTTTGTATTTAATGGAGAAACTTATTCCAGAAGAAAATTTAGAAAAACTCACTGTACCTGAACTAATGCTTCTGATATTATCAGCATTCTTTCATGATTTAGGAATGTCTCCAGATGAAAATGAAATAAAAGCTTGGAAACAGCAGTGGCTGGATCTTGATCCTAACGATTTTGAAAGAAAAGAATATTCTAATTTCGAAAGGTTTAAAAATACATACCCCGATCGGTTAGAAGATATAAACCGATTACGGGTAAATCAGGAATTTTCAAAAGCAGAATTAATAGAACAATTTTTAATTTCTGAATATATTAGAGTTAATCATGCACAACGAGTAAAAAAACTTCTTGCCCGTGATTGGAAAGATGAAATTTTTTATCATGATACACCGTTAACAAAAATTCTTGCTGATATATGCCAGAGTCATAATGAGGATGCACTTTCGTTAATGAATTTAGACGCAAATTTTCTAAGCGGTGAAGATGTAAATATTTGTATTCCGTATATAGCCGTAATTCTTCGCCTGGCTGATCTGCTTGACTTTGACGCTAAAAGAACACCATCTGTATTGTTTTCTCATTTATCGGTTAGAAATTCTGTTTCCTTATTTGAATGGCAAAAACACAGGTCTGTAAAAGCATGGAGAATTAATCAGAATGAAATTTCCTTTTTTGCAGAATGCAATCATCCTGCAATAGAATCCGGAATCAAAAAATTTTGTGATTACATTGATACAGAACTAAAAAATTGTTCTGCAATCCTTTCAAAAATCTCAGAACAAATCGGCTACATCGATTTTTCTCAATATAAATTAAATCTACCAATAAAAGTAAACAGAGAACGAATTGGTCCCGAAAAAGATATAGAATCGGGAGAACCTTTATATGAATATTGGGATACATCTTTTGAACTGAATAAAAATCAAGTTATTGAATTACTTATGGGGACGCAGCTGTATGGTAGCAAAGAGGTTGCCTTAAGAGAGCTTATTCAAAATTCAATTGATGCCTGCTTGCTTAGTGAAGCCATGCACAACTCATGGCAAGCTCCATATGTCCCAAACATCATAGTGAAATTTTATACAATTGGTACACAAGATTATCTTGAAGTTATAGACAATGGTATCGGTATGAATAAGGATATTATTAATAATTATTACTCAAAAGTTGGTTCTTCTTTCTATAAATCTAAAGATTTCTTTGACTTAAAAGCACAAACTGATTTAAGTTATAAACCCATATCGAGATTTGGAATCGGTATCCTTTCAACATTTATGGTATCCGACAGTGTTGAAGTCCAAACCAAAAGATTGAAAGGTAAATATAATTTTGATGACCCATTAAAATTAGTTATTGAAGGATATGACAGTATATTTACTGTTTTAAAAAGCGATAAAGATGAGCCTGGAACAAGTACAAAACTATTACTAAAGCAAAATCATCCTTGGAAACATTATACAGGTGAAGCTTTGGTAAAAGCAATAAAACTTGCAGTTCCAAATCCACAAATCCCTATTAAAATAATAGTTGAAAATCAAGAGAATAATTTTTCTAAAATTGATTTTCAAAATAAAAAAGCAGCAGAATTAAAAAGTTACTACTGGGCAGAAAATGCCAATATACGCGAAGAATTTATAGCGTTTGATGAACCCGGGTATATTGGAAATGCAATAATTGGAATTATAGAACAAAACGGAATTCCTGTTGAGCAAGTTGATGTGCACTCAAATGAAACAAATGTAAATGGACAAAAATATAGTTTAAGCTTACAAATGCATTGGGAAACTAATGAAATAAAAAAGAAAGGGGATTCAATCGAAATTAACGATACAGGTGAGATTAAATTAACACCACGTATACAAACACTGGCTAAATCAAATGCGTCATTTTCAATACATGGAATAAATTACTCCGGAGGTTTATTTCCTGAATACAGTTTTAACGCTAAAAAGACTGTTTTGCTTTGGCCTTTTCCTATGTTAATTGTTCTAGACCTTAATGGGAATAATGATTTAGACCTCAATTCTGCCAGAAATGAGATTGTATTAAATGAACTATGGAATTCTTTTGAGCAAAATCTTTCATTCATTATTTGCAAAAATCTTTCAAAAAACTTAGAAAGGGAATATACCAATAAATTATATAGTCTGTTTCGTGCAAATTCAAAAAGTGATAATTTTTTAATTGGATTAGAAAAAGCTCAAGAACTTTTAAAAAATCAATAACAATAGAAATAACATCTAAGGATAGCTTTTCCTCTTAACGATTCCGCCAAAAACATGAACGATTATATATAGGCATAAAATGGAATTTAACCAATTCCCACCAAATATTAGCACCATTTATAATTTTGAAAATTGACGACAAGAGGTTAAGATGCAGACGTAAAAGAGTAATTCTTGGCGCAAAATGTATTGAATTAGGCATTAATTTAAAACAGTTCAACCTTTTAACTAGAAAGCAAAACTTAGCTCATATTCAGTTAGTTCCATCAAAAATTATTAATTACAGATAATAATATCAATAAGATTAGCAAAAAAATCAAACCTTAAAAAATTAAAACACAATGGAAATGGTAATATATATAATACTCGGAATTATTGTTGGGGTTGTAATTGGTTGGTTAATTGCCAATTCAAAAAAAATAGCAGGAGTTCAATCTGAAAAAGATGCAGCGCAACAAAAATACAATGACTTGGATAAAGAATTTGTGGCACAAAAAGCAACTTCGGCTTCCGAGTTGCAATCAGCTAAACAGGATATCATTGATTTACAAAAAGAAAAAATTGCTTTAGAAGAAACTGTAAAAGAAAAAGCGACTGAATTAGCTACTGCTAATGGTCAATTAGCAACAAGCAATGCTAATTTATTAGCTTCAAATCAAACCATTATTGATAAAAATACTGAAATAGAAGCTTACAAAAAAGATCAAATAGTACTCAAGGCCGAAATAAGCTTAAAAACTTCTGAACTGGCTACTTCAAATGCCAATTTGGTGGCTATAAATGAAACATTATCAGAACGAAATACCGAATTAGCAGAGGTAAAAGCCGAACATAAAACATTAAAAAACAGCTCAGATATTGCGAATCAGGATTTAGCCACTTCCAGAGCCACTTTTACGGCAACAAATAACAATTTAATCAAAAAATCAGAAGATTTTGAAGCACTGAAAGAAGAATTAAATTTGGTTAAAATTGATTTAAACGATAAGAATCAACAACTTGCCACGTCAAAAGCAAGTAATATTGCACTAAATCACAACCTTGATACTCAAAAAAAAGAAATTGAGGAATTAGGTAAAAAGTTTAATTCAGAATTTGAACTAATTGCAAACAAAATTTTAGAAACCAAATCCGAAAAATTTACGGAGCTAAACAAGACTAATCTTAAAACCTTACTCGAACCGTTAGGGCAAAACATTACAGATTTCAAAAAACAGGTGAACGATGTTTATAATACAGAATCAAAAGAAAGATTTTCACTAGGAGAAAAAGTGAAAGAACTAGCAATCCTAAATCAAGTAATTAGCGAAGAGGCTAAAAATTTAACCAAAGCATTAAAAGGAGAAGCCAAGACCCAAGGAAATTGGGGTGAAATGATTTTGGAAAGCATTCTCGAAAGATCAGGTTTAAGAAAAAACGAACAATATTTCATGGAACACGAATTGAGAGACGAAAATGGCAATGCTATTTTATCTGATTCGGAAGGCAAGAAAATGAGACCAGATGCGGTCATAAAATACCCGGACAACAGAAACGTAATCTTAGATTCAAAAGTGTCACTAAACGCTTTTACAAGACTTGTTGCATCCGTTGATGTAGTAGATCAAAAAAAGGAATTAGAAGCCCATATTGCAGCAGTTAAAATGCACATCGTTGCATTGAGCACCAAAGGTTATGATGATTATGACAAAGCTCTTGATTTTGTAATGATGTTTATTCCTAGCGAACCTGCCTACATTGCAGCTTTGCAAGGCGATCCAGACTTGTGGAACTTTGCTTATGATAAAAGGATTTTATTAATAAGTCCAACTAATTTAATTACTTCTTTAAAGTTGATCGTTGATTTGTGGAAAAGAGAATATCAAAATCAAAATGCTATTGAAATTGCAGAAAGAGGTGCAAAATTATACGATAAATTCGTTGGTTTTGTAACCAATCTGGAAGCAGTAGGAACTGCGATTGATAAAGCACAAGACAAATATAATGATGCTTATAAACAATTAAGTACTGGAAACGATAATTTGGTTGGTCAGGCTACCAAGTTGAAAAACCTGGGAATAAAAAACAAAAAAGAACTTTCTTTAGAAATGGTTAAAACAGCAACAGTTTTAGAATTAGCTGAAAATAATACAGAAGAATAATGAACAACAAACCATAAAACAATATATAAGCTACAATTAGTATCAATAAATCATTCAAGGGACAAAAATTACAACTAGAACCGGAAGTCCTATTAACCTAAGCTTTATGGAAAAAGAACTTACAATGTCAATTCAGGAAATAGCGGAAAATCAGCTTAAGGTTACAAAACAGGTATATCTGTTAAGTCCTAGCAGAATGTTTGCTGAATTCAAAGGTGAAAAGGAAAATGTTAAAAACTATAACAATAGGCAACTTTTAGAAATGCTTCAAAATGCCGATGATGCAGCGTCAGAAGCAAAAGCTGAAAAAAAAGTTTTAATTAAGTTAATTGATAAAAAATTAATTATTGCTAATACTGGATATGGTTTCTCCGAAGAAGGTTTAAATTCTATTTTTCATAGTCATTTAAGTCCAAAAGAAGCGATGGAAGGTCAAATCGGAAAAAAAGGATTAGGCTTTCGTTCAATTCTAAGTTGGGCTCAAAAAGTAACTATTGATAGTCATGATTTATGTGTTGGGTTTTCGAAAGAATATAGTAAGAAAATATTAAATAAACTTTTAGAAGATAAAAATTTTAAGATAGCTTTTGATAAATTAAAAAAGAATGAAGAATTTCCTATTTCAACTTTAGTTTGCCCAGAAGTTGAGGATGCTGTAGTTGACTATTTTGAAGGTAAGGAAGATTTTGATACAATTATTCAAATTGACTTATTAGATAACGCAATAGAGCAAGTAATAAAACAATTAAGTCAGGATATTGACAGTGAAGTATTATTGTTTTTAAACAATCTGACATCAATTTACATAGACATAAACGGAGTGAAGTCTAGTTATAAAAAAGAATATGTATCAAAAGATAAACTAAAAATTATAAATACTACTGTAGAAAGTGCAACTGATAATATTTGGAATATTTATAATCTCGAAGGTAAATTTGAAGACATCAATAGAGATTATCATTTAAGCGTCGCTTGGCAAAATGATTTTGCTCAAACTAAAGATGTGGTCTATTCCTATTTCAGAACCAAAGTACCTATTCAATGCAAAGGAATTATTCACGGATCATTTGAACTAAATGCAGATAGAAATCTAATTATCGACGATGAAGAAGAGTATAATAAAAAATTAACTGCTTTATTACCAATTCTACTTACTGAAGCTTCTGAGAAAGTTGCTCAAATCGAAAAAAATAATTTTAATTATAAAGCATTAAATTTTTTAGAAGCTGATTTCCAATCTTTAAATCATTTAGCAGATAATAAAATTTTAAAAAATAATATTTTAAACCTAATAAAAGATAAAAATGTTTTCCCAGTTACTAGTAATCAATACATAAAATGGAAAAACGAAGACAAGCCTGTTTTTTATGGCGAAGCTATATTTTCAAAATATTTAAAGCCAGAAGAATATTCAGATTTGCTATTGCATAGTGAAGAAGAATTTATTATAAAATGTTTTGAAACACTTGGACTTGAAACATATAAAATTGATGGAATTATAAATAGTATAGGTCTTCAAAAAAACGAAATTAGTCTTGAAGATTACGCTTTATTAATAAAAACAATTAGCAATTATGTCAATAAAGACAATGATTTATCTATAACAGAAGGGCTGTTCTTTGACAACAAAAGGAATTTACTTTCATTTGATGCGCCGATATTTTTGCCAAATCTAGATGTAAAATACTCGTTGCCTAAAGAATTAGGAATCCAGATAATTAGCAATGATTTATCTAACGAATTATTAAAAATTTATAATTGCTCAGATTTTAAAAACCTTTCAGAAGCATTATCAAAATACAATATTAAAGAATTCAATTTTAATGAAATAGTTGAGGCTTTAATTTTGCATTATTCACAAGAAGAAGTTTCAATTGATGATGTAAAAAACTTACACAAAACACTTTTTAATATTTACACATCTGAACAAAATAAAGATTCTTTATGGGGTGGGACAACTATAAGCATACTTAATAAAAAAAATAAAATTGCCACTGCGGACAAATTATATTTTGGAAAAGAATACGGAAATCCATTAACTGAAGAAATTTATAGTTATGATAAAGGAAAATTATTAGCGACTTACCATAAGTTTGAAATAGAAAATCATGATCTTATTCAATGGAAAAAATACCTTGAATGGTTGGGTGTAGCATATATGCCAAGAAAAAAAACTGTAAATGTAAAAGATGATTACGCTGAATATGTTATGAAAAATTATAATTACAGAAATTCTGTAGATGATTATAATTTCAAAAATGGTTACAAACAATTTAAAGAAACATTAACTGGGGGATATGGGCCAGTTAATGTTTTATCTATTGATGATTTTGATAAAATCTTATTGAATAATACTTCAGAATCTATTATTAATTTAATTGACAAGGATTCAGAAATTTTTAGTTCAATTGATAAAAATAAAGAACCTCATTCCAGTTCAATATGTTTTGATTTTTATAATACCAGGTATTATCGTAAAATCAATGGAATCCGAATGACCTCTTATATAAAGTGGAAATTAGAACACTCCAATTGGTTGCAAACAGAAGCAAATATTAAAATAGAACCATCAAAATGCTCATCAGCTGCTTATATAAACGAAGATTTCAGCGGATTAATAGAAAAGCCGAAAATTGATTATGATGTCCTTAAATCAACCCAAATTCAAAGAGAAAAAGTAGATTACATATTGACTTTAGTGGGAGTTCATAAAACAATAAGTACACTTTCACCAGAAATGATTTATACGATACTTCATAAATTACCTGAAATTGATCCATCAGGTAAAAAAGCAAAAACGATATACAATCAAATTGCTGTTAACTATGATGAAAAATCGCTGCTTAAAATAAGTAATCAAGATAGTGAACATAGAAATTATATGACCTCTGGCAGGGTTTTCTGTAAGGATGGAAATGACTATCCATTAAATGAAGTTTATTATGTAAATGACAAGCGATATGGCGAAACAGTAATAAAACAATTCAATACTATTGAAATTGACAGACGAAGAGGAAAAGATAAAATCAATAAAATATTTGGTGTTAAGCCTTTAGATGATATTGACCTAAATGTTGTTGGTATTCCTGAAGTACATAATTTGAATTCAAAATTTGAATTAGAAATTGAGAACTTCAAACCCTATGTTTATGTACTAAGAAAAGAACAAGACAGTGGTAATGAAAAAAATATAATTAAAAACACAAAGTTTAAATTAGTTTCCAATTTAGAGGCGTCATTAAGCATTTGGGGACAACTAAAATCATTTGATTTAGATGATTTTGAATATTTATATATTAAAAAAAGAAATATAATTTACATTAAAATTCCTATATACTTTAATGAAATTATTGATTTAAAAGAAAACATATTTTTCTGTTCAACTATTGCCGAAGTATTTTCTGCAATCCTAGATGTCGATGCTCAAAGACTCCAAATTAGAGAGTTGTTTTCTAAAAGTGCTTCAGTTAGAGATGAATTATTGCGTTCAGAAACGGATGACTTTAATTTAGAAAAATTGAACGATGCTAGGAGAAAATTAGGGGTAATTAGCAATCCTAAAATTGATTTTTGGAAAGCTTTTGTAAAGTGTTTTAAAGGTAAACCGTTAAATGTTAAGAATTATACGGATGAAGCCATATTAGAAGCATTAATCAAACTTTTTTCGAAAAATCAGGAGGTAATTGAAAAAACTATTGATCTAATTAATTACCAAGATTTGAATGAAGAAGTAAGCTCCGAACTCATAATTAATTTATTTAAAAGCACAAATATTACAATTTCAGAATTCAATAGATTTCATTATCCCTCCATTAATATTTCATTGCTTTATGAAATCAATTTTAAAAAGGCAGTAAGTGATAATTTAGAAAATTTCAAAAGTTTATTATATGCTCTTTGTGTAGCAAATAAATTCCCTAAAATCAAATTTTTAGAAATCAGTAATGAATATTTAAGTTTAATCCCCGACTATTACAATGAAGTTGATTTTGATGTAGTTAGAGATTTAAAAGCAACTGTAAATGAATTATTTGAAATTGATTTAAACAGAAATAGCGAAATAATTGATTGGGGTATCTTATACGCTTTAAATACTGAGAAAGTTTGGGGAATAGTAAAAACTCATGACCTTGACAAAAAGCTTTTCAAACAATTTATTCAAGAGAGTCATTCAACGCAATCTTTACTGTTTTTTGAAGATGAATTTCCGCAAATAGAAGTTTTATTTAAAACTTGGTTAGGAAAAAATATTGCAAATAAATCAGATTCAAATCCAATACCTTCAAAGTCAAATAGAATTGTATTTGGTAATAATCCTATATTTTACAATGATTTATTAGATTTAAAAAGCCAAATAGATGATTTGTTGTCTGATGAAGCAATCAAAAAAATAGGATTTGCTAATGTAAAAATTACCAAAAAGGATAGCTCAAGCGGTAATACAAATACATCCAGTCATGGAAAATCAAAAGGATTAAATCCTAAAAAACCAAAAGAAGAAATAGGGTTTTTAGGAGAATATCTTGTTTATAAACATCTTTTAGAAATAAGTGACAAAAAATCAGATGTAAAATGGGTTTCTGGTTATGCAAAAGATTGTGGTGTAAATTTAGATGGTAAAGATGGTTTAGGTTACGATATTGAATATTTACCAAAAGGAGCAAAACATCTAAGACTTGTCGAAGTAAAAGTAGTGGGCTGGGAAGATGCATTTCATATAACCTCTAATGAAGTAAAAGTTGGAGAAAAATATAAGAAAAACTACGAGGTGTTTCTTGTTAGAAATATTGAAAATATCTCCGAAATAAAAATAGAAAAAATACAAGGATTATTTGATTACAAAGGAAGAACCTTTACTGATAATGAATTGTTTACCGTAGTAAACGACAATTTTATTCTTAAATTCAAAAAAGAGAACTAATAATGAGCGGAACTAAAGAAATACATTTTGAAGATACAGTCTTTGATTTACTCAAAGAAAGTTGACTATTCACTTCACGCCACAGTACAAATTTTGATTTAGATTACAACTTAGAGACTGATTTGCTCAAAGAGTTTATTGTCAATACATAACCTGAAACTAACTCCAGCAAAACAGGAATGGATAAATTGGGCAAATGACAAAGCTGATTGGTTCTGTCCATTAATCAAAAAAAATCGTGCTATTTCAGATTCCTGAACATAAATTATCACTTGTTCAGCATTTTTCATTTAGGTTCAAATCATTCTGATTTATGTTTTTTCTCTAATTTTATATTAAAAATGGAAAATCCTTTTGAGCTTATTTTAGAAAGATTGGATAGAATTGAAAAAGCTATCACAAAACTTAACATAGGTACTCCAGTTGCTGAAGTAAATCATCCAATGGGTATTAAAGAACTATCGGCATATCTAAAAAATAGTAAATCCGCTATTTATTCAATGACTGCCTCGAACAAAATTCCACATTATAAAAGTGGTAAAAGGCTCTATTTTAAAAAATCAGAAATAGATGAATGGATATTTTCTAATAAGATAAAGACCAATGATGATATCGAAATGGAAGCAATGGAATACATCAGGAAAAATCCAAGGAGATAAAATATAATGTAAAATATATCATTCCCAAAGAACATTTTCGTTTCCAAACAACACGGGCAAACAAGTGGTCTCACTCCGGTCGTTCGCTTTGTTTCGTTCGGCTGTTCCAGTCGGTCGTCGGCAGAAAAAGCCTCCTTCCTCCATTCCACAGTTCACTCGTCAGCATAGCGTCGGCCAGCTCCGCAAAAGAGCAGGCCGCCACTACGCTTCCTCGCCCTCATCTTCACACGCTCTCTTCCTGCGTTCGGCGGGGCTATTACATCCACAATACAGCTTCATCCCATTTCTCTCCGCAGGCTCCGCTCCATTATATTCAGCAGTATTTTGTCTGTCGCCCCTAGTTTTTTCGGCGGTTGCTCCTTCGCACAGCCATCGGGGTTTGCTCCGTTATCACTTTGCATTTGAATAAGGAACGCCCCGCAGAAAAAGCGGGACTGATTTTTTAGTCACCCCGCCGTTTCACGCTCATACCCGCTCCGTTTCGCTCCGTGCCTTCGCTGTACTCCCGCGTCTATGGTGGCAGTTCGATTGCCGCAACCCCGCCACTGCGCTCCTCATCCGCAAAAAAAGTTCCTTGCCCCGAAAAAGGGGCGTCACTTTTTTTGCTTCTTGCGGTGCTTGGGGGTGTTTGATTGCCATTTTCATAAGAACTTTTCCGAAAAAGTAAATCAAGAACATCGTGCTAAAAAAAAACAAAAAAAGGAAGTAAAGGTAAGTTCCCGTTTCAAAAAGTAAAGTTGAAGCCCTACGGGTTTTTGAAAAAATCTCCACCCTAACATTTCCATAACCAATACCGATTATACGATGACCCTTCCGTTTCTTAAGAACTTGTGGGGTAGTATTTTTTCAAAAAAACTTGACTAATTTTGAAACCTCCACTAATGCGAGGACTTTCTTTTTTTTCTTTTTTTCTTTGTGATAATTATAAAGGAAAAGCCGTGGATCCATAATCCTTCTGATTATAAAAAAGTAAGTTTATCAGAAACTATAATTACATTCTTAAAAAATGAAGTTTTTGTATTATAAAGTTCCAATAATTTTAGATTAAGTTCTCAAAGGCGAAATCTAAATCTGTAGTATTGAAATCTTCTAAATAAGTTTCAGTTGTTTTAATAGATTGATGTCCTAAGGCTTGCTTAATCATGACGGTATTGATACCTTTTTTTAAAGATATTGTTGCGAAGGTGTGTCTAGCAGTATAAAAAGTCACTTTGTTTTTAATACCACATTGGAGTGCAATAATGTTGAGAAGTTTTCCATAATAATTTAAAACACTTTTTTTTCTATCTCTCAATTCTTCTTTTGTGTATAGCTTTTCATCTTTGTCTAAAATTGGGAAAATATAATCGGTATCAAATGGTCGATAAATTTTAAAGTAGTTTAGAATAGTTCTCGTATAATTATTATCTGGAATTTTTACATTTAATTTTACTTGCGTTTTATTTCTAATATACGAAAAACTGCTTAAATCAACATCTTCCCATTTTAACTCAGCTACATCTGTGAAATTCATGCCTCGGCAGTAAAAACTAAATAGATAAGCATACAATGCTTTCGCACCCTCTTTGTTTTCAGATATGTCATAGTCCAGTAATAGTTGTAAATCTTGTTTACTTAAAGCCTTCTTTACTTTACTGGATTTCAGTTTTGAAATTATATAATCTTTAAAAGGATAAAATTCGCCAGAAACAATTTTAGATTTTATTGCTGAGTTATATATTGCTCTAATATTGCGCATATATACGCCAATACCACCATCGTTACAGTCATGAGCTCGTAAATGAGATTCAAAAGCTATTAGAAAATCGTAATTAATTTTTGTAAAATCGTAAGTTATAATTGTTGGTCTAAATCTCATAAGAGCAGAAATGGTGTCACGATATGAACAGCTTGAACTTATTTTTCCAGATTCTTTTAATTGAAGTTTTCTCTCCTCAAAATAAGCGATAAAACTTAGTTTTTTAACTTCTTCAGGTCTAAATAAAGAGTCAAATGATTCAAGAGAATAGTTATGACCTTCCTCGATCATTATATTTAATATTTTAGAAGCATCTTGTTTTATCGAATTTAATATTCGATTACATTGTAAATAATTTGGGAATTTAGATGTAAATTCATTTGCTTTGTTGTTCCAAAATTTTGGTAATACATTGTAAGGGGTTTTGTAGAATTTCGATTTTCTGTTTATCGTTATTCTTAAATTAATTGGAAAAGTACCATCATTAAGCATTGTTTTTTTTAGGATAATTTTTACACTAGCTTTCATTTTTAATATTTTTAAAAGTTCAACATACGTACAACAAATGCATACATATTGTGAAGCAGGATGAAACAAAAATATTTTTTAAAAATGATAAACAGCTATAATACAGTAGCTTTGAAGCTAAATGCAATTAAATACAAACATTAATAGTCTATCTCATAATCAGGTGGTCCCTGGTTCGAGCCCAGGTGGGACCACATTAACCCTTCAAAAAATTTAATTTTGAAGGGTTTTTTTATTTTTGGGTAAAACCATACTCCCTTAAAAATCGTATCTTTATGTGTTAAAGGTGATTGTTTTTTATTAAAGGTTAAATTGATTTTTTTTTGTTACATAATTTACTATTTTTGAAACCAATGAAGATTGTGTCAAACAAATTTTATATTTTATTCATTTTCCTATTTTGGATTATGGACCTTACTGCTGGCAATGGCGCTGGCTCAGGTCCACCATCGCCGACTGGAAAAAAGCCACCTCCACCACCGGGGCTTGCAATTGACGAGAATATTATTGTTTTATTTATTTTAGCGTTATTATTTGGGATATATATTATTTATACAAATGTTATAAAAGCAAGGACTTCAGCTTAGTTGAATTCTTTTTTCTTTAGGAAATGGATATCTTTTTTTATTTTTTCATACAAAAAGCCCCGTCAAAATATTTTGACGGGGCTTTTTGTATAAAATTAACTATGTTGTTATGCTAGTAAGTCAAGTACTACAGATGGAAATAAACCTAAAGCGATGTTTAAAACAATGGCAATCACTGCAACAGCATAAATAACAACTGGAGTTCCAGTTCTTGTTTCATTAGGTTCTTTAGTGTACATCGCTAGGATCAATTTAAAGTAGTATCCTACGCTTATAATCGAATTTATTACAGCAACTATTACTAAAGCAATAAAACCTGCTTGAATCGTTTGATTAAACAAGACCATTTTGGCAAAGAATCCTGCAAAAATTGGAATGCCAGCCATAGATAATAAAGAGGCTGTTAGAATTGCTGCCAATAATGGGTTAGTTTTTCCTAATCCATGAAAATTAGTGATGTCCTCATTTTCGGTATTCTTACAAACATATAATATAACACTAAAAGCTGCGATTCCTGCTAATGCGTAAGCAGATGTATAATATAATAAACTTCCAGCAGCATTTGTTGTACTTAGTAACGTCATTAACATAAATCCAGCATGTGAAATTCCAGAGAATGCCAACATACGTTTTACGTTTACTTGACGCAATGCCATAATGTTACCAACGGTCATAGATGCCATAGAAATGATTACAATTACGATTTGGAAAGAAGGAGACAAGTCTGCATTCATTACAGTTAGTAATTTAAATAAGGTAGCGATAGCAACAACTTTTGCCAAAGTACTCATTAAAGCAGTCGTTAAAGCAGGTGAACCTTCATAAACATCTGGTGCCCAAAAATGAAATGGTACAGCTGCAATTTTAAAGAACATTCCAATTGTTACTAATGCAATTCCGATAGGAAACCAAACTGGTAATTCTGCTGATCTTGACAATTCACTGATTTCAGTTACATCAAATGTACCCATAGCACCGTAAATTAAACAAATACCGAACAAAATAATTCCAGAAGCAAAAGATCCCATTAAGAAATATTTCAATCCTGCTTCATTACTTTTGATACTTAATCTGTTGCTGGCTGCTAATATATATAGGGCAATAGACAACACTTCAATTCCTAAAAAGAACATCGCTAAGTTTCCAAAAGAAACCATTGCTACAGTCCCTGCCAGTAAAAAAACTTTAATGGCTATAAAATCAGATATTTTAGTTTGATGATTTTCATAAAATTTATGACTCAATGTTACTAAGAAAATCGTTAGTATAATAAATAGACCAGAGAATGCAGTAGAAAACTTACTGACAATAATCATATTATTGTAGTACGATTGTGGAGAATTAAATTCAGATATGTTCAGACCAAGAATGGCCAGTAAC
>TARA_R110000868_G_scaffold2321_7_pt1 | contig 40893 bp, 38 predicted proteins | sample TARA_R110000868 | Tara Oceans TARA_R110000868 (sample SAMEA4397489) | marine metagenome | biome: Polar Biome; feature: [SRF] surface water layer (ENVO:00010504); material: water (ENVO:00002006), including particulate matter (ENVO:01000060) such as... | depth 5 m | reverse complement strand
GGATTTCCGCATCATGCAGGGCGAGGACATGCTGACCGAATACCGCTTCAACACCGGCAAGGCGCGGCATCTCTTCTGCCGCCAATGCGGCGTGAAGGCCTTTTACGTACCGCGTTCGCATCCTGATGACTGGTCGGCCAATCTGCGCTGTTTCGATAGCGATGCGGGCCTGCAGGTCCGCTTCCAGGAATTTGACGGCGCGAATTGGGAAGCCAATGTCGCGAGCATAAACCCCGAACTGGCCCCTGACGGGGCAAATGACGCCTGAGGCGAGGAAACACCCATGTCGATCGAAATCACCATGCCCGCCCTCTCGCCGACGATGGAAGAGGGCATTCTCGCCAAATGGCATGTCAAGGTTGGCGACAAGGTGACCAGCGGCATGGTTCTGGCCGAGATCGAGACCGACAAGGCGACGATGGAAGTCGAGGCCGTCGATGAGGGCATTGTCGGCAAGCTGCTGGTTGAAGAGGGCACGGAAGGCGTCAAGGTCAATGCCGTGATCGCCATCCTGCTCGAAGAGGGCGAGGACAAGAGCGCAATGGACAAGGCTCCGAGCGCCAAGTCCACCGACATGGCCCCCTCCGTCAGCTCCGCTGACACCTCCCCGGCAAGCCAGGGAGGAAAGCCCGCCGAGAAGCCTGTTTCTTCCCCCACGAGTGGGGGAAGTGGCGGCAAAGCCGCCGATGGGGGAGACCGCTTGAAAGCCTCACCACTCGCCAAGCGCATCGCCGCCGACAAGGGCCTCGACCTGTCCTCGATCAAGGGCTCCGGCCCGCATGGCCGCATCATCAAGCGCGATGTCGAGAACGCGAAGCCTGGCGCTGCCAAGCCCGCTGCTGCATCCGGGCCCGCTGCACCGGTCGAGATCGATCACGACGCGCCGCTGGCCCGCTACGGCATCTCCGCGGACCGCTATGATGTCATCAAGGCCGACGGCATCACCAAGATCGCCGCCAAGCGCCTCAGCGAGAGCTTTCGCGACATCCCGCATTTCCCGTTGACGGTGGATTGCCGCATCGATGGCCTCCTGGATTTCCGCAAGCGCATCAATGACGCGGCCGATGAGGGCGTCAAGGTTTCGGTCAATGACATATTGATCAAGGCTGCCGGCCTGGCGCTGAAGAAAGTGCCCGCCGCCAATGCCTCCTGGATCGAGGATGGCCGTATCGCGCTGCACAAGCATGCCGATGTCTCCATGGCTGTGGCCATCGAGGGCGGGCTGATCACGCCGATCATCGCTGACGCCGATCAAAAGGGCCTCGTCCAGATCGCCGCCGAGAGCAAGGATCTCGCCGCGCGCGCCCGCAACCGCAAGCTCAAGCCGGAGGAATTCCAGGGCGGCACCTTCTCGCTCTCCAATCTCGGCATGTTCGGCATCAAATCCTTCGCCTCCATCATCAATCCGCCCCAGGGCATGATCCTCTCGGTCGGCGCCGGCGAACAGCGCCCGGTCGTCAAGAATGGCGCCCTCGCGATTGCCACCGTGATGACCGTGACGCTGACCTGCGATCACCGCGTTGTGGATGGTGCCACAGGTGCCAAATGGATCGCGGCTTTCAAGACCTTCGTCGAAGATCCGATGACGATGTTGATGTAGGCGCGTGACCTTGACCCAATCCGCCCAGCTCGGCGAAATCCGCCATGTCGACCTTGTCCAGCCGCATGAGGCCAATCACCTCGGCAGCTATTTCGGCGGTGCCGCCATGGCGCAGATGGACAAGATCGCCTCGCTCGTCGCGGCCCGCCATGCCCGGCGGCCCTTCGTCACGGCGTCGTGCGAAAAGCTGGATTTTCGCGCGCCGGTCTATGTCGGCAATCTGATCGAGCTGACTGGCCAGGTACATCTGGTCGGCCGTACCTCCCTTGTGGTCGATGTCGAGCTGACCGCGGAAGACATGCGCACCGGCGAGCGCCATCTGTGCACACGCGGGGCTTTCACCATGGTTGCCCAGGACCGCAAGACCAATCCCGAACGCCTGCCACCGGCCGCCGACAGACGCCCGGAATTCGAGCCATCGCCAGCGGGTTCAGCACGCGTGCTGGAACTGGTCTTTCCCGGCGACACCAATTCGCTCGGCCAATTGCTCGGCGGCAATGCCATGTCGCTGATGGGCAAGGCGGCCCAGATCGCAGCAAGCCGCCATACGCGCGGACAGGTCGGCATGGCCGCGTCTGACAAGATCGACTTCATCGCTTCGACGCTTGAGGGTGAATTGCTCGATGTGACCGCCCATGTCGTTTCCGTCGGCCGCACCTCGATGCGGGTCGCGGTGCGCGCCGATGCGGAAAACCTCATGACCGGCGATCGCCGTCTGGTCGGTGAGGCGGAATATGTGATGGTCGCGCTGGATGATAATGGCCGCCCGACACCCGCCAAACCACTCGGTTAGGGTGCGGCCAGCGGCAGCACGCGGGCCTGCAGCGCCGGCGCGCGGCCCAGATCATTGCAGCGATGCCAGCCGGCAATCGAGAACCGTGCCTTCAGCGCTGCCGTGACCTCGTGCGGGATTTCCTCGCTGAGGAAGACGGCAAATGTGCCGCATTCCGGCACGATGTCGGCCATCACACTGTCATCGCGCTCGTCGAACAGGCGCAATAGCCCGCCATCGGCCGGCTCCCAGCCGGGATTGAGGTAGAGCACCGAGGAGAGGATGCGGTTGCGCGCGCCGCGGAAGCTGTCGAGATGGCGGCGATAGAATCCGCCTGGCTCATAGACCGCATAGTGAGCCTCAAAGGCGAACAGGCCGAGCAGGAGGCGTTCATTGATGCCCACGCGCAGCGTCTCGGCAAAGTCGAGATAGGCCGCCTGCGCCTCGCTCGCGCCATCGAACCATTTCGTCTTGTCGCGGCGGATCTCGCGGACAATGTCGAAATCATCGGCCCGGCCGATCCCGGCCCGGGTCAATTCGTCTTCCTGCCACAACGCCAGCGCCTCTTCGCGCAAGGCTGTCAGCATCGCCGTATCGGCCAGCGCGAACACGGCCCAGCCCTGTTCAACAAGCGCTCTGCAGAGCGCGTCGAGATCGATCCGGGGCAAGCCGGCGGGGATGTGGGTCTGCAAGCTCAATATAGGGGACCAGACGGGAGGAGCGCGGCGATTATGCTTCTCCGGGGTGCCGGTCAATCGAAATCCGTTGCGTGCCCCGTGCTTGCGCCGCGCGGCGCAAGGTTGAAGAGTGAAACGAAATAGAGAATCGGGAGCGAGCGATGACGGTGAAGAGCATTTCCCTGGCAGCGAAACATGCGCTGTTCGACGATACTTGGTCGCCAAAACGCGTCGCCACCCTTGATAACTACGAGATCAAGCTGGCCAAGGGAAACGGGTCCTTTGACTGGCATTCCCATGCCGAAGAAGACGAGCTATTTCTCATCACGCGCGGCAATCTGAAGATCGAGATTGAAGGACAGGACCCGATCCTGCTGGGACCGGGCGAGTTCTGCGTCATCCCGAAGAAGACGCGTCACCGCCCGACCGCGATGACGGATGTGGTTGATATCATGCTGATCGAGAAAGTGGGCGTCACCAATACCGGCGATAATCCCGACAGCGATCTGACCCAGACAATCGTCGATCTCTAGGCAAGCCCGATACTTGATCACCACGCGTGGGCGAGGCAGTCTTCTGGCGAGCGACGGAGAGGATTGATCATGGATGACATGCACGGACCCCAGGCAAAGTTTCGCGCCATGGAAGAGGGAACAGCCGAGGACTGGTCGGCCATTGCCGGCGCCTTCGGGCCCTTCGCGGCCAATCTCCCCGACAGAGTGCTCAAGCACCTATCCCTGCTCGACGGTGATTATGGCGGCTTCCCGATCGATCGGTTGCAGCACTCGCTCCAGACCGCGACACGCGCGCATCGCGACGGGCGCGATGAGGAATATGTCGTGATGGCCCTGCTGCACGATATTGGCGACACGCTGGGGAGCTATAACCATCCCGATATCGCGGCCGCCATCCTGGCGCCCTTCCTGTCGGAAGAGAACCAGTGGATCGTCGCCAAGCATGGCGTCTTCCAGGGCTATTACTTCTTCCATCATCTCGGGATGGACCGCGACATGCGTGAGCAATTCCGCGGCCATGAGCATTTCGCCGCCTGTGAGGAATTCTGCGCCAAATACGATCAGGCCGCCTTCGACCCGGACTATGTCAGCGAGCCGCTGGAATTCTTCGAGCCGATGGTGCGCCGCGTGATGGCGGCGCCGAAACGCTCCATCTACGCCGCCGCGCTCGACGGCTAGCCGAGCGAGAACTGCTTCAGGGCAGCGCGGGCAATCTCCTCGCCCCATTCCTGGACGAAGTGTCCGCCCTCGGCGATCTCCATGGCGGGCGGACAATTGCGGATCTGCTGGTTGAGCCAGGCCATGGCAGGCGGGCCGAGCACCGGGTCCTGCATGCCAATCGCCATGAAGCTTTCGCCTGACCAGTCCTGGCGCCAGAATTCCAGCGCTGCCCGGCCGATCTCGACGCCCTCCATCTCCGGATTGGTCTGTACCAATTGCGGGAAGCGGCGCACGCCGGCCTTGTAGCGATCATCGGGGAAGGGCGCATTATAGGCGACGGCCTCTGCCTCGCTCATGCCGGGCGTCGAGCGTTTCATCAGCTTGCCGACGTCAAAACCGGGCGTGTTTGCGACATAGTCACGCCAGGCGTCAAAACCCGGCCCGCCGGCCTGGCCGACCCCGATTGTGGTGTTCATCACCAGGAGGCGGGTGAAACGGTCGGGGTAGTCCATCGGAACAGTCAGGCCCAGAAGCCCGCCCCAGTCCTGGCAGACCAGGGTGACGTCACTCAGATCCATATGCTCGATAAAGGCCTTCAGCGCGTTACGGTGGAAGGTGAAGGTATAGTCGGCGTCATTGACTGGCTTGTCCGAGCGCCCGAAGCCGAAGAAGTCCGGCGCGACGACCCGTGCGCCCGCGGACAGGAAGACCGGGATCATCTTGCGATAGAGATAGGCCCAGCTCGGCTCGCCATGCAGGCACAGGAAAACCGGTGCGCCGGTTTTCGGGCCCTCATCGACATAATGCATGCGCAGGCCTTCATAGCCGGGCAGATCCTCGACATAATGCGGGGCATAGCTCCAGCCATCGAGGCTCTCGAAGCGATCATCGGGCGTGCGCAGGCTTTCAATCATGGGGAGATCTCCTTTGCCGGCAGGATAGACCGGGGTGCGCGCATTTTGCCAGCATTGATCGTGAGCGGCGGGCCTGCTAAATGGCTATACGGGTTCGCGCAAATACTTCACATGCAAACAAAGAGATAATCATGGCTGAGCAGAGTTTCGACCTCATCGTCATCGGCAGCGGTCCTGGCGGCTATGTCGCGGCCATTCGCGCCGCCCAGCTCGGCATGAAAACCGCGATTGTCGAGCGCTCGGAACTCGGTGGCATCTGCCTCAATTGGGGCTGTATCCCCACCAAGGCCCTGCTGCGCACCTCGGAAGTCTATCACCTGATGCACAATGCCGAGGCCTTTGGCCTGAAGGCCGAAAAGATCAGTTTCGACATCGAAGCCATCGTCAAACGCTCGCGCGGCGTCGCCGGCCGCCTGTCGGGCGGCATCGCCATGCTCATGAAGAAGAACAAGATCACCGTCATCAAAGGCGAAGCCACGCTGGACAAGGGCGGCGAGGCGCCCACGGTCGTCGTTGGCAAGGACCGCTACACCGCCAAGCACGTCATCCTCGCGACCGGGGCCCGTGCGCGCACCGTCCCTGCAGCAGGCCTGGAACCGGATGGCGACAAGATCTGGACCTATCGCGAAGCCATGGTGCCGACCTCCATGCCCAAATCCCTGCTGGTGATTGGTTCGGGCGCCATCGGTATCGAATTTGCCAGCTTCTACCGCACCATGGGAGCCGAAGTGACGGTCGTCGAGATGATGGACCGGGTTGTTCCCGTCGAGGACGCCGAGATCTCCGCCTTCGCCGCCAAGGCCTTCAAGAAGCAGGGCATGACTCTGATGCTCTCCTCCCAGGTCGAGAAGCTCGAAAAAACTGCCAAATCCGTCAAGGTTTCCGTCAAGGATGCCAAGGGGGCGATCACCGTCGTCGAGGTCGAAAAGGTGATTCTCGCCATCGGTATCGCGGCCAATATCGAAAATCTCGGCCTTGAAGCGCTTGGTGTGAAAGTGGATCGCGGCCATGTCGTCAATGACGGCTTTGGCCGCACCAATGTGAAGGGCCTCTATGCCATCGGCGATGTCGCCGGTCCGCCCTGGCTCGCTCACAAGGCCAGCCATGAGGGTGTTGTCTGCGTCGAGAAAATCGCCGGCAATGATGTCCACGCCTTCGAGACCTCCAATATTCCCGGCTGCACCTATTGCCATCCCCAGATCGCCTCGGTCGGCCTGACCGAAGCGAAGGCGAAAGAGGCGGGCCATGAGGTCAAGATTGGCCGCTTCCCCTTTGTCGGCAATGGCAAGGCAATCGCGCTCGGTGACGACCAGGGCCTGGTCAAGACCGTGTTCGATGCCAGGACAGGCGAGCTTCTCGGCGCTCACATGATCGGGGCCGAAGTCACAGAACTCATCCAGGGTTATGCCGTGGCGCGTCAGCTCGAGACCACAGAAGCCGAGCTCATGCACACCGTCTTCCCGCACCCGACCCTGTCGGAAATGATGCATGAGAGCGTGCTCGACGCCTATGGCAAGGCTCTGCATATCTAGGATATGAGTCCCGGCCATTTGTTCGGGAGACTTTCCAGATGATGCTGCATCGACGCCAACTCATTCTTTCTGTAGCCGCGGCTTCGCTTCTTGCTGCCTGCGGTGAATCGCACGGACTCGATCATCCTGACGAGGCGGTCGAGGTGCCGGAGCCGGAAGCGCTGGCCGCTGCGGTCGAGCTTGCACGCGCCGAGACGGGCCTGGCCGGTCTGGCTGTTTTGGTCGGCCAGAGCGGCGAGATCCTCGAGGGTGCTGCGGCGGGCTTGCGGGCGAGGGGGCAGGACGCTTCCGTCACGATCCGTGATCGCTGGCATATCGGGTCTTGCACCAAGTCGATGACCGCAACGCTTCTGGCGCGATATGTCGAGCGTGGCTTAGTGAGCTGGGATTCCACCGTGGCCGAGATGCTGCCTGAACTGGCGGCCGGAATGGATTCACAGGCCGCGACGATCACGCTGACGCACTTGCTGACAGCCACGGCCGGCCTGCCAGAATATCCATCCTTCGCCGAGAGCGAGGAGCAACTGGTTGCCGATATCATGCAAATCGCCAGCGATGCGCCGACGGTTGCCGCCCAGCGGCTTCTTGTCGCCGAACGCATGCTGTCACGGCCACCGCTTACCGTGCCTGGCGCTGAATTTGTCTATTGCAGCACCGGTTTCATCATCGCCGGCGCGATTGCCGAGCGTCTTGGTGGCGAATCCTATGAGACCTTGCTCGCGCAGGAAGTCCTGTCGCCGCTTGGGATCACTGAATTCGGCTTCGGTGCCCCGGGAAGCGATGCTGTGCTGGACCAACCCCGCGGCCATCTTGATTCGGATCCGGACACGGCGGTCCTGCCGTCCAGTTCAAATGCCGACAATCCCGCCTATTTTGCGCCGGCAGGTGGGCTCAACATCACTTTGGGCGACTGGGCTGTCTACGCATTCGAACACGCACGCGGCGAGACGGGCGATGGGCAATTGCTGAGTCCTGAGACCTATACCCAGCTCCACACGCCTGCGATAGAGGGCGGCATTTACGCGTTTGGTTGGGGCGTACTGGTGCAGGACGGCTCCCATCTCTTGCTGACCCACAATGGCAGCAATGGCGCATGGTTTGCGGATCTGCGGATTTATCCCCAGAGCGGCTTTGTCTATCTGATGGCGAGCAATGACGGGCGGGAAGAGCTGGTCAAACAGGCCTTTCGATCCGTGCGGACAAACCTCGATACGCGATTGGCGCCGCTCCCTGCGGACTAGGGGAACAAGTGCGGGGACGTGCCCTGCATCCAAATTGTGGGCGAGTCGCATCATGGGTGCAGGGGACCCGCGAACCGGGTCTGATAGGGAGAGCTGAACATGCAAAAATTGATCCTGCTGGCGAGTTGCGCCGTGGCCGTTTCGGCCTGCACCTATTCCTCACACGGCTCCGCCGAGAATCGGTCGGTCGCAAGCTCCGGCATGGTCGCTTCGCGCCATGTCGATGTGACCGGCAATGCCGAATTCTCCGGCATGATCGTCAATGCCAATGGCACAGTCGGCCGCGATCTCGATCTCTCGGGTGCCAGCGTCACTTCGGATGCGAGCGTTGGCGGCGATCTGACGGCGTCCGGTGCCTCGGTGCGCTTTACGGGCTCGGTTGCGGGCAATTCTGAAATCGCGGCAGCGACGACCTGGCTCGACGCCGATTTCGGTGGCAATCTTGATGTCGCCGGCGCCCGCGTGACTATTGATGGCCGCGTTGATGGGCGACTCGAGCTGCACGGTGCGCATATGAGCCTGAAGGGGGATTTCCTCGGGCCGATCAATGTAATCGGTGAGGGCCGTCAGACCAATGACCGTGACCATAATGGCCGCGCGATCCTGTCCGGGAATTTTGCCGAAGGCGGCTTTGTCTGCGCGACCTATGTGAATATCCGGGACAGCGCCCGCTTTGGCGCACCGCTACGCATTATCGCCAGCGAGCGGCCGGAAGGTGGTCCGTCAAATTTCGACTTCGAGCTGCTCAACGGGCGTGATTGCTCGCGGATCGAGATCTGACGGATCAAAATGAGCGGAGGGGCGGCCCCGCGTGCGGTTGCCCCTCTACTCCACCGATTCCGGGATCACCGAGGATCCCTCGCTTTCGCCCACCAGCTCGACCGCCATGCGTTGCACCTTGCCGTAATCGGTCTTGCCGGTGCCCAGCACCGGTATCTCCTCGACATGGATGATCTTGCGCGGGATCGACAGCTCGTTGATGCCGTGATTGCGCGCGAAGGCGATCAGGTCGGCACGGTCCGCCTTGGGATATTCCGTCAGCAGGATGATCTGCTCGCCCTTGCGCTTGTCGGGCAGGGCAGCTGCGGCATGCAGGCTGTCGGGCCAGAGCGAGGTGGCACAGTTTTCGACCACGGCCAGCGAGACCATCTCCCCGCCCAGCTTGGCGAAGCGCTTCACGCGCCCGCGGATCGATATATAGCCGCCAGCATCAATCGACACGATATCGCCGGTATCGTGCCAGCCATCGACTGGCGCTTCCAGCACCAGCGGCGATGACGGGCGGATATAGCCCTTCATGATATTGGGACCGCGAATGTGCAATTGGCCACCATCATTGATACCGGGAACCGGAACCAGGCGCGCCTCGCAACCGGGCATCAGCTGGCCGACCGTGCCGGGATGGTTATTGTCGGGCTGATTGACGGCGAGGACCGGCGCCGCCTCGGTGAGGCCATAGCCTTCAACGATTTCCAGATTGAACTTGCGCCGCAGCGTCGAGCGCGTCTCATCCTTGACCCGTTCCGCGCCGCAGACCGCAAAGCGCAGCGAGTTGAGCTCGCCGGCCGTGGCGGCACGCGCATACTGATTCATGAAGGTGTCAGTGGCGAAGAGGATGGTGGCCTGGGTCTCGGCGATGCGCTTGACGATCGTCTTCGCCTGCAGCGGGGTCGGGTGGCAGATTGTCGGCACGCCGAGGCCAAGCGGGACCAGCACGCCGCCCGTCAGTCCGAAGCAATGGAAAGTCGGCAGCGGGTTGAACACCTTGTCGGTGGGGAGGATGCGGATGTGATCGCGCACCTGCTCGACATTGGCCAGGAGGTTGGCGTGGCTGAGCACGACGCCCTTCGGATCGCCTTCCGTGCCTGAGGTGAAGAGATAGACAGCCGCGTCATCGGGTGAGGGGCGGGCCTGGACGAGGAAGGGCAGATACATGCCAACGGCGGCCGCGATCTTGTCCGACAGGTTCAGGTTTTCGCGGACGTCTTCGAGATAGACGAGCTCGTGTTCGCGCGCGAGTTCGGCCTCGAGGCCCTGCAACTCACCCAGTTCGATAAAGCGGTGGGCGGTGACGATTCGTTTGCACTTGCAGGCCTTGCAGGCCGCTTTCAGCGCGCGCTCGCCGGCGGTGAAATTGAGCATGGCGGGCACGCGGCCATAGGCCGAGATCGCATAGAATGAGATGATCGATCCGACGCCGGTCGGCAGGAGGATGCCGACGGCTTCGCCGTCTTCCGTGCCATTCTTGAGGGCGTGGCCAAGTGCGAAGGCGGCCTTGGCGAGATCATCAAAGCTCAGCTCTCGGCCGTCGGCGTCGATGGCAGCGATCTTCTTGCCCCCGAATCGCCGCCGCGAGGTGAGAAGGGCGGAAAATACCGATTTGCGGATGCGGCGCAGGTCAAACTTGGCGCCTCGATATTGTGCGGTCGCCGAGGTGTCGGGCAGCGCAGTGCCCGCAGCGTCGGCGGCTGAAGTGTCAGCCATTCATATCCTCCCGGGTGCGCCATCGTGCCGTGACGCTTGCTATTGCCCCAATCTGACTCACCGCGGCGTCTTAGGAAAGCGTTTTGGCCAAGCGGGGCGTTGACCTCACCGGATTACATCTCGAAATACGGAAATAATTTATCGATAAACAAAAAATCTTCTTGATATCGATTTTCGATAATGTAAAGGTTACGAAGAACGTTGGGGAGCGTCGACCGCCTATCCGCCTGCTGGCAGGACGGCATTTCAGGAGTTGCGATATGCGTAGAGTTTTTTTGACCACGGCCATTCTTGCAGCAGCGACCGCACTGGCGGGCTGCGTCATCGTCGTCAGTGATGATGGTGAGGAGGGCAAGCTGCGCCACAGTGAGCATTCGCTGAACGGCTACACCATGCTCGACCGCGAGGGTGGCTATAGCCGCATTGGCGGCGACATGAATCTGCGCGGCCATATCGGCGGCGATCTCAGCCTGGTCAGCGGGGATGTCGATGCCAGCCAGCTCGTGGTTGATGGCGATGTGTCGATCGCAGGCGGCAATATCCAGTATGTTGGCGAGATCGGTGGCGACGCTTCGGTCGCTGGCGGCCATATTGACTGGAACGCCAATGTCGGGCGCGAGCTCAGCCTGGCGGCCGGATCGCTGACGGTTCGCGGCCAGATATCCGGACGGGCCTCGATCGCCGCAGCGGATCTCACTTCAGAGGCCGATTACGCCCGCGGCCTGCGGGCGCAGGGCAGTGAAATCCATCTCGGCGGCTCGGTTTCCGGCCCGCTCCAACTCGTCTCTGCCGGCGACCGGCATCACAACCGGTCCTACCGGAACAATCAGGGCCGGATTGAAATTGCCGGCATCGTCAATGATGGCGGCCAGGTCTGCACGCGCACACTGACGATCCTGTCAGGGGCCAGAATCTCTGGTGACTTGCAGGTCTGGGCCGAAAGCGCACCGGTCATTGAAGGCGATGTCAGCGCGGCTAATATCACTTATCTGGCGCGAGACGGTCGCGATTGCGACGACCTGATCGACGACTAAAGCCACGCGGCCCAACAGGGCTGTATCTTTCAACCATCAACCTGACCGCCGGGGGGCGCAGGGAGAAACGCGATGAAAATATTCAAGCTGATAGCGGCCGTGGGGCTGGCCGTGTCCGTGCTGACCGGGGGCGTAAATGCCCAGATGATCGGCGGCGAGGTCTCAGTCGATGGCAGCAATGACGATGTCAGGTTTTTCGGCGGTGAGCTCAATGTTCGCGGCGAGATCGACGGCGATATTTTTGCCATTACCGGCGATGGCGAGATCGATGCCACTGTCCATGGTGATGTCAAATTCTTTGGCGGCGACCTGAACCTCTCCGGCATTGTTGATGGCCAGGTCCAGATTGCCGGCGGCGATGTCACGATGTCCGGCGATTTTGCCGATGATGTGAATGTGGCCGGTGGGGATATTTCCATCGACGGGTCAGTCGGCGGACAATTGAGCGCCGCCGGTGGCAGCGTCCAGATTCTGGCAAGTGTCGGCAATGGGCTGCGCCTTGGCGGCGGCGATATAGTGATCCGACAGGGCAGCGAAATTGCCGGCGATAGCCGCATCGTGGCCGGCGAGCTGCACTTCTCTGGCGTCAATCACGGCGATGTCGAGATTGAGGGCGCTGACATCACCCTCGACGGCCTGTTCGAGGGCGATATCGATGTCACCGCCGAGCGTGTGCATGTTCTCGCCTCGACCCAGATTACCGGTGAATTGCGCGTCCGCTCACCGATGGAGGCGCGGATCGAGCCCGGTGCCCGGATCGGCAGCGTCGATTATCAATTCGAGGCGTTCAATTTCGGCGCCAAGCATATGGACGATATTGACGTCCAGATCGACGGTCCGTGGGACGTGATCGACGCCCCGGCACGCTTCATTGGCGGTGCCTTCATCGGCAGTGCCTTCCTGCTCGGCCTGCTCGCTCTTGTGCTCGCGCCTCGCGGGGTTGGCAGCGTTGCTGCGGCCTTCCGCCGCCGTCCGCTGAGCTCGGGCATTCTTGGCTTCATCAGCTTTGCCCTCTCGCCGGTCGTTTTCGTGATGTTGACGGTCCTGCTGGCGATCACCCTGATCGGTGTCTTCCTGATCCCGGTCCTGTGGGGCCTCTACCTGCCCGTCCTGATCCTGGCCTTCGCGCTTGGCGGTGTTGCTGTTGGCGACCTGGTCTTCTCGCGCTTCAGCCGGCACGAGCATATGGGACTTGGCCTGCGCGCACTCTCACTCCTGGTCGTGATGGCCGTGATCTTTGCGCTCGGCGCCGTGCCGGGACTGGGTGTTGTGGTGGGATTGCTGGTCATGTGTGTCGGTCTGGGGTCATGGATCCTCGCCCTGGGACGCCGTCAGCCGCGTGAGCGCTTTGACGACCGCATGCGCGAGCCGCGGCGCGAGCCGGTTCGCGAGCGTGATGTTGACGCCACAGATGGGACGCGGTCAGCGGGTGAGACTACAAACGAGGCGTGACCGCTAGTAGCGCGCGGGTTAGCCTTGGTCCTGATACATCCATCCGACGGGACCGGAGACTGACCATGCGCATTCTGCCAATCATCGCCCTGGCCGCGGCGGCCGCGAGCTTCAATCTCGCGGCCGCCCAGCCTGTTCAGCAAACCTCGAGTGACTGGCGTGATGCCTTCCGGCAGCTCGAGGACGAGGATTGGCCGACCCCTAATCGTGAACGCCGCGCGACCGGCGCGCCTGGTCCGGATTACTGGCAGCAGCAGGTCGATTACGATATCGATATCCGCCTTGACGAGCGCGAGAAGACGCTGACCGGGTCGGCCAGCATCCACTACACGAATAACGCACCGGACGTGCTCGACTTCCTCTGGTTCCAGCTCGAGCAGAACCGTTTCCGTCCCGATTCCATCGCGGTCATGACCGAAACTGTGGGCGGTGGAGATCGCTCTGCAGGCCGTGTCGGGGCCGCCATGCCGACCGAAATGTCGGCAGCCGGCCTGCGCCGGCGTCACCAGATCGCGCAAGACGGCTATGGCTACAACATCCATTCTGTCACCGATGCCGATGGCAATCCGGTTGATTACACCATTGTCGACACGCTGATGCGCGTTGACCTCGACGAGGCTCTGGAGACCGGCGACTCGGTGACGTTGAACATTGAATGGGATTACCGGCTGATCGAGACCGGCGTCATTGGTGGCCGGGCTGGCTGGGAGTGTTTCGAGGAAACCGAGACCACAGGCGGCGACTGTATCTTCCAGGTCGCGCAATGGTTCCCGCGCGCCGCAGTTTTCTCCGACTATGAGGGCTGGCACAACAAGGCCTTCCTCGGACGTGGCGAATTCACGCTGGAATTCGGCGATTACGATGTCGCCATCACCGTGCCACAGGATTTCATTGTCGCCGCCACCGGCGAGCTGCAAAATCCGGAAGACGTGCTCAACCAGGCTCAGCGCGATCTGCTGGAGCAGGCCCGCACCTCTGACGAGCCGATCTTCATCCAGACCCCTGCCGAAGCGCGCGCGAATGAGCGTCGCGGCACACGCTCGGAAGCCACCTGGCGTTTCCATGCCGAGAATGTCCGTGATTTTGCCTGGGCAGGTTCGCGCAAATTCATCTGGGACGCGATGGGCGTGCAGCAGGAAGGTGAGGGCGATGCGCCCGACACCGTGATGGCGATGTCCTTCTATCCCAATGAATCCGAGCCGCTCTGGTCAACATTCTCGACCCGCGCCATCGCCCACACGCTGGACGTCTATTCCTCTTTCTCCTTCCCCTATCCCTATCCGGTGGCGCAATCGGTCGCCGGGCCGCAGGGCGGGATGGAATATCCGATGATCACCTTCAATGGCGGCACCTATGGCCGTCCTGTGGTCGATGAGGATGGCAATCTGACCTATTCGCGCACCGCCAAGCGCGGCCTGATCGGCGTCATTATCCACGAGATCGGTCACATTTATTTCCCGATGACGGTCAATTCGGACGAGCGCCAATGGACCTGGATGGACGAGGGGCTCAACACCTTCCTGCAATTCCAGGCCGAGCGGCAATGGGAGGTCGATTTCCCGTCACGCCGCGGCGATCCTCGCCTCATTGCCGACTACATGGCGTCATCGGAGCAAATGCCGATCATGACCCAGTCGGACTCGCTGATGGCGTTTGGCGATAATGCCTATGGCAAGCCGGCCGCGGCCCTGGTCGTGCTGCGCGAGACGGTCCTGGGACGCGAGCTCTTCGACGAGGCCTTCCGCACCTATGCCCGCCGCTGGCGATTCAAGCGTCCGACGCCTTATGACTTCTTCCGCACGATGGAAGAAGTGTCCGGCGTTGATCTCGACTGGTTCTGGCGCGGCTGGTTCTATTCGACCGACCATGTCGACATCTCGCTCGACCGCGTCATCGAAGGCACGCTGAACACGCATGACCCTGTGGTGGAGAATGCCCGTCAGCGCGCCGAGATCGCCGCCTTGCCGGAAAGCCTGACCCAGGAGCGCAATCGCGAAGCGGGCCTGCTCACCTATGCCGAGCGCCATGAAGAAGTGCTCGACTTCTATTCCGCCAATGACGCCCAGACGGTGACCAATCGCCAGCGCGAGGCGTCCACCGCCTATCGCGCCGGGCTGGAAGACTGGGAGGCCGAAGTCCTCGATCGCGGTGAGCGCATTTATTATCTCGACTTCACCAATCAGGGCGGCGTCGTCATGCCGATCATCCTGGAGATGAGCTTCGCCGATGGTTCGACCGAAATGGTGCGCATCCCGGCCGAGGTCTGGCGCTATGATCCGCGCAATGTCACCTGGACCTATCTGACAACGAAGGAGCTGGTTTCCGTCGAGCTGGATCCGCTGCAGGAAACCGCCGATGCCGACCGGTCGGACAATTACTTCCCGCCACGCATCGAGCCGAGCCGGCTCGAGCTTTACCGCGGCCCGCCGGCCAGCTCGAACATGATGGCCGACCAGGATCTGCGCGTGACCCGCGACTCGCTGCAGACGCGGCCGCAATAGGCCAGGGCGGTATGCGCGCGGGCCTTCTCCGTCTCCTGACCGTCATCGCCGGGGCCTGCCTCATGGCAGCTCCGGCGCTGGCGCACCGCGTCCATGCCGGCGTCACCGAGATCGCCATCAATGAACGCACACAGGAGCTGGAGATCATCCACCGGGTCTATGGGCATGATCTGCTCACCGCGATGGGACTGGACGTTCCCGACGAAGAGGTCTGGTTTGCCGAGTCGGACAATATCGCCGCTATCGGTGTCTATGCAGCCGCCTGGTTTCGCCTCGGCGAGGGCGATGGCCGCCTGATCGAGCCGGTCTATGTCGGCGCCGAGCTGGATGGCGAACTCGCCTGGATCTATTTCTCCGCCCCCATTCCACCTGCCACCGACGCCTTCGTGGTCGATAATGACCTCCTGTCGGACGCCTTCGAAGACCAGGTCATGATGACGAATATCACTATGAACAGCCTGGTCCGTACAGCGATGCAGGGGCCAGGACGGCGCGACCCGGTGCGGGTTCGCTTCGAGGCGGAGTAGGAAAGGCCTGCGTCCAACCCCGTCCTCCAGGAAAGCGAGCCCGCTCATGACCGTCACAGACCTGTTGATCCCGACCTACCGGCAAATGCTCCGTGCGCTGACAGCCTGGCTCGGCAAATCACGCGACCAGCTCGGCGACGGCGATGCGTTGATGGCCGCGCGGCTGGCACCGGACATGTTTCCGCTCGCCACACAGGTCCGCTTTGCCTGCCTGCAGGCCTATGAAGGCGCCTATCGTCTCCGCCACGAGGCTTTTGCCCCCGTGCTGGACGAACTTCTGCAAGAGGGGCGCGATGGCGGCGACAGTCCGGGCACGATGGACGAGGCGCTCGCCCGTATCGACCAGACGCTCGCCTTTCTGGACACGGTCGCGCCCGATGCCCTTGATCACGGCGCCGGGCAGGACCTGGCTCTGGAACTGCCAATGGGCATTGCCTTCGACATGACGGGCGAGACCTACGCCCGCGACTGGGCCCTGCCGCAATTCTATTTCCACCTCATGACCGCCTACGCGATCCTGCGAAACCAGGGCGTGGAGCTGGGCAAGGTCGATTATGTCCAGCACATGTTTGCTTATCTGCGTCCAGGCACGGGACCGGCGAGCTGAACGAGCGCGGCCTTGCTCGCCTCATCGGCAGGAAACATCAGCTCGATGCGTAAATCTGCCAGCGCCACATCCTCGGTCGAGCCAAATTGTGCCAGCGTCGAGAAGAGTGACAGCTCCAGCCCGCCAGCCCTGTAGACAACCGGAATGACGGCAGGGGCTGGCGCCTCAACCGTTGGCGCGCGTCCGGTGGTCAGGTTGCGCAGTCGTTCCGCCGCCTGCTCCAGCACCGGATCGCCGCCAAAATGGCTGCTTTCGGTCTGCAATCGCACGGCCATATGGCGCGCGACCTCGTCGCGATTGGCCATCGCCTCACGGAATGGCCCGCCCGCGAGGAAAGCCTCGAGCAGGCTGTCTCCGACGCCGACGCCCAAGGCTCCGAGAAGGGCGCTCGCACAGCGATTGAGCTGCAAAAGCCGCCAATGGCGATCCAGCGCAATGCCGGGATAGGGGTCGTGCCGCTCCAGCGTCCAGTCGACCGCCGCCCGGACCGGCGCAAGCTCGGCCGCTTCCGGATCGCGCGCCCGGTAGGCAGCTGAGAAGCCGGCCGCCTGGAGCAGGCTGTTGCGCGCGGTGCGGGGCATTTCGAGCACCTCTGACAAATGCCGCACCATGGGCTGGCTGGGCCGTGCCCGGCCGGTCTCGAGAAAGCAGATATGCCGGGCCGAGACATTGGCCGCGAGGCCGAGGTCCATCTGGCTGAGCCGGCGCCGCGCACGCCAGTCCTTCAACAGAGTGCCAAATGTCGCATCCATGATCTGCTCCCGCCTGTTCGCCTCAGTATAGCGGGGTCACGAGTAAAAACACTTACCTCCGACATAATTGCGGGCGGGCCGGTATCCGCGCAAATCCGTCTGTATTGGATCACGCAAGGATTTCACCATGAACACGACTGCCACCATCACCTGGCTCAAGATTGCAGCCGGCGCGACCTTCGCCTCCGGCCTCCTGTTTGCCGCATCGGTCTGGGCCCCGGCCGCCTGGCCGACCGCCGCCTTTTTTGATCTCGCCTTTCCGCCACTGGATGGCGCGCCTGCGCTCCAGGGCGAGGGTTTCGCCCTGCTGCGGGGCATTTCCGGCGGCGTGCTGGTGGGCTGGTCCGTCATGTTGTGGATGATCGCAACGCGCCTCTACCCCACCGATCCGCGTCTCGGCGGCTCCATCATCCTGACCGGCATCTCCACCTGGTTCGTGATCGATAGCACTGCCTCGATCGCCGCCGGCGCGCCGTGGAATGCCGTCTATAACCTGATTTTCCTGGCGCTGTTCGTGGTGCCGGTTCTGCTGGGTCGGCGTGCGGTCTGATACCGCGATACAGTGACACGCACCGGCAAAGCCGGACCATGTCCCGGGCGCTTCAGCCCCCCAAACCGCAGCGCCAGCTTGATCAGCCCGGCGCTCCGGCTTACATGGCGGACATGGCCAATCTGATCGACAATACCGCTTCGTCCAGCGCGTCCGCTACAGCGTCGGAGACCCGCGCTGCGCGGCATCCGGAAAAGCAGAAGCGCGCCGATACGCCCGTGCTGCGCAAGCCGGACTGGATCCGCGTGCGGGCGCCTCTGGGCAAGGTGTTTGCCGAGACGCAGAAGATCGTCACCGAGGGCTCACTGGTCACGGTGTGCCAGGAGGCCGGCTGTCCGAATATTGGCGAGTGCTGGGAGCAGAAGCACGCGACCTTCATGATCCTGGGCGATACCTGCACGCGGGCCTGTTCCTTCTGCAACGTCAAGACCGGCCTGCCTGGCCCCGTTGATCATGACGAGCCGCGGCGTGTCGCCGAAGCCGTCGCCAAGATGGGGCTGAAGCATGTCGTCATCACCTCGGTGGATCGCGATGATCTCGCCGATGGCGGGGCCCAGCATTTCGTTGAAGTGATCGAGTCGATCCGCAGCGCGGCGCCGGGCACGACGATCGAGATCCTCACCCCGGATTTCCTGCGCAAGCCGGGTGCGGCGGAAACCGTGATCGATGCGGCGCCGGACGTGTTCAACCATAATCTCGAGACCGTGCCGCGGCTCTATCTCTCCATCCGCCCGGGTGCGCGCTATTTCCATTCCCTGCGTCTGCTGGAGCGCGTCAAGGAACGCGATCCCAAGCAATTCACCAAGTCCGGCATCATGGTCGGCCTCGGCGAGGGCAAGGAAGAAGTGATGCAGGTGATGGATGATATGCGTTCAGCCGGCATCGATTTTCTCACCATTGGCCAGTATCTGCAGCCGACGCGCAAACACGCCGCGGTCGAGCGTTTCGTCGCGCCGGACGAGTTTGCCGGCTATGAGACCATTGCCCGCGCCAAGGGCTTCCTGATGGTTTCCGCCACGCCGCTCACCCGCTCCAGCCACCATGCCGGCGAGGATTTCGCCCGGCTGCGCGCCGCCCGCGAGGCGCAATCGGTCCGCGCTTGACCACCGAGCTGACCGAGACGCTGCGGCTCTATCACGACGCCGATGATCTGTTCGCCCTGGTGAGCGATGTACGGCGCTATCCCGATTTCATCCATCAGATCACCGCCATGCGCGTCACGTCCGAGCGCCGCGACGGCTCCGTCACCGAGCTCACCGCCGAGGCACGGATCCGCTATAAATTCGTCACCGAGCGCTTTACCAGCCGGGTGAGGGCGGATGCCGCGGCGCGCACGATCGATGTTGGTTTCGTCGCCGGACCCTTCAAGGTGCTGGAAAATGCCTGGCGCTTCTATCCGCTCTCGGATGGCTCGACCCTGGTGCGCTTTTCCATCAAGGCGGCGTTCAGGAATGTGGTCTTGCAGATGTTGCTCGACAGCCAGCGTGACCGCGCCGCCCAGATCCTGGTCAAACGCTTCTCCGACGAGGCCAGGCGGCGCTATCCGGTGAGGGGCGATGCCTCACTCGATCTCGGCGACGAGATCAACGCCCTGACTCAATAGATCCAGCGCGATCTCGACGGCCGCCAGCCGGACCTCAGTACGCCCGCGATCCCCGAACCGCTTGCACAGGGTGAGCGTGGGGTGGTCACGCACGGCCAGTCCGAAATAGACGAGACCGGCCGGTTTGTGGCTCGACGATCCAGGCCCGGCAATGCCGGTGATCGAGACAGCGATGTCGGCATTCGACTTCAAAAGGCATTGCGACGCCATCCGGCGGGCGACTTCCATCGAGACGGCGCCATTGGCGGCGATGATCCGGGCCGGAATTCCGAGAAGCTCGGATTTTGCCTCATTGGTATAGGTAACAAAGCCCCGCTCAATGACGTCAGAAGACCCAGGAATACTGGTAAGAATCGCACATAATAGACCGCCCGTGCAGCTCTCCGCCATCGCCGCCATGACGCCTGCCGTGCGTGCTTTCTCGAGTAAATCGTCAGCCTTTTGAGTAAGTTGTGCCGGAAACGTCATGTCATCCTTGCCGTAACAATCGCCTGCGCCGCCAGACCCTCGCCGCGGCCGGTAAAGCCGAGCCCCTCAGTGGTCGTCGCTTTCAAATTTACGCGTTTGATTTCAAGGCCTAACAGCTCGGCGAGGCGCGTGCGCATGGCCTCGCGATGCGGTCCGACCTTGGGCCGTTCCCCGATGATGGTGAGGTCTGCATGGAGCAGGGTGCCACCGGAATCCCTCAACAATTCAAGCGCATGGCTCACAAACAGATGGGAGGCGGCGCCCTTCCAGCGGCTGTCACTTGGGCTAAAGTGCTGACCAATATCGCCTTTTCCGGCCGCGCCCAGAATCGCATCGGTCAGGGCATGCAGCCCGACATCCGCATCGGAATGCCCCACCAGGCCGAGCCCCTCGCGGATTTCCACGCCACAAAGCATCATGGAATCAGCGGCTTGAAGGCGATGAACATCAAAACCCTGGCCGGTCACGATGATGGATTGTGTGGTGCTCAACATGGCCTCGGCCCTCGCGAAATCATCCGGGGTGGTCAGTTTGAAATTGCCCGCTTCCCCCGAAATCGTCTGCACCGGCAGCCCTGCACGCAGGGCAACTGCAGCGTCATCGGGCAGGGCGATATCGCCCAGCGCATTGTAAGCACTCATCAATTCGGCATAGCGAAAAGCTTGCGGTGTTTGCGCGCCGGCATAGTGCGCCCGGTCAACGGCCGCGATAATCTGTCCCGCATCATCCAGCTGCAGCATGGCATCCACCCCCGATATCACCGGGATGACGGCGCTGTGGAGCTCGAGCGCATCCGCCAGACGGGTGATGAGGCTCTCCGTCAGAAAGGGGCGCGCCGCATCATGGATCATCACAGCGTCAACACCTTGACCTTGAAGCTCTTTCAGACCCGCCAGCACTGATGCCGTACGCGTCTCGCCGCCGGTCACACTGTCGACGCTGGCACCAAGCCTCGCTGTCAGGCTGGCAAAGCGGTCGCCGTCCTCGGCACCGATGACGGTGACCAGCGCGTCGATCCGCGGGTGAGCCAGGAAGGCGCTGAGGGTGCGTGCGAGAACCGGAGTTCCGGCAATATCTTGATATTGCTTTGGAATCTCTCCGCCAGCGCGCATCCCGCGGCCCGCAGCAACAATGACGGCACCGATTTTCATCCGCGGGTCTCATCCATTGCCGCATTGCAGCAAAATCGCTAGCCTGACCGGCTTACGATGCAAGGCAATGAATTGTCCAGACCGATGCCCTTTTCCATTGGCGCCCACACCATCACCGTCCCGGCGGTGCTGGCACCCATGTCGGGCGTCACCGACCTGCCATTTCGCCGCCAGGCGCAGCGTTTTGGTGCCGGCATGGTGGTTTCCGAGATGGTCGCCAGCGACGCGCTCGCCAGGGGCCGGGTCGATATGGTGCGCAAGGCGTCCGCCGATGCCAGCCTCAACCCGCGGGTGATCCAGCTTGCCGGCCGTCAGGCGAACTGGATGGCCGAGGGCGCCCGGATTGCCGAGGCGGCCGGTGCCGACATCGTTGATATCAATATGGGATGTCCGGCACGCCAGGTGACGAAGGGCTTGTCCGGATCGGCGCTGATGCGGGATCTCGACCATGCCATGACCCTTATCGAGGCGACTTTGGCCGCAGTGAACATCCCCGTCACGCTGAAAATGCGACTGGGCTGGGACCATGACTGCCTCAACGCGCCGGAGCTGGCACGCCGGGCCGTCGATGCTGGCATTGCGATGATCACGGTACACGGCCGCACCCGCCAGCAATTCTACACGGGCTCTGCTGACTGGGCCGCCGTGCGCGCTGTACGTGAAGCGGTCAGCGTGCCCCTGCTGGTCAATGGCGATATCGCCACGCTGGAACAGGCCCGCACGGCGCTTGATCTTTCAGGCGCCGACGCCGTCATGATCGGCCGGGCAGCGCAGGGACGTCCCTGGCTGGTCGGTGAGATCGGGGCAGGGCTGCTGACGGGCGAGATGCCGGTTACCGCGTGGGACAGCAAAATCGCGGCCTTGCGGGAGCAATTCGACGAGTCGCTGGAATTCTACGGCGTCGATCTGGGTATCCGGATGATGCGCAAGCATTTTTCGAGCTTTATGGAATATGATGCCGGGCATTTGTCTCCTGAACTCGTCCAGAGTATGCGGGGTCAGCTCTGCCGGTCCCGCCAACCGGAAGCGGTTCACGAGACCTTACAGGTGCTGCTCGCCGGTCAGCGTCTGGCAGCATGAGCGGCCAAGCCGACCTGTCGGCCGAGATGGCGCTCACCGCTGCCGACCAGGCCGCCATCCCCATCCTGGTCTTTGCCAGCGATATGCGCATCGTCTGGGCCAATCTGCAGGCACAGGAATGGTTTGGCTTGTCGCTGCGAACGCTCCAGCGTGCCGATCTAAGGGCGATCTTGCCGCGCGCCGGCCGTTTGCTTGATTGCATCGAACAGGCAGCGGATGGTCGCCGCACCGTGGTCGCGCTCGGCGAGTCGCTCGCCGAAAGAGGCGTTCATGATCTGCACGCGCGCTGGTCGGAAGATCATGAGACCGTCACGCTTTCGGTCCTGCCGCACACCGAAACCGGGCCGCGTGCGTCGCAGGATGCCGCGCTTGGATTCGGCCGCATGCTGGCACACGAGCTCAAGAATCCGCTTGCCAGTGTGCGCGGCGCTGCCCAGCTCATCGCGCGCGAAACCGATCCCGAAACCGCTGCCGATCTGGCGCAGGTGATCATCCAGGATGTCGACCGGATCACGCGGCTGGCCAATCACTGGAGCGGAGTGGGCGATATACAGCTTGCGACGGGTACACCCGTCAATCTGAACCAGTTGGCGATCAATGCCATGGAAAGCCTGGCGCGGGCCAATCCCGGCCTTGCGGTGATGGAAGAGCGCTTTGACCCCTCCTTGCCTGATGCCTTCGGGGATGCAGACCTTCTGCACCAGGCAGTGGTCAATCTGCTGCAGAACGCGCTCGATGCGGTTGCAGGCCGGTGCGAGCCGAAGATTACGGTCTCGACCCGCTTTGATGCCGGTCCGCGAAGCCGTACCGGTGATATTGCCACGCCGCTTCTCCTGTCGGTTTGCGATAATGGCCCCGGCATACCGGTGACGCTGGGAACGGGCATTTTTACGCCTTTCGTGACCACAAAGCCGGCTGGCGAGGGCCTGGGACTGGCGTTCTCGGCCCGGATTATGGCCTTGCATGAGGGCCAGCTCGATTATGACAGTGTACCCGGGCGAACCGTGTTCAATCTTCGCCTGCCCATGATGAAAGGTCCGTCCCGTTGAGTGCCCGGATACTCCTGCTGGAAGATGATGAGAGCCTGAAGCTGATCCTGTCCCGCGCGCTCAGCTCGGCTGGTTACCAGGTGCGCGCGACCGCCTCCATCGACGCCGTTCTCAACTGGGTCAAGGCCGGTGAGGGTGACCTTCTGCTCGCGGATGTGTTGGTTGACGGGGTGAGCTTTCTCGACAGCCTCGGCCTGGTCAAGCGATTGCGGGTCGACCTGCCGGTCATCGTGATGAGCGCACAATCAACCGCCAGCACAGCCATCAGCGCCGAGAAGGGAGGGGTTTTCGAATACCTTCCCAAACCCTTTGATCTCGATGACATGATTGCGAGCGTCGCGGCGGCACTGGGGCAGGCGCAGGTGCGCCGGCCCGACAAAAGCCCGAGCGAATCGACCGGTTTCATTGGCCGCTCGCCGGCGATGCAATCAACGTTCAAGGCCATTGCGCGGGCGGCGACCAGCCGCGCACACGTGACAATCATGGGCGAGGCCGGAGCCGGCAAACGGCAGGTGGCGGACGCCTTGCTGCGCGCACGCGGGGTCGCACTTGCCGATGCGATTCTGATCACGCCATCTCACCAGGTGCAGGATGTATTTGCGTCAACCAATGCCGGAAAGGACGTGCTCTGGCTGCGGCTGGACGAGTGGTCGCCTGCGCAGCAGCGTGCGGCGCGCGATGCGCTCGATACAGGCCCGGGGCGGGTTATTGTCACGGTGTCCCAGCCGGCCCACCAGGCGATTGACGCGCGCCTGTTGGCACGGCTCTCCGAGTGCATCATCTCGGTTCCGCCCTTGCGGGAGCGCCGCAGCGATATCGGCGCCCTGGCTGAGGCCTTCCTGGGTGAGTTTGCCGCCCGGGATCGCCAGCCCGTTGTGCAGCTGAGCGCGCCGGCGCTCACGCTCATCGAGAGCGCCGCCTGGCCGGGCAATATCGTTGAGCTGCGCGCGGTGTTGTCACGTCTGTCACTGAGCACACGGGGCCGTACTGCCGGCCCGGACGATGTCTTGCGGGCGATCACGCTGGATACCACCGAGCGGCAGGGCGAGTTGGCGAGTCGCGCTGCGAGCCTCGCCAGTTGTGCCCTTGGCGAGACGGCGGCACGGCAGATCGCCATGGACGCGCTGGACCGGGAGCTGTTCGCGCAGGCTCTCGTTCGGGCCGAGGGAAACCGTTCCAAAGCTGCTGAAATGCTTGGGCTTAATCGCAATACACTGGCACGCCGCCTGACTGAATTGGGTGAGGACGATTAGGTTTTGTTGCTGCTGTGGCACGGGTGTTGATTTCGTGCAACATGCGGGCAATGATGCGTGAGCTTGCTAGAGGAATTGCGGTTGAAGTCGTCAAACGCCACCCCGCTGATCAAAAACGTCTCGCCGCGCTCTGCCGCCCTTTTCGGGATCGGCTTCCTGCTGTCGCTCGCCATTGTTGTCCTCACCTCAGTGGCCATCCTGGGAGATGGCGCCGTCCTTGAACCGGGTGACCAGCTGACCCTGTATATCTTGGTCGGCAATCTGGTCCTGTTGGTGGCGCTGGCTTCAGTCGTTTTTGTGCGTTTGCGCCGACGTATGCGCGGCCGCCGTTTCGGCGAGCCGGCGCCGCGGCTTCACCTGCGCTTCGTCGGGCTGTTTTCACTGGCTGCGACCGCGCCCGCGATTTTCGCCGCCTTCTTCCTCGGTCTGATCCTGACACGTGGCGTGGAATACTGGTTCGGTGAGCGCGTCAGCAGCTTCGTGGATACAGCCTCGCGCACCGCACAGGTTGTTTATTATCAGGAGGCGGGCATCACGCGTTCGCGCCTGTCCGCACTCGCCAATGTGATCGACACGGAGGAGGTGGCCGAGCTCTTCACCTCCAGCCGCATCCAGTACAATACACTCCTCGCCAGCTATGTGGCGCGCTCGCAGCTCGCCGCGGCCTATATCGTCGATGCGCGCGGTGCGCGGCTGGCGGAGGTGGAGTTCCGGCCGGATGAGGTATTCATTCCGCCAACGCCGAATCTCTATGAGAGCGCTGATGAGGGCGATGTCGGGACGACCGGGCCTCAATTCGCCATGCGGGCAGGGATCCCCACCGGGCCAGAAGCCATGCGCATGCTCTACAAGCTGGAGCACTATGAGGATCTCTACCTCTACGTCTCGCGTGAGATGGATATGAGTTTGTGGAATGACATTCTCAATGCCAGCCTCTCCTTGCGCGCCGTGCGGGATCATGAGGGCGCTGCGCGGGTTGTCTTCTTCCTCCTTTATGCCGAAGTGGTGGCCTTGATCGTGATCGGCTCGCTCTGGCTGGCCCTGTCGGCTGCGACGCGGGTTGTGACTCCCATCTCGCGCCTGGTTGCGGCGGCAGAGCGGGTGCGGCGAGGCGATCTTGACGCCCGTGTCCAGATGGGGCGCGAGGATGACGAGATTTCCGCCCTGGGCCGGGCCTTCAACCGGATGACGCGGCAATTGCGCAGCCAGCGCCGCGAACTCATCGCGTCCAACGCGGAATCGGAACAGAGGCGCGCCTTCACCGAGGCTGTGCTCGCCGGTGTCAGCGCCGGTGTTCTGGGTGTCGATAGCGAGAACCGGGTCAGACTGATAAACCGCTCGGCCGTGGGCCATCTCAGCCCGGGAACGGATGATCTTGTCGGTGCCCGCATCGAGGAGATCGCACCGGAACTCTGTGACATTGTCGAACAGGCGCGGCGGCGCCCTGGCTATGTCGCCGAGGCCCAGATCGACTTCAAGACGGCCGACGAGCAGCAGGTCCGTTACCTCTCTGCCCGCGCGACAATGGATGAAGAGGCCGGTCTGATTATCACCTTTGACGATGTGACCCGCCTGGTCACAGCCCAGCGCAGCGCCGCGTGGCGGGAGGTTGCGCGCCGGATTGCCCACGAGATCAAGAACCCGCTGACCCCGATCCAGCTTTCTGCGGAACGTATCAAACGGAAATACCGCAAGGAAATCGTCACGGATGTCGAGACATTCGACCGCTGTACCGACACGATTATCCGGCAGGTCAGCGATATTGGCCGCATGGTGGACGAATTCTCGTCCTTCGCGCGTATGCCCGAGCCCAAGGTCGAACCTGTGGAGATGACCGAGTTGGCACAGGCCGCCAGTTTCGCGCAGCGTGTGGCCTCGCCGTCGGTCGAGACCGTTTTTGCACGGCCCGACAAACCGGTGTGGGCACTCTGTGATGCACGTCTGTCGAGCCAGGCCATGGCCAATATTCTCAAGAACGCGGCTGAGAGCGTAGTGGCGCGGATGGAGGGCGAGGTCGGGGGCGGCGAGCCCGGAAGAATCCAGGTCGCCTTGCGCGAGGAGAACGGCTTTGCCGTGATCGAGGTCCGCGATAATGGCCTCGGTTGGCCGACTGCCAATCGCGAGCGCCTGACAGAACCGTATATGACCACGCGTGAAAAGGGCACCGGCCTCGGCCTGGCGATCGTCAAGCGCGTTATGGAAGACCATAAGGGACGGCTCGAGCTTGGCCTGCCGGAAAGCGGACCGGGCGCTGTCGTCCGGCTTGTCTTCCCGCTCGCCGACGATTCTGTCCCGGAATCACATTCTCAGAAGGAGGCCTGATCGATGGCACGTGACATCCTCATTGTGGATGACGAGGCGGATATCCGCGAGTTGATCGGCGGTCTGCTCGAGGACGAGGGGTATGAAACCCGCGAAGCGGCCGATTCTGATAGCGCCATGAAGGCCTTTCAGGCGCGGCAGCCTTCCCTGATCATCCTTGATGTCTGGCTGCAGGGCAGCCGGCTGGACGGGCTTGAGCTCCTGGACGAGTTTCGCGCCATCGACCCGGCCCTGCCGATCGTGGTGATCTCGGGTCACGGGACCATCGAGACCGCTGTCGCGGCGATCCGCAAGGGGGCCTATGATTTCATCGAGAAGCCCTTCAAGAGTGACAAGCTTCTGCTGACCCTCTCGCGCGCTCTGGAGACGAGCCGGCTACGGTCGGAGAATGCGCACTTGCGCGCGCGCAGCGACGTGCAGAATGACCTGATCGGGTCCTCGACCGGGATCGTGCAGATGCGCCAGTTGATCGAGCGGGTCGGTCCTACCAATAGCCGGGTTCTGATCAAGGGCCCGTCGGGGGCCGGCAAGGAATTGGTTGCCCGCCTGATCCACCAGAAGTCCCCGCGCGCGACGGCTGACTTCGTAGCCGTGAGCGCGCCGGGCATGTCTCCCGAGGAGTTCGAGGAAGAGCTCTTTGGCCGCGAGAACAGCGACGGCACGATCAAGCGCGTGGGTCTGCTCGAGCGCGCTCATGGCGGCACGCTCTTCCTCGACGAGATCGCAGACATGCCGCGTGATACCCAGTCCAAACTGCTCCGCCTGCTCGTCGAGCAGCGCTTCCGGCGCATAGGCGGGACGGCCGATGTCGAAGTGAATGTCCGGGTGATTTCCAGCTCGTCGCAGGAGTTGCGATCAAGGATCGAAGAGGGCGCATTCCGGGAGGATCTCTACCACCGGCTGGCGGTCGTGCCGGTCGTGGTGCCGGCGCTCGCCGAGCGCCGCGAGGATATCCCTGATCTCGTACATCACTTTGTGGGTCGTCTGACGCATTCAGCAGGTCTGCCCAAGCGCAGCTTCGGTGATGATGTGATGGCGGCGCTGCAGGCGCATAACTGGCCCGGCAATGTCCGGCAGTTGCGCAATAATATCGAGCGCCTGCTGATCCTGGCCACCGGGCCGCAAACGGAGCTCATCACCCTGGATTCATTGCCGTCCGAGGTCGTGACACGGGAGTCCACCGAGGCGGGTTTTGATGCTGAGAAGATGATCGCGCTCTCCTTGCGTGACGCGCGGGAAAATTTCGAACGGGAGTATCTGCGGGCCCAGATCGACCGCTTCGGCGGTAATATCTCACGCACTGCTGCCTTCATCGGGATGGAACGTTCGGCCCTGCACCGGAAATTGAAGTCGCTCGGCGTTGGCGGCAATCCTCGCGAGGGGCTGATGAGCGAGCAGACGGATACCCCATCATGAAAGCGATCGTTTGCGGAGCAGGGCAGGTTGGGGTGGGGATCGCCCGGGCACTGGCCCGTGAAGGCAATGCCGTCACTGTCGTCGACTGGTCCTCGCGGCTGATCGATAATGTCGTCACCGAGCTCGATGTGCGTGGCATTGTCGGTCATGGTTCCCATCCGGATGTGCTGGAGCGGGCGGGCGCCCGCGAAGCTGACCTTCTGGTCGCCGTGACCCATTCCGACGAAACCAATATGGTCGCCTGCCAGGTTGCGCATTCGCTGTTCAATACGCCGATGCGCATCGCCCGCGTGCGGGCGCAGAACTATCTCGATCCGGCCTGGGGCGATTTGTTCAGCACCGGCAATCTGCCGGTGGATGTCGTGATTTCTCCGGAACTCGAGGTTGGCCGCGCCATCCTGCAGCGCGTCGAGACGCCTGGTGCATTCAATACCGCCGTGTTTTCCGGCGGCCGCGTTCAATTATTGGGATTGCGGCTGGATGATCACTCGCCGGTCGCGGGATCTACCACCGAGCAATTGATGGAGCTCTTTCCCGATCTGCGCATCGCGGTTGTCGGTGTGCAGCGCGAGCAGACCCTGTTTATTCCCAAGCGCACCGACCCGCTGCTGGCCGGCGATGACGTCTATGTCGTCACGGAAAGCGCGCATGTGCGCCGGGTGCTCGATATTTTCGGCCGCAGTTCGGAGAAGATCCGCCGCGTTGTGGTGATCGGTGCCGGCAATATCGGCGTTTATGTCGCGCGAGCACTGGAGCGCGCCGGTGGCGTCAAGGTGCGCCTGGTGGAAGCGAGCAAGGAACACGCCGAACTGGCGGCTGAAAAGCTCAAGAAGACCGTCGTGCTGCACGGGGACGGCCTCGATGCGAGGCTGATGCGTGAGGCTGGTGTGCCTGATGCCGAACTCGTCGTCTGCGTGACCAATGACGACAAGGTGAATATGCTCTCCGCGGTGATGGCCAAGCGGGAAGGGGCCAAGCGAGCCCTCAGCCTGATCAATGAACGCGCCTTTGAATCGCTGCGCGAACCCCTCGGCATTGACGTCTTGATCGACCCGCGCGCGACCACGGTTTCGATTATTCTCCAGCATATCCGCCGCGGCCGGATCACGGGTCTGCAAAGTCTTGGCGGCGGCTTGGCCGAGGCGCTTGAAGGCGTGGCGCTGTCCACGTCGCCGCTTGTCGGCAAGGAGCTCAATGATCTCGAATTGCCCGACGGTGTGGCGCTGGGCGCCGTGGTGCGAGGCGACAAGGTCTTGTTGCCGTGTGATGAGGGCCGGATCCGGGAGAATGACCGCGTGCTCCTGTTCTGCAACACGGCCCTGATTCCGAAGGTTGAGCATCTCTTCCGCGTCAGTCTCGAATACTTTTAGCCCCGATGGCTCTGGCCGCACTTCTCAGGCCCCTCGCGGCCTTGTGGGTTGCCCTCGGACTGATGGCGGCACTCATCGCCCTGATCGCGCCGCTTCTGGACGAGACCCATTTTGTCGCGCTGTTCGCCGTGTCCGCGGCGCTGGGCGTTGTGCCGGGCGCGCTGGTGCTGGCGGCTACACGCGGCATGCCGGTCGGGGCGTCAGCGCTGGACGCGCTGGGCCTGGGGCTGATGGCGTGGATCACCATTCCGCTGCTCGCCGCGATTCCCTTCTTTCTGACCGGCTATTTCAATCCGGTGGATTCCCTGTTTGAAGCCTATTCCGCCGTGACCACGACCGGCGCCATCCTCCTGCCGCCAGAGGATCTTCCCAAAACACTGGTCCTCTGGCGTGCGATCCTGTCCTGGATGGGGGGATATGCAACGGTTCTGCTGGCGATCGCCGTATTTGCCGCACTCAGCACGGATGTCCCGACCATCCGCCAGTCGACCCTGCTGACGCGCACAAGAGATGACGTCTTCTCCAATCTCGGTCGTGCCGCATCGAGGATCGGGCTTGTATACACGGTGCTCACGGCCATTGTGTGGATGGCGCTCGTCGTCGCCGGCAATCCGGCCTTCACTGCAATGGTTCTGGCGTTTGGATCGGTCTCGACCGGTGGCTATGCGCCGCTATCGGGAGGGCTGGACACTTACCTCGGCCCGGTTTCGATCATTATCGTCATGACAGGCTGCCTGATCGGCGCTGTCAATATCTCCCTGTTCTGGGACGCCTTGCGTGACCGGAAAATCTCGCTCGATCCTGACCTGATCGGCCTCGGAATACTGGTGATTGTGCTGGCGGGATTTTTCATCCTGGCCAGTCCGGATGATCTCTTCCAGGATGTGGCACGCTCGGTCTTTGTGGTCACTACGGCTGGTTATGCCTATGGCACCGCCGAAATGCCGGTTCTGGTTGCTGCAATCTTCATGGCGATGATCGGCGGCGCCGCGGGGTCGACGACAGGCGGGATCAAGATCTCTCGCATCATGCTGCTGTGGCGCCGCATGGACGTGGAACTGGCGACACTTGCCGACCCGTCTGTCGTTCAGCCCATGCGGTTTCGTGATCGGCCGACACCGGATCGCTCACTGATTGCGATCTGGTCGTATGTGCTGGCCTTCTTGCTGGCGCTCGGGATCGGGACCATCCTGTTGACGCTGGCCGGACTCGATTTCGAGCATGGCTTTATCGCCATGGCGGCCGCTTTGGCCAATATCGGTCCGCTCTACCAGGAAGCCGCGATCGGGTGGGGCTGGCAGGGGATGAGCGATGGCGCCAAGCTCGTCCTCATTCCGGCCATGATTTTAGGACGTTTGGAAGTTGTGGCGGCGCTCGCGGCCGTCTGGGCATTCTTTATCAGGGTATAGGTCAGTGACGCGATTTGCTTACGTAAACGGGCGGTACCTGCCGCACACCCAGGCCTGTGTCCATATCGAGGACCGGGGTTTCCAGTTCGGCGACGCCATCTATGAAGTCTGGGCCGTTCGAGCCGGACAATTGATGGATGCAGACGGCCATTTCGGCCGCCTCGAGCGCTCCTTGGCTGAATTGCGCATCCGCAACCCGAGGAGCCGTGCGGGATACCGGCTTCTGATTGCGGAGCTTTTGCGCCGCAACCGTATTCGCGACGGCCTTGTCTATCTCCAGATATCACGCGGCCAGGCCCGGCGGGATCATGCCTTTCCGCCAGCGAATACGCCGCCGACCATCGTGCTGACTGCCAAGCCCCTGAATATGGCGGCGGCCCATCGGCGGGCCGAAACCGGGGTAGGGGTCATTACCACGCCTGACCAGAGATGGGGCCGGTGCGATATCAAGACCGTCAATCTCCTGCCGAATATTCTCGCCAAGCAGGCCGCGCTGGAAGCCGGGGCTGCCGAGGCCTGGTTGATCGATGCGGGCGGGCAGGTGACTGAAGGCAGTTCCACGAATGCCTGGATCGTCACGGCTGACGGCATATTGGTCACGCGCCAGGCGGATCATGGCATTTTGCACGGCATCACCCGGGCTGCGGTTATGCGATGTGCGGCGGAGTTGGGCTATCGCGTTGAAGAACGGTCATTTTCGGTCGAGGAAGCGCTGTCCGCCCGGGAGGCTTTCATGACCTCTGCAACATCCTTCGTAACGCCGATTGTCGCGATTGACGGGCGCACGGTGGCGAATGGAGCGCCTGGATCTGTCGCTGTCGCCTTGCGTGCCGCCTATCTCGACCATGTCTGACACCAAAACCTGAGCAGCCAGCGCATTCAGGTGGTTGCAGCTAAGGCCTTGCCCTGTATACCCTGTTGGTCGAATCGCTCTCACTGAGCGGCGCACGCGGAGCCAATATGTCTCAAGATAAAAAACAAAACCTGCAGGACGTCTTCCTCAATTCGGTGCGTAAGACGAAAACACCGCTGACGATCTTTCTGATCAATGGCGTCAAATTGCAGGGCGTCGTCACCTGGTTCGACAATTTTTGTGTCCTGCTTCGGCGAGACGGGTTGTCGCAATTGGTGTATAAGCATGCAATCTCGACAATCATGCCCTCGCAACCGGTCTCTCTCTTCGAGGCTGAAAGCGCGGATGATGATGACAGCGAAACGGAAAGTTTCACCGATTGATCGAACGCGAGGCGCCACCCACCCGCGCCCTCATCATCCATCCCGTCACGCGGGATCGGCTGGCACGCTCTGAAGCGCGCCTGGAGGAGGCCTGCGGCCTGGCTGAAGCCCTCGACCTGGTTGTGGTCGAGGGACTTATAACACCGCTGCGCAAGATTGAGTCGCCGCGCTATTTCGGTAGCGGCAAGGTGGATGAATTGCGCGAGCGCATCGTTGCGGCCGAGGCGACCGTCGCGGTCGTGGATGCCGGCCTGTCGCCCGTCCAGCAGCGCAATCTCGAGAAGTCCTGGAATGTGAAGGTCATCGACCGGACTGGGCTGATCCTTGAGATTTTCGGGCAGCGGGCCCGTACGAAGGAAGGCGGACTGCAGGTCGAACTGGCGCGCCTGTCCTATGAACGCTCCCGCCTTGTGCGCACCTGGACCCACCTGGAGCGTCAGCGCGGTGGCGGCGGGGTCATGTCCGGTCCTGGTGAAACCCAGATCGAAACCGACCGGCGCATCATTGACGACAAGATGGTGCGGCTGCGCCGTGCCCTCGATGAGGTCCGCCGGACACGCAATCTGCATCGCGCCAAGCGCCAGGAAGTGCCGATCCCGGTCGTTGCGCTGGTGGGCTATACCAATACCGGCAAATCGACGCTCTTCAATCGCCTGACCGGCGCGGATGTGCTGGCGCGGGATATGCCGTTTGCGACGCTGGATCCTACGGTGCGGGCGCTCGAATTGCCGCGCGGCACCAAGATTTTGCTCTCCGATACGGTTGGCTTCATCACCGATCTGCCGACAGAGCTGATCGCGTCCTTCCGTGCCACGCTGGAAGAAGTGCGTGAGGCAAGCCTGCTGGTCCATGTCATCGATGCGTCCGACCCGGATCGTGATGGCCGGATCGGGGATGTCGAAAGCGTGCTCGACGAGATCGAGGCCGGTCCGGCGCACGAACAGCGTATGCTGGAGGCGTGGAACAAGATCGACCGGCTTGACGCCGAGGCGATGGACGATATCGCCATCACGGTGGACATCGCCAATCACAAGGCCGGCTCGCCGGTGAAGCTGAAAGTCTCGGCCGTCGAGGGAACCGGGCTGGATGAGCTTCTGGTCGCGATCGAGACCGCGCTCACCGCAGACCTGGAAATCCTTCAGATGCAGCTGCAACCGCATCAGGCGAGGGCGCTCGCCTGGCTGCACCAGCATGGTGAGGTGATCAGCGACGCGATGGATCCGGAGACCGGTGTGACGGCCATGCGGGTGCGCTTGTCGCCCTCGGATGCCGGGCGCTTCCGCGGTCTCTTCCCTGAGCTTTCAGAATTCCTGCCGCCATTGGAGATCGAGGAGTATTAGGCCGGCTGGCGCTTGGCCGCCTTGTCGATCTGCTTGGCCTCGACCCAGAGCGCTTCCATTTCCTCGAGCGTCGCATCCTCCGGCCGCCGGCCGAGCGCGGCGAGCCTGCGCTCAATATGCCCGAAGCGGCGCTCGAATTTGGCGTTCGCGCTGCGGGTCGCCTCTTCGACGTCTACATTCAGTTTGCGCCCCAAATTCGTGCAAACAAACATCAAATCCCCGATCTCTTCGGCGATTTCGTCAGCATCTTTTAACCGAATCGCGTCGCGAACCTCGTCCAGCTCCTCGGCAAGCTTGTCGAAAACCTGTTCGACATCCGGCCAGTCAAAGCCGACCCGCGCGGCGCGCTTCTGAAGCTTCTGGGCGCGCTTGACGGCGGGCAGGGCGATGGGAATGTCGGCCAGAATGCCGTCGCCCTTGCTGCCTGTGGCCCGCTCGTGCGCTTTTTGCGCTTCCCACGCGATCGTCTGCGTATCGCTGTCGCGCTCGACGGCATCGCCGAAAACGTGCGGGTGGCGGCGAACCATCTTGTCATTGATCGCTCTTGCGACATCGTCGAAGTCGAACTGATCGGCCTCGCTGGCCATTTGCGCGTGAAAGACCACCTGCAAAAGCAAATCGCCCAGCTCGTCCTTGAGATCCGCCATATTCTTGCGTTCGATAGCGTCGGCCACCTCATAGGCTTCCTCGATCGTGTAGGCGGCAATCGAGGCGAAATCCTGCTCGATATCCCAGGGGCAACCCGTGTCGCGATCACGCAGGCGCGCCATGATCGCGAGGAGGCGGTCCATCGGGGGAAGGTTAGGGCTCGGGGCGTTTCTCATGGCGGACGGCTCGCTTGTCGGGTCGGGTCGGGTCGCAAGGCTAGCGCGATTTCGCCTCAGTGTTCGAGGGCTTATTCCCGTCGGCTCGGGAGCAGGCTGCCCGAATTTCGGGTCGGGATACCTCAAGCATGAAAGAAATTAAAGCCGCTCATACCCGATCATCTGAATTCGCAGACTGCCGGAGTATGCTGTTTTTCCTATATATTTTCTTGCGCATTTCAGGCGCCGAAAGAGCAAGGCTTTGCCTGTCAGGTTTATTCAGGGCCGTCGGACGTGCTATTCGGAGACTGGGTATGGGCAGCGTTCGAGCGCGACACAGCGGTCCCGAATTCAGGACTTCTGACGCTATTCCAGGCTTTCGGCCTGTCTTATAGGGCCTGCTGCGGGGCATTGCCTGGCGCAGTTTGTGTGGGCGCAGGCATGGTGTCCGGCGCGCCGCGAGGTCTGTGTCGTTCGAGGCCTGAAGCGCGCTGGCTGCCGGCGTCATGCGCGCGCCAGCCGTCAATTACGGATCAGGTGATGTAAGCGGCGAGCGTCATGGCGTCCGACATGAATCTATTAGCTGCCTTCAATAAAGCTCTGTTTTAAAACGTGGAAATGGATTCTGTGCTGTGATCGTTGGCAGGGAAATCGGACATCAATATGGCGCATAATAAATATTATGAGAAATATTGGATCCGGAATCCGGGACTGAGCGGCTAACCAGCCTCACGCGTCGATATAGCGGACTGTCCCGTCAATCGACAAAACTTGCAGACCATCATGCGCGCACCGCACACCCTCAGGCAAACCAGCGGCGAGTTTATCATGGTCCAGCGTGATGTGGAGATTGGTGAGGACGCCGAGGCCGGCATTGACCCGTTGCAGCGCCTCCAGAGCCGCGTCGACGTGGAAATGTGTCGGATGCGGTTCATGGCGCAAGGCATCGACCACCCAGCAGCCGACACCGTCCAGGATTGCCGCCGAGCTTTCGGGTAATGCGTTGATATCAGCTGAGTACGCCAGATCGCCGATGCGGAAGCCGACCGAGCGGATCGAGCCATGTGCCTGGTCGAACGGAATGATCGTCACAGGTCCGCCGGGACCGATAATCACCAGTTCGGAGCCAAAATCCGGCAAGGCATGCTGGTCGAGAATTGCGGGATAAGGTGAGCCTGGCGGTGCCGTGAAGGCATAGGCAAACCGTGTCGTCAGCGTACGTGCAGCTGCGTCATCCATCCAGACCGGCATGCGGCGGCGCTGAAGCAGCGCAAAGGCGCGTAAATCATCAATTCCGTGCGTCTGGTCGGCGTGGTCATGGGTAATCAGCACAGCGTCGATGTGACGGACCCTGGCCGAAATCATCTGTTCGCGAAAATCCGGCGAGGTATCGATGACGATCCGGGTGACGGCATCGCCGGCCTCCAGCGCATCAAGATCGGCTGCCACCTCGATCAGGCCCGCACAACGCCGCCGGCGGTTCCAGGCATTGGTGGGATCGCACATCCCCCAATCACCATTGGACCGCGGCACGCCGCCCGATGAGCCGCAGCCGAGGATGGTCAGGCGTGTGACAGCGCTCATGGCCGCTCCACCCGGTCAAACAGGTCGAAGAAATTGGCCGAGGTCCGGCTGGCGCATTCCTCGATTGTCCAGCCCTTCACACTGGCCAGACCGGCTGCGACGTCCGGCAGGAAGGCTGGCTCACAGCGCTTGCCGCGATGCGGCATGGGCGCGAGATACGGACAATCTGTCTCGATGATGACCTTGTCGTCGGGCACTTCATCGCGGAAGACCGCGCGGACATCATCGGCCTTGCGGAAGGTGATAATCCCTGAGGCCGCGAACCAGGCGCCCAGCCTCGCGGCCCGATTGGCGAGCCCGGCACCGCCGGTATAGCAATGCAAGAGAGCCCTAAAGGCCCCCTTCCCCATTTCCGCCTCGAGCAGATCCGCCATCGCATCATCGGCATCGCGGCAGTGCAGGATGAGCGGTAGATCGGCTTGCCGGGCGGCTTCGATATGCGCCTGCAGGCTGGAGAACTGCTCCTCGCGCGGACTGTAGCCATAATGGAAGTCCAGGCCCGTCTCACCAATGCCGACGACGCGCGGATGCTGCGCGATCTCGAGCAATTCGGCGGCGGTTATGTCGGGGCGATCCTTGGCGTGGTGCGGATGGGCGCCGATCGTGCACCAGATGTCCTCATAGCGTTCGGCAATGGCAGAAACAGCCGGGAAATCAGCAAGCTGACAGCAGATCGTCACCATGCGCACGACCCCGGCGGCGCGGGCCCGGCCGATCACCTCATCGAGATCCTCGGCGAATTGCTCGCCATGAAGATTGACGTGGCTGTCGATAAACATGTCCGGCCTCAGGCGTTCTGCAGGCGCGCGGCGTCGCGGGCATAACCCAGCGCCGCCAGGGCGGTCTGTTTGGGATCCATATAGAGCGCATCGGCTTCGCCCGCGAGACGATTGATCTCGCTCCAGGCGGTCAGCCAGGCGTCCGGATCGTCCTGCTGCTCGGCAGCACGCCGCGCCTGCCCCCGGACGGCGTCGCTCAGGGCCGTGAAGAAGACAGATCGCAGGCCTTCGCTACCCTTGCCCGAGACCCGCTCGGCGATTGCACGAATATCGCTATCGCCGGCTTGAAGTCCCTGGCCCACAATCGCCTCGACACGCCGTGCCAGCTCGACACCGCCGCTGGCCATCAGGGCCAGTGCCCGCCCCGGCGCACCGCCAGCCAGACGTGATGCCGCGCGGGCCGCATCCGGATCAGCGCCATCGGCTTGCGAGGCAAGCCAGCTGGCGGTTATTTCAATCGCCGGCGGACGCAGGATCAGGCTGCGGCAACGCGAGCGTATCGTTGCCGGCAAGCGGCCGGGAGAATGGGCAATCAGCAGGATCACGCCGCGCTGTGGCGGTTCCTCGAGCGTCTTGAGCAGCGCGTTGGCGCCATTTGTGTTCATTTCGTCGACGCTATCGACCAGGCAGACGCGCCAGCCGCCATTGGCGCTGGCGGATTTCTCGAAGAAATGCGGGGCGCGCCGGGCTTCATCGACCGTGATCTCGCCGCGCCAGCGCTTGCGCTTCTCGTCCCAGGGGCGGCGAAGCACAAGCAGATCGGGACAGGCCCCGGCCTCGAGCAATTGGCAGATCGGATCGCGCGGATCGGCTCCCAGGGGCCCGTATTCCGGGGATGCAGCAGCGCCAAGGATACGGCGTGCAGCGCGCCAGGCGAGTGTCGCCTTGCCGACGCCGCGCGGTCCCGTGATCAGCCAGGCATGGTGCATGCGACCGCTTTCCAGCCCGTCTGTGAGGCTTTGCTCGGCGCTTTCATGTCCGAACAGGTCATAACGCGAGCGCGGCGGCAGGCAGCCGGGCTGGACGTCGGATCCAAGCTCGGGATCGGTGCTCACAGGCGTGCGCCCAGACGATCATCCACTGCCTCGAGGGCGGCGGCGAGCACGGCGTCGACGGACTGGTCGCCATCGATAACGAGGCAACGCTCCGGATCCTCGTCGGCGATAGACAGGAAAGCTCGGCGCAAGCGGCCATGAAACCCGGGATCAAAGCGTTCGAAACGGGTCGCATCCTCGCCGCGGTCGAGCGTGCGTTGCAGGCCCGTTTGCGGATTGAGATCGAGAATGAGGGTCAGGTCCGTCTTGAAATTGCCGAGCGCTGCCTGGTGCAGAAGTTTGATACGGTCGAGCGGCACGCCGCCGGCTGCCCCCTGATAGGCCGTTGTGGAATCGGCAAAGCGGTCCGACAGCACCCAGGCACCGCGCCGTAATGCCGGCGCGATGAGGCGTTCGACATGGTCGACACGCGCCGCATACATCAACAAGGCCTCGGTCATGGGTGACCATCGATCAGTCGCTCCCGTCAGCAGGATTTCGCGCAGCAGCTCAGCACCGGGCGTACCGCCGGGTTCGCGCGTGACAACAACATCGAGCCCACGCGCCCGCAGCGTCTCGGCGAGCCCCTTGATCAACGTTGTCTTGCCGGCGCCCTCGCCGCCTTCAAGCGTAATAAATCGTCCCCTCACCTCAGCTTCCGCCCCGGATAATATGGGCGAGCGCAGCGCCGATGCGCCCCATCAGGCCTTTCTGGCCGACAGATTCAGAGGCATAGAGCGGGAATTCCTGCGGTTCATAGCCGGGCGCCTCGACCACGAGGTGGCCGATCTCCTGGCCTGCCTCGACAGGTGCAGTGACGGGACCGTCATAGACCACGGTGACTGTCATATTGCGGCGGGCACGGCGTTGCAGCGCGACGCTGATATCCTCGCCAACCTCAAGGCCGACATCTTCCGCATCCCCCATGAAGACAGTGGCGCGTGGCTCGACGGTATCGCCGGCGGCGAACAGGTCATAAACCGCGAAATCGGACATGGCGGCGCGCATCATGCGCTCGGCCTCGGAGGTGCGCGAGCTGTTGGTCGGCATGCCGTTGAAGACGATGATGCGGCGTTCGCCATTACGCTCGGCCGTGCCGACCAGGCCATATCCTGCCGCTTCGGTATGACCGGTCTTCAGGCCATCCGCGCCTTCGAACACGCCCAGGAGCGGGTTGCGATTATACTGGCGGATGCCGTTATAGGTGAATTCGCGCTCGGCCCAGATGCTGTAATATTGCGGGTGATCGCGGATCAGGATCCGCGCCAGACGGGCCAGATCGATGGCGCTGATATAATGGTCCGGATCCGGCCAGCCGGTTGCATTGGCAAAATTGGCGCTGGTCAGGCCCAGCTCATGGGCGCGTGCTGTCATCATGTCCGCGAAGGCCGTTTCGCTGCCGGCGATCGCTTCAGCGAGCACGATACAGGCATCGCCGCCGGACTGGATAATCACACCGCGCAGCAGATCATCGACGCGGGCACGGCTGTTCAGTTCCAGGAACATGGTGGAGGAACCGGAGGCCGCGCCGCCCGAGCGCCAGGCATGTTCGGAGACCGGAAGCTCGGTGTCCATGGTCAAGGTGCCGGCGTCGAGGGCTTCGAGGACCATCAAGACGGTCATCATCTTGCTCATGGACGACGGTGCCATCGGCACCTCGGCATCCTTCTCATACAAGACCTGGCCGGTCTCATAATCCAGAATCACGGCGTGGGTGGCCTCAGTCTGGTAGCCGTCCTGGGCCACAGCAGAGGTCGGGGCCACCAGCAGGGCGGCGAGGAAGGCAAGGGTCGTAAAAAGTGCGCGCACGGCTGAACGCTCCTGTCGGGAATCGGGAAGTCATCGTGACGAAGAGCGACATAGAAGCGCGGCAAGAGTGTGACGTCCAGCACTCAGACGTGTGAAGAGCGCCGGTAAACTCAGTTCAGCTCGATGATCCGGGCGTCGCGAATGCCGTAATGCGTCAGCCGTACGCGGGCGGCATCGGCACTGGACCGGTCTGGCCAGCGGCCCAGATAGACGCGGTAAATCGTCTGCCCGTTGGATTCCCCCGCCTGTACCCAGACGTCGCCCGCTTCGGAAATGCGGCCGGCAAGCCGGTTGGCATTGGTCAGATCGGCGAAGGCCCCGGCCTGGATCGTCATTCCGCCCTGCACGCCGGGCAAGCTTGCATCGCCATTGCGCGCAACGTCCTCCAGGGCTGGTGTGGCGACATAGTTTCCGACATCGGCGAGGAGATAGCCCGGCTCCGGTGCCGCGGCCCGGGGCAGTGCCGGGCCGAGATAGCGTACCCTCACCCGAGCCAGCCCGTTGGCGCGATAGCCCAGCTGGTCGGCCGCGGCGCGGCTGAGATCGATCAGCCGGTCATCGACGAAGGGGCCACGATCATTCACGCGCACCAGGACCTGGCGGCCATTCTCCAGATTGGTGACTTCGACGATTGAGGGAATCGGCAGGGTTGTATGCGCCGCCGTCATCGCGCCTTCATTGAAGGTCTCGCCATTGGCGGTCGCACGTCCATGGAAGGTCGGGCCATACCAGGATGCGATTCCGACGCGGTCATAGCTGTCATCGCGCTGCGGTACATAGGTGTGACCACCCACGACATAGGGCTGGCCGACCTTCTGGTGATCGGTCGAATCGGTGATCAGCATGGCCGGGTTGACCGGTTGGGCCGAGGGATAGGGCGAGACGCTGCTCGGTCCGGGCAAGGGCGTGATCGTGCGCGGGAAAGTGCGTGAGATATCACCACCCGAGGCGCAACCCGCCAGTGCGGTCAGCAAGGCGAGGCAGAGGAGCACTGGCATGGGGGCCAGACGCCTGGCGCTAGGTGTGTACAGCAAAACGGAACCCATCACGTTCGAGCAGCCCGGATATTCTTCCATCATAGTGCACAAATGTGAAAGGAGAGTAAGCCGCCGCCTGCCCTCTCCCGACCCACTGCAGGCTGCCTCCGCATCGCGCGCTTGCACTGGCGGGGTGAGTGCCGCTAAGAGTTCAGGTATTGCGGAGGGGTGGCAGAGTGGTCGATTGCGGCGGTCTTGAAAACCGTTGAGCCGCGAGGTTCCGGGGGTTCGAATCCCTCCCCCTCCGCCATTGCCCCACGCAGAATTCCCACAACAAAATCTCCACGCGGCTGGCCGCTGGAGGGATGAGGGGCCTCCCCAAGATGGGAGGG
>TARA_R110000868_G_C10972714_1_pt1 | contig 40942 bp, 35 predicted proteins | sample TARA_R110000868 | Tara Oceans TARA_R110000868 (sample SAMEA4397489) | marine metagenome | biome: Polar Biome; feature: [SRF] surface water layer (ENVO:00010504); material: water (ENVO:00002006), including particulate matter (ENVO:01000060) such as... | depth 5 m | reverse complement strand
AGAGGGTTTTAGCTTTGTGATGATTATTCCGGACAGTTGTGGGCGAAAGCCGGTATCCATAGTTAACAGCTGGATTCCGACTCAGAGGCCGGAATGACAATTATTAAGTTGTAACTGGGCGCAAGGCCGGTAGGACGTTTTACAGCTTCTGTTGTGCGTTAAACTAAGCGCCTAGCTTTAACTGCATCGGCTAAGTTATTTAAAACCTCTAAGGTAGTCTCCCAAGAGATGCAGGCATCGGTAATGCTTTGGCCGTAGGTGTCTGGTTTTTTCTGATTACCTTCTACCAGGTGGCTCTCTAGCATCACACCGCTAATAGCCTTGTTACCGGCACTAATTTGCTGGGCTAGGTTGTCGGCCACTAGGCTTTGGCGGGCATAATCTTTATTGCTGTTGCCGTGGCTGCAATCCACCATGATGTAAGGCGCTAAACCTTTGTTTTCTACTAGGGTGGTGGTTTGCTCTATAAATTCTGTTTCGTAATTAGGCCCCTTGCTGGAGCCGCGCAAAATAATATGGCAGTTTTTATTACCGCGGGTTTCCACTATGGCGGAGGTACCTTGCTTGGTCACCGATAAAAAATGGTGGGGGTGCGAGGCAGCACCTATGGCGTCTATGGCAATTTGTAAGTTGCCGTCGGTGCCATTTTTAAAGCCTACTGGCATCGATAAGCCCGAGGCTAGTTCGCGGTGAATTTGGCTTTCGGTGGTGCGCGCGCCTATGGCACCCCAAGACACTAAGTCAGCAAAAAACTGTGGCGAAATCGTATCGAGAAATTCACAGCCCGTAGGTATACCCATATCGGCAACATCTACCAGTAATTGTCGCGCCACTTTTAAACCGTGATTGATATTAAAGCTGCCATCAATGTAGGGGTCGTTAATTAAACCTTTCCAGCCCACGGTGGTGCGCGGCTTTTCAAAATAGGTGCGCATCACAATAATGAGTTCAGATTGGAACTGGCTCATAATGCCTTTTAGGCGCTGGGCGTATTCCAAGGCGGCTTTGGTGTCGTGTATAGAGCAGGGGCCGACGACTACCACTAAGCGGTCATCTGCGCCGCTAAAAACGTTTGCTATGGCTAGGCGGGCGTCGCAAATCATACTGGCGGCTTGCTTAGATAACGGCAGCTCTTCAATTAAAACGGCCGGGGCAATTAGGGCGCGTAGCTCTGCTATGTGAACGTCGTCGGTGATATGGTCTGAGATATTTAATGGGGTCATGGCGATTCTATAAAATTAAAAAAGAAAAAGTATACAGCAGAGACCTATAAAACCCTACCGGCGTCTGCTCTTTTAAGGGTGTTAATAAGGGCTTTTTAGCGATGTTTTATTCGGCAGCCGCAGCGCAATAGCGCTTTAACCAAGCGATAAACAGTTGTGCCCGGTGGCTAACCGGTTGATGGGTGCTGCTAATGAAATAAGCCTGTGCTGCTTTAATTTGATAATCCCCCAGCACTACTAGCTGCTGCCTTTGTAGGGCTCGGTGCACTTCCAAGCGATGAGCCAGTGCTATGCCCAGCCCGGCTAGGGCGCCGCTAAGCACTGCCGCGCCGCCGGGTAAATACAGTTGTGGTCGTTGGTTTAAATAAGGGGTGTTGGACTCCCTAAACCAAGCCGCCCACAGCCCGCCCCTATCAGCGTGTAACAGGGGTGTGTGGTGGGAACTCAGTGCCACTTCACTCGCTAACTCAGGGCTGCACACGGGGAAGAAGTATTGATCGCTCAATAGCGTCCAGTGGTAGGGGCTGGCCTCGGGTAGTTGGTTGAGTATGGCAATATCCACATCGATAGGGTTGGGTTCGTTATCGCTAATGGGGCGTATGTCTATGGCTATCTCGGGGTGCTCGCGGCAAAAGCTGGGCAAGGCGGGCACTAGCCAGAGCACGGCGGTATCACTACTGCAGGCTATGCGCAGTGGCCCGGCTTGGGCTTGCGGGTCTAGATTGCGGCTTAACTCACCTAGCCCCATTAGCAGGGGCTGTAACTGCTGATACAGCTGCTGGCCCTCGGCACTCAGCCCTATACCGCGGCCTTGCTTGCTTAGCAGGGTGAGGCCTAGGTGCGATTCTAGTTTTTTAATTTGCTGGCTAACCGCGCCGTGGGTGACAAACAGCTCGCTGGCGGCGGCGCGGTAGCTGCCCAGCCTAGCTACGGACTCAAAGGCTTTAAGTGCGTTTAAGGGGAGGCGTTGAAAGTCTTTCATTATTGGCTAGATTTTCTCTTGTTTACGCTAAGTTAAAGTTGATTATTTCTTAATGAGCAGCGCGCTACTATGTAGCTTGTTATGAACAACCCTAATTCACGGTTTACTGAGGAGTATAAAATGGCTGTCAACAAACCCATAGACCCAAAACGCCTACAGGCCTTACAAGAGCTATCCAATAAAACCCTATACGAAAACGCCGACCCGGCCTTTATTCCCTTTTTTGAGCGTACCATAGCCGAAGGGGTAGAAACTGTAAGTAATAATTTTAATACCCTAGGTATGTTTAGGGCGCCGCACTCCCGTGATTTAAGCGGTGTGGATATCGCCTTAGTAGGCACACCCTGTGATTTAGGTGTGCCCAACCCACGCCCCGGCACCCGCAAAGGGCCAGAGGCGGTGCGCTACTGGTCGCTGGACCGCAACATGGTGCATTACGCCACCAAAATCTGCCCCTTTGAAATTTGTAGTGTTATTGACTATGGCGACATAGAGCCGAAAGAAGATGCCTATAACTTAGCGTCGTGGCTTAATGCTTTTGAAAAAGTCTACTTAGACTTCAAAGCCAATAATGTCGTGCCCTTAACCATAGGCGGCGAGCACACTTGCACCTATCCCATCTTAAAAGGCTTATCGAATAATGGTGCTGAGCCCTTAGCGCTAATTCATTTAGATGCCCACGCCGATACCGCTACCAACTTTGGCGGCACCCGCGTATCGGACGCTACCTTGTTTCAAGTAGCTGCAGTAGACGGTTTTATCGACCCCACAAAAACCATACAAATAGGCCTGCGCGGCCGCGGTGTGCCCCGTGCTGACTTTTCACATAAATCCGGCATGACGATCATCTATGCCGACGATGTGCAAGAAAAAGGTGTGCCTTGGGTGATGGAGCAGGTCAAAAAAGTCATAGGCGATAGCCCTGTGTACTTGTCTATAGATACCGATGTGTTTGACTGCAGCTGCATGCCAGGCACAACCTTGCCCGAACCTTTTGGTTTAAGCGGTATAGAAGTACGCGATATTATTCGTGGCTCTAGAGGATTAGATGTAGTGGGGGCAGACTTAATGGAGCTAAGCCCACCTTACGACCCCACCGGTATGTCGGCTTGTTTGGCGGCGGGTATCGCCTTTGAGCAGTTTTGTGTATTGGCTGAAGCGCGGGCTAGACGCACAGGTAAGGAAAATAAAACCCATTGGAATAAGTAGTTTCAGCTTTTTTTAAGCTTCTTGGTTTTGACCAAACCATTCGCTTAGCGAGTGGGGCGGTCATGCCCAAAGCACTCGCTATAAATACCGCTACTTTTTCAACGACTCTGACCCCCTTGGTCTTTCCTGGTAATTCATAGAGAGTTAGTTTTGTGGTGGGGGGTATTAGTGGTAGTTTATTTTCAACGACTCGGACTCTTGGTCCTTTTGCGGCGTTATTATTTCCAGCCATGCAGCCAAACATCGTCATTTTTTAAATCATGCCAATTTATAGGAAACGGTCGTTTTGACATAACAGCTTCGATCGAACAAACAATAACAGTACCATTTTCATCGTATTCGACTTCAGTCACGATGAAGTGTTTTTCTTTGTTCGTAGGTTTAACGGCTGTCCACTTACTGTTAAGTAATTTTTTTGGGTTGATGGTGTTCATATAAACCTCCCGAGGGGTCGCAGTCGGTTTTGTGGTGAGTAGAGCGAAGGTTATTAGTTGAGGTTAGTTTTTCAATGACTCTTCCCCCTCGATCAGGCTTTACAAAAGCTCTCTTATTGACGGCCACAGTGTTTCAAGAATAAGGTCTTGTGCCTTGGCGTTAGGGTGTATGCCGTCATCTAGCATTAATTGTGGATTGCTTACCAGTTGGTAAAGGAAAAATGGCAAGGTGTTTACGTTTTCTTGTGCGGCGATTGTGGCAAAGCTATTTTTAAATTGTTCGGTATAGCGCCGACCATAGTTTGGCGGTATTTCCATATGAGTGATAAGTGTTCTTGCACCAGATTCTCTAGATTTTTTAATAATGGTAACGAGATTCTTTTGCATGCTTTTTATTGAGTAGCCTCGCAAGCCATCATTAGCCCCCAAGGCTATAATGATAATGGCCGGTTGATGGCGCTTTATTAGGGCCGGTAGCCGAGTTAAGCCATCCCCCGTGGTGTTGCCACTAACGCTGCCATTAACAACGCGATAGGCTAAATGTTCTTTAGTAATGCGTTGCTGCAGTAATTCTACCCAGCCTTTACTGGCATCGAAGCCATAGCCGGCGCTGAGGCTGTCGCCTAACACTAGCAAGGTTGGCTGCTTGTCATCGTTTGCGTGGGCAAGGCTTGTTACCAGCCCAGCGATTATCAATATAAATGGCAAAGCTGATTTTGATAATGCTGATTTAATATCCAAAAAATGTACTCGTATTGTTAGTAGGGCTAGTAGATAAAAAGTTATTTGGTTGCAGAAATGCTAATATCTTCCGTTGCACTATAGGTATCTTATCGGATGAGTCAGTATTTATCGAACGATGTTTTATAAAAGATGTTTTAGGAACGTTTTTTGACTAGCAGTGTCTAGATAACATTATTTTATAATGGCCGTTCAATCATATAGTCTTGTAACTAATTACCCATAAAACACGGCATAAAGAACATGATATTAGCAGCGCGTCAGTTAACTAAATCCGTCCCGACACTCGATGGCGAATTAACTATTTTATCTCAAGTGTCATTGGCGCTAAACAAAGGTGATAGTTTAGCGATTGTGGGGGCATCGGGTTCAGGTAAATCAACATTGCTGGGTATTCTGGCGGGGCTTGATGTGCCAACTTCGGGTGAGGTTATTTTGGCGGGGAATAACTTGTCTACTATGAATGAAGAGGGGCGTGCCAGAGTACGGGCAACGTCAGTGGGCTTTGTTTTTCAGTCATTCCAGTTATTGCCGGGCTTAAATGCCTTGGAAAACGTGATGATGCCATTAGAGCTGCATGGGGTAGCGGATGCAAAAGAGAAGGCCGAAATGTATTTGCTGCGTGTTGGTTTGTCGCATCGCTTGCATCATAACCCTAAGCAATTGTCGGGCGGAGAGCAGCAGCGAGTAGCTATTGCACGAGCGTTTGCTAGCGAGCCTAAAGTGTTATTTGCCGATGAACCAACGGGTAATTTGGATAGCGTAACGGGTGCCAAGGTAATCGATTTATTATTTGATTTAAACGAGCTGAATGATACAACTTTGGTATTAGTGACTCATGAGCAGCGCTTGGCACAGCGCTGCCAGTATACGCTGCAACTAGATGCAGGGTGTGTCGTTAGTTCTAGCTTATCCGTTGATACTGCTACGGAGAGCGTGTAGATGCTTGCTATGCGTTTATTACTGCGCAATTGGCGTAGCGGCGAGGTAAAGATTCTTTCTGGTGCGTTGATTTTGGCAGTGGCAGTGGTAACGGCCATTACTGTTTTTGCTAACCGTATGGAATTATCACTAGAGCGCCAGAGCAATAGCTTTCTGGCTGCAGACCGAGTGGTTAGTGGTCGTTTTGATATTCCTACAGATTGGCTTGCTATGCCTGAGCAATATGGTTTACAGCAGGCAAAGGTGGTTTCATTTAGTTCCATGGTTTTTGCTGGCGATGAAATGCATCTAGCTGCGGTTAAAGCCGTGAGTGAAAAATACCCCCTAAGAGGCCGTTTGGAGGTTAGCGCAACAGCATTCGCCAGTAACGAGGACGTGGTGGTTACTGATAAGGTGCCTGCTCAGGGTGAAGTTTGGGTGGACTCAAGGATATTAGCCTTATTGGGTATTCAGCTAGGCGATTTCTTGGCGGTAGGTGAATCTGATTTTCGAGTGACAAAAGTTGTTTTTCGAGAGCCCGATCAAACCAGTGGTTTTTCGGTAATGGGGCCGCGGGTATTGATGAATGTTGCTGACCTAGCCGCTACTGAGGTTGTTCTTCCCGGCAGCCGTATTAGCTATCGGTGGTTGTTGGCTGGCGAGGCTAAAGATATCGCAGGCTTTGAAAAAGAACTGTTGCCCTTGTTGGGTGAGCATTATCGATTGCGCAATGTGCGTGATTCACAGCAGAATATAAACTCTACTCTAGATAGAGGCGGTAATTTTTTATTACTAGCAGGCATGATTGCGATGTTGTTAGCCAGTGTTGCCATTGCTATTTCTGCCCAGCAGTTTTCTGAGCGCCATGTTGATCAAGTTGCCTTGTTAAAAAGCTTAGGTGCTAGCGCCTGGAAGATTAGAAAACTTTATTTTATGCAAATGGCTGCGTTGGCTATTATTGCTTCGGTGATTGGTTTATTTATTGGCAATGTACTGCAAGAAATTATCGCCTCTTCGATTATCAGCTTATTTAAGGTGGAGTTGTTAGAGGCCAATCTATGGAGTTATGCTACCGGCGTTGCTACCGGTTTTATTTGTTTATTGTTTTTTGCGTTGCCGCCCCTTTGGCATTTACCGACAGTTTCGCCATTGAAGGTGCTGAGGCGCGAGATGCCTGTGAACACAGTTCAGTTATGGGCTCGTGGTTTAGCCGGCTTGTGCGCCATCGTATTACTCGTATTTGCTTATAGTCGCAGTATCACGTTGACCTTGGCCGTTGTTGCAGGTTTGGCGGTTTTAATCAGTACTTCTGCAGTGATGTCGTTAGTTTTTCTTAAAACGGGCCGCAAGCTAGGTATGAAGGCAGGGAGTATTTGGCGCTTGGCCTTGGCTAGTTTAGAGAGGCATAAAGGTCAAAGTGTAACCCAGATTATTGTCTTTGCCTGTGCGTTTATGTTGCTGATGGTGATAGTGACTTTACGTACCAGTTTGATTGATGAATGGCGGTTGCAGCTCCCTGCTGATGCGCCTAATCATTTTATTGTCAATGTCTCTATGCAGGATCGTGAACAGATAGAGCATTTTTTTAAACAGCAGTCATTTCAACTAGAACCGTTTTATCCTATGGTTTTGGGGCGCATAGCCGAAGTGAATGATGAGCCTATTAGTGAGCAGCTACGTAGTGAAGTCAATGCCTTACAGCGGGAGTTAAATTTAAGCTGGGCTGAGAGTCTTGCTGCAGATAATAAATTAATAAAGGGGCAGTGGTGGGATGCCTGGCAAAGCCCCACGCAATCGGGTTTAGCGGGTGTTTCGGTTGAGCAGAGTGTGGCCGAAGATATGCAGCTGGCACTAGGTGATAAAATAAGCTTTAGCATAGGGGGGTTAAAGTTACAGGCAGAGGTTGCCAGCATTAGAACTTTAGATTGGGAGAGCATGCGGCCTAACTTCTATTTTTTATTTTCTCCGGGTGCGCTTAATCAATTTACCCCTAATTTTATGACTAGCTTGTATATACCTAGCGATAAAAAAACCATACTCAACCAATTACTTAGAGATTACCCGACTATTGTGGTGATCGAAGCTGATCGGATTATTGAACGCATAAGAAGTATTGTTGAACAAGTTAGCCGGGTAATAGAGTTAATTTTATGGCTGGTGTTAGTGGGTGGTTTTTTTGTGTTGGCTGCGGCTGTTAACGCCAGCATTTACACGCGCTTACAAGAGGCTGGTTTGTTACGAGCTTTAGGCAGTGGCAAACGTTTAATTATGGGCAGCCTTTGGGTAGAGTTTTCTGTTTTGGGATTGTTTGCGGGTTTACTAGCAGTGATTGGCGGTGAGGCCTTGTTAATCGCTTTGCAAACACTAGTGTTTAAGCAGTCGATAACGTTTCATTTTTATCTTTGGTTTTTTGTGCCTTTGCTTAGTGCTGTTACGGTTGGCGGCTTTGGTGTTTATGCTTGTCGAAAAGTGATATCAGTGCCTCCGGCAGTAGTGTTACGGGAGCTTTAAACTTTAAGCAAGCTTGGGGCAAAAACTAGAAAAAGGAGTGGCTTGCGACGCACGATGAATTATTTTTCAAACAAGTGCAGTAAATGCTGCTCTAGGCGGCGGTAGGCTTTTTGGTGATACAAAACCCAGCCGCCTACATAGCCAACCGAGCAGCCCAGTATTACATCAGTCATGCGCTGTAGTACTAATTGGTTTATGTGCAATGATGCGCTTTCCGCTTCGGCTAAAATAATGGTGAGCGGGGTTATAAAAATAACAGCGAAACCATAATTGCGGGTTACCAATTGTTCGATGATAAAAATCAGTACGATAATTGACAGCGCTAATGTCCATGGCCCAGGGCTTAGCGAGAACAGCCCCCAGGTCAGCCCCATACCTATGGCCGTGCCCATAATTCTATGTATATTGCGATGGCGAATAGCACGAAAGCTCGCGCCTTGCAGGATGGCGGCACAAGAGATAGGTGCCCAGTAGGGCTTGTCGAAGCCCAGCCATAGCGCTAATAGATAACTGGCCGCAATAAAAACCGCAATAGTCGCTGACTCCAATAAAATGGCGACGACTCTGGGCTCGGTGGGCTCAGCTGGGTGTATGCCACCCGTGTGGCCGCTCAGCAATTGTAAAAGGCTGTACGACAGCGTCAGCACGCTTGCGCCCATACAGCCAAATAGTAGCAGGCCTGCTCGCTGCGGTAATAAAGAGAGATCAAACGGTATTGCGCTGGCTATACAAGCCACCGTGATGAAAAAGAAACTACCTGGCGGCGGCACTGCAAAATAGCGACTGATAAAGGTTGCCCAGAATGCCACAAAACCCAGTGCTGCTACTATTGTCCACGGGTTGAAACCCGCTAACAAAGACAGAGTAAAACTGGCGCAGAAGCCAAAGCTTACCAACGCCATGGTGATCATTCGATGTGATAGCGGTGTTTGCCGTAGATAGAGGCTGGCTAAGCCACCTATGCTTGCCGCGCTACCTATTACAAAATTATCAAACCAAGCGGCTATAATTACCGGTAGCCCTACAGCCAAAGCGACTGTTACATGGGCGCCCCAAGGGCGCTTATGATCGCTTAGCGACAATAGTGGGCGAATCTTTGCCAGCATGCCGGGTTTGTTGGCCGATGAAGATTTAGGTGAGGACATGGGCAAGGCCTGATGAAAGGTAAAACTGTAGCCCTGCTTGATAAAGGCGCTAGACTATTTTTGTATCTATATTAGCCGTTATTTTAAAATAAAATTTAGTGAGTTATTTTTTAAACAACAACGTCATACGATTAGATTCCCCTATCGCCAGGTAACGCTGCCGTAAGGCCTCATCCTTTACGTCTAAGCTGGGCGGCAAGCGCCAAACTTCCTCATTGGCCGAGGGCTGGTCTTTGGGGTTGCTGTTAACATTGCTTTCCGCTTGCAGGGTAAAACCGGCTTTTTCCATAGCCTGTATCACTTGCTTGCGGTTTAAATAACCATTGCCGCCATCGGCATTAGCCTGTGAGGTTTCGTGTTGCACTATACCCACTATGCCGCCGGGTTTGAGTATGCGGTAGGATTCACTGAGCGCTTGATCTAGGTAGTGAAACTCGGCGTTAAAGCGGGCAAGGTTGTGCAGGGCGCGGATAAATAACACCGCGTCAACACTGTTGGATAAGCTTGCCGGCATAGTGTCAAAGGTATAAGCACTGGCTTTAGGGGTGTTAAGCGGCTGCCATTGCGTAATCCTGTTGGCAAACTCTAGGGTGTCTTGCTTGCGCTGTTGAACATAGTCCGCATCTGCCCATGAAAAATGTTGCCATAGTGGCAGCGGATAATCTGCTGCAATAATATGCCCTTCTTTACCTAGGTAAGCCGCTAATATTTTGCTATACCAACCGCTATAGGGCAGCACTTCTACAACAGTCATACCGGGTTTTATGCCAAAAAACACCAGCGTTTCAAAAGGGTGCCTGTAGGTATAGCGCGCTTTTACTGCATCACTTTGCTGTGCTAATACCGTTTTTAATTTTTGTTCGTTAATTTTTTGCCGTTCGTAATCTTTATTTTTCACTTGGCTCACGGCGCTGCTGGCTAGTAGCAGTAGGCTCAATGATAACGATATAAAAGTGCGCATAAAAATCCCTGTCGTGGCTAATGATTTATTGAGTGCTGCTGTAGCGTAAAATTTCTACTACTTGCGCGGGTGTTTGCGCCCAAGCCTGCGCAGCGGCATTCACTTCTTTTAAGGGGTGAATAATATCTTCGCTGTGCAGAGTGATATAGGGCGTGCCCAAGGCGGCGCAATAACCGGCATCAAAGGCGGCGTTCCACTGTTTGTATTTATCGCCAAAACGGATGACGGCAATATCGGCCTGCTCAATAAGGTTTTTAATGCGTATGGCATTCACTTTGGCGGATTGATGATCGCGCCAAAAGTTGCTGTCGGTTTTGCCTAGGTGGTCACCGGCGGCATCGCTGCTATCGTGGTCGGTAACGGCGGAGGTAAAGGTAATGGGTAGTTGTAGTTTTTCGGCACCAGCAATAATTTGTTCGCGCCAATCGCTGTGTATCTCTCCGGATAAGTAAACAGTCCAGCTCATGTTATCTCCCTCTTTAGTTTTATTAGCTTAGTTTTATTAGGTTTTATTGGTTTACATCTATAACAATGCGGCCTTGAATTTCACCGGCGATAATTTGCTGGGCTAATTCGGGCAGCTTTGACATAGGCTCTATGCGGTAAATTTGTTCTAGCGCAGCAATATCAGTTAATTGTGCCAGTGCATCCCAGGCCCGTTGCCTGCGTGGTTGTGATGCCATGACTGAATCTATGCCGCGCAAGGTTACCCCGCGTAAAATAAAGGGCATAACCGTGGTGGGTAGGTTGATGCCGCCCGCTAAGCCACAGGCCGCTACTAGGCCTTCATACTTTATTTGGCTGAGTACCGTGGCCAGTAATTTATCGCCTACGGTGTCTATGGCAGCGGCCCAAGTTTCGCGTTCCAGCGGTTTACAGTCGCGGACAAATTCGGCGCGGCTAAGAATACTACTGGCACCTAGCGCTGTTAAAAATTCACTGCTGTTTTCTACACGGCCGGTAACGGCCGTCACCGAGTAACCCAGTTTGCTGAGTAGGCCAATGGCCACCGAGCCTACACCACCAGCGGCGCCGGTGACTAATACCGGGCCTTGTTCGGGGCTGATGCCGTGATCTTGTATGGCTTGCACGCAGAGCATGGCGGTGTAACCGGCGGTGCCTAGGGCCATGCTTTGCTCTAAGCTAAAGGCTGCGGGTAGGCGCACCAGCCATTCGGCTTTTAAACGTTGAAATTGGCTGTAGCCGCCGTTGTGTACTTCGGATAAGCCAAAGCCGTTTACCAGTACTTTATCACCTGCTTTAAAGGCTGGGTTTTTTGATTCTACGACGGTGCCGGCCAAGTCTATGCCGCAAATCAAGGGCAAGCTGCGGCAGATGCGGCCTTTGCCGGATACCGCTAAGCCATCTTTATAATTGAGGGTGGAGTAGGCAACTTGCACCAGCACGTCTTCGTCGGGTAGCTCGTTAAGGCTAATGCTTTTGAGTGCGGCGCGGGGTTTGCCGTCGACATCTTCGGCGACGATTGCGTTAAAGGTAGCGTTAACAGATTGAGTCATAATAGGCCCTTGGTTTGTTGATGGCTGCTAAAGTGGTGTTACGCCTGTAGCCAAGCGAGATACTATTAATGGCGATGATGACGGTTAGGCCACACTAGTATAGAGGAAATTCTAAGCCTAGGGATTACTCTAGGTTGACTAGGTGTAGTATGGAGGTGCGCAGCTCGTTTTCTAAACCGTCTATATCGGGGTGGTGGGGTTTACCGTAGCCAATTTGGTTGGTCATGCCATCCATTAGGGCGGTAATGATACGAGCTAAGTGGTGAGCGCGGCGTGTCGACATATTACTGTCGCAGCTGAGTAAGAGTTTGGCTAGTGCTGGAATATAAAAATTGTAAAACCTTTCCATGATTTCGGCGACTTCATCGTCATGCTGCGATAAGGCCCATACTGTAAACCAGATATTACAGGTGGACTTTACTTTGATGTCCTTAAGTAGGAAGTCTACGGCGGCTAGTACTTTTGCTGACTTGCTGCTGCCGTGTTGGGTGACGGCTTCGTAAGTGTTGGCGTATTTGTCTATCTCTGGGGTGATGACTTCCCACAGTAATTCTTTTTTAGTGGCGTAGTAATATTGGATATTACCGGGCTGTATACCTATGTTTTTGGCAATTCTGCGCAGCACAAAGTTTTCGTAACCTTCGTCCACTAAAATTCGTCGCGCCTCATCAATAATATCTTGGCGCGTTTTTGCGCCTTTTTTCCTGGCGGCGGGGCGGGTAGCCTTTTCTTTACTGGACGCTTTACTAGAAGCTTTGCTAGGCGCTTTAGGGGGTGTTTTATTGGCAGTTTTGCCGCTTTTCTTGTCAGCCGTGGTGCTAGTCACCTTATATCCTCAAATAAAAAAGCCGGTAGATAAGGGGCTTATCATACCGGCCTAAGGCAGGATTATCTAATCATGTAGGTTTTGCGTATGGTCTCATGCACGCGGCAGGTGCCTTTCCAGTCTTTGGGGAAGAAGGCGGCCGTGTTAGGGGTGATTTCTATCACCTCGCCAGACTCGTGTACATAAGTGGCGCGGCCTTCCATAAAGTGGCAAAACTCGTCGCTGGTAACGTGGCAGTTCCAGTAACCGGGGGTGCATATCCACACGCCAGTTTCTGATTCGCCGTTAGGGCCTTTGTGTAATAACACGCCAGTCACTTTGGAGACGCCTTCTATCATGGTGGGTACGGTGCCCCAATCTTTAACATCGGTGATTTCGTTGGGGTTGTGTAAAACAGATGCAGTCATGGTTTGCTTCCTTAAGGGCTAGTAATTATGCAGTAAGCATATAGAGGTTACGTATAGTCTTTTTAACGACACAGCTGCCGGTCCAGCCGGCGTTAAAATGTATGCAGGTGCCGGCGCGAACTTCTATTACCTCACCGTCGTTAGAGGTGTAGGTGGCCTCACCTTGGATGAAGTGGCAAAGCTCGTCGCGGGGTATGCTCAGGGTCCATGTGCCGGGGGTGCATTCCCAAAAGCCAGACTCGGGTTTGTTATCGGGGCCTTTGTACAACAGTATGCCGCGCGATTTTGATTGCCCTGCTGTGCAATCGGGTTGGTCGCCCCAGTCGGTGAGTTGCTCGCTGGCTATTTGGTCTACGTTGTAAATTACTTTGCAGTGTTCGCCTTGGGCGGTAATAGGCTCGCTCATAGTTGTTACTCTTCTGTGGTGTTGGTCATAATAGTGTGTGCTGAGTATATGGATTCCGGCTAAAACACTGCCGGAATGACGGTGTAGTCTTGCCGTATCAATACTTGTTAGCGGCTCAGTATCTCGTTAATCACCTGGGCTGCTTTTTCACCGCCTTGCGCTTTTTGCATATGCGCTTTTAGCGGCGGTAGCTTGGCCTGTATGCTTTCGTTGGTGAGGCAGTCATTGATGGCCTCACTTAAGCTCTGTTCGGTCCAGTCATAGCGAGGTAGCTTATGGCCATAGCCGGTATCTTCTATGCGTGAGGCGTTGTCGTGGCCGTCCCAGCAGTAGGGCATGATAATGGCGGGCTTGCCAAAATAGAGTGCCTCGTTAAAGCTGTTGTTACCGCCGTGGTGTATAAACAGATCGGCGTGTGGCACTACCGCGGGCTGTGGGTACCAGTTTTGTAAATGTACGTTGGTCGGTTTGTTATAAGGCGTCATATCTTCGCCCACTTTCATCAAAAAGCGGTAGGGCATAGTGGCAAAGGCCGCCAGCATGCGCTGGTATAGCTCTACATCGGAATCACCCAGCGAGCCAAAGGCCACATAAATTAGCGGCTTATCTTGGTACTCGGCGGGGAAGCTAGGCACTTCATAAACGCCTTCGTCTCTTACGCAGCCTTCTAAATAAGTGAACTGATCTTCTGATAGCGGTGTTTCCCGCTCAAAAGCCAAGGGCTTGGGGTAGAGTAAAAAGTTCATGGTAGGGGATACTTCAAAAAACTCACCCATGGGGTAGGGGGCTTCACCTTGCTCTTTTAAAAAATCGTTGTAGCGGTGGTGTGAGTTAGCTACGCAGCGCTCAAATTCCGCTTCAAAGGCTTTATAGCCTTCATAGTCACCTTGTGAGCAACCCGATAGATGTGGTGGCACCATGGGGTCGGTTACTTCATTTTCTGAGCAGGAAATAATTCTCACCCAGGGGCAGCCGGCTTTTTTTATGGCGGGAAATAAAATGACATTGTCTACACAGATAAGGTCGGGTTTGATTTTAGCCAGCTGCATTTGTAGGTCGGGCTCGGCGCAGATAGCGGAGTCGACTATGGCCTCCCATACCGGGGCGACATAGGCTTCGACTTGTTTCAGAGGGGAGTATTTAAAGTGCGGTAGATGTTGGGCGATGAAGTTATCCCAGTATTTGGCTACGTCTTCGTCGCTCATGTCGCCCGACATATTGACTAAGTATTCTGCAAAGCCGTACTCGGCAAATACACCGCTAAACCCTTTGTCGCAAATAAAAACGGGATTGTGCCCCATTTTGCGTAGCTCTTGGGCTATGCCCACACAATTTAGGGCTGGGCCAAAGGCCGCCTCGGGGAAAAAGGCAATAGTTTTACCGCTGCTCATGGTGATCTCCAGTGCTTCTTTTAGTTAGTGCATTATTATAAATAGAGCATAGCCTAAGCGCTATATTCTGGTTGTAGCAGTAAGTGTTTCTGCATTTATAGTTCAATATACTATTTAGTGATGACGGCTGTCTACTCTCTAATAAAATTTCATGCTAGGTGGTGTTGCCAGATAAGCTCTTGTTTTTGTATGCTTTTTCGATAATTAACAGGCTGTGGCGGGGTTTTTATTCCTATTTGTTATAGATAATACTGGTGTTTAGATGCATTTAGTCCTTGAATGCACAAAAAGAGAGGGGTAGTATTTAGTTCGTTGTAATAATTATTGCAATAAACTATCAGTCGCTTGGTTGTCTTGATTAAGAGTGTTGCAGTGTAAGGCTGTAATGGCCACCGATGAATAACAATAAAATTGGAGAGTTCTATGAGTTTCCTGACTAAAACACGCAAGCCTCTGGGCTTGGCTATAGCAACATTGTCTGCTGTGGGCATGGCTACGCAGTTAAATGCCGCCATACTTGAAGAGGTTGTAGTAACCGCGCAAAAGCGTGAACAAAACCTGCAGGATGTAGGTGTATCTATTTCGGCTTTTACCGGCAAGCAGACGCGCGCTCTAGGCTGGAATAGTAGTGAAGATATCGCTGCGCAAACGCCGGGCTTGGTAACGGCGTCCTTTGCGGGAGATTCAACGGTTTCTATTTTTGCTATTCGTGGTGTAGGCCAAAATGACTTTGCCGATCACCAAGAAGCGCCAACAGCCATGTATGTTGATGGTGTATATGTATCAAGCCCAGGTGCTGCTGGCTTCCAAATGTTTGACGTAGAACGTGTTGAAGTGTTGCGTGGTCCTCAGGGTACCTTGTTCGGCCGTAATGCTACGGGCGGTTTGATGCATATTATCAACAAGAAGCCTACTGAAGAGTTTGAAGGTTATGTTGATTTAACCTTGGGTGATTTTAATCAAGTACGTGTTGAAGGTGCGGTAAGCGGACCAATTGCTGACAATGTGCTGGGGCGTTTTTCTTTGTTGCAAGATACGGCAGACGGTTATTTTGAAAACAAATATCCTGGTGGTGACGATTTACGTTCAAGAGACTCATTAAGCTGGCGTGGACAGTTAGAGTTTCGTGCGGGTGATAATGCCACTATTAATATGACCGCTTGGCAGAACCTCACTGACCGTGCAACCGGTGGTATTTATGATCGCATAGTGACAGCTGATGGTGCAGCTACAGATTATACCGGTCAGGGCAATGATTACCCCAGCCCAAATGAGGGTGCGCCAGATGTAGAAGGGCAGGTTGATAAAGACTCTCAAGGTATTATGCAAACGGCTGTCATTGAGAGTGAAAATTTCACCATTACCTCTATTACGGATTTTCAGCAAATAGAGAAATACTACCTAGAGGATTCTGATGGTGGGCCTATAGCGTATTTATGGTATGACGCTGCAGCTGATATAGAGCAATTCTCACAAGAGTTTCGCTTAAACGGCCAAACTGAAAATATGAAGTGGCAGGCGGGTTTCTACTACTTGAACATTGATGGTGAGGTTACCTCGCAAATCAATATTCCAAGTTTTGGCGGCAATCCCAAAAATGATTACACTTTATCAACAAAGTCTTATTCTGTGTTTGGGCAAATTGAATATGATTTAACAGAATCATTATTGTTAACTGCTGGTTTACGCTGGACTGATGATGAAAAAGAGTTTGATATAAGTAGTCAATGTTTCGAGACTGATCTTCAGGCTGCCAAAGATATATTTGGACCAAATTCAGTTGGGCCGGGCACGGGTGTTGATTGTGCTTATCTTGAAAGTTTTGGTGCCGATGTTATTTTAACCTTGCCTGGAGAGCAGAACCTTAAACGCCATGATGAAGATTATTCTGGTAAGTTGCAGTTAGATTACAAAATGGTTGATGATGTTCTTTTCTATGCAGGTGTAAGCCGTGGCATGAAAGGCGGTGGCTTTACCGCGCCGTTAGATGGCTTGTTACCAGTATCAGCTTTAAGTTATGAGCCAGAAATACTTACCAGTTATGAGATCGGTGTTAAATCTGAATGGTGGGATGGCAGAGTTCGTTTGAACGCAAGTGCTTTCCATTATGACTATGAAGATTACCAAGGGTTTATTTTCGTAGGCTTAACTTCAGTGGTTGTTAATAATGACGCAACAGTTGATGGGGCTGAAGTTGAGCTTTATCTCTCACCCTCTGAAGGTTGGGATATTTCTTTCGGTGTGGCGGTGTTAGATGCCAATGTTGAAGATGTATTAGATGATAAAACTGGGATTACTGCCGATCAAGATAAAACCACTTCACCTGAACTAACGGCCAATATGTTGGTACGTAAAGGTTGGGCGGTTGATGGTGGTGAGTTTGCCGTTCAAGTTGATGGCCAATATGTTGATGAGCAACATATGAGCTCGGTGAATTCTGACCTCGCTATGTCTAGCTCGTACACAATTTGGAATGCGCGTATAAGCTATATCCAAGAAAACTGGGATATTGCCGCTTTTGTTAAAAACGCAGGTGATAAAGAGTTTCGTACTTATGCCTTCGACTTGGCTGGTGACTTCGGCTACTCACTTGAAGTTTACGGCCCACCACGTTGGGTAGGTGTGCAAGCTCAGTACCGCTTCTAAAGAGTACTGTTTCTAATTTGAATAGTTAGGCTTATCCCCTAGGTCTGTATGACTAGTTTGGCTGCACCTTCGGGTGCAGCTCTTTTATCCCGTATTTTTTGGAGCGCATATGTGTGCTAAAAACAGTGTAGTGGTTGCTGACGCCGGTAATAAAGGCGAGCAGCGATCTGTTTTAAGAGCCGCCTTTTTAGCGGAAACTGCCTGGTGTGACTGGCAGCTAGATGCTTTAACGGCCGATGCCTCTTTTCGTCGATATTTTCGCCTAAGCCATAATGGCCAGTCGGCGCTGTTGATGGATTCTCCGCCCGACAGCGAAGATATGGACAGTTACATAAATGTGGCTGAATATTTGTTGTCCGTAGGTTTACGGGCTCCTAAAATTCACGCCTTAGATGAACAAAATGGTTTTGCCATTATTGAAGACTTTGGCAATCAAACCTATACCCAGTTACTCGATGCTGGCGCGCAAGCAGAGCCCTTATATAGTTTGGCAATTAATGCCTTGGCGCGTTTGCACAATGATTTAGATGTTAGTCGAATCGATATCCCTAGGTACGACCAAGGTTATTACCTAGACGAAGCCGCCTTATTTATAGATTGGTATTGGCCTGCCAGAACCGGTGGCCAGATTTCGGCCAACTTACGCCGTGAATATATCGACGTGTGGCAGCAATTATTGGCGCAGCTATCGCGCGATAATGAATGCATGGTGTTACGCGATTATCATGTTGATAACCTGATGGTGATAGAGGGCGAAAGTGGTTTAAATAGCTGCGGCCTGCTCGATTTTCAAGACGCATTAATAGGCTCCCGGGCCTATGACATGGTGTCTTTGTTTGAAGATGCTAGGCGCGATGTAGACCAAACCATGGCGCAGCGCTTAATTCAAAGCTACCTCAAAGATTTTAGCCCCCAGCAGGCGGCCGATTTCCATTATGACTACAGCGTATTAGGCGCTCATAGGCATATAAAAATTGTGGGCATATTCGTGCGCCTGTGTGTGCGCGACCGCAAGGCCCATTACTTAGATTATTTACCTCGCGTGCAGCGCTTGCTGGAACAGTCCTTATTAAAGCCAGAGATGCAGTTACTCGCCGACTGGCTGGATAGAAACCATCCTGGATTTGTTACTGCGCCCTTACAGTTCGATGCCGGCATAGTCCGGGGCATGCTCTGCGAGTAAGCATAAATTTATTAAATATAAAGATGTATAGATAGGAAGTATCACCATGAGTAATAGTGAAAAAAGAAATGGTTTAGTGGAGTGTGCGGGCAAGATTTTTTATAACAACGCCCTGCACGATTCAGTTTCCGATGTACGCATACCGGTTATCAATCCAGCCACCGAACAGCAGGTGTCTGAAATAGTCAGCCCTACCGAGCAAGAGATTGATAAAATTTTAACCATTGCCAACGCGGCACAAAAAAAATGGGCCAACACCGACGCCAAAACTCGTGCGGCGTATTTGCATAAAATTGCCGATTCTATAGAGCACGCCAATCATCAGCCCGTAGCTGAGGCGATGAGTTTAGAAATGGGCAAACCCTACCCCGAAGCGTTGGGTGAAATTGCCAACGTAGGCCCCGTGTTTCGTTACATGGCTGAAATGGCCCGTGATGATGGCGGTCATATTGCCGGTACTACGCAGATGGGTTCTTTTCAGTATTGCCGCTACGAGCCTTTAGGGGTGAGTGTGCACATCATGCCTTTTAACTTCCCTATTTTATTATTCGCCTGGACGGCCGCGGCTTCGTTGGCTTGCGGTAATGCCTTTGTGATGAAGCCCGCCGAGGCGACCTCTATCAGTTCGCTGATGTTTATGGATCACTTTAAAGTGCTGCCCGAAGGCTTGGCCTCTTGTATCACCGGTAACGCCAGTGTGGGTAGTCATCTGGTTGCTTCTGAGTTGACCCATGCGGTGGCCTTTACTGGTAGTGTCGCAGTCGGTCGCAGGGTCAATATCGCTTGTGCCGAAGCGATGAAACCAGCGGTGATAGAAGCGGGTGGTAACGATGCCATGATTATTGCCGCGTCAGCCGATATAGAAATCGCCGCCGCGGGCAGCATCTGTGCCGCCTTTCATTTAAGTGGCCAAGTGTGCACCTCTGCTGAACGCTTTTTTGTGGTGGATGCCATACACGATGAATTTGTAGAGGCCTTTGCCAAGCGTGCCAAAGCGCTGCGTATAGGCCACGGTTTAAGCAAGGCCGAAATAGGCCCCGTGGTTAATATGGCGGCTAGAGATAGAATTAAAAACTTGGTAGACAAAACCGTTGCGCAAGGCGCAACCATAGTCTGCGGGGGAAAAATTCCTGCTGGCTTTGATAAAGGTGCTTACTACGAGCCCACTATTTTGACTGATGTTACCGATGATATGGAAATTATGAACTCGGAAGTGTTCGGCCCTGTAGCGGCGATTTGTCGAGTGAAAGATGTGGATGAGGCGATAGCCAAAGCCAATAACTCACAGTTTGGTTTAGGTGCTTGTATCTTTACTAACGACTTTAAAGAAGCGACTAAAGCCACCGAGCTATTACAGACCGGCATGGTATGGGTCAACAACCCCATGATAGATAACGATGCCTTACCCTTTGGCGGTGCCAAAATGTCGGGCTTGGGTCGCGAGCTGGGCCGTGAAGGTTTAAATGCCTTCCGCCAAAGCAAAATGGTAATACAAGATGCCGACCCTATTATGCACGATTGGTGGTATCCCTATCCGGATTCAGCTTTTCATCCCGATGCTGAATAAGCGCTAGCGATAAGCAGAACCTGAATCTAAATCCCCGTTATTAAGAAGCGTTAGAAGAATTTTATGAGCCAGCAACAAGCAGAAATAGCCGTAGTGGTATTAGGCGCGGGCAAAGGCACGCGCATGCAATCGGACTTGCCGAAAGTGTTACAGCCTTTAAAAGGTCAGCCTTTAATTAGCCACTTATTAAAAGCAGTGGATGGCATTAACCCTGATAAATGCGTGGTGGTGATAGGCCCCGATATGGATAACGTAAAAGCCTGTGTCGCTCCACGCCTAACCGCGATACAGCATCAGCAGTCAGGCACCGGTGATGCGGTAAAAGCCGTTAGAGCTATGCTGGAAGATTTTCATGGTGATGTGTTGGTGGTTTATGGCGATACGCCTTTAATTACCACCGCTACGTTACAGCGTTTATTAGCAGAGCGGCACAGCGCCGCCCAGCCTGCGGTAGTGGTGTTAGGCTTTCGCCCTGATGATCCATTGCAATATGGCCGCTTACAAGAAGGCGCAGATGGTCAGCTAGAAGCTATAGTTGAGTTTGTTGACTGCAACGAGCAGTTAAAAGCCTCCAACCTCTGTAATTCTGGGGTGATGGCTTTTGACGGCCAATACCTATTTGAATTATTAGATGCGATTACTGATGATAATTCTAAAGGTGAATATTACTTAACTGATGTTGTTGCCATCGCTAAAAGCAAAGGTCTTAACTGCGCCTTTGTTGAAGGTGATCCACAGGAAGTGTTAGGCATTAACACCAAAGCCGAATTGGCAGAAGTAGAAAACTTATTGGCTTGATACAGTTAGCGCCCATTCAATAATAAATAGCAGGTCCCCCCATGAATAGCTTAGATAACACCATAGCCGATAGTAAAAACGGCTTATTAAAAGATTCACTGCCTGATGACTGGCCCGCCACCTTAGGGGCTGCCGCGGCAGCCTATGGCATAGGCATGTTGTCCTTATTAGTACTGCCTTTTTTAATCGGTGCCACTATGAGCTCGTTGGGCTTAAGCGGTTCGCAGGCTGGTTGGTTAGGCAGCGCCGAATTACTCTCTGTGACCCTGGGCTCATTTATAGTCGCGCCGTGGATAGGGCGCTTGCCGCGTCGTACTCTAGCTATGAGTGGTGCTGCCTTGGCGATAGCCGCCAACCTAGTGAGCATGACTAGCCTGTCTTACGAATTACTGATGCTGTGCCGCGCGATTGCCGGCCTAGGTTGTGGCTTGGCACTGGCCGCTGGTAATGCCACGGTGGCCTGTTCTAAAAACCCAGAAAAAATGGCCGCTCATATGTCCATCTTTTTTGTGGTGATTATGGTGGCCTTAATGATGATATTTGCGCGGGTAGGTGACATGTATGGTTACCAAGGTAGCTACGGCGCATTGGCGGCAACCATTGCGGTGGTTAGCTTGTTACTGCTGGGTTTACCGCAACACCCCAGCGCTGCAGTACATGCTGAAGCCGCGGCAGGTACTAATAATAAACAGCTGTTTTCGCTGGCGGGCATAGTGATGATGTTGGCTATGTTTTGCTTTCAAATGCGCGACACCATGTCCTGGGCTTTTGTTGAGCGTATAGGTGCCGGGGTCGGTTACTCCTCGGCAGAGGTGGGTAATTTACTGTCGCTGCAAGCGGTACTGGGTTTATTAGGGCCGGTTATTGCTACCTTAATGGGTTCGCGTTTTGGGTTAAAAATGCCAGTAATTATAGGCATATTGGGTTCGGGATTGGTCACCGTGATGGTGTTGCTATCCACCGATTCTGTGGCGCTGTATACCGCGACGGTCTCGCTAATTTCTATTAGTTATTTTTACTCCCTAGCCTACTTAACCTCATTAGCTGCCGAGTTGGATAAAGATGGCCGCATCGTGGCGGCATCGGGTGGTTTACTGATTGCTGGTTCGGCAGTGGCACCGGTTCTTTCGGGTTATATTTTAGATGCCGGTGGCTATGTGTTAATGGGCTGGGTGGCCGCTGGTGTGGTGGGGCTTACCTTGCTGTGTGCCTTAATTGCATTGGGAACTTTGAATAGTCGTACTTTGAATAACAGTGCTTTAAATAACAGCGCTTTCAATAAAATGGATTAAGTAAAAAGTAACGCTATTAACAGGGCGTTATAGTTTGTGTGTTTGATTAAAATAATGACATAAGAGGTTGTTGATGAATATTGTAATTTTAGGTGGCGCAGGCCTTATGGGTTCCGGCACGGTTAGGGACTTGGTATCGGAATTATCCTCAGGGGTAGATAGCCTAGTGGTAGCGGATGTTTCGCCACAGCGTATGGATGAATTATTAAGCGAGTTAAACGATGAGCGTATTAGCTCGGTTATTCTCGATGTGACCAATAAAGATGCCACCATGGCGTTGCTGCGCAATGCTGATATCTGCATCAATGCGGTGCCGACTTTTGCCGGCTATCAAATGGATATTTTCCATTACTGCTTAGAAGCTAAAACCCCTTATGTAGATTACGGCGGCATGGGTGTGTATACCGTTAAGCAAAAGAAAGAGCATGCCGAGTGGGAAAAAGCGGGTGTTACTGCGGTATTAGGTTTGGGCGCTGACCCCGGTATGTCCAATATGACTTGCAAGGCGGTAGCCGAGCGCTTAGATACTATCGATAAAATTAATCTGTACTGGGCCGCCGAAATTGAAGGGCCAGAAAACCCCATACTGGTGCCGCCTTATAGCGAGTCTACGGTATTGGGTGAATACGCTAACAACAGCCAACAGTTTTTAGAAGGCGCTTTGCGTGAAGTGGGCCCACAAACCGGCAATGAAATTATCGATTTGCCTGAGCCTTGGGGTACCACCGAATTTATCTACTCACAACATTCCGAGCCACTAACCGTACCTTTTGCCCAAGGCTTTGCTGATAAAGGCATTAAAGAATTTACTTGGAAGTTGTCCTTGCCGGCCCGTGAGCACGAAGCCTGGGTAGGCATAGTCAAAGCTGGTTTCGGTGATTTTGACGACCCTATTACTATCAAGGGTGTGGATATTAAACCGGTAGAGTATTTGCAGGCGGTGATACGCCGCAATATAGAGCGCAATAAAGATAAAATCCCCGAGCAGGAAGGTTATGAGATTCACTTTGCGATAGGCGAAGGCATGAAGGACGGCAAGAAAACCCGCGTGAAGTGTGTGGTGTCTTCCAAGCCCGACCCTTTATACGATGCCTATAACGATGCTGCCACCTCTATGAATGTGTCTATAGGTGCGCAGTTATTATTACGCAATGCTTTAAAGCCTGGCGTTTGGGGGCCTGAAGAATATTACGATGTAGAGGAGTATTTCAAAGAGGTGAAACGCAGGCGTTTTCACGTTGAAATTGAAACTAATACTATCGAAGAGTTATAAGCGCCTAGTTGCGTAAACGGTTTTAAATCCCACTCAGTCACAATGGTGTTGTTACAATAAGAAAATAAGTAATGCGGGGGGCAATACTTGTGAGCTTATTAAATGCCAGGTCGATTGTAGTGGGATTTTTTATGGCCGTTTTTTAACCATTTGCTTTATTCAGCCTTTAGCATAGAATTTGTCGCCCCAGTAGTTCAACTCTCAGGCATCATAGCTAAAGCGGTATAGGGTGGTATGGCAAAGCACACAGATAATTCGGCGGGTAGCGAGCAAACCTTGGCTATAGTGAGCCGCCACCACCAGTATTGGTTGCAGGGTGATATCACCGGCATTATGTCGCTGTATCATCCCGATATACGCTATTTTGATTATCTGAATAATATAGAAATTACCCGCGACGAGTTAGCCGACTACCTCACCTTTACCTTGTTAACCCCCAGTCTAGTGACCTTGCAGCACACCGATCGCATAAGAGTGGATGGCGATACCGCGTTTATTCAATACAACTATTCCATTAAACGAGCCAATAACAAGATCTACCATTATCGCTCCAGCGAGGCCTTAACGGTGTCGGATGGCAAGATTATTCGTATTAATGAGTATTCATCATTAATACGCTCGCAAGAAGACTTGAGTAGCGAGCAAAAAGGCAAGATAGGCTTAGACGATAGTCGCCTGCAGATTTTGTTACAGGATCTACGCGATTACTTTGAAAAACATCAGCCCTACTTAGATAGCCGTTTAAACCTAGCGCAAGTGGCTAAGGCTACCGGCTATACCCGCAACCAAATATCCTATGCACTGAATAATGGCTTACAAAAAAGTTTTTATGAATATGTAAATTTGTCGCGTATAGAACATTTACTGAAATTATTAAGTGATGACTTTAGCCATAATATTAGTGACGCTGCCTTGCAGGTGGGTTTTAATTCGACTTCAACCTTTTATAAGTTTTTTAAACAACACACAGGTCTAACCCCAAAAGCCTATTTAAAAAACAGCCAGGCTTAATCGCTAGCCATAAAAAAACCCGGTTAAAAGATAAGCCGGGTTTGGTCTATAGATTGAATGGCTAGCTTAGCTTTGGAAAATTTCCGTGGCTGCGCGTTCGCCGGTTTCTACGGCACCTTGCAAGAAGCCCCAGTATTCTACTGACGTATGCTCGCCGCAGAAATGTACGTTATTAGTGGTTTCTTTCTCCCACTGCGCACCCCAAAAGCTGGTGAACTGGCCTAGGCCGGGGGTAGAGTAACTACCTTTAGACCAAGGATTTACCGTCCACTTAGATTTTAGGGCTTTATTGTCGTAGGCGGCGGTAGTGCCGGGGAATACCGGCTCGATTTGGCTTAGGAAGTTATTAACGTTGGGGTTACTGGCATTGCCAAAAGGTTGATTACCACTGAGGTTACGGCCTTGATGGCCCCCTAAGTAATCACACATGACGCTACCGGTAGTGCCACTGCCAACTTGGGTATCCCATACCGTAACAAAGCCATCGCCACCGGAATAGCTAACGCCATTCATTTGTATGTTGTGGCCGTCAATATTACGTACCGCATCCCACGGCCGTGAATCGGTTTGTATATGTATCTTACCGTTAGCACCTATGCTCATTTCATTAATAGCTTGCTGCTTGGCGCTGGAGAAGGTATTCCATATTGCCGGGGCAATACTGACTTCGCGCAGCTTGGTAAAAGGTAGAGCCAATACCAGCTTATCGGCGGTGGTGGTGCTACCGTCGTTAAAGGTACAGGTATAAGGGCCTTGCGCCGCACCGGTAATAGCGGTTAAGGCTTTGCCCGTGACTATGGTATCTACCGGTAAATCGTCAGACATGGCGTATACCAAGGAGTCATTACCGCCAACGATGTGGTAGCGTTCGTCGGTGCCCGCTATCGGTAAGGGATTATTAATGGAATTCCATGCCATTAAATAAACCAAGTTCAAGCAGGTTTGTTCTTCGGGAGCTAGGCCGTATTCCGAAATAACATCGGCTTGCATCAGTTGGCCAAAGTTGCTGCTGGCGCCTATGCCTACGTCATCTAACCAAGTATTTACGTCCGTATAATCTAAGCGTATATGCTCAGCATTGTGATTGTCATAGGTGGGCTGCCAAGGGGCGGCACTTTCGGTGTTGCCAAAAATAGTGTGTATAGAGTTCCAATCGCTGCTTAACTGCGCTTCGGTATAGAACTGATTGTTAACACGGTAAAGCTCTTCACCGCCGGGCAGGGCGCCACCACCTACATCTTCTAGGCTTAGGCCTAGTTGATTAACGAGGTTGCGTATATTGCTGTGCTCGGTAGAAATTAGCTCACCACCGCGTTCAACATTCATGCCGTCGTCGAAAAAACCACGGGTAGTAAAGCAGCGGCCACCTATGCGGGTATTGGCTTCATAAATCTTTGAGCTTATACCGTATTGCTGCAATCTATGGGCGCAGCGCAAACCGGCTAAACCGCCGCCGATAATAGCAACGCCTACATTACCTGACGGTGGTGGCGGTGGCTTTTTGCCTGCAAAGCTAGGTACTGCTACCCCTAAAGCGCCGGCAGCGGCTACCCCCATACCCATATGTTTAACAAAGTCGCGTCGCTCCGTGCGCTGTGCATACTGGATTTTTTCTTGCTCCTTCAATTGATCCAGCAACTCATCTGTGGGTATGCCGGTTTTTTTTGAAGTGTGTTGTGCCCATTGCAAACGCTTAATTAAACCTGCGATGGGGTTGTTTGAGCGGCGTGATTTACGGCCCATAGAGTTCTCCTATCATTTCGTTAGTCTGTTTTTGTTGTTAGTAACTAAACTACACAGCCTAGGGGGGAGAGTGCATGGCTGAATTAGAGGCAGTGTTAAATATCAGCTGTTTTATTTGTTTTTATTGTTGTCGTTAGCTGTAAAACTATTTAATAGTGCCTAGGGGATATTGTTACAGCTGAGTGTCAGAAGCTAATCAAAATATTTGATAACAGCTATAAACCACCGCCATGCAGTGTAGGTGATTGAGTAGATATAATTATTTGTTGTGTAATTTCTCTTATAGAAGAGTGACTTAACGAGAGTGGATAATATGGATGTGCGTTTATTAGCTATAAACAACATATATTTGGCAATTAAAATGTTGAAATGGGAGTTTTTTAGTATAAAAACCTGCTAGTTAAGCCAGCAGGTTACGAAGAGGTTGTTGATAATTAAATAGCAACATCCTTGCCGCTATTTAATGAGCGTAGTGTTATTAACTGAGGTGAATTTCTGTGGCTACGCGTTCACCGGTTTCTACGGCACCTTGCAAAAATCCCCAATACTCTACTGAGGTATGTTCACCACAGAAGTGTACATTGTTGGTGGTTTCTTTCTCCCATTGCGCACCCCAGAAGCTGGTGAATTGGCCTAAGCCTGGAGCAGAGTAGCTACCTTTAGACCAGGGGTTTACTGCCCACTTAGAGGTTAGTGCCTTGCGGTCATAGGCTGCTGTAGTGCCAGGAAATACCGGCTCGATTTGGCCTAAAAACTTATTCACATCGTTTTTGTTGGCGCTGGCAAAGGGCTGACTGCCTCTGAGGTTACGTCCTTGATGACCCCCTAGATAATCACACATCACGCTGCCGGTAGTGCTACCGTTAACCTGCGTATCCCACACGGTAACAAAGCCATCACCGCCTGAATAACTGACGCCATTCATTTGGATGTTGTGGCCATCAACGTTGCGTACACCACTCCATGGCCGTGATTTAGTTTGTATGTGTATTTTACCGTTGGCACCTATGCTCATTTCATTAATGGCTTGTTGCTTGGCGCTGGAGAACGTATTCCATATCGCCGGAGCAATACTGACTTCACGCAGCTTAGTAAAAGGCAGAGCCAATACCAATTTGTTGGCGGTGGTGGTGCTACCGTCGTTGAAGGTACAGGTATAAGGGCCTTGCGCCGCACCGGTAATTGCGGTTAAGGCTTTGCCGGTGACTATGGTGTCGTTGGGTAAGTCATCGGCTAGTTTATACACTAGTGCATCATTACCGCCAACGATGTGGAAGCGCTCATCGGTGCCCGCTAGCGGTAGCGGGTTATTGATGGAGTTCCAAGCCAGTAGATAAACCAAATTCAAACAGGTTTGTTCTTCGGGCGCTAAGCCATATTCTGAAATAACATCCGCTTGCATCAGTTGGCCAAAGTTACTGTTGGCACCTATGCCGACTTGGTTCATCCAGTCATTAACGTTGATATGGTCCAAGCGCACATGTTCAGCGTTGTGATTGTTATAGGTGGGCTGCCAAGGGGCAGCACTTTCGGTGTTGCCGAAAATGGGGTAAAGATCACGCCAATCGCTCTCTAGTTGTGCCTCTGTGTAGAGTTGATTGTTTACGTGATACAGCTCTTCACCACCAGGTAAGGAACCGCCGCCTACGTCTTCCAACGTTAAGCCCAGGGAGTTAACCAAGTTACGAGTGGCGCTGTGTTCGGTAGAGATAAGTTCGCCACCGCGTTCTACGTTCATGCCATCGTCGAAAAAACCGCGGGTAGTAAAGCAGCGGCCACCTATACGGGTGTTGGCCTCATAAATTTTTGAGCTAATGCCGTATTGCTGTAAGCGATGAGCGCAGCGTAAGCCCGCTAAGCCGCCACCGATAATAGCGACACCGATATTACCTGAAGGTGGTGGCGGTGGTGGTTTTTTACCGGCAAAACTGGGTGCTGCGGCACCCAGGGCACCCGCTGCGGCTACCCCCATGCCCATATGTTTAACAAAGTCACGTCGCTCTTGGCGCTGTGCATGTTGAATTTTTTGTTGTTCTTTCAATTGATCTAGCAGCTCATCGGTGGGTATGCCGGTTTGCTTAGAGGTGTTGTGTGCCCATTGCAGACGTTTGATTAAGCTGGCAATGGGGTTATTGGAACGACGTGATTTGCGGCCCATGAGACTCTCCTTACTATCGTTGATCTATTTTTGTTGTTGTTAACATGACCCCACAGCGTTGCTTTATTGTTGTACTATTTTTTTGCTGTATGGGTGACAGGGATAAATACCAGCCAGTTATTTAGGACTGTGATCTGTAATGCATTTAGCGATGCCGTTTTTCGATAGTGTTAGCATTTTGCAAGGCTAGCTAGTCAAATTTTTTAATAAGAGTTATCAATCGGATTTAGCTCTATTTTTTTGGCCGAAAAATTATTTCCATAAATCAACTTTGTTAGTAGGGTTAGTTTGCTACTGTTTTTAATAAGTCTTTTATAAACAGTGGCTTAGCGATAATTTACGGCATTTTTACAGTAGATGCTCTGCCTTTTTAGCGATGTCTATTAAAATAATTAATAGGGTTTATAAGCTCAGTTATTAGGGGTGAGTCGCTATTAATTTTTTGAAAAGATGCCGTCAATTATTTTAATAACGGCTATGCTTACAGATGCAGGGTTTTTCTCGATAGTAGGACGATTTTCACCTAGGTTTATGCCTCTTATTGAGCATTCTAAAGCAGGGCTTTAGTGTGTATAGTGACTCGCTTTAGTTAAGGGAATAACGGTTTTTACTGTCATGGATATAAAAATAATTAATAGCGGATATAAAAACGATGGCAGCAACACGACATCACCTCTCGCATCTTTACGGTTTTTACACGGTAGCTAAATACCATAGTTTTACTCGCGCCGCCGAGGAGCTATGCGTCACCCAGTCGGCGGTTAGCTACCAAATAAAAAAGTTAGAATCCTTACTCAATGTGCAGTTGCTGGATAGGCGCTGCCGCAACACGGTGCGGTTAACGGCTACCGGTGAAGTATTGGCGACGAAGTGCCAATCTATTTTTTCGGAGCTGGATCAGGTTTTTGAAAGCCTTAGCGGCAAAAGCGTGGGGGGCAGCTTTACCATAGCGGCGCCTACCTGTTTTGGCTCAGTTTTTATGCCCAAGGTGGTGGCCAATGTTAAAAAACAACATCCCGATTTAAAATTAAAACTGGCCTTGGAAGATAAGCTAGTTGATATAGTGGCTAATAATATTGATGTGGCTATACGGGTAAATACTCTGGTTGAGGGCTTGCACTATAAACCGTTAATGAAGGTGAAAATGCAATTGGTGGTGTCGCCGGAATATCAGGCCCAACATGGCAGTATTACCAGTGCCGAGGCCTTAAGCACGCACCAAATTATTATGGGGCAAATGGATGATAGTGATTGGACATCGCTACTCTCGGATAACCCTGAATTATCTATAGCCACTGACCAAGTGACCTATATTAATAATACCTTGGCGATAGTAGAGGCAGTTAGGGCAGGCTTGGGTATAGCGTATTTACCGCACTATTTAGTGGCGCAAGACATAGCGCAAGGCCATTTAGCCACCGTGTTACCACATATACACTCCACCATTACCTATTTTGTTTGTTATGACAAAAGCTTGGAAATGGAGCAAAAACTCAAGGCACTATTACGGGCGATTAATGCGACCTTGCATGATTCCAGCCATGAGGGTGCTTTTGAGTGGCTGGCCTCGCCTTGTGAGCAGGGTAACGAGGGCGATACCTTAGCGGTTTAACCGGATTTTTCGGCCGGTCCCGCCCGTAAGACAGCGGTTGCGGGCATGTTTTACACTCCTTGCTTAATGATTTAGCTCCTATATATAACCCGATTGAGGAATCCCCATGGCTGTAAAACACATATTTTCCTTTGATAGCCTACAAGGGCAAGACGGTGAGTCAGTTACCGCCCCCGCCGAAGTGATGCTGAGTGGTAATCCCGTCACCACCGATTGGCCAGCCTTTGATAGCGCCGACGGTCGTGTCAGCATAGGTATATGGGAATCGGCGGAGTACCACAAAATCAAACAGCACCCCAACGAGATGGAGTACTGTTTGATATTGGAAGGTACCGTACGCATCTCCGACAAAGAGGGTAATTCACAAGAGTTTAGCCAGGGTCAGTCCTTTATTGTGCAACCCGGCTTTGATGGCGTGTGGGAGTCACTCGGTAAGGTGCGTAAGCACTATGTTATTTGTCAGTGCAATTAAGGCCAGGCCTCAATGTGTGTATGTGTTTGGCGAAGAGGTAAAACCCTATGACGGATTACAACAAGCAAACAGTGAGCTTTTGGTTTGATACCTTAGCCGAGCAAATACAGCCCCGGCCGGCACTAAGCGAAGATATACACGCCGATGTGGCCATTATCGGTGCCGGTTATACCGGCCTATGGACCGCTTACTATCTTAATAAGCAGCAGCCTGATTTACGCATAGCGATTATAGAGTCAGAAACCGCCGGTTTTGGTGCATCTGGTCGCAATGGCGGCTGGCTAATGGGCGCTTTGGCCGGTGAAACCAAATACCTAGCGGGGCTGCCAGAGCCTGAGCGGCAGGCGGCTTATCAATTGATTTTTTCGATTATTGATGAAGTTAAGCAGGTGTTAGCGGATGAGAATATAGATTGTGATTTACACCACGGCGGTTCTGTTTACGCCGCTGCCCGCTACCCCGAGCAGTTGGCCTTTCAGCAAAGTGAGCTTAAACATTTATACCAAGCTGGCTTAAGCGAGGACGATTATCGCTGGCTAAACAAAGCCGAACTGGATGCCACCGTGCGCATGCGCAATGGCATGGGCGCTATCTATACCCCGCACTGCGCAGCGATTAACCCCGCTAAATTAGTGCGTGGTTTGGCCGAATGTTTGGAGCGTAAGGGCGTTAGCATTTATGAGCAAAGCGCTGTCACTCACGTGGGCCACAAGCAGCTACAAACAGCACAGGGCAGTGTGCGTGCCGATGTGATTGTGCCTGCCACCGAAGGCTTTGCCGACGAGCTGATGGGCTTAAAGCACTATGTGCTGCCTATACAAAGTTTAATTGTCGCCACCGAGCCTTTAACAGACTCACAGTGGGATGAAATCGGCTTAGCTGATAGGCCTACTTTTAGCGACGCTGGCCGCATGGCCACCTACGGCCAACGCTCTGCCGATGGTCGTATTATTTTTGGTGCCCGTGGCGGCTATATTTTTGGCGGCAAAGTGCGCCATCAATTTGCCTTAAGCGATCCCGCGTTTAGAGAGCGCGAGCTGATACTGCGGGATTTATTCCCCAGTTTAGCCAGCGTTAACGTCACCCACGGCTGGGGCGGAACCTTAGGTATGGCGAGAAACTTCACACCCTTTGCGGTTTTTGATGCTAACACGGGTATAGCCAGTGCGGGTGGCTACGGTGGGGAAGGGGTAGGGGCGTCTAATTTATTTGGTCGTACTCTAGCCGATATGATTTTGCAAAAAGAAACTCAGCTCACGGCCATGCCTTGGGCTTTCACCCAGGCTACCCATAAAAGCGCACTCAAACGCTGGGAGCCAGAGCCCTGTCGCTGGTTAACCTACCAGACTCTGCTCAATATTTTTACTTGGGAAGAGGATTTTTACAATAAGGGCAAAGCCCCTATTTGGGTGAAAAAAGCTACCGGCGCCGTTTGCGATAAACTGGCGCTGTTGATGGCGTAGCATTTATGGATGTGCTCGAAAAATGCCGGCTATAAGCCGGCATTTTTTATGGAGCGGTATTATGGAAATTATTAAATAGCGCTGTGGCAATAGTGGCGATACCTTGCTTTATTTGTTCTGGCGAACTATTGGCAAAGCCCAGCACCAATCCATAGCGTTTATTGCTGCCGTGATAAAAATCACTGAGGCTATGGGTGATAAACTGTTTTTGGGCCAATATGTTTTGCAACTTTTGATCGTCAACGTGCTTATTAAAAATAATCACCACGTGCATGCCTGCATGCTCGGCTTGTAGCTCACACCAATGAGGCAGTTGCTGCTCACACTCTCGGCGGATAATTTGCCAACGTTCACCGTAAAGCACCCGCATACGTTTGAGGTGTGTTTTAAAATGGCCCTCTTGCAAAAAACTAGCCGTTACAATTTGGTTGTGTATGGCGGTTTCCGCACAGCTGACGAACTTAGCGTTAGTGAAAGCTTTTATTAAGTTGTTAGGTAACACTAAATAGCCTAATCGTATGGCGGGGAATAGCACTTTGCTAAATGAACCTAGGTAAATCACCTGCTCATGTTGCGCTAGGCTTTGCATAGCGGGCAGTGGCCGGTGGGTAAAATGGTATTCGCTGTCGTAATCATCTTCGATAATCCAACAGTTGTTTGTTGCTGCCCATTCCAGTAATTGTAAGCGCCTAGTAAGCGGCATGATCTGCCCCAAGGGGTATTGGTGGGCGGGTGTGGTGTAAATTATTTTGGGTTTGTTTTTCAATAAGCGCAGGGCGTTAATATTCAAACCTTGCTGATCAACCTTGCAGGGCTTGATGCTGGCCCCCACCGACGTTAACGCTGCCTTCATGCCGTGATAGCCTGGCTCTTCGACTACCGCCATATCTTTGCGGTTAAGCAATACGCGGGCGCAAAGATCCAGTGCTTGTTGCGCACCGTAGGTTATTAAAATTTGTTCGGTTGAGCAGTTAATGCCACGAGATTCTTGCAGGTAGTGGCGTATGGATTCTCTTAGCGGTAGGTAACCTAAGCTGTCTGTAAAACCTAGCAGGTCAGGGTCTTTTAATTCTTGCTGTCGATTACTTAAGCGTTGCCAAACATCCGTAGGGAAATGATCTAGCGCGGGTACGCCTAGGCTAAAGCTATGGTTAACCGGTTCATTATCGACATCCATCTTGGCTAATTGGCAGCCAAACTCTGATAGCGTCGTTTTTATGGCAGAGGTTTTTGTGAGAGATAGCGCAGGTGCTGGTTCCATATGATAGTCAGGCAGGCTGCTAGTCACCCAAACCCCAGAGCCGGTTCGGCTCTCTAAATAGCCTTCGGCACGCAGTTGGTCGATGGCGGTTAGCACGGTGTTGCGCGATATCTGTAGCTGCTGAGCTAGCACGCGGCTGGATGCTAGCTTGGTGCCAGACACCAGCTGCCTAGACAACACTCTGCCGCGTATCGCTTCGTACAGTTGTAGTGACAAGCTTGAGCTAAGCTGCTTATCTAGTTGTATGTCGCTAAGCATAGTGCTGGTGAGGGTATTCATACTATTAAATTGGTACCTTTAAAAATAATATACTGGCTCTTTTGTGGGTGCCAAAATAGTATAGGATTAACGGCAGTAAAAACACTAATTTAAAAGGGAGCGTATTATGAGCAAGCCGTTAGATATTATCAGAGTGACACAGGCGCACACCGCAGAGCTTGGCCGTTTATTCGATTTATATAGGCAGTTTTATGACTGTGATGCCGATCTTGAGTTAGCTAAACAATACATCTCTGATCGTATTAGCAATGATGAGTCTGTTATTTTTGCTGCCACCGAAGATGGTGAGACCTTATTAGGTTTTGTGCAGTTGTATCCCTCATTTTGTTCGGTAGAAGTGATGAAGATTTTTATTCTTTATGATTTGTACGTGGATGCTGATGGTCGCAATAAAGGCATAGGGGCTTTGCTAATGAATAAGGCCTCTGAATTTGCAAAAGCCCACGGCGCGGGGCGTGTTGATTTGTTGACGGGGCACAGTAATAAGCCCGGCCAGCATTTGTATGAAAAGCTAGGCTATAAAAAAGTTAATGAAGAGTTTTATGGCTATTCTTTATATGTATAGTAATTAAGTCACTAGTTCCTAGTCGCTAGAGACTAGGAACTAGAATCTAGAGACTGAAATCATGACAACCATAGCCAGCGATAGCATCAAAAAACCTGCCGTATGCCCCTTAGATTGTGCCGATACCTGCAGCCTTAGTGTAGAGATAGAGCAAGGTAAGCTAACTAAGGTAAGAGGCAGCGACGCCAATCCCTTTACCCGCGGTAAGATTTGTTCAAAGGTGGCCACGGGATTGGTCGATCAGGTGCATGGGCAGCACCGCTTAACTAGGCCGTTAAGGCGCGTCGGCGCGAAAGGGCCGGGCTCGACTTTTGAAGCCATCACTTGGCAGCAGGCCTTAGATAGCATATACGAAAACTTTCAGCAGGCGATTGCTGAGCATGGCCCTCAGTCTATCGTGCCATTGAGCTACGGCGGCCCTATAGGTTTGTTGTCTAGTAACTCTATGAACAAACGTTTCTTACATAAGTTGGGCGCTAGAAAAGTGACTGCTCTGCCTCTGTGTGCAGGGATTTCGGATGCAGCATACAGCAGCTTATTTGGTGGTGTCGGAGGCATTCCTCACGATGAAATGAGCCATTCAAAGTTAATAGTAATCTGGGGTAATAATATTACCGCCTGTCATTTACACCTCACCAACATTATTCGTGATGCGCAAAAACAGGGCGCCAAGTTAGTGGTGATAGACCCTAAGCGTATACGTATTGCAGAGCAGGCTGATTTACATCTAGCGATATTACCGGGTACGGATGTAGTGCTGGGTTATGCTGTTGCCGCTGAGTTAAACCGCTTGGGTGCTTTGGATAATGGTTTTATTACTCGCTATGTGGAAGGCAGCGAAAGCTATTTAGGCGAGGCTAAAAAGTATAGCCTCGCAATGGCGGCTGAGATTTGCGGCGTTGAGTTGGCATCTATTCAACAATTTGTGAATTATTGGCGTGATATTAAGCCTGCGTCTTTAAGTATAGGTGTGGGCGTTGAGCGCAACCGTAACGGTGGCTCGGGTATACGTACTGCTTTAGCCTTACCTGTGCTCACAGGTAATATTGGGCCTGCAGGCGCAGGTATTTGTAATACCGACAGCTATGCGCCGCTGAATGATGCGGCATTAACTCGAGACGATTTATACATTGGGCCCGATGAAGAAGTCAGTATATTGGATATTCCCAGATTCATTTTACAGAGTGACGCCTCAAAAAAATCTGTGCCTGTTAAATGCTTATTGATCAATAGCCATAATCCGGTATCGTCTCACCCTAGACAAAGGCAGATGCAGGCAGCATTAGCGAGAGACGATTTATTCATTGTGGGCTGCGATATCACCATGACTGACAGCATGTACTACGCCGATATTATTTTACCCGCAGCCAGTCACCTAGAATACAGTGATATTACCCCGGCCTATGGCCATACCTATTTACAGCGTTCGCAGCCCGCCATAGAGCCTGTGGGTGAGGCGGTGGCCACTACCGAGGTGTTTCGTCGTTTGGCCCAGCGTTTTGGTTTTGACTCCCAAGAGTTTAAAGACAGTGATGAGGAATTAATTCAGCAAGCGCTAGATTTATCACACCCTGCTATGCAGGGGCGTAGTGCTGCGGATGTGTCGATAAGGCAGGCCTTAGATTGCCGCCACGATGGCGAGGGTAGACAAACCCCAAGCTTACTGCGAGGGCAGGCACCCGACACACCTAGCGGCCGTATCGAATTGTATAGTGCTGATCTAGAGCAGCGCTACAACCAAGGTTTACCGCAGTGGCAGCCATTAACGACGGCGCATGAATTTACCTTGGTTAGCCCCAGCTCCGAATACCGCACTAATTCAATCTTTGGTGGTGTCGCCGGCCATGATGTGGATGTGGTGCTAGAAATGCACCCGAAAGATGCGGCAAGGCTGCAACTTGATGATGGCCAAAAGGTGAGGGTGTTTAACGAACAAGCTGATGTTTTCTTAGCCTTAAAAATTAGCGATGCAGTAAGGCCTGCGACGGTTTACACACCCAAAGGTGCTTGGTTAAAAGGCCAACACAACACGGTTAATGCTTTGATACCCGACCATAAAGCCGATATAGGTGGCGGCGCTTGTTATAATGACGCCAAGGTGAGTGTTGCAGCGCTGCCGAATAACAACAGCTAAAATCTAGTAGCCTTCCACCTTGACTGACAGATAGGCGGAAGGCTGTAGCGCAGGACAACGCGTTAATAGCTAGGGGTTCAGCCCATATAACGGCCTTTTTGGGCGTATTTTATTTTACGGGCTTGCTTGCGACTTTTATCGTCGCTGAATTTTTTACTGCTTTTGGCTTTTCTGTCTTTCATGGTCTCACCTATGGGCGTGATTGCCGGTCAAAATAGGCCCTTATGCAAAGCTAGGCATAAAGGTCTTCGTCATAAATACCTAATTCATCGCGCATTTTCCACAGTTCAATGCGGTCTTCTAGCTCGCGACGGCGGTTGGTCAATTGTGTTTTTTTGCTTTCCTCCTCGACATAGCTATCTACGGCATCGTCAAAATCATCAGCATCTAATTCAATGTCATCGTCAAAATCATTCATAGCCTAACTCCAATCATTCAGGGCCACTTTTTTGTGAAATATGCCTTGAGATTGGTCATCGGTAAAACAATATTTTTTTAATGTAATAATTAATTTATTTTATCGATAGTATTTGATCCCAGATCTAAAAAAGAGCCCAAAAAATACTGAATATAGGCCGTTGTTTTTTCGTACAAATAACTTATAGTGCGCGCTAGTTTCAGCCTTGCCGTTAGTGTTTACTAGCTGTTTAGGCATAGACATTTTGACGCTATACAAAGCATTACTTCGAGGTAAAACGATTGGTAGAACTATTTGATATCAGCCCTTTTAATTGGCACTCCATAGCCGTTGCGCTGTTTTGTGGTGGCATAATTGGTTTGGAGCGGCAAGTACGTGGTAAGCCCGTAGGCATACGTACCGCTTCCTTGATTATTTTGGGTACCTATTTATTTGTTGCCACCTCCTTTTTGTTTAGCGGCCAACAAGTGGATACCTCACGGGTAATAGGGCAGGTGATTACTGGGGTGGGGTTTTTAGGTGCCGGTGTAATGCTGGCTAAAGACGGTGCTGTGGTAGGGGTGACATCGGCCTCGACGATTTGGGTGTTGGCCTCATTGGGCGTGCTTATTGCCTGTGAACACTTGGGGCCGGCAATTAAGCTTTCTATTTTGGTGGTGATGATTTTATACGGGGTGGATTTGCTAGAAGAGCGTACCGTCTTGTTTAGCCGCGGGGTGCATGCGCGGGTGAATCGCTACCGGGAGGCAAAAAGAAGCCATAAAGACCGGCGTCAGGGCGAATAATTAGCTAATAAGCCCCCGTCATACTGATGGCAGGGGCTGGCCAGTTTATTTAAGTCGGGATATTACCGGGTTGCCAGGCTCGTTGACTCTAAACCAGCTGGCTATGCTGTAGCGGTCCTTCTGGGTGGCCAGTACTTCGTGAGGGAAGTCATTGCTTAAAAATACTGCCAGCGTGCCTAGAGTGGGTTGTACCCGCAATATCTGTTGCTCATTGTCATCATATAACAGCATTTCGCCACCATTTTCAGGGCACCAGCTGGGGTTGAGGTAGGTCACCATAGAGACTAGGCGATTGCTATTACCCTGAAAGGCATCACGATGCTTGCGATAAAAGGCGTCGGGTGGATAGTGTGAAAAGTGGCTTTCAACATGGGACAGGTTTAGGAATAAGCGCTGGTTCAGCTGCACGCGTAAACCTTCCGCCCAAGCCAGCCAATTCGTCTCCGCCGCAGTTTTCTCACTAATCCATAAAATCTCATCGCTGCGTATAGCTGGGTTGTAGTGTTTGGTGTTGCCTCTACCTACTTCGGCTTTTTTATAATCGTCGCTATATGTTTTTGCTTGCGCGCACAGCGCGGCAGCCAAATGTTGCGGTATAGCCTGTTCGAGTATGCAGTAGCCTTTGCTGTACAGTTGTTCGGCAATATGTATGTAAGTTGCTAGTGTCTGGGCTGCAGTATCTAGTGTGTAGGCATTAAAAGCATTATTCATCGCAGGAGTAGCCTCGGCTAGCGGTTTGCGCTGTTGCCTGTATCATAGGTGAACGGTAAAAAGGCGCGAGTATTCACGCTGCGTGGCAGCGTGTACAATGAATAATTATTGTGATCTCAACAAATAATAATAGTGAAGCTTAGAGGCTGAATATGTTGAATGTGACGGGGTGGCTGGCTAGTACGCTGCTAGCGGTGATGATATTGCTGCTTAGCAATTCCACCGTGGCTCAGCCTGAGCCTGAGCTAGCTTTAGAAAAAGTTCGCCTGCAATTAAAGTGGAAACATCAATTCCAATTTGCTGGTTTTTATGCCGCTCTCAAGCAAGGTTATTATGCCGATGCCGGTTTTGATGTGGATATATTACCGGTTAATTTTCAGCGTCGTGCGTCCGAGGTAGTACTCAGTGGCGCGGCTGAGTTTGGCGTTGCTGACTCTAGTTTGGTGCTTTCACGGTTACAGGGTAAGCCCGTCGTTATTTTGGCGGCGGTATTTCAACATTCCCCTTTAGTGCTTATTAGTAAACAGTCATCCAATATACTCAGCCCGTTAGAGTTGGTGGGTAAGCGGGTTATGTTTCAGCGCAATGTTGATGATGCGGTGTTAATCGCGATGTTTACCGAATTTGGTTTAAATGATGATCAATACAGCCATGTGCCTCATAGCTTTAAAGACGATGCCTTGCTTAACGGTGAAGTGGATGTGATGTCTGGCTATATCACTGATCAGCCTTATTTATATATAGAAAAAAATATAGAAATCAATGTTATTTCTCCAGCCAGTTACGGCATAGATTTTTATGGCGATATGCTGTTTACCCGGGAAGACTATTTAAAAAACAATAAGCAGAAAGTGTTACGTTTTCGTGAGGCCAGCCTTAAAGGCTGGGAGTATGCCATTGCTCATCCAAAAAAAATGGCAGAATGGATTTTTAAAAACCTAGAAACAGAGAAAACACTGGCTCATTTGCTATACGAAGCTGAGAGCACCGTACGTTTAATTAAACCCCAGTTAGTGGAATTGGGTTATTTTAGCCTTAATCGTTTTGGGCGTATTAGCGATATCTATAAACAGCTAGGTTTGGCCGATATTACGCAAGATATAGAGGGTATTAATTATCTAGACTACTACCAAGAGCAAGCGCAACACGGCTGGTTAAAACTATTGCTGCTAGCGCTGGCTTTAACACTATCCGTTGCTTTTATACTCTGGGCCTATAATCATCGCTTAAAAAAACAAGTGGCGCTACGCTCCCAAGCACTTGTTGAAGCAAGAGATGAATTGGGTTATTACTTGGATGTGGTAGATCGTTATGTGATCAACAGTGTGATGAATACCAAGGGCGAGTTTACCCGTGTATCACAAGCATTTTGTGAAGCCTCAGGCTATACCGCTGCAGAGCTGTTAGGGAAACATTTTGACTATTTGGCCCATGAATCCAGCCTAGTAATGCTGCGTGATGCTTTTAATGTCGCGCTTGTTGAACAGGGGGCGTGGTCAGGCGAGCTGTTATTACAGCATAAAACAGAGGGTGTTTTTTGGCTGATGATGGATCTGGAATCTGTAGTTGATGCCAAAGGTAGGTTGGCAGGTTTAATGGAAATTAGCGTCAACATTAGTGATAAAAAACGTATAGAGGCATTGTCCAGTATAGATCCGCTAACCTCATTGTATAACCGTCGCGGTTTGGGTGATGCCTTTAATCACAGTATCGCCTTAGCTAAGCGTTACAATAAAAAGTTCAGCATTATTATTTTTGATGTGGATTATTTTAAGCGTATTAATGATAGTTATGGTCACAGCCAAGGTGATGAGGTGATACGGGCCGTGGCTGACATTATGCGCGATACCATACGGGAGGCCGATGTACCAGGCCGCTGGGGTGGAGAAGAATTTGTTGTTTTTTGTCCGGAAACTGATTTGCAGGGTGCTTATTTTCTCGCTGAAAAACTGCGTATAAAAATATCGAATTACAGCTTTACCGATCTGCCTAAACAGAGTTGTTCTTTTGGTGTGGCGGAATGGTCGACTGATGATAGTTATGAAAGTTTAATTACGCGGGCTGATAACTATTTATATAAGGCAAAGGCTAAGGGCAGAAACTGTAGCGAGGGTTTAACGCACCGTACAGCTGAGATTATATAGTGGCACGATAGTTAAGCCATGAGTATGGTTTTAATAGAGCGACCACCTAAATGGGGTAGTGTTATTTAGCAGTAGATATCATCTAATAGCCGCCTATGATGTAGTATTTTGGTGGTATAGGTAATGAGTGATTTTGCACTTTCACAACTCTTGGGCTTGTTAGGCTTATTGTTTGATTCTTGTTCGGCCCAATTCAAACAGCGCTATCAGGTTTTTGCCGCTATGGGGGTGGGGTCTATTTTTATTGCCGGGCATTTTTATGTGCTGGAGCAATATACCGCAGCTGCTATGTTTGCGATTGCCTCGGTACGGCACTTTATTACCATTCGTTATCGCTCTAAGTATCTTTATGTAGCCTTTGTAATGAGTGCTATTGGTTTTGTTTCTGCCACCTATGCTGGCTATCTGAGCTTGTTGAGTGGAGCTGCTAATCTACTGATGGTATCGGGCTCGTTTTCGCATACGCAAAAAAGCATGCGGCTATTACTAATGGCTGGTGCCTCGGTATGGTTAATACACAATATATTGATTGTTAGCCCGGTTGCGATTTTGTTAGAGGTGGTGTTTTTAAGCAGTGGGGTGATCGGTTATTATCGCCATATTTATAAGGCGGCTTAGCCTAAGGGAGTTACCAAGTAACAGTCTTTAGTGGGGAGTTGCTAGTTGCTAGTCGCTAGAAAAAACACGCTATAGCGTCATTCCGGGCTGGACCCCACAACTGTCCGGAATAATCATCACAAAGCTAAAACCCTC
>TARA_R110000868_G_scaffold5681_6_pt1 | contig 41033 bp, 39 predicted proteins | sample TARA_R110000868 | Tara Oceans TARA_R110000868 (sample SAMEA4397489) | marine metagenome | biome: Polar Biome; feature: [SRF] surface water layer (ENVO:00010504); material: water (ENVO:00002006), including particulate matter (ENVO:01000060) such as... | depth 5 m | reverse complement strand
ATGTAACTCCTGAAGTAAATACATTTGCAAATTAAAACAATAATAGTAAAATATACCAATGAGTACACAAATACAAATAACAAGATCAGATGAGGCTTTAAATTTCAAAAATTTTGCATCCACTCAATGGGAAAGTTCTGCATCAAGTGTTACTTTATCAAATGGACTAATAGCAAATGGGGTGACATTTTTCACTAATGCTAACAAGGTTGCATCTGGAATAACTACGTGGGATGAGTACAATATAAACTTTGGAATTGACTTAACAATAAGCGGAACGAATGGGACTATTGTAATTAATTTCGGACCAATTACTGGTACTGAATTTTCTCAAACAATGACATTTTTAGGTACGATTGAGGATACTGTGGAGCAGTTTGTTATTAATAATAAAGCCTTAGCACTTTCGGCTGGAAACGCTAACTTATTATACAATGGAGGCTCAACAATGAGATTCTGCTCAAGTGAGGCAGTTTGTAATTCAGTTGCGACTACTTTACCAACTGGAGATATGGCAAGTGTGAGAATCAATCCTTTTACTGGATTAAATTCAGCAGCTCCAGACCATATCCTTGTACCTTATGTTGGTAAGCCATACGAGGGACAAAGGTTACAACATAAATTTAGAGTTAATTTTGGCATTGAAACTGGGAACACTCAGACATTAGCACTTTCATTGAAAAGATTTGTAGATGATTCAATCATTGGAAGTGAGATGAAAGTGGTTAGAGATTTAGATGTTGAAGGAAATCAATTCAATTTTTTAACATACACATCTGGAGCAACAGATCCCTTTGTTGAAGGTGGATTTTATTTTGCTTTAAGGAATGACTCTGGCGCAAATGTCAATATAAATGGTGCAATCGGAATATACATAGAAACGACATACGAAAGTCCAACAGTATTTTTATAAATTAAAACAATAATAATAATAGAATAAAATGGAATTAGCATCAATATTAGAAGTATTAAAAGATTATGATTTAGCATCAATTGCAGTAGCAGTATTTGTGTACATTCACATAAATAAAAAGTTAACTGTAGTAGATAAGGCTGTAAATAATAGACCTATAGGTGAACAAACATTAAGTCAAGAAGTATCTGAAATACATAGAAAGATTGATGTAGGAGATGTTAAACTAAATTATATGATTAAAGAAGTTGATGCTCATAGAGCAATTGATGAGCTTGAATTCAAATCTATAGCAAAAGACATTAAAGGATTACATAGAAGAGTAACAGATTTAGCTACAAAAAATAAATAATCTGACGCATGAAGATACCTAAAATATTAAAAGATACACTGATGGAAACAGTTAATGATAAATTAAAATGGTCCATTAAAAGATTAGCAGGGTTTACAGCTTTCTATACATCTATTGTGTATGCTTTTATTCCTATATTTTTTAATATGTTTGTAGTTCATGAATTTGTATTTTGGGGATTCATAACATTTGGTGGAGCTGCATTAGGAATGACTGTCTGGAATAAAAAAATTGATAAACTATGAAAGGCTTTACTATATTATTTATAGTATTATTTTTTACATCTTGTGCATCTCCTGCTAAAATGTTTAGTTCGGGACTTAGTAAAATCAATAAAGCAATTAAAAGAGATCCTTCTTTAAAATTACCAGCAGACACAATTAGAGATTATAGAGTTGAAATAATACCTGGTAAAGATGGTAAAGATTCTATAATTAGAGAAACAATTATTGAGACAATAAATGATTGTAAGTACGATGAAATAAAGTTAAAGTCTGCTAAAGAAGTACGTGTAATGAAACGTATGTTTAAAGACTCTCTTACTCATATAGGTAAGATGTACAGGCTTGAAACAAAAAGGTTGAAGGATAGTCTTATTCAAATGAATAAACATTATAAGACAGAGTTAAAAGTGATAAGAAGTAATAATTCACAACAAAAAGTGGCAAATAGACAAAAAACAATTCAGGAAAAAGGTGGATGGTTTACCCGAATGTTTGGTAAACTTTGGTGGATACTATTAATTATAGGATTTATACTAGGAATATATATTTCTAATCTTATACCTAAAATACCAAATATATTTAAACGTAGATAATAATGCTAGAAAAAAATAATGATATATTAGTACGTATTGGAGATAGAGGTCCTCATGTAATGGAAATCCAAAAAGCTTTAAAAAAAGCTGGGTATTGGGACTATCCTAAGTTTACAGAATATTATGGAGATGTTACTGACAGTAACGTTAGACGTTTTCAAAAAGCTAACAATCTTCCTGTAGATGGAAAAGTTGATGAAATTGTTGCAGACCTTCTTGGAGAGTTTGGATTAAACCTTGAGAAAGAGGTTGATCCTTTAAAGAAATGGGACAATGTTACAATTAAAGGTTCTGTTTATCCAGATGCTCCTATTTCAAATAGAGTACGTGTACGTTTAAATTCAGAGATGGTTTATGAGTATCTTCCTGCTTTACATGATGTAATGGGAAATGACACATTAGGATTTAGACTTCTTGTTACTATAATGGCTTATAAAGAAGGTTTCCGTAAAGGGACTCGTTCTTATAGGTATAACAATCCAGGTAACATTGGGAACACTGATTCAGGTGCTAATAAATCAAAACCTAATCTAGGAAGTGGTATACTATTACAGAGAGATTATGTAACTAAAATAGTAAATGGAGGTCACTCAGCTTATCCTATGGGAAAACGCAAACTAATTAAACCTTACTATTCTCCTGAGATTGCAAAGCATCAGAAACTTTATGGTATGAGTCCTTATGTTCCAGGATATGATTTCATCTTTACAGGACAGTTAGATCAGTTCGTTAAGATTTATTCTACAGGAGCTCGTGGAGGAAATGGTTATGTTAACATGATTATTTCGTACTTTGCAGATAATGGAATTACAATTGGTCCAGAAAGTAAGATTCAAGACATCATTAAAATTACAGGGTAATGGCAAAGGCAAAAAAGAAATCTGAATGTGGAGAGAAGTCCAAGAAAGCTTTCCAAGCAGGAATGAACTTAGGAAAGAACATGAAGAAAGGAACTCCTAAAAAGAAGAAGTAATGGCAGCAATATTAGATAGGTTAATTTCCCAACTAAAAGACCGAGGTGTGTCCGATAGAGAAGCTTACCGTATTGCTTCTAACCAAATGCAAAAATCAGGAAATATTGACTCGCAAGGTAATGCTACTCCTAAAGGTATTCAAAGAGGAAATATGAGTCCTGGTGAAAGAGCTAAAAATCGTTCTGCAAAACATTATGGAGGAAGTCCTGATGACTACATTTATAATCCTAAAAATAACTCGGCTGTAAAAAGCTTTGTTAATTTTAATGTTAAACCTAGAAAATAATGGCAACATCAGGAAAGAACCCAAAAAAACGTAATACTTTAGCTGGTACTAAAAAAGGTACAAGTAAGTCAGCTACTTATTTTCAAAATAATCCTGAAGCTAAGGCTAAGAAAGATAAATACAATACAGAATATCATAAATCTCCAGAGCGTAAAAAATATAGAGCTAATCTTAATAAAGCTAATAGAGATTCCGGTACTTATGGTAACAAAGACGGTAAAGATATGAGTCACGATACTAAAGGTAAAACTAGTAAAGAATCTCAATCAACAAACCGAGCTAGAAATGGAAAAGGAAATAAATCATCTAAACGGTTATCATCTAAATCTAAAAAGTAAAAGTTAACTATTTTTTGGTTAAATATTTTTTATTATCTTTACTGTAATTAAATAAAAATTATGGAAAAAGAAACCACCCCTGAAAACTTATCTGCCGAACAATTAATTGAACTTAGAGATGAGCAAACTAAATTCATGACAGATCAATTAGAACATTTAGAAATTCAATCTAAATATACACGATTAAAATCTGAAATAGCTACTAATAGATTAACTGAGCATATGTCCAAATTAAAATTTGCTCAACTATTAGCTCCATCAGAAAAATCAACTAAATCAAAATGAAAGTACTAACTGTAGATAAAAAGATTCAGCTGGATCTATATGATATTGTACGTTTTCAAATTACGTTGTATTGTTTTTTAAATAAAATTAAAATTAGTCCAGCTCAATTAGATTCTCTAGCATATCTAGGTGTATGGGGAGAAATAAACATTTCTGATTTTTGTGAACAAATAGTAAATGAAGATATATTTGGTAATCCTCAAACAGTAAGAAACTTTATACTTAAATGTGTAAGAGATAATCTTATTGAACGTAAAGGTTTAGGAAAGAAAATAATATCGTTATCTCAAAGGATTGAATTATATTCATCTGGAAATATTTTAATTAATATGAAAGTATATCATGTCGAAGCCAACAAAGTATAAGTTGCTTATACCTCAAACTGCTAAAGAATGTAATATATCTGAAGAAATGACAACAGATATAGTAAATTATTATTATACTGCTTTAAGGAAAAAGATGGAAAGTTTAGAAGTACATAGTATTGGTGTTCCTATACTAGGAACATTTTATGTAAGTAAACCCAAACTTACTAAATCAGTAAATTTATTAACATATATATTGGAAGATAATAAACCAGAAAGTTTTAAAAAAATTAAACGTTATAATCTAACAACAGATATGCGAGATAAACAACAAAAACTTTTAGATAATATAAATAAAGATGAAAAAGAAAGAGACTATAGGAAAAAGAATATGGGACAATAGGAAACAGATACTAGAAGGAATTAAAAATAAAATTTTCCAAACAGATTCAGTTGAAGAGATTTCACAAATAAGACTTAACATATGTAAAGGTTGTATAAAATATGATGATATAGGTACTACTTGCCTTATCCCTGGAACTCAACCATGTTGTGGAGATTGTGGCTGTGTATTGGCTCTTAAAACTAGAAGTTTGTCTACAGGGTGTCCTTTATTTTTATGGGATAAAATTCTTAGTGATAAAGAAGAGATAGAACATGATATACTAAATGCAGAAAACCATGATTAAATTTATTGAAGATGGACATTTATATAATAACATAGATCCAAATGATAATTTTGAATGGGTAAGTGTTACTAAATTAGTTGGTCAATTTAAAGAACCTTTTGATGGACCTAATGTAGCAGAAAAATGTTCTAAAGGAAAAAATCCTAAATATAAAGGAAAAAGTCCCAAAGAAATTTTAGCAATGTGGGATAAAGAAAATAAAAGGGCTACCAATTTAGGAAGTTGGTATCACAATCAAAGGGAAAGAGCAATACTTGATTGTAATACTATTACACGAGAAGGTATTGAACTTCCTATAATTAGCCCCTTGGTTGAAGGAAAAGTTAAGATAGCTCCCGAACAATCCTTAATAGAAGGATTATATCCTGAGCATTTTGTATATTTAAGATCTGCTAGTATTTGTGGTCAAGCAGATAGAGTTGAGATTGTTGGGGATAGAGTTGATGTATATGACTATAAAACAAACAAAGAGGTTAAAACTAGAGGTCATGAATTTTGGGATGGTACTCGTAAGATGATGTTAGGCCCATTAAAGCATTTAGAAGATTGTGAAATTAATCATTACGCTTTACAATTAAGTATCTATATGTACATAATACTTAAACACAATTATAACTTAAATCCCGGTATTATGCAGATTCATCATGTTGAGTTTGAAATAGATGAGTATGATAAAAACGGATTTCCAATTCATGCTTTAGATCCTATCGGGGAACCCATTGTCAAAACTGTAAACAGAATTGATTTGCCATACTTAAAGAAAGAAGTTATTAATATACTTAAATGGCTAAAAGAAAATAAACAAATCGTACTACATAATGCACATTAGATTATTTGAACTAGATAACCGTATTGTAAAACCTACGGAACATTGTTATATGATTAGTTGGTTAAAACAAATCATAGATGATTACCCTGAGGATCATATAAAAGTATTGGCTTATATTTATTATATGTCATATAGAGGTCCGGATAATCCATATTTTAATGTTGTTGAGGAAGATAGAGATGATAAAATACTGCGAGATTTGCAACCAGAATTTGACATAGAAGATGCTCCAATACTTCTTGCTATAGATAAATGTAAGGAGTTGTATGAAACTCCTACTATGAGATCGTATGACGCAATTAAAACAATGCTAGATAATCTAAACACATATCTTAAAACATCTGAAATAACAGATGGTAGGGATGGTAATGTTGGAACTATGCTTAGAGTTGCTAAAGAATTCAAAAGTGTAAGAGAATCATTCAAAGGAGTATTAGAGGATGTGCAGGAAGAGAATAAAGTACAAGCAAGAGGGAAAACAAAGCTTCCTTATGATTTAAGATGATTAAACATAACCCAAAAAAAATAGGAGAGGTGTATGAGAATATACCTACTTGGGATAATGGTGTTTGGAAATTAACATCATTTAAGACAAGAGAAGAGTTCTGGAAATTATTAGAAACGGATTATTTAAAAGAACCTGGAGAGTATGACTTTGATGACACAGTAAAGATATTTAATAGTGAAGCTATTAAATGGAATGCTGATCATTATTATTGCGATCATATTGATGGAACTTTGGATTATGAGGATTACTGGGATGATCAAAAACTTAAATCTCGTAAAGGAATATTTGTATGGTCCGGAGACAAAAAATGGTACTTACCAAAAGAATATTATTTTTGGATTAATTTCCTTCCTATAATTGAAAAAATAACAAAGAAACGCCAGTTTCCTGATATTTGGGATACTCAATTATGGATGGCTTTATATGAATGGATTGGAGAGTTAAGATTTGAACATGGAGTTGTTTTAAAGAAAAGACAGTTTGGTTCATCGTTTTACCATGTTGCAAAACTTATATGTTGCATGTGGTTTGAAGATTCTCCTGTATTAAAAATAGGTGCATCTTTAGATGCATATTTAGTAGGAGTTGATGGATCCTGGAAATTTGCTCAGATGTATAGAAGTTTCTTAAATAAAGAAACCGCTTGGACTAGAGAGATGAATCCAGGAGGTGTTGGACAATGGCAACAAAGTGTTGAAGTTAATGAAGGTGGTAGAAAATGGGATGCTGGTTTAATGGGAACATTAAGAGCTGTATCCTTTCAACAATCAGATACAGCAGGAGTAGGAGGTTTAACATCTTACTTTTTTTATGAAGAGGCTGGTATTGCTAAATCAATGGATAAAACATTTGAGTTCCTTCAACCTGCAATGCAGGCTGGAGATATTACAACAGGATACTTTGTGGCTGCAGGAACTGTTGGTGACTTAGATCAATGTAAACCCTTGAGAACATTTGTGTATAAAGCTAAAGCTAATGGATTTTATACTATACGTAATAAATGGGTTAATTCTAAAGGTTCTGTTCAAGAGACAGGATTATTTATACCCGAACAATATTCCATGCCTCCTTTTATTGATCAGTATGGCAACAGTATGGTAGAAGAAGCTATAGCAAGACTTACTGAATTATATGCTGAATGGGAAAGAGACTTAGATCCTGAAATATGCCAGATTAGAAAATCTCAAAGACCTATGAATATGGAAATTGCATTTGCTGCAAGGGCTGATTCAAGGTTTCCTTTATCTTTAGTAAATAGCCATAAGTTAGATATTGATGATGGAAAATATGGTTTTGAATTAATTGATTTAGACAGAGATTCTAAAGGAGACATAATAGCTAAGAGTACTAAAAAACCTCCTATTTATGAATTTCCTATAAATAAAAAAGCTACTGATAAATCAGGGACTATTGTAATATATGAAAGACCTGATGAAAATCCTGAATGGGGAACCTATTATGCATCAGTAGATCCTGTATCAGAAGGTAAGACTACATCTACAGACTCACTGTGCTCAATATATGTTTATAAAAATCCAGTGCAGGTAACTAAATATGATAACGGAAGAACAACTACTCATGTAGAAGGTGATAAAATTGTTGCTTCATGGGCAGGAAGATTTGATGATATCAATAAAACACATGAACGGTTAGAATTATTGATTGAATGGTATAATGCATGGACTCTAGTGGAGGCAAACGTATCTCTGTTTATAGTACATATGATTGCCAAAAAGAAACAAAAGTATTTAGTTCCTAAAAGTGAAATGGTCTTTTTAAAAGAACATGGTTTTAATAAAGGAACTTTTCAGGAATATGGTTGGAAAAATACAGGAACATTATTTGTAAATAATTTACTTACGTATCTTATTGAATTTATCAAAGAAACAATTCATGAAGAAACTGATGACAACGGTAATGTAACAAAAACAACTTTTGGTATTGAACGTATCCCTGATACAATGGCACTTGAGGAAATGAAACAATATGAGCATGGGTTGAATGTGGATAGATTAATTAGTTTATCTGCACTAGTAGCTTTTGTAAAATTACAAAATGCTAATAGGGGATATAAAAAACGTTTTGAAACTGAAGACAAAGAATACTTGCAAAAGTCCGATGAAATTTATAAATTAAAGGGTAGAAGTCCTTTTAAACACATGGGTAATAATAATGGTATGAAATCCCAAAAAGCTAATAGGAATCCTTTTAAAAACATAAAGTAAGATGGAAATTAAAAACGCAATGCAGCTAAAGAATGGGAAAGGTAAAAGTAATAATCAAAATTCAGGATTTAATTCTTTTACACAACCTATCCAATTTCTTAAAAGATCCGAAAAAGATAAAGATTGGGGAATGCATAATCTTGATTGGTTAGAGTGGCAAGGAATTAAACAAATTTCTGTTAATGCCAAAAGATTAATGAAAAATTATAATCTTGCAAAAGGAACTATTGACAAGAGTGATTATATTCCAGATGATGGAGTAAATGATATGTCAGAGCTAGTAGATATCCTATCTAGAGATAGTATCCAAGAACAGGATACAGCATCAGCAATGGAATTAAAATTTTATCCTATTATTCCAAATGTAATTAATGTACTTGTTGCAGAGTTTGCAAAAAGAAATACTAAAGTTGATTATAGAGCTATAGATGAATTTTCATATAATGAAATATTAGATGCTAAAAAAGGTGAAATTGAGGCTGCCCTAATGGAAGATGCTCACGCTAAATTAATGGAGAAAATGGTTGCAATGGGTATGGACCCAAATTCAGAAGAAGCGCAGCAACAATTAAATCCAGATGCCTTAAAAAAACTTCCTGAAATTGAAGAGTTTTATTCAAAGTCATATCAAACCTTAGGAGAACAATGGGCTTCTAAACAGCATCATGTTGACGCAAGTAGGTTTCATATGGATGAACTTGAAGAGATAGCTTTTAGAGATATGCTTATTACAGATAGAGAATTTTGGCATTTTAGAATGATGGAGGAAGATTATGAAATTGAATTATGGAATCCTGTTCTTACGTTTTATCATAAATCTCCAGACGTAAGATATATATCTCAAGGTAGTTGGGTAGGAAAAATGGACATGCTTACTGTATCAGATATCATTGACAAATATGGATCAATTATGTCAGAGCCGCAAATGAAAGCTATTGAATCATTGCATCCAGTAAGAGCAGGGCGTTATATGTTAGATAATATTCAAAATGATGGTTCGTATTATAATCCAGATATTGATCATAAACATAACTTAGATCCGAGCTTGCAAATGAAACGTTGGTTATCTCACAATGAAAATGCATATAATCCGGATGATATAGTATCTTGGATTATTGGACAAAGTGAGCATACAGGTATTTTACAAGATGATCAAATGCTTCGTGTTACAACAGGATATTGGAAAACACAACGTAAAATAGGACACCTAACAAGTGTAGGTGAAGGAGGTGAAGTTGTAATTGATATAGTTGATGAATCGTATAACATAGCAAATAACCCTATTTATAATACAAAATACTCAAGTAAACGTAATGCTGAGACATTAGTATTTGGAGATCATATAGAATGGCTATGGATTAATCAAACTTATGGAGGAGTTAAGATTGGACCAAATAGAATGATGTTTAGGGATATAGGTGATAAAGATGAATTTACTCCAATATATTTAGGAATTGAATCAAATGAAGTAGGTCCTTTGCGTTTTCAATTTAAAGGAGATAATTCATTATATGGATGCAAACTTCCAGTAGAAGGAAAAGTTTTTACTGAACGTAATACTAAATCTACAGCATTAGTTGATTTAATGAAACCTGCTCAAATAGGTTTTAATTTAGTTAACAATCAAATAGCAGACATCCTTATTGATGAAATAGGAACAGTAATAGCATTAGACCAAAATTCATTACCTCAAAGATCTTTGGGAGAGGATTGGGGGAAAGGAAACTATGCTAAGGCATATGTAGCAATGAAAGATTTTTCTATTCTGCCTTTAGATACATCAATATCAAATACGGAGAATGCATTAAACTCTCAACATTTCCAGCAAATAAATCTTGAGCAATCAAATAGATTAATGAGTAGGATTCAAATGGCAAACTTTTTTAAGCAACAAGCTTTAGAAGTTATAGGAATTACTCCTCAAAGATTAGGTCAACAGTTAGGACAAACAGATACAGCTAAAGGTGTAGAACAAGCTGTATCAGGTTCTTATGCTCAAACAGAAATGTATTTTATGCAACATTCTGATTATTTAATGCCAAGAGTTCATCAAATGAGAACCGATCTTGCTCAATATTACCATTCTAAAAGACCTTCTGTTAGAATGCAAAATATGACATCACCCGATGAAAGAAAGTTTTTTGAAATCAACGGAGTAGATTTATTACTTATTGACATTAATGTTTTCTGTAGCACTAACGCAAATACAAGATCTATTATTGAGCAAATTAAAGGACTTGCTATTACAAATAATACATCAGGAGCTACTATATACGAGTTAGGTGGTATAATGGCAGCTGACTCTTTAGGAACATTAAACAATAAGTTAAAATCTATGGATACTAAGTCTCAGGAAAAAGCACAAATGGATCATGAACGAGCTAAAGAATTGCAAGAGGCTGAAGCTGCAGCAAGACAGAAAGAAAAACAAATGGAGAATGATCATGATATGATGATGCAAGAAAGTAAGAATCGTGTTAATCTTATGACAGCCGAAATTAAAGCTGCTGGTTATGGAGCAATGCAGGATATGAACCAAAACTTACAATCTGATTTCCAAGATGTTTTACAAGACCTTAAAAAAGATCAACGTTATCAAGAGACTATGAGTTTTGACCGTGAGAAAGAAGGGAATAAAGGAAAGATTCATGAACGTAAATTAGATATTGAACAACAAAAAATTGATGTAGCAAGAGAAGATTCACAAAATAAATTACGTATAGCTCAGGAAAATACAACTAAAAGTGAAATTCAAGCTAAAAAAAATAGATCTAACCCTAAAAAATAGTTCAGAAAAAAACCACGGTATTTTAATAAAAATGAATTATAGGTATATGCTATCTAAAAACTAATATTATGTATAAAAAATTTTAAACAATAATTATTTATACATAATTATTATGCTTAAATTATAATAAGTCACACAATTAAAACCAACAATTATGAGTGAAAGTAAAAATGATTCAACGGAATCAAAAGTAGTAGAAGTATTAGATATAGATGAATTACTAGGAACATCATCTTCAGTTACAATAGCTGCAGATGAGAGTTCAAAAAAATCTGTATTAGATAATATAGGTGTTGATAGTTCGTTCCTTGACAATCTTCCTGATAACACCACAGGAAGAACCGATGATGCAGGAGTTATAAATAACAAAACTCCGGAAGAAATAGAAGCTCAAAAAGCTAAAGCTGTACTTGATAATACATTAATTCAACCTGGTGCTGATGAAGAACTAGAAGATGAAAAGAATATTAATCAAGGTGGTCGTAAGCCTGCTCTTATTGAAGCAATGAATAAATTAGTTGCTAATAAGACAATTGACTTGTTTGAAGATCAACCTGACATCTATGAATATACAATAGATGACATCGTTGAACTGTTTGAAGCTAATATTAAAAATAAAGTAAATTATGCTGCTCAAGATGCTGCACAAAAAGCACCGATGGAAATCTTTGGTAAATTAGATCCAAAGATTCAAGACGTAGTAGCTTATGCTTTAAATGGAGGAACTGATGTTACATCTGTTTTAAAAACAGTAGCACGTTCTCAAGAAATTACAGAACTATCTTTAGATAACGAAGAAGATCAGGAACGTATAGTAAGAGAATGGTTAAGGGCTTCAAATGTAATGAACGATGATGAGATAGAAGATGAAATACTTTCAATTGTTGATAGAGGTGATTTAGAAAAGAAAGCTAGTCAATTTAAGCCCAAGCTTGATGAAAAGCAATCAACAATAATGCAAAAAAAAATAGATGATCAAGAATTAGCCAAGAAAAGGGCACAAGAGGCATCTAAAGTTTATGCAGAAACAATTTACAACTCGTTAAATACACCAGACCTTAACGGTATACCTTTAGATAATAAAGTACAAACTATGTTATATTATGGGTTAACAGATAATACAAAGTATCAAGACCGAAATGGAAATTCTACAAATGCTTTAGGACATTTAATTGAAGAATATCAATTTGGTGAAAACGCAAATCCAAAAATTTTACTAGAAGCTTTATGGTTAATGTCAGATCCTGGAGGATACAGGAATAGTTTATTAGCATTAGGACAACAAGTTGCTCATGGTAAAACACTTAGAGCACTAAAGACAGCCGAAGGAGAGAAGTTAACTGCATCATCAAAATTAGGGGACAAGAGAGATGTCCCTACTAAAAGGTCAAATGTTCAAAGGAACACTGGATCTGGACGTAATATGTTCTCTCGTTAATTAGTAAATTTTAAATATATATATAATGTCAACACCAAGTTTAAACAATGGTCTATTTTTGAGAGACAACCTTTACACGGCAAGTTCTCATGTAGACTCGTATCACTTGATGAATTTGATGAAAGATGCAAAGCCTGATGATATGGGACCTATTGATATGTGGGCTCAGATGCAAAAAGTTGAAATGCCTCTTTATCAAATGTCATCATTCAACGGAAAAAATGTAATTGAAGTTGAAAACCCTAAAGGAGAATATACATGGCGTACTCCAGTATCAGCAGAAATGCCTTATGTTACTGAAGATATTGAGCCATTAAATCTTAAAAAAGGTTTAGACGGAACTACATTCAAAATTAAATTGAACAAACGTGCATTTAGTCACGGTGAAATTATTACTTATGATAAGTATAATGGAGCTGAGATGTATGTTACTCAAGAGGATATTCTTGATATGGGAGATGGAGTAATCTATACTGTTCAATTAGTAAATAATGATTCAGTAGCATTTTTAGATAACGCTTATCTTGAATGTAATACTGAGTATTTCCGAGTAACTTCTGCAAGAGGTGAGTATGGAGAAAGATTTGCAGATATGACAACTGAAGCTTCTTCTCGTGAATTCTACAATTTTGTAGGTAACGCTGAAGCACATGTTCATTATTCTGTATCTTCTCGTGCTAAATTAATGGAAAAAGGTGGTTTAACTTTAGATGGAAAAGTTCCTGTAACTGAAATCTGGAGAAACTTTGATACTACTATGGATCCATCTATTAACTCTTTAGATGGTATGATCAAAGCTAAAGGTTCTGATTATGTTAAAACTGCAGTTGAAAGTGGTGAACTTGTTCGTACATTCTTAACTAAGATGGAAGCAGCTCACCTTTCTAAAATTGCTTATGATATTGAAACTTACCTTATGTGGGGTAAAGGTGGACGTATCAAACAAGATGGTCCAGATGATTTACGTTTATCTGTTGGTCTTTGGAAACAACTTGATAACTCATTCAAACACGTTTACAATAAAGTAGATTTCCGTTTGGATATGTTTAGAGCTGAGTTACACAACTTCTTTCGTGGAAAAGTTGAATTTGAAGGACCTGATTCACAACGTGAACTTGTTGTTCAAACAGGTATTGCTGGAATGAAAATGATTAATGATGCTGTATTACGTGAGGCTGTTGCTTCAGGATTAGTATTAAATGCTCATGAATTAGGTGCTGTTCAAAGAACAGGAATGGATTTAGGATTTGGATTCTCTTTCACATCTTACCATATTCCTTTCCTTGCAAATGTTAAGTTTGTATTGAATCCAGCATTTGATAATGTTCATCAAAATAAAATTGAGAACCCTATCATTGATGGTTATCCTTTATCTTCTTACTCTTTCATCATTTTTGATGTTACTGAGAATGGATCTGATAACATCAAATTACTTCGTAAGAAGTGGGATTCAGAATTAAAATGGTGGTACAATAATGGTACTATGGATTACATGGGTAAAACTCAAGGATTCCAATCATCAGGTCAGTTTAATGGATACAGAGTCTATATGTCTCAAGCTATGCCAGCAATCTGGGTTGAAGATCCAACAAAAGTTCTAAAGATTGTAATGAGAAATCCAGAAACAGGATTTAGTTTATAATAATTTTTAAATAAAACCCCCTGTATAAAATCAGGGGGTTTTTATATATTTGTCAAATACATAAAAAACCAACACAATATGTTAGAAGAATTAAAAGAAAAGTACAAGAATGTAGGGAAAATTGCAATAAGACCTTATTGTGATGCTACTAAACAAAACATGGGATTAGAAGAATATAATTATGTTGTATTTCCAGGAACCCATCAGATTGAAGAAATGGCCTGTGTAATGTATCGTGGTAAATTAAGATACATGAACGGACTAGATGAATTTGCTCCTGAAGTAAAAGGAATGGATGATAAGAAACAAAGAGATGCTCGTATTAAAGAGATCCGAACTATAGTTTCTGAATTAGAATTAGAAAAAACTTACAATCAAGTAGATATAGATGATAAAGAGTTTTGGACAAAAGTTGAAACATTTAGACCGGATAATAGAGAAGTTTGGGGAAAGATGCAAATCAAATGTAATAACGATCCAATCTTTTTAAATCCAACAGCTAATACTGATGATTTATTAATGGTATTGGCAATTGAAGCAGGAGGATTTCCTAGTGTTGCAAAAAGTTTAGAAGATTGTAGATCAAGCGTTACTCCAAGAAAATGGTATTTAGATAAACAAGCTGATACAGTAGGAATTAAAACATCATCTAGTAAAATTAAAAATAAAGCCCTTTCAATACTAGATGAATTATCTGATAATACACCCCGTAAATTATTTTACGTTGCAAAATTAGTCGATACTAATAGTATGCAATATAGAAATAGTACATTACAGTCTGTAATATACGATAACATGGATGCTTATATTACAGGTGAATCTTCTGAACGTAATATAAAGAAAGCAGCTCAATCATTTATAGATTATTCCGAAATGTCTATGGAAGAGTTAACGATTAAAACCATAATTAAAGATGCAAGTTTCTACAAAATAATTATTCAAAAAAGTGATGGTATTTTATATACAGCTAGAGGGAATGAAATGTTAGGTAGAAATACTGCTGAAGTTTTTGAAAAACTTAAGAATCCTTTAAATGAAGGAATTTTAGATGCTATTACATTAGAGGTTGAACCTAACTGGAATTAATATTAATATAAATGGATAATTTAACAATCATACTTAAGGTTGAGGAAAGACTCAATAAGTTATCAAGTAACGACTATGATAATATTCTAAAGTGGCAAATTGTTGAAGCATTTAATAAAGGAGTTATAGATTGGTGTCGTAGACAACTTCACGGCACCAATCTTAAACAAACTGGTGATGAACAATCTAAAAGAAGGATTGATGATTTACAAGTATTATTAAGAGATCATCCTTTAGATATGGAAAAAAAAGATGGTTATTATGGTTCTACTAATTGGCCTGAAAATTATCTTGAATACAAGAGAGTATCTATTGTAGGTAAGACAGAATGTTGTGAAGCTAAAAAAGGATGGGTCCTTACTCTTGTTGAAGAAGCTAATATTGATGTTATCTTAAACGATACATTAAAAAAACCTAACTTTAATTGGAGACATACTGTTGTTACACTAATGAATAATGTAGTTAAGGTTTGGACTAACGATGAATTTGAAGTTCCAAAGGCTACTCTTACTTACTATAAGCAACCTAGAAGAATTGAAATTCAAGGAGTATCTAATCCATACACAGGTATAATATCTACAGCAGATGTTATATCTGAATTTAAAGATGATATAGTAGAAATATATATAGATGAATGCGTTAAAATATTGTCAGGTGATATAGAAAGTATGTCATCAGAACAAATAGCTGATAAATCAGTAGAATCTAATAACTAAAAAAAAAAGAATGTTACCTCCTAAAAAAAACACAACAACCAAAAAACCTGTTGCTAAAAAACCTGTTGCTAAACCTCTACAGTCGGTTGGAACAATGACAAAGGTGCTTAGAGATAGTCGTACAGGAAAAGTTATTTCTAGTTCAACAGTTACACCTGTAAAGTCTTCAATAAAAGAAGCTTTTAAAAACGGTGGATCCGTAAAAAGAAAGAAAAAAAATAAATAAATAATTGTGCTTGATTAATTAAATATTTATTATTATATTATAGTATAATGTTTGTAAAATAAAAATAAAAAAAAATGAGTTATTTCGTACACGGCTTTCAAAAAGCCTTCGTTGGAACCAAAGGTACTCAAGCAGATGTTCCAGGAACATCTACAGGTACAGATCAAGGTTTCATTAAAGTCGCAGGTGTTCACACTGGTGACCTTAAAAATGCAGGAATCCCTAACACATTAGGTGTTGGTTCCTATGGATTTTTTAATAAAGACACTTACTTGTCTGTTACTAATACTTCTACAGAAGTTACAACAGGACAATCATTAGTATTAGCAGGTGCTTCTTTATTTAAAAATGATAAAATTGGACAATTCCATGGTGGATATGCTGAATCTAATAAATCTAAGTATATCAATCCTAAGTTGGTTTCTAAGTTTTATAAAATGGAAGATGCGGTTCCTCAACAATCTGTTGTACACGTTGGAGTTACTAACTTCCAAAGTGGAACAACACTTTCGTTTACAAGTCCTTGTGGTTCTGGTTACACTGACGGTTCTTACGTAGGTGTTGCAACGGTAGCTTCTGCTGCAGGTGTTGGAATGACAGTTGATATTGTAGTTGTTGGTGGTGAAATCATTTCGATGGTTGAAAACCAAGTAGGTACAGGTTACGTTCCAGGTGAATCTATTACTCCTGATGCAGTTACTCTTGGATGGGTAGCAGGTGTTGAGTGTACTACTACTCGTATTGCTAGTGTTGGTGTTCAAACTTGTGAGTTTGAATTCCTTTGTGGAGAAACTTACAACTTGTTTATTAACTTATCTGGTTCTCCAGTACTTCGTGTATTAAACCATGATTCATACAGAACGTTGGCTGCTTATACAGGATGTTGTCCTGAAGGAACAATCTCTCCAGTTGCTGTAGATTCTACATTAGTAATGATTAATTGGGCTAATCAAATCATTGAATCTCCATACTTAAAAGATTTTATTCGTCCTGTCGTCTATACTGAAGAAGGTGATGCGTTATTTGCTACAGGTGATGAAGCTCTTGCTGCAGGTTACTCAGCTACTGATGTATGGTCTACATACGTTTCTCCAGGTCACATTGCTGGAGCTGTTGCTGGTTTACGTTTAGAAGGAGCTTATGTTGATACGGAATTTGGTGATTGTACGTTCCAATGTTCTGATTTCTATAATAAAGAAATTGTTCAAATGGATATTTCTTTAGTTGATACGCAAGGTGATCCATGTACTTTTAATGGTCTTTGTATTGAAACTGAATGTTGTGGTTTTGGTGGACAAGGTTTTGGTGAAACTTATTTACGTGAATTAATCATGTCTGAGTCTTACTTGCAAAACTTTTTCTCTACTGATTTAAGAATCCGTGAAATTACTCAAGGTACTGATATATTAACTGCGTTTCCAAAAAATGCATTCTATACTAAGTATGTTATTCAACATAACGTACCTCGTAACTATAACCCATCAGGTATATATGATAACGATCAATATAACTTAGTTATTTATATTCCTTCTAATTCAACAGCATTTGACTTAGAAACATTCATGGAAACTTGGTTAACTGCTGCTGGTAATCCATTAGGTGCTGATATTACTACAAATGGTGTTGAAACATACGCACATTCGGAGTGTAGAATTGCAGATCTATAAGTTACTAAATTTAATATTCTTGAAAGAGAGAATGGAGATGTTCTCTATTCTCTCTTTTAGGTTAAACCGTTATATAATGAAACATATACTTAGTTTAAATATTCCAGATACAATGAATGATTGGTCAATATCAATATATGATACAAGTATCTATACTGATATTATTCCAGTATCTTGTCCAACATTACAAATTTTATTACCCGGATTTAAAAAAGCAACAACTTTAACAGAAGATTCTGTTCCGGAATTAATTCCTGGATTTTCTCGTCATTTTACAGCATGTAATTTAGAAGTCCAAACCAAAAATTGTGGAAGTGTTTATGATTGTTTACCTGATGGAATATATGTAATTAAATATAGTATATCTCCTCACGATTATGTATTTGTTGAGTATAATCATTTAAGAATCACACAAGCTTTAAAAAAATGGAAAGAAAAAATGTGTGAGTTAAATCTTAATGCTTGTGCTCCAGATAAAGATAAAACAATAAGACTAAGAGAATTAATGGATATAAAAGGTTACCTTGAAGCAGCAAAAGCAGAAGTTGAATTTTGTCATCACGCAGATAAAGGTATGGAACTTTATAACTATACAATAAAAAGATTAGATAAATTAAATTGTACTAATTGTTAAACTTTAAATAGAAACCAACAATATGAAACAAGTGTGTTCAAACTGTAAAAAATCTTTAGGCTGCGGTTGTCAAAAAAAGACTGCTTCTAATGGAAAACAATGTTGTAAGTTTTGTATTAATACTTACGAGCAATCATTAAAGAAATAATACCATGTCAAAAACGTATGCTGTAGGTAATTCTAATACTATTACAAGACTAGATAATCATACAGGTCCTTGGATCGAATTATCTTCACCTGTTTTATCAAATAGTATATGGAGGGATGTAATGACAAATCCTCTTGATGAAAACAATGTTTTTATTGTTGGTTCAGCAAGAGCCGAAGTATCATTTGCAAATGCATCAATACTTACATCTAATGATGCAGGAATTACTTGGAATATTCCAGGTGGAAACTGGACTAGTGTTAGCTACTTTTATGAAATATGGTGTGTTGATGAAAATGTAATATGGGCTACTGCATCTGAAGGTAAAGTTGTTCTTTCTATAGATGGAGGAGCTACATTTGATTTAGTTTCTGGAATTGTAGGTAATGGAGCATATTTTCAAACTGCAGGGATACATGCTTTAGATGACCAAGTAGCTATTGTTTTAGGATCTCCTTCAGAAAGTGTTACACAATCAGAACTATATGTTTGGAAAACTATAGATGGAGGAACTACTTGGGTTACATTAAATGGAGGAGTTACATTAGATCCAATTGGACTTTCTGGTGATACAGGAAATGCAAATGGTATCTGGATGTCTCCGGACCAACAAAAGATTGTAGTTGGTACAGGTTATTATCAGTACCTATCTTTAGATGGTGGTGTAACATTTACAGATGTAAATGCATCACACGATAGATCAGGAATACATCTTACTTGGTTTCCATCATACGATCCAAACCCTCAATATTTTAGACATACTGGTGGTATAGCTCATGTAGTATCAGAATCAGTAGATTCTGGAATAAGCTATACTGATATTAGAGGCCTTAATACTCAAGGTATTCTTATTCAAATTTTAGGAGCTCATTTTTATGCTCCATATGACGGGTATTATGGATATCATGATAATGGAATAGCTTATATTGATTCAACAAACGATGGAGGTATTACAGGAACAGTATCCCACACAAACTCTAATTCTGGAGCTTCGTATAATGCAATATGGACAAGTGTTGAAATTCCTCCATTTGTACAGTGTTTTGAATTAACAGATTGTGCAGGCATTGCTCTACCAATATTTACACAAACTAATCTTACTGAACAAGATGGATTAGTTATTACATTAGCTGATGAAACAAATCATGAAATTGAAGGATGCTGGTTAGTAACAGCTACAGATATTACTTGTCCGGATACAGTATCTGTAGCAGTGTATAAATGCTATGAAGATTGTGAAGATTGTTTACCTTGTCCTGAACCTATTAAGGAACCCCAGCCTAGACTTATAGACCCCGGTTATGTTACAGGTATTTGTGATCCAGAGATAGTTGAGAAAATTAAATGTTCATTCTCAGATATCATTTATAAAAGGATGATGAGTATTAGATATATGATACAATATTGTTGTCCAAAAGATAACTATCAAATTATGATTGATTATGAAATATTAAAGTTAAATTTAATTACTTCTCCTAATCCAACTCCAGATCCTTGTGATCCAATATGTTCTACGTATGAGTTAACTATTGATTCGTTAGACTCAGCTATAACAACATACATTGATTGTGATGGAGAAGCTCAAACTTTAATAACTCTTGTTGGAACTACATTTATAAGATTGTGTGCCTTAGATACAACACCTCCTATATCTATAGTTACTCACCCTGATACATTAACCGATGTGTATATTTTAGAGCCTCAAGAAGAATGCAATCCCCCATATATATAATTATAGTATTATGAACACAAAACAAATTCTACAATAATTGATATAGAACATACTTTAACTACTATATATTTACAGTTGAAAATAGATGTTAAACGTTGTTAATATGAATAAAATTAAGTATCTTATAATAAACACTTTTGTATTATGATGAAACCTACAAATTTACAATCAACAGCAGGATGCAAAATATCATCTTCTGATTGTGTTATATATCAAGGAGACGATATAGATTGTTTAGATATTTGCAGCCCTATAACGTTAAGTGAATTACTTCATGAATTAGGATGTAATATTTGTACACTTAATGATCAGTTAGATGTTGATACATATGATTTAACGTGTTTAAATATATCTGCTTGTGATATACCCCACACCTTCCGGGAATTGCAACAATATTTAATTGAGTTAATATGTCAACTTACAAATAATATTTTAACACCTGGAAACGAATCTAGTTCACAATTAGATATTGTTATGACGGTTGCTTCATGTTTTCAATCTGAAGGATTTTCACAATCAATAGAAGCTTACGTTTCTGCAATTGGACAAAAAGTTTGTGAACAAGAAATTACAATTCAAAATCAACAATTAGCAATTTTGCAAATGCAAGAAGACATTGCTATGCTAAAAGCTCAACCTTAAATTAAAAAACTATGTCTTGTACAAATTGTAATAAAACACCAGATAATTGTGGATGCGAACAAAAAGCTTTGCATATTAGTCAAATTTGTAATCCTATAAATTGTCCAGTAGAAGAGTGCTCAGAATCTCTTTCTGCAGGATGTATTATTTATACAGGAGATGATTTGATTTGTGATACAACAGTACTTGCTACAAGTGGAGATACTGTTGCTCAAATAATGGCAAATATAGCAGCATACTTCTGTATTTATTTAAACCGTGTATTAAATGGAATTGCAGATCCTACAGTTAATGATGGGAGAGATGGAGATTTTTATATTAATACAACTACGTGGGAAATATTTGGACCTAAGGCAGCAGGAGTTTGGCCAGTTGGAGTTTCATTAATAGGTCCACAAGGACCTCAAGGTATCCAAGGACCAATTGGTGATCCCGGATATTTACGCACGTTTGTAAATATTGGAGATTGGAATATGGTTTTAACAAACTGGAAAAGTGTGTTACATGGAATTGCTGACTTTACAAAAATTGTAGCGGTTCAAGTTGTTATTATAAATGATGCAGGCACTTTTAGATATATGTTAAACTCTAAGCAATATCCATCAACTACTATGGATGGCTCAGTACAGTTAATAACATCAGGTGCTATTCAGATTGAAAGAACAACTTCCGGATTTTTTGACTCTGTGGATTTCGATTCTGTAGGATACAATAGAGGTATTGTTACAATTGATTATTTACCTTAAAAAAATAATATATGTCAAACTGTGGATGCAAAGATGGTGATCGTGGTCCAATGGGATTACAAGGACTAAAAGGAGATACCGGAGCCTCTGGTTTAACAGGTCCCCAAGGTCCTCAAGGATTGACAGGACCTCAAGGTTTAACAGGTTCTCAAGGACCTGCTGGATTAAATGGAACAGGAGGAACAGTTGGTATACAAGGACCTGCAGGACCTTCAGGACCTTCAGGAACAAATGGACTTAATGGTTTACCTGGAATAGATGGTATTGTAGGACCACAAGGTCCAACAGGTCCGGCTGGAGCTATAGGTCCTCAAGGTCCACAAGGAATACCAAGTGAAGGTGGAGCAAGTATAAACTTAGTACTGGCAATGAATTGTGCTGGTGATTTTAATTGTTTTTAATATATAGATAATGGCAAAGAATGAAATAATCTTTTTTACAAAAGAAGGAAGAGTTAGTAGTGCTACTGGTTTCTTAAGCACAAATATTATAACAGCTGGTATAGACGGTTCAAAATTATTAGATTTACGTTTAATAGATACGGGTAGTTTAACAGCTATTACAATAAAAGTTAATGGGGTAATAATTTATTCTCAAGTGAGTCCTTTTAATAATAATGATAAGCTTATGCAAAATGGACCTGTTGATGGAAAAGGAAATCCGTACTTAAATATTTCTCCTGGAGCAATAGTAACTATGGAGCCAACAGGAAGTTGCAGTGTTACGGCTTATGTTGAAGACTATTAATAAAATTAGTTATGGTTGATTGTGGTTGTGGTTGTAAAGATGGAGATAGAGGCCCTTTAGGAGAACAAGGAGTAAAAGGAGATACAGGTAGTTCTGGTCCTATAGGTATTCCTGGATCACCTGGACCTCAAGGTATTCCGGGAGTTTCGGGAATACAAGGAGCTCAAGGAATACAAGGAGTTCCGGGCATTGATGGGAGTCCTGGACCTCAAGGGTCTATTGGACCAATTGGTCCCATAGGTGCTACTGGACCTCAAGGACTTCAAGGACCTGCTGGAGTAGATGGTAATGATGGAGTAAACGGAAATAATGGACAAGGTAGGTTAAATTATACAATTGATTCTACAGTAGGTATTCATACATATAATCCTGTTCTCAATGAGGGTGTTGTAATGAAAAACACAGGTGGATTAGCAACTATTGAATTACCTATTGGTTCACTCATAGGAGATGTTATTCAAGTTGTAGGTACAAGTTTTGGTACAGGAGGTTGGAGAATTAAAGCTGCTGGTGGAGATAAAATTCAAATGACTTCAACTTCTGCATTTCAATATATAACTACGGCCAATGGATACGTAATACTTAATGCTACTAATTATAGAGATGTTATAACTATGATTTCTGATGGATTAGGTAATTGGATTATAACAGATTCTATATTTGCTAATGGTACAATACCAAATTTTACATAATGTCGCATAAAGAACCCCATTTAATTTGTTGTTGTAAAGATGGTCCTCAGGGAGCAACTGGTTTACAAGGTCCTCATGGTAATGATGGTGTTCAGGGTGTTCAAGGTATACAAGGTCCTCTTGGACCTCAAGGAGTACAAGGTGCTATAGGCATTGATGGTATACAAGGAATTCCTGGAGATGGAGGAACTAATAATACAACCCCTGGATCTATTGGAGTTCAAGGTCCTGAAGGTCCTGAAGGTAATTATGGTACTCAAGGAATTTCTGGAGTTAACGGAGTTGATGGTTTAGACGGAACAGCTGGAGCTAATTTTCAAGCACCTCTTAAAGTAAATCATATATTTAATTGCCCTCCCCCTGAAGATTTCGGATTTTGTACTCAATGTTTACAATGTTATTCTGCAACAGCAAATTCAAATATAAATGGAATTATACATTTCATTAAAGGTACAGGACCTGGATTTGCAATGTTATCACTTCCTTTTTCACCAGTACCTGCTTTTGGAGAAAAAATAAAGTATGTTAGTATAAAAGGGCAGTTCGGTTATATTATAAGAACAGATAGTGGTAACTCAGTAGAGCTTTCAGCTTACAATAGTTTTACAAATAATATTGCAGTTAGCGGTCCACTTGTACCTCCTTATAACGGAATGTTTTTTGATCAAGCTTCTGGACAAGGTAGTAACTGTTTAGAATTATTACATATTGGAGACCAAAGATGGGTTGTAATTAAAATAAACTTAAACAACGGGCAACTTCCGTTGTTTATATAAATAAAAAAAAATGAGTTGTAAATGTAAAAGTAATTGTAAGCCATGTGGCTCTACAAAAGGAGAAAGAGGACTTCAAGGATTAACTGGTGCTCAAGGAGAACCTGGACCAGCAGGTCCTGCAGGTGGAGGAATTGTAAATAAGATTAATTTCTTTGAAGAACTTACAAGTCTTGTTGTTGTAAATCAACCTAATTTTTATAGTCCTACAGGTTATGAAATATTATCATATACAAATACGACCGGAAACCCTTTGATATTTGCAGTAAATGCAACTTTTCAAGCTCTTATGAATCTTTCTAATAGTGACGACGCTAGTAATCAAATAGAAGCATCATTAGTTCATACCAATGCTGCAGCTGTAGAAACCTATACTCATATTTGTGATCTAAATGTTGATTTTAGAGGAGGTCTTTTTGATGAAGCTGTTCCAGGAAATACGGTTATTAGAATTGCAACACCTGGAGGAACACGACGAGTTTTAACAGAAGCAGGTCTTCCAGTAGAGTTTCGTTTTGGTCAAGCCTATTTAAAGCAAAGTGGTAGTTTATTAAAGAAGGTAACGTTGTTAAATAACGAAACTATTACGTTAATGTTTAAAAATAAAGGAGCAAATAATAATCTATCATCTGGTCAAATTTTCGGAGTAGAGTTAGATCAATAATATTTAAGATGTCACAGTTGGTTGGTTTCTTTGTGGCTGACTAAGCCCCCGGATCAGAAATGAACGGGGGTTTTATTGAAGTTCTATTAATTAAAATAAAAAGTATGTTAATTAAAAATAGATTATATTATGATATTGAAACATCTTTTTGTAAAGGTCATTTTTGGAGGCCCGGATACAATCAAAGAATAGGACCCGAACAAATTACAGACTACGCTAAAATTATTTCAGTACATTGGAAATGGGAAGGTAATGATAAAGTTTATAATTTAGATTGGGGCTTAGATAAACAATGTGATAAAAAATTAATTAAAGCATTTTTAAAAGAAATGAATAAAGCAGATGAAATAATAACTCACAATGGAAAACGTTTTGATACTCCTTGGATTAGAACAAGAGCTTTATATCACGGTATAAATATGCGTCATACATATAATGAAATTGACACATATAAATTATGTAAAAAATATTTAAACTTGCCTAGTAATTCATTAAAAGAAGTTTGTAAGTATTATGAATTACCTGCAAAAATTGATGCAGGTGGACTAGATACATGGAAAAATGTAGTATTTAAAAAAGATAAAGACGCATTAAAATATTTACTTTATTATGGTGATGGAGACATTATAAGTCTTGAAGCAGTCTTTAATAAAATAAAAAATTATGTTGCTCCAAATATGCAATACGCTGTGTTAAAAGGTGGTAGTAAATATGAATGTCCTGAATGTGGTAAACTAGGAAGATTAAGAAAAACTTATAGTACTACACAAGGAACTATTCAGCATTATATGTCATGTCGTGATGAAAAATGTTTAACTTCATTTAGAGTTAACAATAAAACATATATGGATTTTATTCAATACAAAATAACAAATAACATAAAATAAAACAATCTAACTATTTTTGAGTTATTTTATAAGTTGGATACATCAGTAAAATTAAGTATATTATTAGTAAGTATGAGTTATAAGAAACCAAATATTACAGGGCCTAGAGTTAAAAAAAAACTAACTCATATTATGAGTGAATTAGAATTAAAATATTTTAAGAATAAACATCCTGAATATAAAGATTTAAAACTTTCAGAATTTAATAATGTAATTAAAAAATTTAATCATAATATTATAAATGAAGTAATTGAAAATAGAAATGGAGTAGCTTTACCTGAAAGAATAGGTCAGTTTATTATTATGTCTTTCTCAAAGGCTCAACATAAAAAAATTATTGATTTTGGTGAATCTAATAAAACTGGAATATTATCTTATCATAAGAACTGGGAAACTGATCGTAGGATTGGAAAAATTGTATTTCAAAATACTTCATATAATTATGCAATAAAGAACTATAAATTTTGGGGATTTAAAGCGACAAGAACTTTTAAAAGTAATATGTCTAAAATTTTTAAAAAGAAATGGGCAAAATACATTTATATTGATAATAAAGAAACAAGAATAAGTACGGTTTTAAAAAATAAATAATGACTACAATAGGAGAATCAATATCTAGAGTACGTGGTATCATGAAAGGAGTACGTGAAGATGCATTCCTTACAGATCGTTTTGTATATAGTATTATATCTAAGTATGCAAAAGTATTACTGCGTAGACAACAAAATGAAAAAAAACTAATGGGTCATGATGATTTATTTGAAATGCTTTCTTTTATTGAATTAATTGATGTAGATAAGATTGAAGCTGAGTGTGCTCCAATTAAAACCAATTGTGTTATTAAAAGAACAAAAGATAAATTACCTAATTTGTTTAATGGTCAATTAGGACCTTTAATTAGAAAAGTTTATTCTATAGATGGTTCTTTTGATTTTAATAAAATTAGTCCTGCTTCTTATATTTCAATCAATAGTAAAAGTTGTACTAAATATGATAACGCAAAATATTACTGGTTTCGTAATGGACACTTGTATCTTCCAGATACTAATATAGAAGCTATTATGATTGAAGGATTATGGGAAGATTTACTAGATGGGTTTTGTACTTTAGATAAGAACGATTGTACTCCAATGCAAGACCGTAAGCTTCCTTTACCGGAATATTTATTTGCTGAAGTAGAACAAATGGTTGAACAAGAATTTGGAATGACTGTTAGACTTCCTGGTGATGGAGCTGATGATGGACAAAACGTATTAAGATAAAAAGATGGGACAATACAATATAAAATATAAAACTTTTAATCAATTACTTGCTGAAGTAAAATCTGATTTTGAGTCTTATAATTTAGAGGATATGATTAAACCATATCAACTAATTAAAGTTGCTAAAAGAGTTACTTATGATTTAGGATTAAGAATTTATAAAACAAAAAATGCAGTTCTTGAAGTTGATCATGGTAAGGCAAAACTACCTGATGATTTTAATGTAATGAATTATTTGTACATTCTAGGGAATTATCAAGTAACAACACCTGTAGCACAAGGAACTCATGTTGAGCAAGTTCCATTGAACGCACCTACATACTTTCCAGGAGTTGATAAGATTTCTATATGTGCTACTCCTGAACCATGTCCAATTTCTGAACCTGTGTGTCCAGATCCTTGTCAATCTCCAGAACCATGTGGATGTAAAACTTGTGGGTGCAATACCTGGATAAATTGTAAAGGTCAAGAAATGGAACTTATTCAGAAAATAAAAATGGAAACAAGAACTTGGACTGAATTTTATAGAATTAAATTAACAGGAAATGATAGATTCTTTGATCCTATGTGTCCAAATAACAGATGGCAAGCAAGTAATACCGCCTTTATACAAGATGGTTTTATTTATACATCTTTTAAAACAGGTACATTATATATAAATTACCAAGGAATGATGGAAGATGAAGATGGCAATCTTCTTGTTCTTGAGCATGATATGATTAATGAGTACTATGAGTATGCTTTAAAAGAAAGAATTCTTGAGATTCTAATGGGTAATAATGAAACAGTTAATGGTAATTTTGTTCAACGTATAGATCAGAAATTAAAACTTGCAAAAAATGCAGCTAAAAGTATTGTAAATACTCCAGACTTTGGTGAGATAAAAGGTGTTTATGATATGAATAGAAAAGCTATGTTTAACAAATATTATAAAATGTTTATATAATGGCTAAACAAAGTAGAAGCGCTGCTAGTTCATCAGCATCATCAAATAATAGATTTGACAAAGGAGCAAATACAGATATAAGAGATTATCATTTAGAGGAACAGGCATGGACTCATGCACGTAATGCTATTAACAATTCTCATATAGGAGACTTAGGTGATTTAGGTAACGAACCCTCTAATAAATTTTGTTCTTTTGCTCCGTATACCATAATTGGAACAATTCATATGGAAGGAGATATGTGGTGGATCTACTCAACTAATGATATTGATTCTGAAATTGGTCAGTTTGATGAAAGTACTTGTGTTTATACAAAGATTGTAAATAACAGTTGTTTAAATTTTAAAACAACTCATTTAATATCAGGTGCTAGTAGGCCTACATGGGATTGTTCTCATAGATCATATTGGCAAGATGACTTAAACCCGGATAGAACTTTAGATAAAGCTGCAGTTCCGTGGGTACAAGAATGTGTTGACAGCAATGGATCAACTGAAGGAGGATGTATTACATGTATTGATACGGATGTATTAGATTGTGATAAGATGCGCTTAGAAGCTTTTATTCAACCAATGTGCCTTAGAATTGAGAAAGGTCCTTCAGGAGGAAGTATACTTAATGGTTCTTATTATGTTCAAGCAGCATATGTTGTAAATAGTCAAAAAGTTACAGATTACTCAACAATGTCTAATATAATTAGCATATTTGAACATGATGAAGTTAATGGTTCTTTAGATATTATTATAGAAAATTTAGACCAAAACTTTGATGAATACGAACTTGTATTAATTCAACAGATTGCAGAAAAATTATCTGTTAAAAAGTTGGGGATATATAGTACAAATCAAGATAAAGTAACGGTTGATGTTGTTGATCCTACATTAGAATCAGTAAGACCAAACGATTTAATTATAACTAATCCAATTGCTGATAAATCAGAAGGTGTATTTAGTGTTGGAAAATATTTATTTAGAACAGGAATTACAAGTAAATTTGATTTTAACTATCAACCTTTAGCAAATCAAATATCTGTTAAGTGGCAAACAATAGAGTATCCGGAAGATTATTATAAAAATGGTGGTATTCATATAGGTCACATGAGAGATGAAGTATATCCTTACTTTGTTAGATGGGTATATAATACAGGAGATAAATCTAAGAGTTACCATATACCTGGAAGAGGGCCAAAGTATTATAACACACCAGATGGTTCCGGAGTGTTATTTGAAACTGATGATTATACAAATATCAATAATAATAATTTAGAGCAACAACAAGGGCTTACATCTAAAGTGTTTGAGATGTTTAATACTGCTAACGGAAGTAATGTAAATATTTTATTACCTGATGGAGGAGTTGTTACAGGAGAAGGAGAAATGGGATATTGGCAATCAGATGAATTTTATCCTGATAATAAGCCTAATGTATGGAATGCAAATATACCGGGCTATCCTGAATGGGATCTTTGCGGTACTCCTATAAGGCATCACAAAATGCCTGAGAATACAATTTACTCAGGTTCTGGTTATTGGACAGGTTCAAATCATTATGTTAATAGTGTAAAGAAAATAAGAATATTAGGTGTTGCATTTGATAATGTTCAACCTCCTATTGATAATAATGGAGTACCTATTTCTAATATAGTTGGTTATGAAATATTAAGAGGAAGTCGTTTTGGAAATAAGTCTGTAGTGTATAAAGGGCTTATTAATAATATGAGGAAATATAAAATCCCAAAAGATTTAAACATAGGTAAACAAGGACTTTATCCAAACTATCCGTTTAATGATACTGTTGATCCAGATGCTTTTAATTCAACATTAGAAACATCTTATGAGCCGTTAACAGGTAATAGTGGAACGCAAGCACAACCAAATAAATACCAAAATTATTTGCCTAATGCTGCTCATAGTAAAAAAGATTTTACTTTTCATTCTCCTGATACAATGTTCAACAAACCATTTTTAGGACAGAAAGAGCTCAAGATTTATGGAGCAATGCATGGTATTGCTGAAGGAAGATATGCAGAAGTGAGTGATCACCCCAAACATGTATTCGTTACTGATGTTTCGTTTTATGTAGGATTACTTGTTGGTGTTGGATTAGCCGTAACAAAAGCCGTGGGAAAAAGAACTAAAACATATAAGGCTCCGTCATTATACTCATCTGCAATATTCGTAGGAGATACAGAATCTACTGGAACATCCCTGATTGGATCAGGGGCTATAGCAGTCATTGATCCACTTTTTGATATACCGGAAATTCTTAATGAAGAAGCGTTAAATCTAGTAACATCTATTACTGGTACGGATACACAACAACATTCAACAGGACACAGTGGGAATCTTGTTCCAGGATCAGGTATTACAACATACGGTGTTGAAATTACATATGAAGATCAAGATCAAATTCCTACAGTACTTAAAGTTTTTCAAGCAGCTTATGTATTTGGAACTAATGTTGCAGAAGGAGCTGATTTAACAATGGACCTTATTCGTAATATGAGTAAGCCTAAGCAACACGCTTTACAATATTTAGGTTATTCTGGATACGAAAACTTTAGTGCTCCGTACACATCAAACAGAAGACGTTTAATTAAGGATGCTAATTATCTATCAAGTCATTTACAAAACTATGATACAAACAGAAGGATAAATAATATACTGCGTAGTAAAACTGTAGTTTTTGATACGACTCAAGACGTTGAAACATTAATTGGAAACTTGGTAGACAACACAATGTATAAAATACTTGCATCAGATCTACCAAATAATAATCCATATGACACATTCATACGCCAAGCATCAAGTCATTATGTAGCATTTAAGACAAGACTTAGAAGTCAGTATGGAGCAATAAATAGTATTAAACAATTGCCTGCTAGTTATTGTACAATTCCTTATGGTCAAACAAATAGTGGAACTATTTTTGGAGGTGATACATATATAGGAAGATATCAAGAAAAAAATACTTTTTATCATTTCTACCAATGGTTATTAGATCAACCTGATAAGGCTGAGTTTAATTATCACTTATATGATGCAGTACAACATACAGCTTTTTGGATGGACACAGAACCATTTGATACAATGGAGTTTACAGCAAGTATTGATGATGCAATAGATGATGCTGTTAGTTCAGGTAACGTATCTTCTTTTTTTCAAGGATTAGTTACACCTTCTGATAAACACTGTTTAGATAGGTTAACTAATTCTAATGGTGTATTTACTGTAAAAAAAGCGTTTATTTATTTATTTCATTCAAGTGTAAGAGATTTCTTTGTTGAATCTGAATTAAATATTGATCATAGAGATCATGACGGAACTAATGCATCAAGACATTGGGACGCTCTTCAAGATTTAAGAGAAATGTTTAATGCTAGAATTATCAAAGCTGGTAATTTATATAAATTAGATAGAGGGCTTTCTGTTTCTTATTTACCGTTTAGTAAATTATCATGGGGAATTGTACAAGATAGGGAGTATGATCCTCTATTAGCAGATACTTGTTATACAAAATATCCTAGACGATTATTATATTCTTTGCCTCAAGAGACACAACTGAAAGCTGATAATTGGTCAGCATTTTTAGCAAATAACTTTAAAGATTTTAGCAGTAATGTAGTAGCAATTAAGTCTATTAGAAAAACAGGAATTCTTTTGTTATTTGAACATGATGCTCCAGGAATGTTTCCAGGAGTTGATGAATTAATTGCTACTAGTGGTACTTCTATTACTGTAGGAGATGGTGGATTATTTGCAAGGGCTATCCAAAGTCTATCTAATACAGATGAACCTCATGAATATGGTTCTTGTCAAAATCGAAGAAGTGTTATAAACACACCTGCTGGAATATTCTATATAAGCCAAGAACAAGGAAAGATATTTCAAATAGGAGAATCACTTAAAGAAATATCATTAACTAATAATCAACATTGGTTTAATCAATATCTACCTTATCAAATACTATTAGACTTCCCTGATTTTGATTTACTTGATAATCCAGTTGTTGGGGTAGGTTGTCAATCTATTTATGATAATGAATGGGGGATTATATACTTCTGTAAGAAAGATTATAGAATCAAACCTGAATATGCTAACATAACAGAATATTTAGGAGATGGTATTTTCTTGATTGATAAAATTACTAGAGTTACTACAGGAGATTCTAGATTCTTTAATAATGCTTCTTGGACTGTAAGTTATGATCCAAAAAATGGAGAAGAAATATCATGGCATGATTGGCATCCGGATTTAGTTATGGCAGGAAAAAATTCATTCTTAACAACTAAGGGTGCAGGTATATGGAGACATAATAATCGTTGTGATAGCTATTGTAATTTTTATGGAATAGACTATCCGTTTGAAATAGAGTTTCAATTAGACAATATTCCTGCTGTAACTACAATGCGTAATGTAGAATATTGGATGCAAGTATTTGAGTTTGAAAAAAACTGTAGAGATAGGTTTCACGTTCTTGATTTTAATTTTGACGAAGCTGTAATATATAACTCAGAACAAACATCTGGAGTACTAAGACTTAATCTTTCTCCTAAGAATGATGTTACAACACTAGCATCTTATCCTATTGTAGGACTGAATGAAATAGATATCTTATATTCTAAAGAAGAACAAAAATATAGATTTAATCAATTTTGGGATATAACCAAAGATAGAGGAGAGTTTTCTATTAGTTCTGAAACAATATGGAATACTCAACCTAATGGATACATTAAAGATTTAAACCCGTTAAATTTAAACTATAATAAAAACGAATTTCAACGTAAAAAAATTAGACATAATAATATTCGTATATTATTACGTAGAACTGTATCAGGCAATAAAAAAATGTTAATTTTAATTAACACAACTAAATTATTAAATTCATCAAGATAATGTCAATATCTAAGAAACAAGCTAATTTATTCTATCGTAATAATGAAGGAATAGAAGATGATATAAAAGCAGCTAAAGAAAAAGCTAAAAAAGAACATGAGGCTAAATCAAAAATAACCTTGGCTCAAATAGCTTTGATTGAAGAACAATATAGACCAAAGAATTTTGATAAATATATTCCAAGAGAAGGTAGGACTTTTATACCTACTGTTACAAAAAGCAACTACTTTGAAGTTCCAGGCGCAGGAAGGTATAATTTAGCTGACTATCCAGCTCAAGAGTATCCTAATTATACAGGAGGGTATCCTATACATATAGTTAACAATAAGATTAGTGTTGGAAATGATTTATTTAATAAAGAGTTTGCTCAATCTTTTCAGCGTAAAAAAAATAGTGGTGATATCTATATTCAGTATGGCAACAAACCAGTTTTTAAAGATGGTGGCGAAATCTTAGAACTTACTGATGATGAAATTCAAAAGTATAGAGATAGAGGTTATATAGTTAAAGACTGTAAGGAATGTAATGGACTACCTACAGCAGGTAAAGGAGATGAGATTAAACCCAGAACCCTAAGTGAAAAGAAACCTAAAACGACAGATGCGGCAATGCTTAGGGATCAGATGGTATCCCAGATAGATTCATCATGGGAAGACAACAGAGCCTTAGATGAAGCTCGTAGAGCATATGCTCAAGAGGACGAAAGAGTTAATAGAGCTGTACAAAATATATTACGCCTAGCCGAAAATAAAGATGTAAACAATATACCTACTAGAGAGTCTCTTAGTTACATAGATCAAGGTAGGTATTTTTGTTCAACCCATAGCTGTGAATTAGCTAGAGATGCAGGGTTCGACAAAATTGACGGAACTAAACATAATATTCTTCCAGGTAATGCTTCGGCAGCTAGTTATTATAAAGATCCTAATTCTGGATATCAATTTATAAATAGTGCAAAAGATAGCTTACCCGGTGATGTTGTTCAAATGGTAGACCCTCAAACAGGAGATTACCAAGGCAATACTTTTGCAGAAAGAGATTTTCCTCATCACAGTATGATTAATAAAGGCCGATCCGTTAATGATGACGGTAACGTTTACTATAATGCAATTGGTGGTTCTAGAGATAATTATGGAAAGACCAATTACGATCTAAAAGATTCTAGACACTGGGGGTGGAGATATGTTGGTGACACACCTAAACGTAAACAAGATTTTTTAGATGCTCAAAAACGTTCATTAGCTAATCGACCGCAAGGACTACCCTTTAGAAAATTATCAGACATCGACAGTAATATAGATAAATCTATAGACACAAGACGTAGTGATACTTATAACCAAAAGGTTACAGACATTAAGAACTCTGGAAAAAATAAACGACAGATTAAACAAGAATTAGAATCTTTACAGTTTAAAGATGGTGGTGAGTTTATAAAAATGGAACTTACTAATGATGAGATTAAAAAGTACAGAGATAGTGGATACGTAGTAGAAGAGTATTAAATATTTTATAGTTAAGAACTTTCAAAAAAAATTGGTATATTTATATAAGACCTATGTTATGAACAAAAGAAAAGTTAAAGTTTACATGCCTAAAGCTCAAGATGGAATGGAGCAGGGAGCTCCTCAAGGACAAGCACAAGAGGGAAATGACCAAATGCAACAAGTAATGCAGATGGTTCAACAAATGGTAGAGCAAGGTGCCCAACCTGCAGAAGTTGCTGCTCAGTTATTACAACAGGGAATTCCACCGGAAGCTTTAATGCAAATATTTGTACAAATGGGAATGCCTGAGCAAGAAGCTCAAGCTGCTATTCAAGCTGCTATGCAAGGCAGTGGACAAGAACAAGGTCCAGGTGAAGAGCAAATGGAAGGTTCTACAAGTAATCCACAAGAGGAAGCTATGGAGCAACCTATGATGCAAGAGGGTGGTGAAGCAGCTAATGATCAACTAATGCAAATTATTGTAGCCTTTGCTGATATGCAAGGTGTAGATCCTAAAGAGATTATGTCTCAGCTTCAACAAATGGATGAAGCTGGACAGCAACAAGCTATGGCTAACATGCAACAAGTAGTTTCTGAAGCTCAAGGTCAAGCTCCTGAACAAGCAGAGCAACCAATGATGAGAAACGGAGGAGGTATGCACCAAATGCCAGATGGTTCATGGATGGCTGGAAATACTCATTCTGTTATAAATACTGAACCTACACCTAAAGATTTTAAAGATATCTCTAAAGATATGGTTAAAAAATATAAAGCTGGTGGTACAACAAAACTTGATGATTTAGATCGTTCTAATACTGAGGCTTACATAAGTAATCTTAAAGGAGCTATTACAAATGAATTAGCTAAAAATAATGCTATTGCTTTAGTTCAAAAAAGAACTAAAGCTAATGTAGGATTATTTGATGATTTAACTAAAGCTAAAGGTGGAATTGAAGTAAAAGGTAAAACATATAATAGCATTGATGAATTAAACTTAGCTCAAGAGAAAGGAGAAGTTAGTCAAAGTGATTACAATACAGCTGTACAATCTGCTAAGGACCAAAAGATATGGGGAATTACTAATCCTACTACTCAAGGGTACATACCTAATTTTACGAGCAAGTATGCTGAAACAACAAAAAAAAACGAACCACAAACTTCTAGTGATTACATACCCAACAGAGAATTTACTCCTCTTGCTGGAGAATCATATGATGATATGCTTGTTCGTAATAAACAAACTGTAGGATTTTATCCAGACAAAAGAGTATGGGATGGAACTAAATGGACGGGGAAACAAGATGGTACAGATGCTGCACCACGTACTAATCCTTTTCGTGAAACAAATACAACAAATACAGAAGTAGGTAGAACTTTTCCTGGACAACTTACTGATTACGGAAAAAGCACTCAAGGAGGAGGCAATCAAGGATTTTTAACAACTCCTTTGTTTGGAGCATTAGGACAATTTGGTAGAGCTCGTGGTCCAAGAACTCAAACCGGTAATGTACATATGAGAGGTACTGGTGCCGCTGCTAATTTTGATTCAGCAACACTTAATACTCGTATTAATGAAGTAATGTCTAATCCTAGTGCATATAATGCTTCAATAGAAGATATACGTAGAAAAGGATTATTCGGTAGAGATAAAAGAAATGAAACTAATATATTTGGTAGAAGTAATGTAATAGGTAAAAGAATTCAATGGGGACAACCTGGTACTCAACAAGGTATTAATAATCCAATCCTTACAACGTCAAATAATCAAAATTCAAATGAAGCATTTGCTCAACCTAATACAGGAAAGTTAGACTATTGGACAAGAAAGCAAAACAATGAACTTCTAAGAAATCCTGCAGATGGACCTTCTGTTGGACCAAAAACTACATCTAATATATTAGGACCACCTGATGTTCAATTACCTAATGAGATGGTAGATGTTCAACCTTCTGCTAACGACCAAGCATTAGCTCAAGCATTAGCAGATACTAATACTACTATAGATCAATACCTTAGTAATGAAGGAGGCATAAGAACGGAGATAGATAAGTATGCTGGTTTAACGCCAAGTGGCCAAACTACAGCAGCACTACCTTCTACAATTCCTACAGGGACTACAACAAACCCAGTAACTCAAGGGTATTCAGGAGCTGGTAATCAGTCATTTGTTAACTTTAAGCCTATACCTGATGATAAAAGTAGTCTTGCTGCTAAATATTATAACTTCAAGCCGCAAATGAGCAATGGAGGAATATACTGGGATGCTGAACAATTAAAGTTTGTTAACGGAGGAACTATACCTAAATTTATTGGAGGAGGTCAACCTATGGATCAACCTTATGGATATGGGGTAGATGTATTACCAGAGGAACAACGTACAACTGATTGGGGACAAACTGCTGAAAATGTTTATGCAGGAATGACTGTAGTAAATGAACTAGCTAAAAGATTTGGACCGTATAATAAATCCAATGAACAAACAGCTGTTCAACGTGCTCCCGATAATAAGTTCAATGTTGCTGATGGTGATTCAGGAAACTCAGGATACTATGACCAATGGGGTAGAGTGATTCCAATTGATATGGGTGCTCCAAAACGTACAGGTAGCACTGGAGATTACACAGCTAATATGCAAGGAACGCAAAAGAATTTATATGGAGAGTTTACCAATAATGATGTGTATAAATTAGCAGGAGGAACAATTGCTGCTAATGGTATGGAGGTTGGAGATAAATATGATCTTAGAGAAGATGAAATTGCATACCTTCAAAGATTAGGATATAATATTAAAAGAATCGGATAATGGCAAAATGTGAAATCATAGGATTACCTAAAGCAAAGATGGGGATGCAAGTTGTTACCGCTGACTCTAGAGATAAATCAAACATAGAAGCAGAGAAAGGAGAAACTATGCTAACTACTAACGGTTTAGATAATCGTAAACAATTGTTTAAAATTGGTGGAGAAAAGCATAGCAACGGAGGAACACCTCTTCAAGCTGAATCAGGAACTGCTATTTATTCTGACCATCTTAAACTAGAAGATCCTGTAATGTTAGCTTTCTTTAATGAAGTTAAACCAAAAACTTTTGCTCAGATTTCTAAGAAATATAATATATCAAAGTGGCAAGATGAACGTGATAATGAAGATAATGATAAAATTACAAATGCTTCATTAGATAAAAACATTGATGATGGTAACTTTAAGTTAAGTGCTCTTTTTACAATGCAGGAATTTCATCACAAAAAGGGAGCTCCGGAAGAGCACTCAAAACATTTTGAACCATTTATGGAAAGAATGGGTCTTACTCCAGAAGATTTATTTGGTACAAATAACCAACAAAATCCTTCTGAAAAAGTTCAACAACCTGAGATGGCTAGATATGGGACTGAGGTTAAGTTTGATACCCTTCCTAAATTTGTTAAAGCTGGTGAAGTTATTACAGCACCTCCGTATTTAGAATCTAATGCTTATGGTAAAGAGGGAATTACTAGATTAAATAGATATCTTAAAATTTATGGATTGTCTGAACTTGCTTTAGATACTCCTCCTTCTGCAGTTAAAATAAAAGTTAGAGAAGCTCAGAAAGCTGCAATTAAAGCTAATCCTTCTTTGATATTTGACTTCATGACAACGGATACAGAAGGGGTTGGTCCTGAGGGAACAAAGAGTCATAGACCAAATATTAAACTTCAAGAGATCATGACGGGTATCAACAAAGATAAGAAGTATAAGCCTTCTGCACTTGACGGAACCTGGACCAACAATGAGTTAAAACAGATGTTAAAAGATAATGTATTGAATACTGATAATATCTTGGATGCTTATGAAGATGGTAAGTGGTGGTATCGTATGGTAAACTCTGATATTTCTGAAGTATCCAAAGAAGAATTAGCTAAAATTCAAGCTTCTGATGCATATAAGACTGCACCTGAACAAAATGGTTATAAATACATACACCAGGGAGATGGATACTACAAAGCCTATAAAGCTAAGGAAGATGGAACACTTGAAGAAGTAGAACCGGATGCTGCAGTTGTAGATGAGTTACATAAATGGAATACTAAACCTATTGATGTTGATCCTGCTACTGAACAGAATATGGACTTTCTTTGGGCTAACAAAAGAGCTACTGCTCAAGCTAGAAAGAATAGACGTAATATTAATTACTTAGAACCTCTTACTGCTGTATCTGATACATTCTATACAGATCGGGCATATTACAATCCTGATCAAACTATAGGAGCAATTCAATCAATGACATCTGCTCAAGGAACTAAAGGAGCAATGTTTGCCCCTCAGCAACAACAAGCTTCAAACTTTTTAGCAGGTCAGCAATTTGAGTTAATGGGTCAAATTATTGGTGAGTATGCAGACAAAAATGTAAATGCATATAACGATGAACGTAACATTAATACAACTATTGCTCAACGTTCAGCAGATAAACTTGCCTCAGCTATTGAAGGTCATCATGATAAAGTAACAACTCTTAAACAAAATTATGCTAATGCATATAAAGCTGCAGATAATAATGTTGCTGAAAATGAAATTGCAATGTGGGAAGAAAGAGCAAATAGATTAAATCTAGAAGCAACTATAGGTGAACAATATGTTAAAGACCCTGTAACAGGAGTACACAAATTAGTTAAAACAAAAGATCTTCCTCCAACAACAGCTAATGAAATGGATGTAGCAGATAGATTTAATGAGCTTAAAAAGAAAATGCCAGGAACAGATGATGCAATTGTAGCTAAGTTAGCATTAGGTATACACTCAGGAAAATATGAGGTAGATGAAGATTTTAATACACCACCTCAAGCAGCAAAATATCAACAAACATAAATTAACTAATTTTTGTTTAACATATAATTATTATTTTTGATAAAACAATTATAAATGGCAACTTATTTACAAGGGGTTCAAGATTCAGTTGAAAAGGTAAACCCACCTCAACCAAATTTACAATTTGAAGCTTCGTTATTACAAACTAGACAAAGTAAGTATGACGCTGGTCATCAAAAACTTAGTAATCTTTATGGTACAATATTAAACGCAGGACTAACCCGTGGAGATAATATTCAAGCTAGGGATGAATTCTTTAGACTTGTTGATTCAGATCTACAGAAAGTAGCAGGTCTTGATTTATCATTAGACTCTAATGTAACTAAAGCTCAAGATGTATTTAAACAAGTTTATAGTAATGACAACTTAGTTAAAGACATGGTTTGGACTAAGAACTTTAATTCAGAAATGGAAAGAGCTGAGTCATTTAAAAATTGTATTGATCCGGATAAATGTGGAGGAGACTATTGGGAAGAAGGTGTTAAGTATATGCAATATCAAAAAGAAGAATTTGCTAATACTGATGCAAGAGATGCTATGAGTTTTCAAAATGTAGAATACGTTCCATATAATAATATGATGGATAAAGCTATTGCTGCAGCAAACGATGCAGGACTTAGCGTTAAATATGATGATATTATTGGAGACTATAAAGTAACAACAAAGAATGGAGAAGCATTAGTGACTCCTCTTACGGAATTATTTCAAGGGTTGTATAAAAACAATCCAGGTTTTCAAAAACAAGCTGAAGTGCAAGCGTATAATAAAAGAAAAGATTGGGCTTCATCAAAAGTTAATTCTGGTGAATATAGTTCTATGCAAGAAGCTGAAGTAGGTTATATAACCGAAAAGTCTAAAGCAATGAGTGAAATTGTAAATAGAGTTTCTGCAGATATAGGTGCGGATAATGCAGTTCTTAATAGACAATTACAATATCTTCAAGACATGGCAGACAATGGTAATATGACTGAAGGTTCCAAAGAGCACATTAGATATCAGCAATTATCTACATTAAAAAATATGTCTGATGAAGCTAATGATTTTGCTAAGATATCTAAACTTGCAATGCAAAAAGCTAATAACCATAAGGTTATACGTAACATTGGTGCTCAGATGGATCAAAGTGCTGCATTGATTGCATTAGACCAACAGATTAAATCTACAGCATCAACTCTATCAAATAAAGATGCTGAAATTACAATGGAGGCTGATGAATTTGCTAAAATGAGAGTTAAAAATTCTTATGATGTTTTAATGGAGAATCTCAAACATAGTAACCGTATGAGTGAAGAATCTCAAAAGCAAGATGGTAGAGTTCAATTAAAAAATATGGGTGCTGATGGTAAAGATATGTCATTAGGAAAATTTGTTGATACAACTGGAAATAGTAAATTAGGAGCTGATGATAAAGCCAAAATTAAAGCTGCTGCATTAGAAGCGTATCCGATGATAACTAATACAGATTTAGAAGCTAAAGGTCTAGCCTCTAATCCCGATAGAATAAAATTAGCAAATAAAAAAAATAGAACGGATGAAGCAAGAGCAAAGCATGAACAACTAGGAACAGCTCGTGCATTAGATCAATATTATAAAGATAAAGGTATTACCACAACATACAGAGAAGATATTGCAAACGGTAATTCATCAAAACCTATGAGTGTTCTCTATGGAAATACATCTACGTCTAGTGGAGGTGGTAGTTCTTCAGGAGGCTCAGGAAGCTCAGGAAGCTCTGGAGGTGGTGGAGGTGGTAGTTCTTCAGGAGGAGCTAGTAATTCTACTTCAAATACACCTTCGTCAACAGAAGTTGTTATAACATCACCAACAGGTCAAACTACACCTACTAATACTACAC